>Ga0070706_100002405_pt1 | contig 18866 bp, 18 predicted proteins | sample KBSK5501metaG_FD_65476 | JGI IMG/M metagenome (GOLD analysis project Ga0070706, IMG submission 65476) | Corn, switchgrass and miscanthus rhizosphere microbial communities from Kellogg Biological Station, Michigan, USA - KBS K5-50-1 metaG | ecosystem: Host-associated > Plants > Roots >... | reverse complement strand
CTTCGTCGCTCAGCCGGGCGGCCTTCAGCACGTCCTTCAGCGAACGGTCGTAGGCACCCGCATTCGAGACGACTGCGCCACCGAGGCTTCCGGGGATGCCGCAGGCCCACTCTATGCCGGCGTAACCAGCCGTCGCCATGCGCCGCGCGAGGGCCGCGAAGCTCACCCCGCTGGCAACGCGTGCCCGGAAGCCGGCGCCGTTGGGGGAAGGGCCTTCCACCTCGCTCGTGCGGTTCTCGATGGTGACGCCGCGCACGCCGCGGTCGCCGACGAGGACGTTCGAGCCGGAGCCGAAGATGAAGACCTGCTCGCCCGCTCTTCGCGCCAGCGAATAGGCGAGACGTAGCTGGTCCTCCGTGTTTGCGATGAAGTAGACGTCCGCCGGGCCGCCGACGCCGAAGGTGACGTGGCGGGAGAGCGGCTCGTCCAGCTTGACTCCTGCCAGGCTTTGCAGCCGCCCTACCAACTCCCGGTTCATCGCTGCTCCAACAGCTCCAGGACCATCGGGCCGACCGCATCAACGTCGCCGGCGCCAATCGTGAAGAACACGTCGCCGGCACGGAGCTCCTCAGCGATCAGGCGTGCCGCTTCGTCCAGTTCTCCCACGTAGCGCGCAGGCGGGTCCACAATCTTCCGCGCGAGTTCCTCTGCCGTCATACCTGCAGACGGCTCCTCACGGGCCGCGTATGTTCGCGCGATAAGCAAAGCATCGCAGTCACCAAAGCACGTCAGAAAGCCATCAAGGAGGTATCGCGTGCGTGTGTACGTGTGCGGTTGGAATAGACCGACGAGGCGGCGGCCCGGGAAGCGGCCTCGCGCCGCAGCGAGGGTTGCGCGGACTTCGGTCGGGTGATGGGCGTAATCGTCCATCACGAGCACTCCGCCTGCCTCCCCGACACGCTGGAAGCGTCGCCGGACGCCGTGGAACTGCGAGATCGCGTTCGCAATCGCGGCGGGGGAGAGTCCGAGGATATCACCCACGGCCACCGCCGCGAGTGAGTTGCTGATGTTGTGAACACCGGGCAGTCCCGTTTCCATACTCCCCCACTCTTCTTGACGGAATTCTACCATAAAAGATGATCTGTCTACACCCATGCGCGAAATATTGGCCACTCCCCAGTCAGCCGGAGTGTTGAGGCCATAGGAGACGACGCGGACGGGGGAGGATGTCGTGCCGTCTCCTATGGCCTCCGGGAGAACCGCCTGCACGTCAGGGGAGTCCGTGCAGGCGACGATATAACCGTTATTGTCGACTTGCGAGAGGAACCGGCGGAAGGCATCGCGCAGGTTCTCGAACGAGCCGTAGATGTCCAGGTGGTCGGGCTCGATGTTCGTGACGACCGCGATGTGCGGCCGGTAGCTGAGGAACGCTGCGTCGAACTCATCCGCCTCGACGACGAAGTAGTCGCCCTCTCCGGGCGCGGCGTTCCCGCCGAGATCGATGCTTTCACCGCCAAGCATGTAGGTCGGACTGAGGCTCGCGCGGTCGAGCATCCAGGCGATCAGAGAAGTGGTTGTCGTCTTGCCGTGACTGCCGGCGACGGCGATCACTCGCTTGCCCTCCATGAGCCGCGCGATCATGGGCGCCCGCTTGATCGTCTGAATGCCGCGGCGTCGGGCTTCCGCCAGCTCTGTGTTGTCCTCGTGCGCTGCCGAAGTGTACACGACTAGGTCCGCCTCGTCTATGTTCGCGGGGGTGTGGCCGCTGTGGACGGTAACGCCCAGTTCCTGGAGCCGTGAAGTGAGAGGGGAAAGGTGGAGGTCCGAGCCGGATACCACATGTCCTCGGTAACGAAGGATTTGCGCGATGCCCGACATGTGGACGCCGCCAACGCCGATAAGGTGCACCCGCTGCGGGATCGCCCCGACAAGCGTCTCGTTCACGGCTGCCGTTCCTGGGCCAGCTCGAGGATCAGTGCGGCGATACGCCTGGCGGCGTCGGGCCGGGCGAGCCCATGCGCCGACTTCCGCAGGGTTCGCAAGCGTCGCTCGTCATGCAGGAGCTCGCCCACAAGAGGAAGAAGCTGCTCTATATTCACCTCTTCGAGTACGATGGCTGCTCCGTGGTGCTCGAGGTAGCGGGCGTTGAGACGTTGATGGCCGCCCGCGTAGCGGTATGGTACGAGAATCGCCGGGAGACCGACGGCCGGCAGTTCTCCGAGGGTGGAGGCACCGGAACGGCAGACGGCGAGGTCGGCCGCTGCCATCGCCAAGGCCGTGTCTTCGTGCAGATAACCGAACAGGTGATAGCGGCCGCGAAGTTTGGAAGTTAGTCCGTCTCGTATTTCGCTCAGCCATTGCTGGTCGGCCTGGCCGCTGACATGGACAACTTCACACAACTCGAGCAAGCCCGAGAGCTCGGCCGCGATTGCCCGGTTAATGCTGTGGGCACCCTGCGAGGCGCCGATCACGAATAGGACCTTCTCAGCGGGATCCAAGCCCAGCTTTTCTCGCCCGCCCTCCCGGCCGGCTTGCCAGAACTCCGGGCGGACGGGATAACCCGTGACGACGCCCTTCCGCGCGGGCAGACGGCGAAGGCTCTCTTCTGCGGTCACCGCCACGCGCCCGGCGAGCCGTGCGGTCGCCCGCACAGCCCATCCCGGATAGAGATCGGGTAGGTAGACGGCTAGCGGAATTCCGCGGGATCGCGCGGCGAGCGCGACGGGAAAACTTGCGTAACCTCCAGTGGAGAGTACAGCTTGCGGTTTGAATTCTCGCAGTATCCTGCGCGCCTGCGTGGCCCCTATGCCAATCTTGACGGCGTTTGTAGCCATTTCCCAGGGCATGCGCCCTCGTATCGGCGCGGAGGGCACCTTTCGCGTGGGAATGCCGGTGTGTCCCATGATGCCGGATTCAGCCGGGCTTCCCGTGCCCAAGTAGAGCAACTCGAGATCTTCGCCCGCCGGCAAAGCGCATTCGAGTGCGCGCGCAACACTTAGCGCTGGGTACACATGTCCGCCGGTACCCCCGCCACTCAAAGCCAGCCTCACACAGCGCCTCGACCGTACGCCGGACGCCTCGCGGGCGGCTTACGTCGGCGCGGGCTGGCTGGTGCCGTCCGCTTCCCGGGCGTGCCCGATATGTGCAGCCGCTCGCTTGAACTGTAGCGCGAAACGCTCAGCAGGACCCCAACCGCGGCCATCACCATAATCAGCGAGGAGCCCCCATAGCTTAGGAACGGCATTGGCACTCCCGTGAGTGGGATTGTGCGCGTTATCCCCCCGATGTTGATCAAAGTTTGCCCCGAGATCCAGCTGATTACGCCGATACATAACAGCATCGAGAACCGGTCACGCGAGTTCAGCGTCACAATGACAGAGCGCCAGATGAAGAAGGCGAAAAGCCCGAGGATAGCGAGCAGCCCGAGAAAACCGATCTCTTCGCCGAGGATCGCGAAGACGCCGTCTGTATGCGACCCCGGCACGTAGAAGAACTTCTGCCTGCCTTCGCCCCAACCCAGTCCCAGCGGGCCGCCGCTGCCCAGCGCCACGAGCAGCTGAGCGATCTGATAGCCGCTGCCCTGCTGGTCCGACTCTGGGCTGACGAATATCGCTAGCCTATCCAGTTGGTAGTCTCGTTGCAGGATGACGGCGTAGCTGATGAAGCCGCCGACAGCGATAAGCAGCGCGAGGTGGCGTAGCGGCGCGCCGGCGACGAAGAAGAGGACGCTCGCGGTCAAGAAGATTATGATTGTCGTTCCCATGTCCGGCTCAGCGATAACGAGGCCGCCGACGATCCCAAGGAGCAGAACGAACGGCACGAACCCCAGCGAGAATTTGTTGATGTCTGTGCCGCGGCTTGCCAACCAGGCGGCGATGTAGATGATCACGGCGAGCTTGGCGAATTCGCTCGGCTGGATGGAGACGGGTCCGAACACCAGCCAGCGCGCCGCGCCGTTTCGCTCTACGCCCGGGCCGGGCAGGAGCACGACTATTAGCCCCAGAAGGGCAAGCAGCAGCATGGGGACGCTCCACGCCCGCAGTCTGTTGTAGTCCATGCGCATAAAGACAACAAGCGCCGCCACGCCGAGCAGCGCGAACAATGCCTGACGGAAGACGAAGTAGCTCGTGTTGCCGAACTCGTGGTAACCGACCGCAAAGCTCGACGTGTAGACAGCCAGGAGGCCCGTGATCACGAGCATCGCCGTCGCCACGAGCAACAGGTAGTCCGGCGGCCCCGGCCGTAGGAAGCCGGCCCGCCGGTCCTCGCCCTGGAAGTCTAGGGCAGCGATGGCTGCGCCTCCTTGACCATACTCCCGATGAGGCCCCGGAAGTGTTCCCCGCGCTGTTCGAAGCTTTTATAGGCGTCGTAGCTCGTGCAAGCGGGTGAAAGGAGCACTACGTCGCCCGGCTGTGCCAGCCTACGTGCGCTTTCGACGGCCTCGCTCAGATACTCGACGCGGCGCGTGGCCGCCTTGTCTGCGCCTGCTTGCTGGAACGCCTGTTCGAACTTGGCGGCTGACTCGCCGAACAAGACGACGGCCCTGCAGCGGCGCATCGCGTCGGCCGTGAGCTCGTCAAGAGGGAGGTTTTTGTCTCGGCCGCCCAGCAGTAAGACAACCCGCTCGGTGAACGAGCGAATTCCCGCCACAGCCCTCTCGGGGGTAGTGGCGATACTGTCGTTGTAATAAGAGACGCCGTCAATCTCCGCGACGAACTCGAGTCGGTGTGGCACTCCCCGAAAGGTCTGGACGGCGCAGGCGATAGCTTCCGGTGATACGCCACACGCGGTTGCGATGGCGGCTGCGGCCATAGCGTTCGCTTGATTGTGCCGCCCGCGTAAGCGCACGCTCCTAAGCGGGAAGAGGCGTTCGTTCAAGCTGCCGAGGCGGACGACTGCCCAGCCTTCGTGCACGAGCACGCCGTCCCCCGGTAGGCTGTCCCCCAACGTGAACCAGAGTAGCTGCCCCTTGACCTCCGGCCCCAGGCTGCACGCTTCGGCATCATCGAAACCGAGGACCGCGATGTCGGATTCCTGTTGAAAGCGGATGATGCGCGCCTTCAGCTCGCGGTATTCCTCCCACGAGAAGTGGTCCAGGTGGTTCGGTGTGATGTTGAGGAGCGCGGCGACGTGTGGGCTGCGCTCTACGAGCTGGAGCTGCGTGTGGCTCATCTCCAGCACCGCCCAGGTGTAGGCGCGCACATTCGAAAGGTGCTCAAGCAGGCCTACCCCGATGTTGCCGCCGACGAACACGGGCCGCTCATCAGCCTGGAACATTTCGCCCACGAGCGCGGTGGTCGTAGTCTTTCCACTCGAACCCGTAATGCCGGCGATCGGCCCTGGGCAAAGTTCCATGAACAGCCCCATCATCGAGTGCACGGGGACGCCGCGCTCCCGCGCCCTGGCCATTCCGGGGAGGTCCAGCGGCACGCCCTGCGACACGAATACCGCCTCCGCCTCCGCGATATCGTCCGGACGGTTCGAGCCGAGCGCCAGCCGGAGGCCTAGGTTGTCGACTTGTTCTAAACGCTCGGTCAGCTTCTGGCGAGGCTTCGAGTCTGAGACCGTTACCAGTGCACCCTGCCGAGCCAAGTAACGCGCGATGTCCACTCCTTCTATCCCCAGCCCGACGACGGTTACACGCTTGTTGGAGAAGTCAAGGTCGCGTGGGTGATGACGGATCTCCATCTACACCTCCATCGCCAGTACGATGCCGATGAGGGCGCCGAGGGCGCCGACGATCCAGAACCGCTGCACCACCTGCACTTCGCTCCACCCAAGCTCCTCGAAGTGATGGTGCAGCGGCGCCATGCGGAAGATGCGCTTGCCGCCCGTGAACTTGAAGTAGCCGATTTGCAGGTAGCTCGACGCGCCCTCCGCCAGAAAGACAATCCCGATGAGCGGCAGAAGAAGCCAGTGGCCTGTCATGAACGCGACCACAGCAAGTCCGCCGCCGAGGGCCAGGGCGCCGACATCGCCCATGAAGACCGAGGCGGGATGTGAGTTGTGCCATAGGAAACCAAGCGAGGCGCCGGTGACGGTAAAACACAGGGCGCCGAGGTAAGTCTGCTCCTGTAGCAGCGCGATCGCTCCGTACGCCGCAAAAGCAATTGCCGAAGCGCCGGCGACGAGCCCGTCAAGCCCGTCGGTGACCGCAACGCCGCCCGCCGTCAGAACAACCACGACGAGCGCGGCGGGAAGGTAGAGGCCTGCGATGTCGTGCGACCCCTCGAACGGAATGTGCACGCGTCGGAGGTCGAGAAGGCCGTAGAGAGCGTAAGCCGTCGCAGCTCCGATGGCGATGAACGCGGCGAGTTTCACGCGCTTGTTCAGCGCCCATTGCTCCCGGCCGTGTAAGGAGCCGAAATCGTCGATTCCGCCTAGGAGCGCCAGCGAGCCCATCACGACTAGCGGCAAGCCGATGGAGTAGCGGCCGAAGAGATTGCCGGCCAGGCTGGTGAGGAGAATGCCCGCAAGCAAGAAGATGCCGCCCATCGTCGGCCTTCCGGCCTTTGCCGCATGGCGCTCCGGCGCGAGGGTCGGCGCGGAGCCGGCGGCTCCGGCCACCGGCGCGCGGAGGTACTCGTAGATCTCCTTGCTGACGTTTTGCCGACGAAGCAACCATATCGCCGGGTAGCCCGCGAGCGCCGTGATCATCAAGCTCACCGCTCCCAGCACCAACGCATGTGTCATGTCTCTGCGAGTGCCGAAACTATTTCTTCGAACGCCATCGCCCGTGAGGCCTTGATCAGCAGGTGATCGCCCTCTCGCAATTCTTGTCGCAGCAGTTCGATGGCCTGTTCAGCCGAGGCCAGTTGACGCACGTCTGTCGCCCCGGCATGTTGTGCTGCCTCGGCGATAAGTGTTGCCCGGGAGCCGACGGTCAATAGAAGATCGGACGCCGTCGCGGCCCGCTGACCAACGCTGCGGTGCCCTTGTTCTTCGGCCGGGCCTAGCTCGAGCATATCGCCGAGCAGCGCTACCCGGCGGCCGGGAAGCTCGGCCAGCAGGTCGAGCGCTGCCAGCGTTGAGGCGGGGCTGGCGTTGTAGCTGTCGTCCAGCAGCGTCGAGCCGTTTTGTCCGGGCAGGACTCGGCTTCGCAAGTCGATCCGCGCTTTGGCGAGGGCATCGGCTACTTCACTAAGCGTCAGCCCTTCGTCCAGCCCGACCGCCGCTGCTGCCAGAGCCGGGTAGACGTAATGCCTTCCGGGCAGCGGGAGACGGAGGTCAACACTGTCGCCGGCATAGTTGAGGCGGAAGTCGGTCCCTTCGAGCCCACGGCTAAAGACGTTGGTTGCGCGGATGACGGATTGCTCGGAGAAACCGTAGTAAAAGACCCTCGCCTGCGTGCGCGTTGACATCGCGGAAGCCCGGGCGTCGTCGGCGTTTAGCACGGCTAGTCCCTCAACCGGCAGCGCCTCGACCAATTCTGCTTTCGTGGCTGTAATCGCGCCAATCGAGCCGAGCCGCTGGAGGTGCACCGGGCCCACATTCGTCACCACGCCCGTCGCTGGCCCTGCAATGTGAGCGAGCGTGGCGATGTCGCCGCGTGCGTACATACCGAACTCGAGGACGGCGCGTTGATGGTCCTTCGTTAGCTGCAGGAGCGTCAGCGGTACACCGATCTCGGTGTTGAGGTTCGCCTCGCTCTTGAGCACGTGAAACTGGCGGGCAAGGACCGACGCGATCAATTCCTTGCACGTCGTCTTGCCGACGCTGCCCGTGATAGCGATGACTTTTGCACCGTGCCGGCGGCGCCACCAAGCGGCCAAGCGCTGAAGTGCCTCGAGAGAATCGCTCACGTGGAAAAGGGTCGCACCACCCGGCGCCTCGACGGGTCGTTCAACAATGGCGCCGACGGCGCCGGCCGCGATCGCCTCTGCGACGAAGCGGTGACCATCCTCTCGCTCGCCGGGTATTGCGAAGAAAAGATCGCCTTGCCGCACCTCCCGCGAATCAATTGCAGCGCGCGCGAGCTGGCGATCCGCGGAGCCCCGGCTTGATACGAGAACTCCCTGTAGGCCTTCCAAGACTGCTGATAGTTCGATACCGCTCATGTCTAGCCCTAGCGCTGCTCCGAGACCAATGCTGTCTCAGTCGGTGGTATCTTCAGGTATGGCAACGCAGCCTCGACGATGTGCTCGAAGGCGGGAGCCGCGACGACCGTGCCCCACGGTGTTCCTTGCGGTTCGTCGATCTTCACGAGTACTGCGAGGACGGGATCGTCGAGCGGGGCAATGCCGAGGAACGAAGAGATGTAGGCGTCCGGCTTGTACCCTCCCCCGTCCACCGTCAGGTTGGCTGTTCCCGTCTTGCCTCCGACTTTGTAGCCCTGCACATCGAGAAGCGTCGGCGATATCCCGTCAACAACAACGCCCATCATCTCCCGCAGGGTGCGTGCCGTCTCTGGCTTAATAACCTGCCCGGCCGCTTCGGGCGCGACCGTCTGGATGTGGCCGGGATAAGCGATTTCCTTGATGACTTTCGGCTTCATCATTACCCCGTCGTTGGCGATGGCCGCGGCCGACATCAATACTTGTAGCGGAGTCGCGCTGAGCCCCTGGCCGAAGCTGTTCGTGGCCATATCTATGGACCGCCAGCTGCCGGGGTCACTGGCCGGTGTGTGCACTTGCCCGGTCACCTCGCCGCCCAGCCCCGAACCGGTGGACTTGCCGAAGCCGAAGCGATCGACGTAAGAATAGAATTGGTCGGGACCGGCCAGCGTGGCGAGCCATGCGGCTCCAGTGTTAAGGCTCTTCGAGAGGATCTGCGTGACGCTCTGGTCCCCATTCGCGGAGTAGTCCCAGTTGCGGATTGTCCAATTGTCGGCTCGGAAGACACCCGAGTCATGCCACGGTGTATAGGGGCCGACAAGCCCCTGGTCCAGCGCGCAGGCCATGGTCACGAGCTTGAACACCGATCCCGGCTCGTATGTATCGGTGACGGCTCGATTGCGGAAGAGAGCAAGTTTCGAATCATCGCTCAGATCGGGCTTTGTCACATCCGCCGTTGGCCTACTCGCCATTGCGAGTATCTCGCCGGTCTTCGGCTGAACGACGATCACGCTGCCGCCAGTCGCCTTCGTCTTCTCGACCGTCTTGTCCAGCTCGGTCTCAGCGAGCCGCTGGAGGTAGCGATCGATTGTGAGGACGACGTTGGCGCCGGGCTGCGCAGCGACCTCCTGCCGTTCGCCCACCGCCAGTTGGTTCCCCAGGCCGTCCTTCTCGTACGTCAGCGTGCCCTTCGCCCCGCCGAGAATGTCGTTCAAGTCGGACTCCAGCCCCGTGAGGCCCGAGTTGTCCTGTCCCACAAAGCCGAGCAGCTGGGCGCCCAGATTGCCCTCCGGATAGACCCGCCGGCTGCTGGCCATCAGGCGCACTCCTTGCAGGCCCAGCTTTCGGACCGCCTGGGCTTGGTCATAGCTGAGGCCACGCGCCACGGGGACCTCGTAGATCGAGTTACCCGAAACGCTGGCCACCATCTGCTCGGCCGGCACTCCCGCGATCGGGCTGAGCGCCGAAGCTGCCTCGGCCGCGCTTTTCGCGTCCGACCAGGCCTTCGTCTCGACCATAAGGTCGAACGAGTCCTGGCTTCCGGCAAGCGGGTAGCCATTACGGTCGAGCAGAGCGCCCCGCCGGCCTGAGAGTATGTCCTCGCTTACGTGACTCAAGCGGGCTTCCGCCGCGTATTCCTGATGGTCAAGGATCTGAAGCTGTCCCAGTCTGGCAATCAGCACGCCTGCAACTATCACGATTACCGACATTACCGTCCAGACGCGCCATTTAGTACCCCACTTCTGCCCGCGCATAGCGACTCTACGGCGTCATCCAGTCCACGATATCTTCGAACAGGGAGGGACTATCGGAGTGCTTTTGGGGCTCTTCCGCCAGGTAGCGACTCGGAATCTTGCCTGCCTCGGGAGCCGGCGCGTCGACCGCTATGTAGTTCAGTATCTGCGGCGGCCCCATCTTAAAGCGCGCCGCGGCCTCCTGCTCAATGCGGCTCAAACTTCCGAGCTGGGCGATCTCTAGCTCGAGCGCCCTTAGACGCGCGCGCTGGTCCGTCTGTTCCGCCTCCAGCGCACGCACATCGCCCGCAGTGCTCGTTGCGGTGCTCGATTGGATGAGCGGGAGGAGCGCAGTAACGCCGATCGCGCACGCGGCCAAAATCAAGACCACGGGAAGCGCGGGCGAACGTAACATGCCCGTACCAGCGGCCTGCTGTCGGCGTGCGGTGGCCATCAGCCCTTCTCCACCAGCTTCTCGGCGGCACGCAGGCGCGCGCTGCGGCTACGAGGATTCTCCGCGATCTGTTGCGCTGTCGGACTGACTGCTTTTTTCGTGATCGGTTTCAGGCGCGCGATGTGGCCGCAGGTGCAATTCAATTGCTCCGGCGGACAGATGCAATCGCGCGATTCGCGGGCGATGAACTGCTTGACTATCCGGTCTTCCAGCGAGTGGAACGAAATAACCACCAGCCGGCCTTCGCTGCCGAGAACATCCACGCCCTGCTCGAGCGATTCTCTGAGCGCCCCGAGCTCGTCATTCACGGCGATGCGCAACGCCTGGAACGTCCGCGTCGCCGGGTGTATGCGGCGGCCGTGCTGCCCGCCCGTTGCGCGCGAAATAACTGCCGCCAGTTCGGTCGTGGTTCTGATTGGCCGTGCGCGGACGATAGCTCGCGCTATCCGCCGGCTGGCCGGCTCTTCGCCGAAACGCCAGATCACGTCGGCCAGCTCTTGCTCGCCATACCCATTCACAATCTCGGCCGCGGTCAGCGTCTGGCCGGGGCTGAACCGCATATCCAGCGGCGCCTCTACTTGGAAGCCGAAGCCCCGCGATTCATCGGCGAGTTGCATTGATGAGACGCCGAGGTCGAACAGCGCCCCGTGCACCGGCATGAAGTGGTAGCGCTCGCACACGCTCGCCAGCTCGCGGAAGTTCGCTTCCACCAGCTGCACGTCATCTCCGTATTGGGAAAGCGCCTGCCCGGCAATTTCGAGCGCGCTCGGGTCGGCGTCCATGGCGAGGAGGAGGCCGCCCGGCGAGGCCGCCTCAATTGTCGCAGCGGCATGACCGCCGGCGCCGACGGTGCAGTCCACATAACGACCGCCGGGCCGGACCGCCAGGTTTCGGACAACCTCCTCTGTCAGGACGGGCGCGTGAGTCAGGGTTCTCCTGGGGGACAAATTTGCAACCACCTGTCCTAATCCTCAGGCGCCTGTGCTGCCGAGGAAGCCGCCCGCGCAGCCTGCATTACTCCTTGCAGCCTCTGGGGATTCCAGATCTCCAGGCACTCCTTGCGCCCAGTGATCACTACGGCCCCATTTACCGCCGCCTGCTGCCGTAACAGCGGCGGGATCAGGATGCGGCCCTGGCGGTCCAGCTCGGTGTCGTAAGAGTCCGAGTAGAAACCTCGCCGCGCGCGTCGACCTTCGCGCGTGGTAGGAGGTTCCACTGCCGTATGACTCGCAACTTCATTGAAGCCGGCCTCGGTGTACACCTCGATGCAGCCGTCTTCGCTCATGAGGAGGACGATCCTGTCGGCAAACTCATTGCGGTACCGCGCAGGCAGAGAGACCCGGCCCCTGTCGTCTATCGTGTGTTCGTACTTCCCCCGAAAGTCGACCACCGAGTGCCAACTCCTTCTTGCCTGGCGATAGGTGAGTGCTATACTTTGGGCTGTCCCGCCCGCCGGTGGTTAGAGGGCCGGCCGGGCGGGGCATGGGTGGGTTCCCCATTCCATCCCATTTCGTGGGCAATAATAACACTCGCTCCCCTACTGTCAAGTGCTTATGCAATATTTTTCGCGCCAATTTCTCCACTTCTTCACCAGGTGACCTTCCGCGCCGGCATCCTCACGGTCTCCGATAAAGGTGCGGCGGGCGAGCGCGAAGACACATCAGGCGCCGTCATCCGCGACTTACTCGGCGGCATCGGCGCGACCGTCGAGCGCTATGAAATCATTCCGGACGAGCAATCCAAGATCGTCGAGCGCCTACAGGACTGGGCAGACAGCGGACTGCTCGACCTGATCGTCACGACGGGCGGTACCGGCCTCGGCCCGAGGGACGTGACGCCCGAGGCCACACGGGCCGTCATCGACTACGAAGTCCCCGGCCTCGCGGAATCCATGCGCGCGGAGGGGATGAAGCACACCCCGATGTCGATGCTCAGCCGTGCGGTCGCGGGTGTGCGGGGGCGGACACTTATCGTCAACCTGCCCGGCAGCCCCAAAGGCGTCCACGAAAACCTTTCAGTCATCCTTCTGATACTTCCTCACGCTCTCGAGCTACTGCGCGGCGAGGGCTCAGAGCACACACCTCAATCCTAGCTCCTAGCCCCCAGTTCCTAGTTCCTCCCGATGTGGGGCAAAATGGGATGAGCATGCGCATCGACATCCTCAGCCTCTTCCCGAACATGTTCCACGGGCCCTTTGACGAGTCCATCATCAAGCGGGCCGTCGAGTCCGGCGTCGTGTCCATCAACATCCACGATATTCGCGGTTGGGCGAAAGGCCGCCACAGGGTAGTCGATGATTATCCCTACGGCGGTGGTCCGGGTATGGTCCTCAAGCCCGAGCCTGTCTTCGAGGCGACCGAGGCCGTCCTCGAGATGGCGCTAGAGAGCGGGCCGATCGTTCTCTTGACACCGCTCGGGCGGCGACTCGATCACGAGGTAGCCCTGGAGCTTGCACGCGAAAAGCGCCTCGTCCTGATTTGCGGCCACTATGAAGGCGTGGACGCCCGGGTGCACGAGCGGCTGGCGACCCGTGAGGTCAGCATCGGCGACTACGTCGTCTCAGGGGGCGAATTGCCTGCGATGGTCCTTGTGGATGCGGTCGTGCGCCATTTGCCGGGTGCCCTTGGCTCTCCCGATTCCGCCGCGGATGAGTCGTTCGCCGATGGCGTGCTTGAGGCGCCGCCGTACACGCGCCCGCCGGAGTTCCGAGGCTGGGGCGTCCCCGATGTGCTGCTCTCGGGCAACCACCAAGAAGTGGCGCGCTGGCGCCGCCGGCGCAACCTGCTCTGGACAGCTCAGCGTCGCCCCGACTTACTCGAAACGGCTCGCCTGACTGATGAGGACCGTGAATGGCTGGCCGCCAACCCGGTTGCCGCCAAAGAGGGCGACGTATAGACTGAAAACGTTGTGTCATGGACGCCAAATCCTACGTAGACCTCAAGCGGAGCCCCAAGATCCCGGATTTCCGGCCGGGAGATTCAGTGCGCGTTCACGCCAAGGTCGTCGAAGGCGACCGTGAACGCATTCAGGTCTTCGAGGGCGTCGTCATCCGCATCCGCACCCGCGGCGCCGGTTCCAGCTTCACCGTCCGCCGGGTAAGTCACGGGGTCGGCGTCGAGCGGTCCTTCCCGTACCACTCACCGCTGGTCGAGAAAGTGGAGGTCACGCGAGTCGGCCGGGTGCGGCGGGCACGCCTCTACTACCTGCGCGACCGCCTCGGCAAGGCCGCGCGCATCAAGCCCGGCCCGCGTGCCCGCTTCGAGGCTCTGACGGCGCCCGGGGCCATCCCGGAGCCGGAAGTCGAGGAGGAGTATATAGAGGAAGGGGCGGAGATCGGCGAGAACGGCGGGACGCCTGAAGCCGAGCTTGCGGAAGAGGCGGTTGCCGGGGAAGGCGAGGAGCCCGCGGAGGAAGTAGCGGAAGAGCCTGCCGTAGAAGCCTCCGAGGAGCCCGATGAGGAGCCGGAAGGCGAGGCGGCCGAAGAAGGGTCCCCCGAAGAGGGGGAGACCGAAGAGCCGACGCACGTCGAGCCCGAGGAGGCCGAGGAGCCGACGAAAGCCTGAGCGGTCCTTCGCTCCGCGTCATCGTGAGGACGAAGGGCTGTCCCTGCCAAGCGCTGGGGTGCTAGACAACAGCCGGACTCTCGCAGAGGTGGCCTCGCCCTTGACCCGCGCATCCCCGTCGGGTGGGATTCTTCCTTCGTCAACTTGAGTACGCGAACCGAGTCCCGCGTGCGCCCCTCGTGACATCGTGCCGTTCGAGATAGCCGCACCGCTCGCTATACTGGCGCCGCAATGCCCTTCGCTGAAGTAGCGGTAAACGCCGCCGCGCCTCTCCGTCAGACTTTTACCTATCGCATCCCCGAGGGCCTTCCGATCGTGCCCGGCCAGGCCGTATACGTCCCCTTTGGGTCGCGCACTCTCCAGGGCATTGTTGTCGACGCGACGGACGCTGCGTCCGTCGCGCAGACCCGAGATATCGCCGACATCATCGACGTCCGGCCCCTGCTGTCGGGGCTGCACATCCGCCTGGCCCACTGGCTCAGCGACTACTACCTCGCCCCGCTCTTCGACTGCATCTCGCTGATGCTGCCGCCCGGCTTTAAGCGGCGCCCGCTCGTCATGCTGCGACCGCTCGCCTCGATCGAAGAGCTGCCGCACCTCACACTGACCGACCTCCAGGCGACCGTCCTTCGCCGCGCGATCGAACTTGGCGAGACGGAGGCCGAACAGCTGCGCCGCGGGCTCAAGCTCAAGGGTGCGCCGTCCGCGATCTCATCGCTCATCAAGCGTGGCTACCTCCAGCGCTCCTACCGGCTCGCCCGGCCACAGATCGCGCCGAAGGTCGTCCGCCAGCTTCGCCTCGACGCCCCGGAGGCCGAGGTGCTCGCCCGCATTGACGACTTGCGCCAGAACGGCGCACCGCGCGCACTCCGCCGCGCTCTCGTCCTCGAATCGCTAGTAGCCGAAGGCTCGCTCCCGCTGCCCCGCGCCCGCGATCTCGGCCTGACGGCGGCCTTCCAGCGTGACCTCGAGACGGAAGGGGTTGCACGCTTGGAAGAGGTGACCGTTGTGCGCGACCCGCTGGTCGGGCGCGTCTTCCCTTACCGCGAGCCGCCACCGCTGACCGCTGACCAGCAGCGCGCGTACGAAGCCATCGCTGAAGCACTCGCACCCGATGCGTTGTGGCGCGGGCCCAGTACGTTTCTTCTTCAAGGTGTCACGGGCAGCGGCAAGACCGAGGTGTACCTTGCCGCTCTCGACCGCGCGGTAGCGCTCGGCAAGCGGGCGATCGTGCTCGTTCCGGAGATTTCGCTCACGCCGCAGACCGTGCGCCGCTTCGCCGAGCGGTTCCCGGGGCAGGTCGCGGTCATGCACAGCCGGCTATCACTCGGTGAACACTTCGACATGTGGCACGAGATCCGCGATGGCCGGTACGCGGTCGTCATCGGCCCACGCAGCGCTCTGTTTGCCCCGCAGCCGGACCTCGCGCTGGTGATCATCGACGAGGAGCACGAGTGGACGTACAAGCAGCAGGAGGGCTCGCCCCACTATCACGCCCGCCGAGCGGCCGAGGAGCTCTGCCGCCTTACCGGCGCAGTTCTCGCCCTCGGCTCGGCGACGCCGGACGTCGAGAGCCGTCTTCGCGCAGACGACGGCCCGTCCGCCCTGCTCGAACTACCGGAGCGCCTCCTGCCGGCCGGCGACGGGTCTATCACGGTCGGCCCGCTGCCCGAAGTCGACATCGTCGATCTTCGGGAGGAGCTAAAGGCGGGCAACCGCAGCATTTTCAGCCGCCCCCTATCAGCCGCAATGCATCGCGCCCTCGAGGCTCGCGAGCAAGTCATCCTGTTTCTGAACCGCCGTGGCACCGCCTCCTTCGTGCAGTGCCGGGACTGCGGCTTCGTGCCCGAATGCCGCTCATGCGCCGTCGCGCTCACCTACCACGAGAGCGAAGACGCTCTCATTTGCCATTACTGCCGGCGCAGGCAACCGCTGACGGCGCGCTGTCCCGAGTGCGGAAGCGAGCGCATCCGCCAGGTCGGGCTAGGCACGCAGCGCGTTGAGGAAGAGGTACGGCGCGCCTTTCCGGAGGCGCGCACGCTCCGCTGGGACCGCGACGTCACTCGCGGGCGCGATTCGCACGAGGCGATTCTCGCCCGCTTCCTGGCGCACGAGGCGGACGTGCTGATCGGCACGCAGATGATCGCGAAGGGTCTCGACATGCCGCTTGTCACGCTCGTCGGGGTCGTGACGGCGGACACGGCGCTGCACTTGCCCGACTTCCGTGCCGCCGAGCGCACGTTCCAGCTGCTGGAGCAGGTGGCCGGCCGGGCGGGTCGCGGCGCGCGCGGCGGTCGCGTCATCATCCAGACCTACACTCCGGAGAACCACGCCATCCAGTCGGTCCGCAGGCACGACTACTCCTCGATGTATGAGCGCGAGATCGAGTTCCGGCGCAGCCTCGGCTACCCGCCGTTCGGGCGGCTCGTCCGGCTGACCTTCGCGCATACCGGCGCAGCTTACTCACAGGAGCAAGCGGCGGCCATGGCTCAACGCCTGATGCAGGACAGAGACCGCCGCGGACTGCCGAACCTCGACATCTTGGGCCCGGCGCCCGCCTTCGTCCCGCGCGTGCGCGGCCGCTGGCACTGGAACGTCGTGCTGCGCGGTGCGGACCCGGTCGCGCTCATCCACGAGATGCAGTTCCCCCGCGGTTGGACCGTGGACGTAGACCCGGTCAGCCTGCTATGAACAGGACTAGCGGTACTCTTCGCGCGGCGGCGAGAAGACGTCGACGAACACGCAGGGTTCGAGGGCGGCCGCCTCGTGCTCGGCGCCACCGGGGACCATCCACGTGTCGCCCGGGGAAAGCTCGCGCACCTCGTCGCCCAGCTTGAAGCGGCAGCGGCCGGAGACGAGATACCCCGTCTGCTCGTGCGGATGCGTGTGCAGCGGGACGATGGCGCCCTCCTCCATGCGGATTTCGCAGAGCATCGTGCGTTCGCCGTCGGTCAGCGTGCGGCGGACGACGCCGGGTAGCATCTCGACTGCGTTGGCTGTGGAGTTGAGGACGATCGGCATCTGGGATTCTCCTTCTAGCCTAGGCCGAGGCCTGTTCTTGCCGCAGGCGCTCAAGTGCTTCGCGGATATCGTCATGCTTGAGGGCAAGGATCGCGGCGGCGAGGAGCGCGGCGTTCTTCGCGCCGTTGATTGCGACACAGGCCACCGGGACGCCCGGCGGCATCTGCGCGATCGAGAGGAGGGCGTCGAGGCCGCAAGCGGCGTGGCTCCCCGAGGCGATCGGGACTCCGATGACCGGAAGAGTGGTCATCGAGGCGACGACGCCAGGAAGGTGCGCTGCCATTCCGGCTGCGGCGATGATCACTTCGAAGCCGCGGGCTGCGGCAGAGGAGGCGAATTGCTGCACCTTTGCGGGCGAACGGTGAGCTGACATGACGTGGAGCTCGTGCTCGATGCCGAGGTCTTTCAGGGTCGCGATACATGGTTCGAGGACCGGCAGGTCTGATTTCGAGCCCGTAAGGATTGCTACGCGGGGCATGATAATAAGGAACCGCGAATTGAGGTCATGACGTGATTCTGGCGCCGGGTGCGAACGGGCGTCAACCGACGCCACGAATCGAATTCTTCTGAAAACGCGAGCCATGGAGGAGCACGTCAGCCACGAGCATACGGGGCCTTCGACAATGAAGGCGCCGGTTGAGCGGGCCCGGAAGTGTCCCTCATGCAGTACGGAGTTTCCGACGACAGAGAGTCTGGAAGAGCACTCATCGCTCCAGGGTGGCGAGCAACTAGTCGACGCGCGCGTCCTGCGCCGGCGCGGCGATGTCTCTCCGGTACTGGGCGCGAGTAAAGTGGATACGCTGGACGTTGCGGTAGGTGATAGCACGCGCCTCCGGCAGCGTCGCAGCTGAGGCCACGACGGTAAGGACGCGACCGCCGCTCGTACGGATTGTGCCGTCCCCATCTCGAGTTGTGCCGGCATGAAATAAGAAGACTCCAGGCTCGACGGAGTTGAGGCCGGCAATAGCGAATCCGGTCTCGTATTCGCCGGGGTAGCCGCCGGAGGCAACGACGACGCCGAGGCAGGCGTCCGTTGACCACTCGATCTCGGCTTCGCCCAGGCGGTTGTTGGCGACGGCCCAGCAGATGGCGAGGAGGTCCGACTTGAGGCGCGGCAGCAGCACCTGAGTCTCCGGGTCGCCGAAGCGGCAGTTGAACTCGAGGACGCGCGGGCCTGCGGAAGTGATCATCAGCCCGGGGTAGAGGACGCCACGATAAGGCGCACCTTCCTCGCGCATCGCTTGGACGGCGGCTTCGGTAATCGTTTCGTGGATGAGCGGCTCCAGCGGTTCGTCGAGCCACAGAGGCGGGCTGTAAGCCCCCATGCCACCGGTGTTTGGCCCTTCGTCCCCGTCATGCGCGCGCTTGTAATCACACGAGAACGGCATCGGCGCGACCGTGACTCCGTCCGTAAAAGCATGCGCCGAGATCTCGCGGCCGGAGAGCCGCTCTTCGATGATAACGGTCGAGCCAGCGACGCCGAAGATGCGCTCGTCTCCGAGCATGAGATCGACGGCGTGCAGCGCCTCGTCGGTCGTATCGCAGACGAAAACGCCCTTGCCTGCCGCAAGGCCATCAGCCTTGACGACGAGCGGGCCGGTCCGAGATTCGACATAATCGCGAGCAGCTGAGCGGCCGGTAAATGTCTCGGAGTGTGCCGTTGGGATGCCGTGGCGGTGCATGAGTTCCTTGGCGAAAGACTTGGAAGATTCAATGCGGGCGGCGTCGCGCGAAGGGCCGAAAGCAGCGATGCCGCGCACGGCGAGCTGGTCGACGAGGCCCGCCGCGATAGGGCCTTCCTGCCCGACGATGACCAGATCCACCCGGTTCTCCGAAGCCGCGGAACAGATCGCTTCCAGGTCGGCCAGGTCGGTCGGCAAATTGGTGGCTAAGGCGGCAGTGCCTCCATTTCCGGGTGCGACGAAGAGATCAGTGAGCTTCGGTGATTGGCGGAGCTTCCAGGCGAGCGCATGCTCGCGGGCACCCGAGCCGACGATGAGGACGTTCACGGCCTAGGCGCCCACGTAACGGAACGACGCACTCAAGGTGGGCTCGACGGTCGCTTCGGACATAGCACCGCGGAGCGCCCCGGCGCCGAATC
>Ga0070706_100002404_pt1 | contig 18872 bp, 15 predicted proteins | sample KBSK5501metaG_FD_65476 | JGI IMG/M metagenome (GOLD analysis project Ga0070706, IMG submission 65476) | Corn, switchgrass and miscanthus rhizosphere microbial communities from Kellogg Biological Station, Michigan, USA - KBS K5-50-1 metaG | ecosystem: Host-associated > Plants > Roots >... | reverse complement strand
CCCCGGTGCTCAAGCGCATCCTCGACGGGAGGCGGACGATTCCGTTCGAGGAGCGGGTGGCGCGCTGGCGCTCGCCGAGAGGGTACGTGGAGAACGTCGCGGCGGCGATCGTGCTCGCGACGACGAACGACCGGGCCGCGGGCCGGATCTACAATGTCGCCGAGGCGGAAGCCTTCTCGGAGGTGGAGTGGGCGCGGCTCATTGCCGAGGCGATCGGGTGGCGGGGGCTGATCTTCAGCGTGCCGTCCGGGCGGGCACCGGCGCACCTCGCCCAGCCGGCGAACCTCGACCAGCACTGGGTGGCCGACACGTCACGGATCCGGGCCGAGCTCGGCTACCGCGAGCCGGTGCCACGGGCGGAGGCGATCCGGCGGACGATCGAGTGGGAGCGGGCGCACCCGTCAGTGGCGTGGGATCCGGCGCAGTTCGACTACGAAGCAGAAGACGCGCTCGACCCGAACGCTTGAGCGCTCCGGCGGCCTCGCTACTTGCCCCGCTGGTACGTCCCAATCAGCTCTGCCTTCGCTAAAATGTGCGCCTGCATGGCGCGCTCGAGCGCGGCCTTCGTCGGGCGACCCAAATCGCCCAGGGAGGCGTCCAGAGCGTACAGCTTGTGGAAGTAGCGGTGCCGGCCGATGGGCGGGCACGGACCTCCATACCCGGTGCGCTTCCAGTCGTTCACGCCTTCGTGCGTCCCCGCCGGCAGGCTCTTCGCCGTAGCGGCCTTCGGGAGCGCGGTCGCCGACGCGGGGATGTCGTACAACACCCAGTGCACCCAGGTCGTCTTCGGTGCTTTCGGGTCGGGTGCGTCGGGATCGTCAACGATGAGCGCGAAGCTTTTCGTGCCCGTGGGAGCCCCGCTCCACTCGAGGGGAGGCGAGACATCCTGGCCATCACAGGTGCATTCCTTGGGGATCTCCCCGCTTGGCGGGAACGCGGGTGAGCGGAGCGAGAGTGTCATAGGGTCCTCCTGCGATCGGACGGGCCTCCCGAGCGCCAGCAATGCGAGCAGCGCGACCGCAGCCGCGCCGCTTGAGCGGCTCGTCCGCGTCGCTGACTGACAACGAGTTTTCACTTGGCGAGCCTCTCGATGGCCTGGCGGGCGAAAGCCGAGACCACCAGTGTCCCGCTCAGCCGCGCCCGCGCGGCCAGCAGCTCCCGCCAGTGCTCCGTTCCCTCCCACATGACTCTCTTGATCGCCGCGGTCGCCTCGGGATTGCTCGCCGTGAGCTGGCGGGCGAGCGCCGTGAGGCGCGCGTCCAGCGCCGTGACGTCCTCGTGCAGCTCGGCGTAAAGGCCCCGCTGATGGGCCCACTCGGCGCTCCGCCACGTCGCCGCATCGATGCCCAGGGCGGCGTAGTTCCCCACGCCGATCCGGCGCTCGATGACCGGCCCCACCACGAACGGACCGATCCCGACGGCGAGCTCGCTGAGCTTCACCTGGGCGGCCGTGCTCGCGAGGGCATAGTCGGAGGCCGCCACCATCCCGACGCCCCCACCGACCACCCTGCCGTGAACCCGGGCCACGATGAGCTTCGGACACTCGCGCATCGCGTTGATGAGGTTCGCGAACCCCAGGAAGAAACGGGTGCCGGTCTCGGCGTCGGCGATCGCGGACAGTTCGGCGAAGGATGCGCCTGCGCAGAACGCGCCCGTGCCTTCGCTCCGGAGCACGATCACGCTCGCTCGTGGGTCCTGTCCTAGCGCCGTGATCCGCGCCGCCAGGTCGGCGAGCAGGGCCCCCGGCAGAGAGTTTCCCTTGGGATGCCCGAAGGTCACGCTGCCGATGCCGTCCGCCACCCGCGTGGCGACGGTGCCCGGGTCATGTGTCGTCGGCTGGGTCACGGCTTCCCTTCCCCCAGGGGGACCGGTACAATTGCAATTGCAACCGAGCGAGTGACCCGGGGCCGCTCCAATCTGTTCGGCCCGGTCACTCTAAAACCAAGAGGCAGGCTGAGATGCCCACTTCCGCGCCCCCGGCCCGAGAGGACTCCGCCGAGAACGCCGCGTTCGAGGCCCGCATCGCCGCAGGGGAGACGATCGAGCCCAAGGACTGGATGCCGGAGCGATACCGCCACCAGCTGGTCCGCATGATGTCGCAACACGCCCACTCCGAGATAGTGGGCATGCTGCCCGAGGGCAACTGGATCACCCGCGCGCCCTCGCTGCGGCGCAAGCTGTGCCTGCTCGCCAAGGTCCAGGACGAGGCGGGCCACGGGCTCTACATCTACTGCGCTACCGAGACGCTGGGCGTGCAGCGCGCCGAGCTGAACGACCAGCTCTTGAGCGGCAAGGCGAAGTATTCCAGCATCTTCAACTACCCGACCCTGGCGTGGGCGGACATCGGGGTCATCGGATGGTTCGTCGATGGGGCGGCGATCGTGAACCAGACGGTGCTGGCGAAGGCCTCGTACGGTCCGTACGCGCGTGCGATGGTCCGCATCTGCAAGGAGGAGAACTTCCACAAGCGGCAAGGCTACGAGATCGTCGCGACGTTGGCCGCCGGCACGCCCGCCCAGCGCGCCATGGTGCAGGACGCGGTGAACCGGTGGTGGTGGCCGACGCTGATGATGTTCGGCCCCAGCGACGCCAACTCTCCCAACAGCGCGGACCTGCTCCGCTGGCGGGTGAAGCGGTTCAGCAACGACGAACTCCGGCAGCGGTTCGTCGATTTGACCGTGGCCCAGGCACAGGCGGTGAAGCTCACGTTGCCCGATCCGAAGCTCCGCTACGACCCCCAGACCAAGCACTGGGAGTTCGGCGAGATCGACTGGGCGGAGTTCAAGCAGGTCATCAGCGGGAACGGCCCCTGCAATCGGGAGCGCCTGGCGGCCCGGCAGGCCGCGCACGACCGGGGCGCCTGGGTACGCGAGGCGGCGGCGGCGTACGCCGAGAAGCAGCGGCGCCGCGCGGCGTCTGCGGCCTGAGGCGGAGCGACCGGGAGCGGGACGCATGGTCGCCGGAGCGAATCAGCCCGAGAGCGCGAGCGACCAGTGGCCGCTCTGGGAGGTCTTCACCCAGGCGAAGGACGGCGCGCCGCACGAGCACGCCGGGAGTGTGCACGCGCCGGACGCGGAGCTCGCGCTTCAGAACGCCCGCGACGTCTACGGGCGCCGGGGTGAAGTCGTGAGCCTCTGGGTCGTGCCGAGCGCGGCGATCGTCGCCTCCAGCCCGAGCGAGCGGGGTCCCTTTTTCGATCCCGCCGACGACAAGCCCTACCGGCACCCGCAGTTCTATCGGACCCCTCGCGGGGTCCGGGTAGAGTAGGATGGGCTCGATCCAGGGGGGCGCCCTCTTCGAGTATCTGCTCCGGCTGGGCGACGACCGTCTGGTCCTGGGCCACCGGTTGTCCGAGTGGTGCGGTCACGGCCCGGTCCTCGAGGAGGACATCGCGCTCGCCAACGTCGCGCTCGACCTCATCGGGCAGGCGACGCATTTCCTCAAGTTGGCCGGCCAGGTCGAGGGGAAAGGGCGCGACGAGGACGCCCTCGCCTACCTCCGCGACGCCATCGACTACCGCAACGTCAAACTGGTCGAGCTCCCGAACGGCGACTTCGGCCGCACCATCGTGCGACAATTCCTCTTCGACGCCTGGAGCGTGCTGCTGCTGGACGGGCTCGAACGGGCCGCCCACAGCGAGCTCGCCGGGATCGCGGCCAAGGCGCACAAGGAGGCCCGCTATCACATCCGCCACAGCGGGGACTGGGTGCTCCGGCTGGGCGACGGCACAGAGGAGAGTCATCGGCGGGCCCAGACGGCCCTGGACGAGCTCTGGCCCTACACCGGAGAGCTGCTCGCCGCCGATGAGGTGGACCGGGTGCTCGCCGGCACGGTCGCACCGGATCCCGCAGCACTCGAGCCCGCCTGGCGTCACGTCGTGAGCGACGTCGTCCGCCGGGCGACCCTCACGCTGCCAGCAGACGGGTACATGCACTCCGGCGGACGCCAGGGCCGGCACACCGAGCACCTCGGCCACCTCCTGGACGAGATGCAGATTCTCGCCCGATCACACCCGGGGGCCAAGTGGTGAGTCGCGCAAGCACTGAGACGGAGCTGTTCGGGCTGCTGCGGGGCATCCCGGATCCCGAGGTACCGGCCCTGGACATCGTCGAGCTCGGGATCGTTCGACGGGTGGAGCTCGGGCCTGACGGGGTGGTGACGGTGGACGTCACCCCGACCTACTCCGGCTGTCCGGCCATGCGCGTGATCGAGCAGGAGATCGTGGCCATGCTCTGCGCGAACGGCCACGACCGCGTCGAACTTCGCACGGTGTACTCGCCGGCGTGGACCACGGACTGGCTGAGCGACGAGGCCAAGGCAAAGCTCAAGGCCTACGGCATCGCCGCTCCGGGCCGGGCCGTCGTCGACCAGCCGCTGGTTCCCTTGACGTCAGCGGTGCGCCACGCGGCCTGCCCCTACTGCGGCTCCTCGAACACCGAGCGCAAGAGCGAGTTCGGGGCCACCGCCTGCAAAGCGATCCATTACTGCCACCACTGCCAGCAGCCGTTCGAGGAGTTCAAGGCTCTCTAGCCAATTACGACCAGCGCTCGATCTCCTCGACCCAGCGCGTCAGGAACGCGTTCGCCTGGTAGCCGTCGAGCACTCGATGGTCGATGGTGAGCGTCACGTAGCACATCGGCCGCACCTCCACCGCTTCCTTCCCGCCTCGCTCCCGGGCTACCGGCCGCCGCTCCAGTTTGCCGACGCCCAGGATCGCCGATTGCGGCTGCGGAATGACGATCGGCGCCGCGACCAGGCTGCCGCTCACCCCGTGGTTCGAGATCGAGAAGGTCCCCTGCTGCACGTCCTTCGGCTTGAGCGCGCCGGCTCGGGCTCGCTGGGTCAGGTCCTGCAGCCGCTCCGCCGTGGCCTTGAGGTCGAGCGTCTGGGCTCGCTGGATGACGGGCAGGATGAGGCCGCCCTGAGGGAGCGCGGTGGCGACCCCGATGTTGCAGTCTTCAAAAAGCTCCAGCGCGTCGTCGTGCCAGCGACTGTTCGCCTCCGGTACCGCCTGGAGCGCGGCGACGCTGGCGTGGATGAAGTAGGCGGTGTAGGTGAGCTTGGCCCCGTCCGCCTCGAAGGCGGCGCGGTGGGCCTCGCGGTGAGCGACGATCGCGGAGAGGTCGGCCTCGAACACCGAGGTGACGTGCGGTGCAACGGCTACGCTCTGGCTCATATGCTGGGCTATGCTGCGGCGCATCCCGGTGTGGGGCACCTTGCGGCTGGGGATCGCCGTCGCCGAGTCGGTCGTGGAAGGCGCGCCCTTTCGTACAGCGAGATACGACTCCACGTCCTGAGCCGTGATCCGCCCCTCCCGGCCCGTGCCGGTGACGGCCGACGCCTGGAGGCCGTGCTCGGCCAGCAGGCGGCGGACCGCCGGGGTCAGCTCGGCGGCCGGGGCCGCGGGCTCGCCCGTAGCGGTAACCTGGCGCGCCGGAGGAGTGGGCTGTGCAGCCGCGGCTGCACCCGCCTCGATACGGCCCAGTACTTCACCGGCCTCGACCGGCTGGTCCGCCGGCTTGAGGATCTCCCGCAGGATGCCGGTGACGGGCGCCGCGATCTCCACCGTCACCTTGTCGGTGCTGATCTCGAGCAGCGGCTCGTTCTGGGTCACAGAGTCACCCACTTTCTTAAGCCAGCCGGCGACCACCATCTCGGTTCCCTCCGCCTGGTCCGCCGGCGCCGCGATCTCTATCAACTCCGCCATTCGGGGCTCCTCGATCAGAACTCCAGCAGTTCCTGCATCTTGGCCGCGATCCCTTCGACGCTGGGGAGCACGGCGTTCATCAGACCGACGTTGTAGGGCGTCGGCACGTCCGGAATCGCGAGGCGGGAGACCGGGGCGTCGAGGCTCAGGAACGCTTCCTCCGCGACCACTGCGGCGATCTCCGCGCCGAACCCGGCCGTGAGCGTGTCCTCGTGGACGATCAGGCAGCGCCGGGTCTTCCGGACGGAAGTGAGGACGGCCGCCCGGTCCCACGGCGCCACGGTGCGGAGGTCGAGCACTTCGATCGATTCCCCGAGATCGCGCGCGGCGCGCTCACAGCGCTCCACCATGGCACCCCAAGTCACCACGGTGAGCCGGTCGCCGGCGAGGACGAGGCCGGCCTTGCCGAGCGGGAGCACGAAGTCGTCCCCCGGATACGGCCGCCGGGCCGACACCCCGTCGAGCAGCGCCCGGTGCTCGAAAAAGATCGTCGGGTCGTTGCTCCGGAGCGCCGCGCGCAGGAGACCCACGGCGTCCTCCGCGTTCGATGGGATACAGACCTGCCACCCGGGCGCGTGGGCCCACAGCACTTCGCCACAGACGCTGTGCCAGGGATCCCCGCATTTGGGCGCGTACCCGCCTGGCATCCGTACGACGATTGGGGCGGCGAAGCGGTTGTGAGTCCGCCAGCGGATCGTGCCGCAGTTGTTGAGCTGCTCGGTGGCGGGGTCCGCGTACTTGCGGAACTGAATCTCCGGAACCGGCAGCAGACCGCAGAGCGCCAGGCCCACCGCACGCCCGATGATGCCCTCTTCCGAGAGGCTGGTGTCGAACACCCGTCCCTCGCCGAAGGCGGCCTGGAGCCCCATCGTGGCGGCGTGCACGCCACCCTTCGGGCCCACGTCCTCGCCGAAAAGCAGCATCTTCGGGTTGGTGGCGAGCTCGTGCTCCAGCGTCCGCCGGATCGCGGTGAGCATGTTGATGCGGGTCGGCTCGGGTCGCGGGACTTCGGTCCCCGGCGGGAACTGATGCCCGGCCGGCGCCAGCCCGCCGACCAGTTGGAGGTCGGCGGTCCCGTCGGACCGGGTCTCGGCGCGCACGTAGCGGGTGGCACCGGACGGCGGGGGTTCCGGCCGGGCGAGCGCGGCGGCGAGGGCGGCATCGACGTCCGCCTTGACCTGAGCCTCGATCGCCGCGATGTCCGACTCCGGCAGCACCCCGGCGCGAAGGAATCGATAGAGCTTGGGCAGTGGATCGTTGGCCTGATCCTCAGCCAGGCGCTCCTTGCTCTTGTACGCCTGGGTGTCCTGGCCCGAGTGGCCGCTCAACCGCGGCACGGTGAGCCGCAGAAAGGCAGGGCCCCGGTCGGCCCGGGCGTGCGCCACCGTCTCCTGAAATAGCCGCGCGGCCTCGGCGGGGTCGGAGCCATCGCCGTTCCGCACCAGGAGGTTCCGGAACGACTCGAGGTTGGCCGCGATGTCGCCGCCCGGCGTCTGGAGGCTGGCCGGGACGGAGATACCGTAGCCGTTGTCTTCTATATAGAACAGCATGGGCAGCATGCGCGTGGTGGCGATCGTGAGCGCCGACCAGAATCCGTTGGTCGCGACCGAGGCCTCGCCGCCCAGCACCACGGCGATCGAGCCGTCGTAGCTGCGGTCGCCCAGGACGTCACGATAGTAGGTCAGGCCCTGCGCCCACCCGGCGGCCGGCGTGTACTGGGACCCGACGTCCCCGGACATCGGGAGCACGATCGCGCCGTCCGACTTCGGCAGATTGCATACGACACCGATGTCCCGGCCGTTGCTGAAGCCGCCCGATTTCCCCAGCGGCCCTGCGAATGCGTCCTCGAGCGAGAGGCCGAGCGTGAGCAGGATCGGCCTCGACCGGTAGTAGGCGCCCACGCCATCGTGCGGGCGGTCCAGCAGGCTGCCCAGGATGACCTCGGCCACCTCGTGCCCGCGAGCCGAGAATTGGTAGGCCACCTTCCGCTCGGGGACGAGCCGGGTCTCCTCGATGTCGTCCAGCGCCCGGGAGGCGAGGCTCAGGTAGAGCACCCGCTTCCAGTCGATGGGGTGGCCGAGGCCGCTGGCGCCTCGCGCCCGTGCTTCACTCACTCCCATCTTGTCCCACGTCGTGGTCACGGTCGGTCTGGAACACCGTGCCGCGGAAGAGTGCGACCACGGCCCCGTCGCCCCGGGTCACTCGTATCCGGTAATACGCCAGACGCAAGCTGCTCGCCTCCTGCTCCGCATCCGCCAGGAGCACGTCGCCGACCCGCACCGCAGCCGGGTAGGTCATGCTGTTCTCGATGCTGACCGTCATCTTACCCCCGGTGTTGCTGGCGAAGGCCAGCGCGCTGTCGGCGAAGGCGAACGTCACCCCGCCGTGGCACACGCCGAATCCGTTGGTCATGTCCTCGCGCACCGCCATGCGAAGCGTCACCCGGGCCGGCCTTACGTCGAGGACCTCCACGCCCAACCACCGGCTGAACGCGTCATGGGCCAGCATGTGGCGGACGACGGCGGCCGCGCGCTGCTCCGGGTCGGTCGGCAGGGAGCTCACGCGCGGAGCGTTCCACCGGAGGCGGCAAGGCGCCGGAGGAGGGGACTCGGCCGGTAGCGATCCTCCCCGTACTCCGCCTGGAGGCCTTCCAGGCGCTGGAGCACGACCCGATAGCCAAGCTCCTCTGCCCACGCGATAAGGCCTCTGGGGTAGTTGACCCCCTTCACCATAGCGACGTCGAGGTCCGCCGGCGTGGCCACGCCCCAGAAGACGGCGTCCACCGCCTCGTTGATTAGCATCGCCAGGACGCGGTCGAGGATCGCCCTCCCGAGGGCCTGGTCTTCCCGCGGCGCCGGGCGCACCGCGCCGTCACGGTAGTCGTAGTAGCCGCGGCCGGTCTTACGTCCGAGCAGATTGGCATCGACGAGGCGCCGCTGGGTGAGGGAGGGCTTGTAGCGCGGATCGAAGAAGAACCCCTCGTAGATCGCCGACGTCACGGCGAAGTTGACGTCGTTGCCGATCAGGTCCATCAGCTCGAAGGGGCCCATCTTGAACCCCCCGAGCGTCCGCATCGCCCAGTCGATAGTGGCGCAGTCGGCGATGCCTTCGTCCAAGATCCGGAGCGCCTCGCCGTAGAACGGCCGGGCGATCCGGTTGACGATGAAGCCCGGGGTATCCGCGGCGACAACGGCGGTCTTGCCCCAGCGCTGGACGAGCGCGCAGGCCGCGTCGACCAGCACTCCCGAGGTCGCCTGCCCGCGCACGACCTCCACCAGCGGCATGACCGGTGCGGGATTGAAGAAATGGAGGCCGAGCACGCGCTCGGGGCGTTGGCAGCCCCCGGCGATGGCGGTGATCGACAGGGCCGAAGTGTTGGTCGCGAGCATCGCCTCCGGCGCGACGACCCGCTCGAGCGCGGCGAAGGTCTCGCGCTTGGATCCCAGCCGCTCGACGATGGCCTCGATGATCAGCTCGCAAAGCGCGAACGTCGCCAGGTCTGCGCTCGCTACGTATCGGATGCGGCCCCGCGCGGCGTCCGCGGCCGACTGGGTCAAACGGCTCTTCTCGGTCTCCCGGGTAAGGGCCTTGTCGATCCCGGCGCGCGCGCGGGCGATGGCCGCCTCATCGATGTCTTGCAGGACCACCTCGTGGCCGGCGACGGCGGCGACCTGCGCAATCCCGCCGCCCATCGCACCCGCGCCGAGTACGCCAAGAGAAATGAACTCGCGGTCGGAGACTGGCACCGGTCACTGTCCGGTGAAAATCGGTTTCCGTTTTGCAAGGAAGGCGGCGACTCCCTCGGCGTAATCCGCGCTGCGGCCGGCCGCCCCCTGGAGCTCGGCCTCGAGCTCGAGCTGGGCGTCGAGGTCGTTGGCTCCGGCTGCATTCAAGAGCCGCTTCGCGAGCCCGAGACCGAACGTCGGCTGAGCGGCCAGGTGGACGGCCAGCTTGGATGCCTCGTCCTGGAGGGTTGCGGCCGGGCAGACCCGGTAAATCAACCCGATCTCCACCGCCTGCTGCGCCGTAATCTTCTCGGCTAACATCGTGAGGGCCGTCGCGCGGGCCATCCCCACCAGCCGGGGCAGAAAGAAGCTCCCACCGGTGTCCGGGACCAGGCCGATCTTCGCGAACGATTCGACGAACGAGGCTTCCTCCGCGGCCAGGACCAGGTCGCACGCCAGGGCGAGATTGGCCCCGGCCCCCGCGGCGACCCCGTTCACCGCACAAACCACCGGCTTCTCCAGGGCCCGGAGTGCCCGCACCAGCGGGTTGTAGACCGTCCGCACGTGGGTCGCGAAATCTCCGGTGGTCGCCCCGGGGCGAACTTCGTCCAGGTCCTGCCCCGCGCAGAAGCCGCGCCCCGTCCCCGTGAGCAGGAGGGCCCGGATCTCCCGCTCCCGCGCTGCCCGGTCGAGCGCGTCCCGGATCTCGCCCGACATGGCGGTGTGGATGCTGTTGAGGACGTCGGGTCGGTTGAGGGTGATGCGCGCGACGCCCTGATCGACCTCGAACAGGATGAACGTGTAGGCCATCGGCTGTCCCCTAGGGCGTCTGGCGAATGTAGATAATACATCGAAACTGCGACGGCACACCACGACAACCGGGAACCGCGGAACCACGGAACCACGGTGCCTCCGTGCTTCCGTGGTTCAACGGGGGTGATAGGTCTATAATTCCCTCCGGGAGGAGGTCACCTAGTGTCGCTGAAGCCCGTATATCTCGTAGACGGCGTGCGTACGCCGATCGGAAGCTTTGGCGGCAGCCTCGCCCACGTACGGGCCGACGATCTGGCCGCGCACGTGATCGCGAAGCTGCTCGATCGTCACCCGGACCTGGACCGGGAGCGCATCGCCGATGTCATGCTCGGGTGTGCCAACCAGGCGGGCGAGGACAATCGCGACGTCGCCCGCATGGCGCTGCTGCTCGCGGGGCTGCCGGTGTCAGTGCCGGGCGAGACGGTCAACCGGCTCTGCGCCAGCGGCATGAGCGCGGTGGCTAACGCGAGCCGGGCCGTGAGCGAGGGGGGTGGCGACGTCTACGTCGCCGGCGGCGTCGAGCAGATGACCCGCGCGCCCTACGTGCTGTCCAAGTCGAGTCAGGCCTTTGCCCGTAACGCGGAGCTCTTCGACACCAGCCTGGGCTGGCGGTTCGTTAATCCCAAGATGCGCGAGCTCTACGGCGTGGACTCCATGGGACAGACCGCGGAGAACGTCGCGACGGAGCTCCAGATCAGCCGGGCCGACCAGGACAAGTTCGCCCTCTGGTCCCAGCAGAAGACGGCCGCCAGCCAGCAGCGCTGCCGCTTTCAGCCCGAGATCGTGCCCGTCGCCACGCCCGGCGCCGGCCGGGGTGAGCCCGGCCGCCTCTTCGCCCAAGACGAATTCCCCCGCCCGGACTCGACCCTGGAGGGACTGAGCAAGCTCAAGCCGGCGTTCCGGACCGACGGCAAGGGGAGCGTGACGGCCGGCAACTCGGCGGGCATCAACGATGGCGCGTGCGCGCTGCTGATCGCCTCGGAGCACGCCGTGCGGGAATTCGGCTTCACGCCGCTGGCGCGGATCGTCGCGACCGCGGTCGTGGGCGTCGAGCCACGGACCATGGGACTCGGACCGGTACCCGCGACCCAGAAGCTGCTGGCGAAGACCAAGCTCACGCTGGCCGACATGGACGTCATCGAGCTCAACGAAGCCTTCGCGGCTCAGGTGCTGGGCTGTACTCGGCGGCTCGGCCTCGAGGACCAGGATCACCGACTCAATCCCAACGGCGGCGCCATCGCCCTCGGTCACCCGCTCGGCATGTCCGGCGCCCGGCTGGTGCTCACCGCGGCGCACGAGCTCCAGGCGACGGGCAAGCAGTACGCGCTCTGCACGATGTGCGTCGGAGTAGGGCAGGGCATGGCGACGATCATCGCCCGGGAGTAACGCTCGGTGCCCAACGTCTTCGCGTTCGAGGGTTTCATCCCCGTCATCCACGAGTCGGCGTTCATCCATCCCAACGCTACAGTGACCGGCAACGTCGTGATCGGGCGGGACGTCTACGTCGGACCGGGCGCGGCGATCCGTGGCGACTGGGGCGGCGTGGTCATCGAGGACGGGTGCAACGTCCAGGAGAACTGCACCATTCACATGTTCCCCGGCGTGATCAGCGTCCTCGAGGCCAGCGCGCACATCGGCCATGGCGCGGTGGTGCACGGGGCCCGGATCGGCCGGAACGCGCTCGTGGGCATGAACGCGGTGGTGATGGATCGGGCGGTGGTCGGGGCGGAGTCGATCGTCGGCGCCCTGTGCTTCGTCCCGGCCGATATGATCATCCCGCCGCGCACGGTGGTCGCCGGCAACCCGGCCCGGGCGGTGAAGGAAGTCTCGGACGCCATGCTCCAGTGGAAGACGGAGGGTACTCACCTCTACCAGGGGCTGCCCGGGCGGCTGCACGCCTCGCTCCGGCCCTGTGAGCCGCTCCGCGAGATGCCGCCCGGGCGTCCCGAGCAGGCGGCGTCCTATCAGACATGGCACGAGACCAGGCCGGCGGTACCGGCCGACGGAGAGTAGGGCATGCGGCTGCAGAGCTACGCGCAGGGCGAGTGGGTCACCGGCACCGGCAAGCCGGTCGAGCTGTTTCACGCGGTGACGGGCGAGAAGGTCGGCGAGGCGACCAGCGAAGGCATCGATTTCAAGGGCATGCTGGAGTACGCCCGCCGGGTCGGCGGGCCCAAGCTCCGGGCGCTGACGTTCCACCAGCGAGCCCGGATGCTCAAGGCCATGGCGCAGCACCTGATGGCGCACAAGGACGAGCTCTATCAGGTATCGACTGCGACCGGGGCGACAAAGGCGGATTCCTGGATCGACATCGAGGGTGGCATCGGGACCTTCTTCGGGTACGCGAGCCAGGGACGCCGCGAGCTACCGGACGAGACCTTCTACGTCGACGGCTCGGTGGAGCGGATCTCGAAGGGGGGAACCTTCCTCGGCCGCCACCTGTGCGTGCCGCTCGAGGGGGTGGCGGTCCACATCAACGCCTTCAACTTCCCCTGCTGGGGGATGCTGGAGAAGCTCGCCCCCACCTTCCTCGCCGGGATGCCCGCCATCGTCAAGCCGGCCACCGTCACGGCGTTCCTCGCCGAGCGCCTGGCGCGCACCATGCTGAGCGCGGGGATCCTCCCCGAGGGCGCGCTCCAGATCATTTGCGGCGGCGTCGGCGACCTGCTGGATCACCTGACCTGCCAGGACGTGGTGACCTTCACCGGCTCCGCCGGGACCGGCCGCAAGCTCAAGAGTCACCCTCGCGTCGTCAGCGAATCGGTGCGGTTCAACCTCGAAGCCGACTCGCTCAACTACTGCATTCTCGGCCCCGATGCCGCACCCGGCTCCGACGAGTTCGATCTCTTCGTCAAGGAAGTGGTCAAGGAGATGACGGTGAAAGCGGGGCAGAAGTGCACCGCCATCCGGCGGACCATCGTGCCGGAAGGGATGACGGAGGACGTGGTTGGGGCGCTCTCCAAGCGGCTGGCGGGAGCCACGCTGGGTGACCCGGCGCGGGACGGCGTCCGCATGGGACCGCTCGCGGGACGGGCCCAGGTTAGCGAGGTGCGCGGCAGCGCGGATCAGATCGCCGCCGCGTGCGAGCGCGTCCACGGCAACCCCGATCGGTTCGAGGTGGTCGGAGCCGATGCGGCGAAGGGCGCCTTCTTCCCCTCGCTTCTCTACTACTGCGATGCGCCCTTCCGGAAGTCCGAGCCCCACGACGTGGAGGCGTTCGGGCCGGTGAACACGGTGATGCCGTATCGCACGCTGGACGAGGCCGTCGCGCTCGCCAAGCTGGGCCGCGGCAGCCTCTGCGGGTCGGTGGTCACGGCGGACGATTCGGTGGCGCGTGAGGTCGTGCTCGGGACGGCCGCTTACCACGGCCGCCTCATGGTCCTCAACCGACACAACGCGAAGGAGTCCACCGGACACGGCTCGCCGCTGCCCTCGCTCATCCACGGCGGCCCCGGGCGCGCCGGCGGCGGCGAGGAGATGGGCGGGGTACGCGGCGTCTTGCATTACATGCAGCGCACGGCCCTGCAAGGGACGCCAGCCACACTCACGGCCGTCGGGCGCGAGTGGGTGAAAGGCGGCCCCGAGCTGAGCGACGGCGTCCATCCGTTCCGCAAGCACTTCGAGGAGCTTCGCATCGGGGAGACGTGGGTCACCCACGGCCGGACGGTGACCGAGGCGGACGTGGTCAACTTCGCCGGCATCAGCGGCGACTTTTTCTACGCCCACATGGACGACGCCGCGGCCAAGGCCTCGCTGTTCGGGCGGCGCGTGGCCCACGGATACTTCGTGCTCTCCGCCGCCGCGGGCCTCTTCGTGGACCCGGCTCCGGGACCGGTCCTGGCCAATTACGGGCTGGACAATCTCCGGTTCGTCAAGCCGGTCTATCCCGGCGACACCATCCGTGCGCGACTCACCTGCAAGCAGAAAACAGCCAAGGACACGGTGGATGGCCAGGTGCCTCAGGGCGTCGTCGCGTGGGACGTGGAGGTGACGAACCAGAGCGCCGAGCCGGTCGCGGTCTACACCATCCTGACGCTCGTGAAGCGGAGCTCTTCCGCGTCGTGACGCAGACCCGCGGCCGCTTCGCCGGCCTGGTCGGGTCACGCATCCTGGCGATCGCCGACGAGGTACGGGCGCTCCAGGCCCAAGGCCGGCAGATCTGCAACCTGAGCATCGGCGACTTCGACCCGCGCGAGTTCCCGATTCCCGAGCCGCTGCGCGAGCGCATCGAGGGCGCGCTTCGCCGGGGAGAGACGAACTACCCACCGTCCGCCGGGATCCCGGCGCTCCGGGAGCAGATTGCCGCGCTCTACGCCCGGGAGTTCGGTCTTTCGGTCCCCACTGCCTCCATCGTGGTCACCGGCGGGTCCCGGCCCGGCCTGTTCGCCGCGTATCAGCTCACGGTCGATCGAGGCGATCGAGTCGTCTTCCCGGTACCCTCCTGGAACAACGACCACTACTGCGAGCTGGCCGGCGCCACTCCCGTTCCCATCCAATGCGGCCGCGACACGGCCTTCCTCCCGACCGCGCCCACGCTGGCGCGCGCCCTCAGAGACGCGCGACTCCTGGTGCTCAATTCGCCGGTCAACCCCACCGGGACCGCATTCGATTCGGCGACCCTCGGGGCCATCTGCGACGCCGTCCTGGAGGAGAATGCGCGGCGGTCCCCCGAGGACCCGCCGCTCTACCTCCTCTACGATCAGGTGTACTGGATGCTGACCTTCGGCGGCCTCGCCCACGTCGTCCCGCCGGTGCTCCGCCCCTCGATGGCGCCCTACACCATTCTGGTGGACGGCATCTCCAAGGTCTTCGCGGCGACCGGATTGCGACTGGGCTGGGTCTGCGCTCCCGAGCATCTCTCGGCCCAGTTCAGCGCGTTTCTGGGTCACGTCGGTGCCTGGGCTCCGCGGCCGGTGCAGGTCGCCACGGCGGGGATGCTGGCCGACCCGGAGGCGGTCGCCGCCGCCCGTCGCACGATGCAGGTCGGTCTCGAGCGGCGGCTCGACCTCCTACATGCGGGGATGCTGGCCTTGCGGCGAGACGGGCTGCCGGTCGAGGTCGTCGCACCCTCGGGCGGCTTGTACCTCAGCGTGCGGTTCGGCTCGCCGGAGGCGGGTGGTTCCGGTGACGCGACGCGGGATTCGACGGAGGGCATCCGTCGCTATCTGCTCGAGCAAGCCGGCCTCGCGGCCGTCCCGTTCGAAGCCTTCGGGTTCGAGGGTGAGCCGGGGTGGTTCAGACTCTCGGTCGGCAGCGTTTCCGAGAGCGCGATCGGGGATCTGCTGGGTCGGCTGAAAGGCACGCTGGCTGCGCTCATCGGCGCACGCGGGCCCTCAGCTCCTCGAGCCGGTTCTCCGTGAGAATCAGGGCGGGGTCGCCATCCGCGGCCGACTGCCTCATCCCCCCGACGGCGAACCGCGGCCCGGGTTAGAGACGGTCATCCGGGAGCGTCGCCGCGCTTCCGCCTGCGAGCCGCGATCCCCGTTCCGCAAGCCGTGGAGCGGGCGGTGGATGGGATCCGCCCCGATCGTGCCTACGAGCGCGGTCAGATACTCGGGGGCGCTGACCCGCTCGAGCTCCGCCCGGGCATGCTCTTGCCGCTTCGCGATCCCGAGCCGCTCGGCTTCGTCGTGGTGGCCTGCGCGCGCCAGAAACTCGGTCAGGCTCCGGACATGGCGCTGCCAGAGCGCCACGTCACGCTCCTGCCTGATCGCGAGACGCTCCCGGTACCAGTCGCTCGCGAGCAACGCCTCCCGCGTGAAGAGCGCGCGAATCTCGGGATGGCTGGCGTCTTTACCCTCGTAGCGCCCGCGTGCCATGATGTTGAGCAGCGCCTGGAGCGGGGGGCACGCGTCCTCGATCGTGCCGTCCGCGAAGTACGCTTCCGCCACCCGCTGCTGGGCTTCCACGATGTTGTCGACCCCGTCGGCGAAGACCGCCGGATCCTGAACCTCCGGCTTGAGGATCTCCTCGGTGAACACCGCTGTGGGGTTGTCGAACACACGCCCGAAGAAGGTGTGCACGAACTTGGCCGTGATGCGGTAGCCGAGCCGGCTGGCGAGCACCTTCCGTCCAGCGAACTCGTAGTCGTCGAGCCGCTCCAGGTGGCCGGCCTCGATCAGCCGCGTCGGGTCCCGCTCGTGGGGGAAGAGCCGGCACCAGATCTCGGGAATGAGCAGGCTGATGTCGTGATCCACGCGGTAGCGCGGGCCGATGAAACCGGCGGCGGAGCTGAAGCCCCCATACCCGGTGAGCAGCATCGAGACGAGCGCGTTGTTGAGGTCGGCGGTTGCCGCGAGCGCGTTGAACGGCCCCTTCGTGAGCGCGCCCTCCGAGCCGGCGCCCGTGGTGCTCGGCGACGTTCCCGTCAGCGAGCACACGTAGTCCATGAACAGCTCCGGCAGCTCCTGGTAGTGGATGGGTCCGTACACACAGAGCGGGCGGATGCCGTCCTCGGGCCGGTTGTTCCGGCGGCCCGAGAGCACGCTGATCACCGGGAAGAGCACCGGCGCGTGGAGCGGCAGCCGGCGGTAGAGCCTCGCGCCCATTTCCGCGACGTAGCGGTCGCGCGGGTGCGCCAGGTCCGGCCGCACCTGGAGGTAACGCGGGTTCTTGCTCGGTTTGCCGGCGATCAGCCTTGGCTGGGCGGAGCAGATTGAATATCCACCGCCGGCGCGGGCGGCGTTCCGGGCCACGTGATCGCGCATCGGGGGCGTGAAGGCATCGTGCACCGCCACGTCCTCCACGATGCGTTCCGCGTCCTCCCGGGAGAGCGGCTGGAAGTTTGAGCAGAAGAGCCCGGGGCGCGCCATGTCCTCCTCGGTCTGCCGGTCGAAGCCCGGATGAACGGCGTCGTCGGGGCGCTGGAAGAGTCTGAACTCGCAGTTCTCCGCCAGCTTGAGGCTCGGGTGGCCGTGGTACTCGCCCGGGAGGCCGACGAGCCGCCGCGCCGGCACCACCACCGAGGCGGTGATGTCGTCCTCCATCTGCACTTTATCGGCCGCGACGAAGTCCTGCCTCAGCTTGTACGTCCGCCAGGCACCGTTCTTCTCCCGCCCGATCCGGAGATAATTGGCCACGAGGCGCCGCCCCTCGTACTTGAGCTCGTGCCCGGGAGCGCCGTTGATGATGTCCACGCTGAAGTGGCTGCGCCAATCGTCGCCCCACTCCGGCCGGTAGAACCGCTTGATCACGAACACCAGCGCGCGCACGTGGTTCGGGATGCTCTCGAGCCAGGCGTTGTATTCCGGCGTAAACTCGGCAGGATTGGGCGTGAGCAGCTTGACCACCGAGCCGAGCGAGCGATCGGGGGACAAGATCGAGCGCGAGGGTCCCCGCCCGTCGCCCCCACGAAGGTCCGGCAGGCGCACGCCGTCGTAGCCCTTGTCGAAGATCGCCTGGACGAGCGCCATGTCGTCCTCGAAGCTCCGCACGTGGAACGACCCGGGCAGGACGGCATCAACGAGGCTCTTGCTGATCTCCGACTTTCCACCGCCCGAGACGGTACACGGCTTGTGGCAGAAGGCGCCCTCCGGAACCGTCCCGATGAGCCGCCAGCTCGGCGCCGCCCGGTGCTTGGCCATGCGGAGCTTGTAGCCGCTTGGGTGGATGTAGATCCGGCCGGGCAGGAGCTTGAGGTGCTGCTCCCGGCCCTTGCTCATCCACTTGATGTCCTGGCGGGGGACGTCGATCTCCATGTCCTCCGGCATGTAATGGATCTCGGGATAGATCGCGTCGGTCGCATAGCCCGAGTCGTGATACGTCGCGCGCCCTCCTACCAGCGCGAGCACCTCCGCGAACCGGTGGTTTGCGCTCACAATTTTCACGAGATCCGGGACGAAGCGATCCCCCAGATTGAAGGTCGCGAAGGCCAGCGCCCCGCCCGCGTGCTCCTCCTCCGCCAGCCCGAACAGGTTCGCGCTGTAGCTGATCTGGGTCTTGACCTCCTTCTTGCAATACCCGAAGTAGTTGTCGGCCAGGATCGTCACCATCACGCCCTCGATGCTGCGCGAGGTGATCTTGAAGGGCCTGCCGTCGTTGTACAGCTCGCCCTCGTCCGCCCAGCACATGCCGGCGGCCTGCTCGGCTTCGGTGGCCCGGCTCACGTGCGGCAGGCCGAGGTCTTTCTTGTGCAGGCGGGTGAGGTGGGGCGCCAGGATCACGCAGCCGCTGTGCCCGGTCCAGCCGTCGACATCGAGCGCGGCGTCGTTCCCCGGGAGGTAGGGGTCGCCGGCGTTGCCGAAGATGCTCTCCACGAAGTCCAGGTTCGAGACCAGCCCGCCGGGAACGAAGAATCGCACTTCCATGCGCTTTTCCGGCGTCACCCTCGGAACGGCGGGGCACACCAGCGGCCGCAACAGCAGCGACACCATGGTCTCCACCGGCTTCGGCCAGCTCGCCGTGAACGGCAGGCGCATGAGCTGGGCCGGGGGGCGCAACGCCTCCTGAAGCAGCCGCAGGAACGCCGCGAGCGGCACCCGCGTCTTGTCCGCGGGAATCGGGAGACCGCCCTCGGACACATGGAAGACGCCCTGGGTGGTGCGGCGATCGTTGACGGGATTGTGCAGCACGCCGTTGTCGAGCCGATGACTCGTCACCAGCTCGTTGTGCCACGAGTCCGCGCCGAT
>Ga0070706_100002403_pt1 | contig 18889 bp, 17 predicted proteins | sample KBSK5501metaG_FD_65476 | JGI IMG/M metagenome (GOLD analysis project Ga0070706, IMG submission 65476) | Corn, switchgrass and miscanthus rhizosphere microbial communities from Kellogg Biological Station, Michigan, USA - KBS K5-50-1 metaG | ecosystem: Host-associated > Plants > Roots >... | reverse complement strand
CCGGCGCCGAGATCGACGTCATCGACGGCATGGGCCACGACCTGCCGACGCCGTTGTGGCCGCGCTTCACAGCCGGTATCGTCAAGGTCGCCGCGCGGGCCTGACCCGCAACGGCGACGCTAGTTCAGCGTCGTCGACACCAGGTGCTCCATGTGGCTCCAGGCCTGGCGCGGCGTGATCTCGCAGGGCGCGCCGGTGGCCTTCCCCGGCGCCTCGGCCGGCCCCCCAATCTGAACAATTGCGCACAGGTCCGTACGAGCCTATGCTCGGCACCCCCCTGACTCGGGCAGTCCGAGCCGCAATCGTCCTACACAAAAACGAATCGCCGTCATCCATACTGCGACGCAGCAGCAGGAACAACGATGACTCCCGACCAGCTGGCAGGCAAGTACGCGCGGCTGCGCCACGAGCTGGCGCAGGCGTATTCGGAACCGATATCGAACCACAGCCGCAGCGGCTTGATCGACCGCATCGCCGCCGAACTGATCGAGCTCGAGCGCCGGCTCGCGCTGTTGGAGGCGGAATCGCCCGAGCTGCACTCGGAGACCGCGACGACGATCATGGTGGCGACGGACGTCGGAGCCGAACCACCGCCCCGGCTGGCCGCCTGACGACCCTCCCGGCTACTGCGCCGGCCGCGCCCGGTACGCGGCGTCGAACACCGCCTCGAGCCGCGGATGCACGCCGCGCAACCGGTCGATCACGTCCTTGGCCCAGTCGAAGTATTCCTGGCGCCGCGCGAGCGGCCAATCCGGGGGCGGCGAGTTCGCGACATCGCGCAGGTTGGCGATCTTGTCGGCGAGCTTGACCAGCTTCGCGCGCCGGCTGATCTGCGCCGCATGCTCGACCTGGAGCCGCTTGCGCTCGGCCTTGGGCAGCGTCTTGTCGTCGGTCACCTCGACCACCACGCCGGTGACGACCGGGCCGAACGCGGCCGACAGCTCGGACGGCGTGGTTTCGGTGTCTTCGAGCGTGTCGTGCAGCAGCGCGGCGCACAGCGTCGCAGTGTCGGTGACGCCGCCTTCCTCGGTGAGGATGCGCGCGAGCTCGATCGGGTGGTTCACGTACGGCGATGCCTCGGGATCCTTGCGCCGCTGGTCGCGGTGCTTGGTCGCGGCCAGCGCCGCCGCGCGCATCAGCAGCACCTTGTCGCGCCGCGCGCGCGCCTGTTCCCACTGGACCTCGCGCGAATGCGTGTTCTGGTGCGTCACGCGACCGATGTATTCCGACCAGATCAGCGGCGCCACCTGGTTCGCGTAGGTGTACGGGTCGAAGTCGGGCCGCGGCTCGCCCCAGATCACCGGGATCGTGCCGAAATCCCAGTAGCGCTTGCCGAGCTCGTCAGAGGAGTTCGCCGCCGCCGCGTCCTGGCGCAGCGACGATTCCACCACCACCTGCGCCATGCGCACGGCTTCTTTCACGTCGTCGAACTGGCCGTGCTCGAGCAGGCCGTCGGTGTCGCCGGTCTGGAAGCTGCCGTAGCTCACGACGCGGTATCTCGGCTCCATGAATGCTCCTGGACTGCCTTCTTCAAGTGCCTGCTGTGCTTCGCGGCCAGTGTCGCCGCGAGTGCGATGTTTTACCGCGCTTCGCACCCACCAGCCTGGGGATTGCGAAGCAGCGAAAATACGAACCGTATCCCTCGAAACGATATACGAACGAGACCACGTGCCCTACGACCTGTCGCCCCAACCATCCGAAGCCCGCGATGCGCTGTCGCCATGGCGTTTATCGGTCGCTCCGATGATGGACTGGACCGATCGCCATTGCCGCTACTTCCATCGCCTGCTGACCCGCCGCACGCGCCTGTACACCGAAATGGTGACGACCGGCGCGCTGCTGCACGGCGATGTGGCCCGGCATCTCGCGTTCAATGCCGAGGAACACCCGCTCGCGCTGCAGCTCGGCGGCAGCGAGGCGGCCGACCTCGCGCGCTGTGCACGCCTGGCCGAGCAATGGGGCTACGACGAGGTCAACCTGAATTGCGGCTGCCCGAGCGAGCGGGTGCAGCGCGGCGCGTTCGGTGCGTGCCTGATGGCCGAGCCGGCGCTGGTGGCCGACGGCGTGAAGGCGATGCGCGATGCGGTGTCGCTGCCGGTCACGGTCAAGCACCGGATCGGAATCGACAAGACCGAGCACTACGACTTCGTGCGCGACTTCGTCGGCACCGTCGCCGCGGCGGGCTGCGAGGTCTTCGTCGTGCATGCGCGCAACGCCTGGCTGAAAGGCCTGAGCCCGAAGGAGAACCGCGAGGTGCCGCCGCTGCGCCATGAGGTCGTGCACCGGCTGAAGCGCGACTTCCCGGCCCTGACCATCGTGCTCAACGGCGGCATCACCAGCGCGGCGCAGATCGCCGAGGGGTTGGAGCAGGTCGACGGCGTGATGCTCGGCCGCGAGGCCTATCACCATCCGTGGCTGATGGCCGATTGGGACGCGCGCTACTTCGGCCACCAATCGCCCGGCATCGACCGCGACGAGATCGAGCAGCGCATGGTCGACTACATGCAGCGCGTCGTGATCGCTGCCGGCGAGCCGTGGTGGCACGCGGCACGCCACATGCTGGGCCTGCGCAACGGCCTGCCGGGGGCGCGGCGCTGGCGCCAGGTCTGGTCGGACCACCGGCTCAAGCAGGAGTCGCCGCACACGGTGCTGCGGCTCGCGCGCGAGGGCGCCGAAGCGCTCGCCTGACGCACGCGCTCGAACCGCGCTGGACAGCGCAGCTGCGATCAGGTCGGCGCGGCCGTGGCCGGCACACCGTTGCCGCGCCCCGGCCAGGTCGCGAGCACGACACCCGCGAGCGCCAGGCCGAACGCGGCGGCCTGCGCCGCGCTGAACCGCTCGCCGAGAAAGAACACGCCGACCGCCGCGGCGCTGACCGGCAGCAGCACCGTGAAGACGCCGGCCGACGACGCCGCCACGTGCTTCAGCCCGGTCATCCACAGCCACACGGTGATCACGCTGGCGGCGATCGAATAGAACAGCAGCAGCCACCACGATCCCGCCGGCACCGCCGCGAAATCGAAGCGCAGTGCCTGCCATACGCCGAACGGCGTGACCAGCAGCAGCCCCCACAGGTTGATCAGCGCGCTGATCCGCTTCGGGCCGATGCGGCCGGTGAGCTTCTTGCCGATCACGACGTAGGTCGCTTCACAGGTCACTGCGCCTAGCAGCATCAGATTGCCCCACAACGAAGTCGCCGAGGCGACGTCGACGGGCGACCCGCCCGTGTCGTGCTTGCTCAGCGACACGAGCGCGATCCCGCCGACCGCGCAGCCGATGCCCAGCAGCACGCGCGGCGCGATCCGCTCGCCCAGGAACACCCGCGACAGCAGCGCCACCGCGGCCGGGAGGCCCGCCATGATCACGCCGGCCGCGAGCGCCGAGCTCAGCGCAACGCCGAACAGCATGCACACCGAGAACAGGAAGTTGCCGAAGAACGATTCGAGAAACAGCAGCCAGCGGTCGTGGCCGCTCAGCGTCGCGTCGTCGCGTCCGCGCTTGATCCAGCTCGCCATCGCGACGGCCGCGATGCCGAAGCGCAGCCACGCGAGCAGGAACACCGGGAACACGACGACGAGGATCTTCGACAATCCGACATAACTGCCGACCAGCGACATGCTCGCGCCCAGGCACAGATACGACAGCCACGGTGCATGCGGCGCGGCGCCGCCGCTGCGTGTCTCGCGCATCGTCATCGTCAGAAGCTCAGCACCATCGAGGCGCCGAGCAGGTGGTTGCTGCGCCGGAAGCTGCCGTCGTCGACGATCTCGAACACCGGCAGGCTCGCGTAATCGAGTCGGTACTCGGCCTTGAAGCTGATGTTCGCGTTGAACACGTAGTTCAGTCCGAGCGAGAGCGCATAGCGGCTAGAGCCCAGGTCGGGGTTGCGGAACAGAAGCCGGCCGGCGCCGTCGCGTCCAATCATCTCGGGGCCGATGCCGTCGCGCGCGTCGGCGCCGGCGTTGTAGAGGCCGCCGCCGTTGCCCGAGTTGTTCAGGTAGTCGGCGCGGACCATCGCGTCCAGGCGCGGCATCACCTTGTACGTGAACAGTCCCGACGCGCCCCACCAGCGCGCGTCGCGCAGCGCGCCGCTGGCCGGATCGGGCGTGATCGCCGCGCCGCTCTGGGTGCCGAACGCGAGCTGCCACTGCCAGCTCCAGCCGGGCCTGTTGAACCAGCCATCGACCTCGAACAGGTTCAGCGCCGTGTTCGGGCCGCCGTTGACCCTGTTCGGTGCCTTGCCGTGCGCGCCGGAGAAGCCGTAGCCGCGGTACTCGCCCTTGGACCAGTCGGCACGGTAGACCAGCACCGGCGTCTTCTCGCCGCTCGCGCGAAAGCTCGAATCGAGGTTTGCGATGAGCGCCTTCAGGTCCCACGGGCCGACGCTCCATTCGGCGCCGGCGCCGGTGTATGCGCGCGGCTGCGTGAAGTCGAACAGCAGGTTGTGCGTGATCAGCTTGTTCTGCGTCGGCAGCGCAAGCTCGTAGCCCGACCAGCTCGGGATCTGCCCGGCGACCACGCGGGTCTGCGAGTCGCCGAGCGGGATCGTCATGCTGGCCTCGTGCACGATCGATCGGCCGCTGTCCATCGTGCTGCCGGCGCCGCGATTCGGCGCAAGGGCGATGCGCAGGCGGATGCCGTTTTCGAGCTCCTTCTGCACGTCGAGCATCGCCATGCCGAAGATCGAGTCGTCGTAGTGGTAGCCGTCGTCGCGCACCGGGCTCAGGAACTGGAAGCCGGCGCGGCCCTGCGCCTGGTTGTAGAGGTAGGTCGGGTCCATCAGGCCGGTGATGCGCAGGCCGCGAAAACCCTGGGCGTCGAGGATGTCCTCGAGCGTCTCGGCCTTGGTGGCGACGCGATTCAGGTCCTGCACCTGCTGCGGCGTCATGCCGGGAGGGGGCGCGGGCTTGGCCTCCTTGGCGTCTTTCGCTTCCTGCGCCTCCTTGGCTTCGCGCGCCTTCAACGCTGACTCGAGCTGCTCGACGCGTTCCTTCAGCGCACGAAGTTCCTGCAGCAGCTCCTCGTTGCTCTGCGCGCGAGCGGCCATCGGCATCGCGGCGCACAGGCTGGCGGCGAGCACCGCTCCTCGACAAGGCGCGCGCCGCATCGACATCGCCCGCACCGTCATGCTCGCGCGGCCGCGGCCATGTCGCGCTCGCGGATGCGTTCGCGCCGCGCGATCAGCCAGCTCGCCGTGATCACGCCGATCGAGACGGCCGCGATGATCAGCGTCGCGGTTGCGTTGACGCTCGGGTTGATGCCGAGCCGGGCGCGCGAAAAGATCACGAGCGGCATCGTCGTCGCGCCCGGGCCGGAGAGGAAGGCCGACAGCACGACATCGTCGAACGACAGCGTGAAGGTCAGCAGCCAGGCTGACAGCAGCGACTGGCCGATCATCGGCAAGGTCACGAGGAGGAACACCTGCCAGGGGTGCGCCCCGAGGTCCATCGCCGCTTCCTCGAGCTGCGGGTTGAGGTCCTGCAGACGCGCCTGCACGATCACGGTCGCATACGCGAGGCCCAGCAGCAGATGGCCGAACCAGATGGTCAGCAGGCCGCGCTCGGGAAAGCCGATGCCGAAGAGCGACTGCGTTGCGCGCTGCACCGACACCAGCATCAGCAGCAGCGACAGGCCGATGATGACCTCGGGCATCACCAGCGGCGCGCTGATCATGCCCGAGAACAGCGTGCGCCCCGAGAAGCGCTTGTACTTGACGAGCGCGAACGCCGCCAACGTGCCGAGCACGACCGACGCGCTGGCCGTCAGCACCGCGACCTTCACCGAGAGCCACAGACCCGCGAGGATCTCGCCATCCGACGCCAGCGCCGCATACCACTTCAGCGTGAAGCTGCGCCAGACGTTCGGCACCGGCGAGTCGTTGAACGAGAACAGCACCAGCGTCAGGATCGGCAGGTACAGGAAGAAGTAGCCGGCCGAGAGCCAGCCGCGGCCGAACCAGCGGTTGAAGCTTGCGGCCGTCATGATTGCCCCTCGTCCGACGAGTACGTCGGGCGATCCCCCGAGGGGATGCGGACCGGCTCGGGAGCGGCCCAGCGCTCGGTCCGCTTCATGCGTGCTTCTCCTGCGCTTCGGCCTGGTATTTGCTGAACAGCGCCAGCGGCACGATGATCAGCAGGATTATCACGACCGCGACCGTCGCTGCGATCGGCCAGTCGTTGTTGCTGAAGAACTCGTCCCACAGCGTGCGCCCGATCATCTGCGTCTGCGGGCCGCCGAGCAGCTCCGGGATCACGTACTCGCCGACGCACGGGATGAACACCAGCATCGAGCCCGCGATGATGCCGGCCTTCGACAGCGGCACCGTGATCTTCCAGAACGCGACCCACGCGGTGGCGCCCAGGTCGCTCGCCGCCTCGAGCAGCCGCAGATCCATCTTCGACAGATTGGAGTACAGCGGCAGGATCATGAAAGGCAGGTACATGTACGTCATGCCGAGCACGAGCGAGAACGGCGTGTTCATCAGCTGGCCCGGGCCCGGGATCAGGTTGGCGCCTGCGAGCAGCTTGTCGAGTCCGGTTCCGGTGATCAGGTCGAACAGCCAGCCGTGCTCGATCAGCAGGCCCTTCCAGGCGTAGACGCGCAACAGGAACGACGTCCAGAACGGCAGCATCACGAGCATCAGCAGCACCGGCTGCACGGCCCGCTGCGCGCGCGCCATGAAGTACGCGAACGGGTAGCCGATCGCCAGGCACAGCACGGTCGTGACCGCGGCGTACTTCAGGCTGGACACGTAGGTGTTGAAGTACAGCTCGTCGCGCACGACGGTCAGGTAGTTGCCCAGGCGCGCGTTGACCGCGAGGGCGCCATCGCGAAAGCTCACGAGGTCGTTGACGCTGACGTCGCCCATCTCCGAGATGCTGATCTTCACGATGATCAGGAACGGCAGCAGGAAGAAGATCAGCAGCCAGACGTACGGCACGCCGATGACGGCGAAGCGCCCGGGGTTCGTGCGTTTCGAGGGCGCGGGGTGCAGGTTCGTCGTCATCGCGCGATCGATCAGTGCGTCAGCACGACCGGCGCGGTCGGCGACCAGCTCGCCCACGCCTCGTCGCCCCAGGTCAGCGGATGCTCGCGGTGCCGCTCGGCGTTGCTGCTGCTGACCTTCAGCACCATGCCGCTCGCGAGCTGCAGGTGGTAGACGGTGTAGCTGCCGAAGTACGCCATGTCCTTGACAGTGCCGCGGACCCGGTTGAACCCGGCCGGCACGTCGGCGACGTCGGTCGCCTCGCGGCCCAGGCGGATCTTCTCGGGCCGCAGCGCCACCGTCACCGGCATGCCTTCGGTGCCGGTGATGCCGTGGCCGATATGGTGCGTGCAGTCGGCGCATGCGACCTGCACGTGGCCGGGCTCGTCGAGCGTCAGCGCGCCGTCCATCAGGTTGACGTTGCCGATGAAGTCGGCGACGAAGCGGCTCGCCGGCGTCTCGTAGATCTCGCCCGGCGCGCCGACCTGCAGCAGGCGGCCGTCGCTCATCACCGCGATGCGCGAAGCCATCGTCATCGCTTCTTCCTGGTCGTGCGTGACCATGACGCAGGTCACACCGACCTCTTCGATGATGTTGACAAGCTCGATCTGCGTTTCTTCCCGCAGCTTCTTGTCGAGCGCGCCGAGCGGCTCGTCGAGCAGCAGCAGCTGCGGCTTCTTCGCGAGGCTGCGCGCGAGCGCGACGCGCTGCTGCTGACCGCCCGACAGCTGGTGCGGCTTGCGCTGCGCAAACTTGGACAGCTGCACCAGCCTGAGCATCGCGTCGACCTGCTCGGCGACCTGCGCCGCGGGCAGCTTGTCGCGCTTCAGCCCGAACGCGATGTTCTCCCAGACGGTCAGGTGCGGGAACAACGCGTAGCTCTGGAACATCATGTTCAGCGGCCGCTCGTACGGCGGCAGGCCGGCGAGGTCGCGGCCGTCGAGCAGGATGGTGCCCGAGGTCGGTGTCTCGAAGCCGCCGAGCATGCGCAGCAGCGTGGTCTTGCCGCAGCCCGACGGGCCGAGCAGCGCGAAGATCTCGCCCTTGCGGATGTCCAGGCTGACGTTGTTGACGGCGCGGTGGCCGTTGAACGCCTTGACGACGTCGCGAATTTGCAGGAAGGCGCCGGCGGTCATGGGCACGTCATGGGCAACGGGGACAACAGTCGCGGATGAAGGGGAGAGAGCAGGGCGTCGAAATTCGCCGCCCGCGAGTCTAGCGTGGCTGCCAGGCCCGCAGCGCGGCGTCAGACCCAGCCGCGCGCGACCGTATCGGCGAGCGTCAAGTCCAGGCAGCGGCGGATCAGCGCCATCATCTCGGCGATCTGCTCGCGCGTGATGACGAGCGGCGGCGCGACGATCATGCGGTCGCCAACCGCACGCATGATCAGCCCGTTGCCGAAGCAGTGGCCGCGGCAGACCATGCCGATCTCGAGCTCGGGCGGGAAGGGCACCGCAGCGCCGTCGGGCCCGGCCTTGTCCTTCACCAACTGCACGGCGCCCATCAGCCCGCAGGTCTGGACTTCGCCGACCAGCGGATGCCCGCTCAGCGTCTCGAATTGCTCGGCCAGGTACGGCGCGAGCTCGTCGCGTACCGTCTCGACGATGCGGTCACGCTGCAGCAGCCGGATGTTCGCAAGCGCAACGGCGCAGGCGACCGGGTGGCCCGAGTAGGTGTAGCCGTGATTGAACTCGCCGCCCTGCGCGATCAGCACGTCGGCGACCCGGTCGCCGACCATCACGCCGCCGAGCGGGATGTAGCCCGACGTGACACCCTTCGCGAAGGTCATCAGGTCGGGCTCGAAGCCGAAGCGCTCGCAGCCGAACCAATGGCCGGTGCGACCGAAGCCGCAGATCACCTCGTCGGAGACCAGCAGGATGCCGTGCTTGCGGCAGATGCGCTGGATTTCGGGCCAATAGGTCTCGGGCGGCACGATCACGCCGCCGGCGCCTTGCACCGGCTCGCCGATGAATGCGGCGATCTTGTCGGCGCCGATCTCGCGGATCTTGTCGTCCAGCCAGCGTGCGGCCTTCAGACCGAACTCGTCGCGGCTCATGCCGCGCCCGAGCTCGAACCAGAACGGCTGCTCGATGTGCACGATGCCAGGGATCGGCAAGCCGCCTTGCTCGTGCATGCCGCTCATGCCGCCGAGCGAGGCTCCGGCCATCGTCGAGCCGTGGTAGGCGTTCTTGCGGCTGATGATGACGTGGCGCTCGGGCTCGCCCACCAGGTCCCAGTAGCGCCGCACCATGCGCACGATCGTGTCGTTGCCTTCGGAGCCGGAGCCGGAGAAGAACACGTGTTTGAACTGTGCTGGCGTGATCTGCGCGAGCAGTTCGGCAAGCTCGATGGCCGGTGGGGTGGCGGTCTGGAAGAACGAGTTGTAGAAGGGCAGCTCCGTCAGCTGCTCGGTGGCCGCATCGATCAACGCCCGCTGCCCATAGCCGACATTGACGCACCACAGGCCCGACATGGCGTCGAAGATCTTCTGGCCTTCGCTGTCCCACAGGTAGACGTTGTCGGCCTTCGTGATCACCCGCGAGCCCTTCGCGGCGAGCGCCTTGAAGTCGGTGAACGGGTGCAGGTAGTGGGCCGCATCGGCGGCCTGCCAATCCTTGGTGGTTCGGGTCATGGCGTCAGGTCAAGGGCACTAGACGTGCAGCAACAAGTGTTCGCGCTCCCACGGCGAGATCACCTTCATGAACTCGTCGTGCTCGATCTCCTTGACCTCGGAATACACGGTCACGAATTCCTTGCCGAGCACCTCGTGCAGATCCTTCTCGTCGGCCATCCAGCCCAGCGCCTCGCTCAGCGAGCGCGGGAGCTGGTATTCCGACAGGTACGCGTCGCCCTTGCACTCGGGCGCCGGCTCGATGCGGTTCTTCATGCCGAGGTAGCCGCAGGCGAGCGTCGCGGCCAGCGCGACGTACGGGTTCGCGTCGGCACCGATCACGCGGTTCTCGATGCGCCGGGCCGCCGCAGACGCGACCGGCGAGCGGATGCCGACGGTACGGTTGTCCGTGCCCCACTGGATGTTGATCGGCGCCGCCGTCGAGCGCACGAGCCGGCGGTACGAGTTGACGTACGGCGCGAAGAACGCCATCGCCGCCGGCGTGTACTTCTGCAGCCCGCCGATGAACCAGTAGAACTCCTTCGACGCCGACCCATCCTCGTTGCTGAAGATGTTCTGGCCGCTGATCTTGCTGACGACGCTCTGGTGCACGTGCATCGCGCTGCCCGGCTCGTTGGCCATCGGCTTGGCCATGAAGGTCGCGAACATCTCGTGGCGCAGTGCCGCCTCGCGGATCGTGCGCTTGAAGAAGAACACCTCGTCGGCCAGCTGCATCGGGTGGTCGTGGAAGAAGTTGATCTCCATCTGCCCGGCGCCCACCTCGTGGATCAAGGTGTCGACGTTGAGCTCCATCTTCTCGCAGTAGTCGTAGATGTCCTCGAACAGCGGGTCGAATTCGTTGACCGCGTCGATCGAATACGCCTGCCGCGAGGTCTCGGCGCGGCCGCTGCGGCCCTTGGGCGGACGCAGCGGCGTGTTCGGGTCGGAGTTGCGTTCGATCAGATAGAACTCGAGCTCGGGCGCGACGACCGGGTCCCAGCCTTCGGCCGCATACAGATCGCAGATGCGGCGCAGCACCGAGCGCGGCGCGTACGGGATCAGGTTGCCGTTGCGGTCGAAGCAGTCGTGGATCACCTGCGCGGTCGGGTCGGTGGCCCACGGCACGATGCGCACCGTGCTCGGGTCGGGGCGCAGGTGCATGTCGCGGTCGGTCGCGTGGATCACGTCGTAGTACGGGCCTTCCTCGGGGAATTCGCCCGTCACGCCGATCGCGACGATCGCCTCGGGCAGCCGCATGCCGCGATCCTCGGTGAACTTCTCGCGAGGCAGGATCTTGCCGCGCGCGACGCCGGTCAAGTCCGGCACCAGGCACTCGATCTCGGTCACGCGTCGTTCGTTGAGCCAGTTCTCGAGATCGCCGAAGGAGAAATTTCGCTTGTCCACGATTGACATCACCTGAAGGAAGAAGCGGCGGCGCCGAAAGACGCCGCGACGGCAGCGGCTCGCGCAGGCAGGGCTGCGCGGCCGCGGCTTTGCGCTATCGGTCAGGCTCGGGGTCGTGGCGCGGCAGGCGATGGTGTTGCCGATAGGCCGCGCAGGCCGCGCCGAACGCACGGAACATCCGCAGCGACACCGCGTTCTCGGCGGCCTGCCATTCCGGATGCCATTGCACGCACAGGTTGAAGCCGTGCGTGCCGCGACCATTGGCGCGTTCGACCGAAAACGCTTCGACGAGCCCGTCGGGCGCGCGTGCCTCGACGCGCAGCCCGTCGGCAAGCCGGTTCACGCCCTGGCCATGCACCGAATTGACCTGGAACGACGCGTCGTCGAGCAGCGACGCCAGCACGCCGCCCGGCTCGACGACCACCTCATGCGCGTAGCCGTAGGCCTGCTCCGCCGGCACACCCTTCGCAGCGCGATGATCGCGGCGGCCGTCGACCTCCTGCACCGCCTGGTGCAGCGAGCCGCCGAGCGCGACGTTGGTCTCCTGGAAGCCGCGGCAGATCGCGAACAGCGGCATCGCGCGCGCGAGCACGCGCGGAATGAGCGGCAGCACCCAGTCGTCGCGCAGCGCGTCGAGCGGCAGCGCCGCGTCGTGCACGTCTTCGCCGAAGCGGCTCGGGTGCACGTTCGATTGCGAGCCGGTCAGCAGCACGCCATCGGCCAGGTCGAGCAGCGCGTCGAGTTCATCGGGCTCGGCGCTCGGCACGATCAGCGGCTGGCAGTTCGCGAGCCGGACCGCGTCGACGTATTTCTTGCCGGCCACGTGGAACGGATGCTCGCCCAGCATGCGGTTGCACGCCGGGACCAGGACCACGGGTCGCGCCCGGCGACTCTCGCCCGCGCTCTCTCGCGACGGCGAGAGAGGGTTGGGGCGAGGGTGGGCGAACTCGACCTTCATCGCGCCATCATTTCACCGTTTTCAGCACGTCTGTCAGCGTACCCACGATTTGGTCGATGTGCTTGTTCTCGACGATCAACGGCGGCGACAGCGCGATCGTGTCGCCGGTCGTGCGGATCAGCACGCCGCGCTGCCAGCATTCGAGGAACACGTCGAACGCACGCTTGCCTGGCTCGCCGGCGCGCGACGCGAGCTCGATGCCGCCCACCAGCCCGATGTTGCGGATGTCGATCACGTTCGGCAGGCCCTTCAGCGAATGCAGCGCTTCCTCGAAGTACGGCCCGACCTGTGCGCCGCGCGTCAGCAGGCCTTCTTCGGCGTAGGTGTCCAGCGTGCCGAGCGCGGCCGCGCAGGCCAGCGGGTGCGACGAGTAGGTGTAGCCGTGGAAGAACTCGATCAGGTGCTCGGGGCCGGTCATGAACACATCGTGGATGTGCTGCTTCGCGAACACCGCGCCCATCGGCACGCAGCCGTTGGTGATGCCCTTGGCGACCGTCATCAGGTCCGGCGTCACGCCGAAGTGCGTTGCCGCGAACGGCGAGCCCAGGCGGCCGAACCCGGTGATCACCTCGTCGAAGATCAGGAGGATGCCGTGCTTGTCGCAGATCTCGCGCAGCCGCTGCAGGTACCCCTTGGGCGGCAGCAGCACGCCGGTCGAGCCGGCCACCGGCTCGACGATCACCGCGGCGATCGTCGACGCGTCGTGCAAGGCGATCACCCGCTCGAGATCGTCGGCGAACTCGGCGCCGTACTCGGGCACGCCGCGCGAGTACGCGTTGCGCTCGAGGTCGTGCGTGTGGCGGATGTGGTCAACACCGGCCAGCAGCGTGCCGAACATCTTGCGGTTCGCGACGATGCCGCCGACTGAGATGCCGCCGAAGTTGACGCCGTGGTAGCCGCGCTCGCGGCCGATGAGGCGGGTGCGCGCGCCTTCGCCGCGCACGCGGTGATACGCGATCGCCATCTTCAACGCGGTCTCGACCGACTCCGAGCCCGAGTTCGTGTAGAAGACCTTGTTCAGCCCCGGCGGCGTCAGCTCGACCAGCCGTTCGGCGAGCTCGAACGCCTTCGGGTGGCCCATGTTGAACGGCGGCGCGAAGTCCAGCTCCTGCGCCTGCGCGGCGATCGCCTCGACGATCTTCGGCCGCGCGTGGCCGGCGTTGACGCACCACAGCCCGGCGATGCCGTCCAGCACCTCGCGCCCCTCGGGCGTCCAGAAGTGCATGCCCGAGGCCTTCGCGAGAAGGCGCGGCTGCTGCTTGAACTGGCGGTTCGCGGTGAACGGCATCCAGAACGCGTCGAGCTTGCCGGACTTCGCTGAGGCGCCGCTCGCCGAAACCGGTGACAGCGTGGTGGGATCGTCTTTGCGCATAACGTTTCTCCGTGGTGATCGCAGTGTGCGGGGTGCGTGAGGCGCAGTCTAGAGAAACGTGGGCGCAATGTGGTTTCGGTTGCTTGCCGCCACGCTGCGATCCCTGCAATATCATGCGGCCGATTGCGAGCTGAGTGAAACAGGATGCGAAATCGACCCGCAGAAGTGAAACTCGATGCGATCGACCGGGCAATCCTCGGCGAGCTGCAAAGCGCCGGCCGGCTCTCGAATCTGGAGCTCGCCCAGCGTGTGCACCTGTCGCCGTCGGCCTGCCTGCGTCGCGTCAAGGCGCTCGAGGACAACGGCGTGATCGCGCAGTACGTCGCGCTGATCAACCCGCGTGCGGTCGGCAAGCACGGCGTGAGCTTCACGATCGTCAACCTCGAGAGCGTCAACAGCGCGCACCTCGAGGCCTTCGAGCAGGCGGTGCGCGACCAGCCCGAGATCCTCGACTGCTTCTACGTCGCCGGTTCGAACGACTACCTGATCCGCTTCACCTACCGCGACGCCGAGGATCTCGAGCGCTTTCATTCCGACGTGCTGATGCGGCTGCCCGGCATCGAGCGCTCGAACTCGCTGCTGGTGCTGCGCACCGTGAAGAAGACGACGGCGCTGCCGTTGTGACCGCCTGTGCAGACCATGAAGCCGGTCCTGATCCTGCAGCACCTGAGTGCCGACGGGCCGGCATATCTGCGCACCTGGCTAGACCGCGAAGGTCGTGCGTACGACGTGTTCGACAGCGAGCGTGCCCAAGCCTACCCCGAGCGCATCGCCGGCTATGGCGCCTTGGCGGTGCTCGGCGGCGAGATGAGCGCGAACGATGCGCTGCCGGCGTTGCGCCAGGCCGAGCGGCTGATCCTGCAGGCGCTGGACGCTGACGTGCCGGTGATCGGGCACTGCCTGGGCGGGCAGTTGATGGCGCGCGCGCTCGGTGCTCGCGTGCACGCGTCGGCGGCGCCGGAGATCGGCTGGCAATCGATGCACGTCGCCCGCAACGCCACCGCTCGCGACTGGTTTGGCGACGCGGCGCAGCACGTCGTCTACCACTGGCACCACGAAGCCTTCGAGCTGCCGGCGAACGCGGAACTGCTCGCGAGCAGCTCCGCATGCCCACATCAGGCGTTCGCGTTCGGCGCACGGCACCTTGCGATGCAGTTTCACGTCGAGCTCGACGCCGCGAAGCTCGCGGTCTGGGCCCGCTCGCGTGACCCGGCGTTCCTGTGCCAGCAGCGCGAGCACCCGGCCACCGTGCAAGGCGGCGCAGCGATGCTCGAGCACGGGCGGCATGCGCTACCGGCGCAGCAGCGGCTGGCGGATCGGATCTATCGGCGCTGGCTGGCCGGCGCCGCGTGAGCGCGCGGCCAAACAGGCCGATCCGGCCGGTTTTCACGATCGCAGCCGGCGTTTCGGATCGTGAAAGGATGCGATGCTGCGCTGCGGCATTTCTTTTCGCTTTGCCGGAACTTGTTTCATGTTACAAAACGAGCGTTCTATCTAATTGATTTATATGACTTTGATTCATTGTCTTATATAAGACATAGGTCTTCCATCGCGATGCGCCCTTGGCTATCCTGAAGTCAGTTTTCAACCCGACGTCAAACCACCCCAAGGAGTTGCCATGACCCAACCGACCCGCGAACAACAAGCCGCCGCCCTCGAAAAGGAGTGGGCTCAGAACCCGCGCTGGAAAGGCATCAAGCGCGGCTACAGCGCTGCCGACGTGGTGCGGCTGCGCGGTTCGCTGACTGTCGAGCACACGCTCGCCAAGCGCGGTGCGGACAAGCTCTGGACCCTGCTGAACACCGAGCCGTTCGTCAACACGCTGGGCGCGCTGACCGGCAATCAGGCGATGCAGCAGGTCAAGGCCGGCCTGAAGGCGATCTACCTCTCCGGCTGGCAGGTCGCGGGCGACGCCAACCTCGCCGGCGAGATGTACCCCGACCAGTCGCTGTACCCGGCCAACTCGGTGCCGCAGGTCGTCAAGCGCATCAACAACACGTTCGCGCGCGCCGACCAGATCCAGTGGTCGGAAGGCAAGAACGACGTCGACTACTTCGCACCCATCGTCGCCGATGCCGAGGCCGGGTTCGGCGGCGTGCTGAACGCGTTCGAGCTGATGAAATCCATGATCGAGGCCGGCGCGTCGGGTGTGCACTTCGAGGACCAGCTCGCGTCGGTCAAGAAGTGCGGCCACATGGGCGGCAAGGTGCTGGTGCCGACCCGCGAAGCGGTCGCCAAGCTCGTCGCCGCAAGGCTCGCGGCCGACGTCAGTGGCACGCCGACGCTCGTGATCGCGCGCACCGACGCCGAAGCGGCCGATCTCGTCACCAGCGACGTCGACGCGAACGACAAGCCGTTCCTGACCGGCGAGCGCACCATAGAAGGCTTCTTCCGCACCAAGCCGGGCCTGGAGCAGGCGGTGTCGCGCGGCTTGGCCTATGCCGAAGTCGCCGACATGGTCTGGTGCGAAACCGGCAAGCCCGATCTCGCGTTCGCGAAGCGCTTCGCCGACGCGATCCATGCCAAGTTCCCGGGCAAGCTGCTGGCCTACAACTGTTCGCCGAGCTTCAACTGGAAGAAGAACCTGGACGACGCGACGATCGCGAAGTTCCAGCGCGAGCTCGGCGCGATGGGCTACAAGTTCCAGTTCATCACGCTGGCCGGCTTCCACAGCCTGAACTACTCGATGTTCAACCTGGCACACGGCTATGCCCGCAACAACATGAGCGCGTTCGTCGAGCTGCAGGAAGCCGAGTTCGCCGCGGCGGAGAAGGGCTTCACCGCGGTCAAGCACCAGCGCGAGGTCGGCACCGGCTACTTCGACGCGGTGACGACGACGATCGAGCGCGAGGCCTCGACCGCCGCGCTGAAGGGCTCGACCGAGGACGAGCAGTTCTTCGACCAGAAGCACGGCTGATCCGCGGCCGATCCGCACGGGTTCCGGCCTGAAACGCCCGACGGGTTCGCCCGTCGGGCGTTTGTTTTTGCCGAAACGGGTGTAAGCAATAGCCGTTAGGTCGCCTTCCCCAGGTGAAAACCCGTAGAGTTCGGGCCTTGCACAAGAATTGCTGCGGTGCGACACGCCTGTTGGTGTCGCAACCAGCCGCAGAACACGCTCTCGCATGCTCGACGTTCCAGCCCGCCCCGACTCGTTTGCTTCGCGGCGTCACTTTGCGGTGGCTCTGTACAGCGTCTTGCTGTTGGCGCCGCTGGCCGCCTGGGCCTTCGGCTTCGACGACGTCTCCGAACGCGCTCGTGAACTCGCCGCCGCAGCCTACAAGCCGCCGGTGATCCAGCTCGCGCCCGAGATGCGCGAGCTCGACTACGACGCCTACCGCGACATCCGTTTCCGCGCCGACCAGGCCCTGTGGCGTGCCGAGAAGCTGCCGTTCGAGCTGAACTTCTTCTTGACCGGCCGCCTGTACCGAGAGCCGGTGCGCGTCAACACGATAGGCCCGGACGGCGCGGTCAAGCGCCTCGAGTTCGATCCGGCGATGTTCGACTTCGGCCGCACCCAGGTCGATGCCGCCCAACGCCGCACCCTCGACTTCGCCGGCTTTCGCGCCCACTACGGGCTGAACGCGCCGAACGTCAAGGACGAGGTGATCGCCTTCCTCGGTGCGAGCTATTTCCGGGCGATCGGCCAGAGCCAGAACTACGGAATCTCGGCGCGCGGCCTTGCGGTCGACACCGCCGCGGCCGGCGGTGAGGAGTTCCCGCGGTTCGTCGAGTTCTGGGTCGAGCGGCCCAAGCCCGGTGCAGCCAGCGTCACCGTCTACGGCCTGCTCGACTCGGTGCGCGTTGCCGGGGCGTACAAGTTCGTCGTCACGCCGGGCAAGGAGACCGTGGTGCAGGTCAACGCCCGGCTCTTCGTGCGCGACGGCGCCTCGAAGGCGAGCAAGTTCGGCCTCGCACCGCTGAGCTCGATGTACCAGTTCGGCGAGAACCAGCCGAGCGTCGGGGACGACTACCGCCCCGAGGTGCACGACTCCGACGGCCTGTCGATCGAGACGGCCGCGGGCGAGTGGATCTGGCGCCCGCTGGTCAACCCGAAGCTGCTGCTGGTGACCTCGTTCGACCTGACCGACCCGCGCGGCTTCGGCCTGATGCAGCGCGACCGCGCGCCGGGCCACTACGAAGACCCCGAGGCGCTGTACGAGCGGCGTCCGAGCGTCTGGATCGAGCCGGCCGGCGCATGGGGCGCCGGGCGCGTCGAGCTCGTGCAGATCCCGACCCCCGACGAGACCAACGACAACATCGTCGCCTACTGGGTACCGGCGCAAGGCCCGGTGCCGGGCAAGCCGTTTGACATCGCCTACCGGATGCGCTGGCAGGGGCTCAAGAGCCCCGACGCAGTTCCGCCGGGCCGTGGCTGGGTCGTGCAGTCGCGGCGCGGCCGCGGCTACGTGAAGCAACCCGACGGCGACATCCAGTACGTCGTCGACTTCGATGGCCCGAGCCTGCGCGCGCTCGGGCCCCAGGCGCAGCTCGAAGCGGTCGTGAACGTCGGCCCGAACGGCGAACTGCGCGAGCGCAACGTGTTCCGCAACCGGGTCACCGGCGCCTGGCGCATGACCGTGCGCGTGAAGCGCGCCGACCCGGCCAGGCCGATCGAGCTGCGGGCGTTTTTGCAAGCGGCCGTAAAACAAACGTCGCCTCGGCCGCTCACCGAAACCTGGAGCTGCATCGTTCCATCAGACTCTGAAAAGTCATGAACTCGAACCACCCCGCACACCCGCCCCTCCATCGCAGCTCGATGGTGCCGCGCCGCTGGGCCGGCCATCCACTGCTGCGCCCGCTGCGCCGCCTGCTCGGCTACCGCGCGCCGTCGCTGCGCTCGCCGAACGACGCGCGCCCACTGATGCTGCGACGGGTCGCGCTGCTGGTGCTGGTCGCGTTCGGCGCCGTCGTCGGCACCGACACGATGACCGACGTGCTGCCCAAGCATGGCGGCACGCCGCTGGAGCAGGGCCTTCTGGTCCTGTTCGGCGTGCTGTTCGCCTGGATCTCGGCCGGCTTCTGGACCGGCGTGATGGGCGCGTGGGTGCTGCTGCGGGGCCACTTCGGCAGCGGCGACCGCAGCGCGGTGACGCACACGCTGCGCAGCGCGCCCAGGGAGATCGCGCCGGACGTACGCACCGCGGTGATCATGCCGATCTGCAACGAGCACGTCGCGACCGTGTTCGCCGGGCTGCGCGCGACCTACGAATCGCTGGCGCGCACCGGCCAGCTGGACCGTTTCGATTTCTACGTGCTGTCCGACACCAACCAGCCCGACATCCGCGCGGCCGAGCAGGCCGCCTGGAGCGAGCTGGCCGAGGCGCTCGCGCGCGACGGCACTGCGCCACGCATCCATTACCGCTGGCGCCAGCACCGCACGAAGCGCAAGGCCGGCAACGTTGCCGACTTCTGCCGGCGCTGGGGCGCCGACCACCGCTACATGGTCGTGCTCGATGCCGACAGCGTGATGACCGGCGAATGCCTCGTGAACCTCGTGCGGCTGATGGAGCGCAACCCGGACGCCGGCATCATCCAGACCGCGCCGCGCGCCTGCGGCCA
>Ga0070706_100002402_pt1 | contig 18895 bp, 10 predicted proteins | sample KBSK5501metaG_FD_65476 | JGI IMG/M metagenome (GOLD analysis project Ga0070706, IMG submission 65476) | Corn, switchgrass and miscanthus rhizosphere microbial communities from Kellogg Biological Station, Michigan, USA - KBS K5-50-1 metaG | ecosystem: Host-associated > Plants > Roots >... | reverse complement strand
CCAGCGCAACGTCGGCGACATCGTCGGTCAGCACGTCGGGCGTGTTGGTCACCTTGAGGCCACGTTTCTTGCAGTACGCGACCGGCACGCCATCGTAGCCAACGCCGAAGACCGAGATGATCTCGAGTTTCGGCAAAGCGTCGAGCAACTCGGTTGGCGTCACGGTGCCGCCGCCCTGTACGAGGCCGAGGGTGCGCGCACCCTCGGCGGCGAGCAGGCCCTTCTTGTCGTTCGACTGATAATAATCGTGAACGCGATAATCGGCCTTGAGCGGATCGTAGAGAAACGGCGGCAGCGGTGCGGTGACGAGGATATCGGTGGGCATGGTGTCGAGTCAGCTCTTGCGTTGTTGTGCAAAGTATTCTAGCAATGAAGCGAGCAGGCCGGCGTCGGCTGGCGGGGTGATGATCACCCGGCGCAGCCCCAATCCTCGCGCGCGCTCGGCGATGCTGGCGTGCGGGACGAAGGCCGGGGTCGCTGCGAGATGCGCGCGGCCTTCGGCGCCGAGGATGTCCCAGAGGTTGTCGAGACCCTCGCCGGAGGTCAGCGTAACCGCGTCGACGCGCTTTTCGCGCCACGCGTCGATCAGGCCGGCGGCGCCGCTCTGCGGTTTTGCACGCCGGTAGCACTCGACCTGCACGACAGTCGCACCGCGCGCCTCCAACGCAGTGCGCAATAGCTCGCGGCCGCCGTCGCCGCGGAAGATGACGATTCGTTTTCCCGAGACGTCGAGGAGCTGGGGCAGCGCGAGCACGCCCTCGCTGTCCATCGTTGTCGCCGGGATGCGTGCGTTGGCGATCCCTACCGCCGCGAGCGCGGCAGCAGTTCCCGGCCCGGGCGCGAGCGTAAGGATCCGCGCCGGCCAGGCCGCCGGATCGCCGACGCCGTATTCGACCGCATTGGCGCTGACGAAAATCGCGATGTCGTAGCGCGCAAGATTCGACTGCACCGCGCGCAGCCCCGACGCGTCCGCAGGCGGCAGGATGACGATCGCGGGAAAGATAAGCGGCCTGCCGCCCAGCGCCGCGATCTCGCGCGCCAGTCCCGCCGCCTGGCGCGCGGGACGCGTGACGATGATTCCTGCATCGTTGAGCGCGCCGGTCACAACGCTTCCGCCAGGATGGCCGCCGCACCACGCGTGAGGAAGTCGGTCCCGAGCGCATCGCCGAGCGCCGCGGCGTCGCCGGTATCGGCGACCACCATCGATCGCTCGCCGCGCAAGATTCGCTGGCCGTCGCGGCTGGCTACAAGACCGCGCAGCCACAACCCGCCGCCGCGCGGACACGCATACGCCGCGAGCGGCGTGCGGCAGCTTCCCGCGAGCTTGTGTCCGAACGCGCGCTCCGCCGCGGTCGCAAGCGTCGTATCGTTATCTGCCAGCGGCTCGAGCGCAGCGATGACATCCTTGCGATCGGCGCGGCATTCCAGTGCCAGCGCGCCCTGGCCGATCGCGGGCAGACTGTCCTCCGGGTCGAGCAGCGCCCTGATGCGGTCGGCAAACCCGAGCCGCTTCAGTCCCGCGACTGCGAGAATGATCGCGGCTTGATTGCCCTGGTCGAGGCGATGCAGCCGCGTGTTGACGTTGCCGCGCAGCGGCTCGACCCTGAGCTGCGGATAACGCTCGCGCAGCTGCGCCTCGCGTCTCAAACTCGACGTGCCGACGACGCTACCCGGCGGCAAATCTGCGAGCGACGAATGCGCATTCGACACGAACGCATCGCGCGGATCCTCGCGCAGCATGATCGCGGCGAGCGTGAATGCCTGCGGAACGTCCATCGGCACGTCTTTCAGAGAGTGCACGGCCAGGTCGGCGCGATCGTCCGCCATCGCCTGCTCGAGCTCCTTGATGAACAGTCCCTTGCCGCCGATGTCGGCGAGCGGCTGGTCGACCTTTCGGTCGCCCTGCGTCGTCAGGCCCAGGAGCTCGACGCGGCACGACGGATAGAGCGCGCGCAAGCGGTCGCGCACGTGCTCGGCCTGCCAGAGCGCGAGCACGGATTGTCGCGTGGCGATGACGAGTCTCTCGGGCGGGAACGACGCGGCGGACATGACGAGACGGCGGGCGTTGGTCGCCGCCCGCCGAAGTGCGACGATTGTAGCCCGGGTTGAGCGCGAAGCGCGATACCCGGGGCGACGCTTCAGTGCAGCGTTACTCCCGGGATTCGCCTTCGACTCATCCCGGGCTACGCAGCGAGGCCTCTTACTCGCGCCGGCGGAACCACCCCGTAATCGAGAGCCGTTCTCGCGTCGCAGGCAGGACCTCGTGTTCGTATCGGTCGGCGAGAAAGCATACGAGCGTGCCACCGACGGGGAGAATATCGCGCGCGTCGCCGGCCGAGACATGGAGGCGCAAGGCGCCGCCGTCGGCCGCAGTCCATGCTTCGTTGAGGTAAATTACGCACGACACGACGCGGGCGTCGTCGTCGCGGAAGCAGTCGCGATGACGGCGATAGACTGCCCCGGGTGGATAGAGTGCGTAATGGCCCTCGAACGCGAAGAGCCCGAGATATGTCGACTCGTTGAGCGCGATGCGCAGCGTTTCCAGCGTGTGCCACAGCGCGATCTCGGCCGGTGCCCGCACCTGTTCATCGAGCCACAGCGTACGATCGCCGCGGATATCGCTGCGCTCGACCCGGTCCTTGCCGCGCCCGATCCGCGCGGCGCGGAAATCGCCCGCGGCGTCGCGACGGCGCGCCTCCGTTGCCAGGCCAGCGACGATCGGAGCGGGCAGAAAACCCGGGACGATCGCGCAGCGCCCACCGGCAATGGATGCGCACACGCACGCCACCGCCGAGTCGGCGACCGTTGCGACCGTCATTTCGCCTTCGAATCGATCTCAATGATGCCGACGATAGGACGGTGCACGATCATTGTTCGCATCGGACAGGGCCTGCCATCTTATAATGCGGCAAGCGGTTGGGTGCAACCGTTCCTCAGACAACGCATCGACCACGGCTCGTCTCATGCGCATCGTCATCACCGGCGGCGCCGGTTTTCTTGGCAGCCGCCTCGCCCGAGCCTTGCTCGCACGTGGCTCGCTCACCGACGCGCGGGGCGAAGCGCGCGAACTTGGCGAGCTCGTGCTCGTCGACGTCGTCCCCGCAGCCGTCGCCGATGCCCGCGTGAGGGTCGTAACCGGCGATCTTGCCGACCCGGCGCTGATCGAGCACGTCGTCACCCCCGGCACCGACTCGATCTTTCATCTCGCGGCGGTGGTGAGCGGCCAGGCCGAAGCCGAGTTCGACGTCGGCATGCGCGTTAACGTCGACGCGACGCGCGCGCTGCTCGAGCGCTGCCGCAAGCTGGCGAAGCAGCCGAAGTTCGTCTTCACCAGCTCGCTCGCGGTCTTCGGCGGTACGCTGCCGGATCCGGTTCCCGACAATGCGCCGGTGACGCCGCAGACCTCCTACGGCACGCAAAAGGCGGTCGGCGAATTCCTCGTCTACGACATGACGCGCAAGGGTTACGTCGACGGCCGCAGCTTGCGGCTGCCGACCATCACCGTGCGGCCGGGGAAGCCGAACAAGGCGGCGTCGTCGTTCGCGAGCGGCATCATCCGCGAGCCGCTTTCCGGCGTCGATGCGATCTGTCCCGTCGCGCCGAGTACGCAGGTATGGGTGTCCTCGCCGCGCGCGGCGATCGCGAACCTGACCGTCGGCCACGAGGCGCCGGCGGCGAAATTCGCGCACACGCGCTCGATCAACGTGCCCGGCATCCACGTCGGCGTGGGCGAAATGGTCGCGGCGCTGCGCCGCATCGCCGGCGACGCCGTCGCCGATCGCGTCAAGTGGCAGCTCGATCCGGCGATCGATCGCATCGTCTCAACGTGGCCTGCGCGCTTTGCGCCCGTGCTGGGACCGGCGCTCGGTATGCAGGCCGATCCGGACTTCGACAGCATCGTTCGCGCGTACATCGCCGACGAGCTGCCGAGGCGCTAGCGACCCTCCGGACGAGTCGGGGTCACGCAGCGTCAGCGACGGCTTCAGGTTCAACCTCACGAAGCGCCCGCAGAAACAGTTCAGGACCGGCACTCTGGAGCAACGCTGCGTCGGAAAGGATGCGGCGCCATGCGCGCGCTCCCGGCGCGCCGTGGTAGAGCCCGAGGACGTGGCGCGCGATCGCCCGCAGGCCCACACCCTGTGCGAGCTGCGCCTCGGCGTAGGGAACCAGCGCCTCGACGATCTCGGCGCGCGTGCGCTGCGGCGCCGGCTCGCCGAAAATATACTCCTCGGCCTCCGCGACCAGATACGGGTTGTGGTACGCCGCGCGGCCGATCATGACGCCGTCGACGCGCTCGAGCTGGGTGGCGATCGCCTCGTGCGTCGTGACGCCGCCGTTGATGACGATCGTCAGCTCGGGAAAATCGCGCTTCAAGGCATACACGTAGTCGTATTTGAGCGGCGGCACCTCGCGGTTCTCTTTCGGCGACAGGCCCTTGAGGATCGCGTTGCGCGCATGGACGACGAACGCAGTCGCGCCGGCCTTCGCGACCGTGCCAACAAAATCGCGCACGAAAGCATAGTCCTCGACGGCATCGATGCCGACGCGATGCTTGACGGTTACCGGCAGCGCCACAGCATCGCGTATCGCCATGACGCAATCCGCAACCAGCGCGGGCTCGGCCATGAGGCACGCGCCGAAGCTCCCGGTCTGCACGCGCTCGGATGGACAGCCGACGTTGAGATTGATCTCGTCATAGCCCCAGGCTTCGCCCAGGCGCGCGCAGTGAGCCAGCGCCTGTGCGTCGCTGCCGCCCAACTGCAGCGCGACCGGGTGCTCGGCGGGACCGAAGTCGAGGTGCCGCGGTACGTTGCCGAACATCAGCGCGCCGGTCGTGATCATCTCGGTATACAGCCGGGCGCGCGGGCTCACGAGGCGCAGGAAGAACCGGCAATGCCGGTCGGTCCAGTCCATCATCGGTGCAACGCAGAGTAGGTAGTCGTTGCGCGTCAAGCTGCGTCCAAGTCAGGCATCGATATGAGAGTAACAAATTTGCGACCCCCATAGAAGAATTACGACACGAGCGATGCCACATTTGCTTGCTGACCTCGACCGCAGGCCGCCGCTCTCGATTGTGATGGCGAAAGAATGGCGGCGCATTCATGCACGAATGACCGCGCAATAATGATTTGACATTCATAGGCAGCGCAACAAATAATGTGCGTCTGAGCAACGGTTGGGATAGACCTGGAACCAGATGGCTCGGTCATCCGCGTTTGCATATAACCTGGGCGTTGCGCTGGTCCTGCTCGCTGCAGCGAACACTGCTCAGCCGCAAGGCGTCACCAGCACCACCACCATCCTGCTGGGGCAATCGGCGCCGCTCTCGGGCAGCAACAAAAGCCTGGGCGATGACATCCGCAACGGCGCGCTCGCCTACTTCAAGAAGGTCAACGATGCGGGCGGCGTGAACGGCCGCAGGATCGAACTTGTCTCGCTCGACGACGCGAATGACACAAAGCGTTCGGGCGAGAACGCCCGGAAGCTGCTGGAGGAAAATAACGTGCTGGCGCTGTTTGGTTACGCGAGCGCGACGCTATCGCGCCCCGCGCTGCCATTCGTCGAAAAGCACAAGGCGCCGTTCCTCGCGCCGTTTACCGGCGCCGACCCGATGCGCGTTTTTAATAAATACGTCTATAACATGCGCGCGAGCTACGCCGATGAGCTAGAAAAAATCGTCGATCACTACGCGCGGTACGGGATCAAGCGCTTCTCCATCGTGCATTACGATGACGTCGTCGGCAAGGAAAACTATTCCGCTGTGGACCGGGCGCTGAAAGAGCGCAATCTTGCCGCCGTGTCGATTGCCGCCCTCAAGGACCGCGTTACGCCCGTGAGCCAACCGGACGTGAATGCGGTGCTGAAGGGCGACCCCGAAGTGATTATCCTCACCACCCTCTACAAGGCGACTTCGGATTTCATCAAGATGGCGCGTAAAGCGGGCTCAACTGCGCAGATGGTGAGCAACTCGTTCCCCGGCTCGACGCCGCTTTCGAAGGAGCTGGGAAAGGATGGCGTCGGTGTGGTCATCGCTCAAGTCGTGCCGTCGCCCTTCGGCGGCGCCGCCGTGCTCGTGGTGCCGGAGTATCGAGCAGCGATTGAGAAGCTTCTCGGCAGGCAGGAATACTCGTTTACCTCGCTCGAATCGTTCATCGCGGCAAAGGTGACCGTCGAGGCGATTCGGCGCGCCGGCCCGACTTTGACGCGAGAGACGCTCATGCGGTCGCTCGATAGCATGTCCAGCTACGACGTCGGCGGCTACGTCGTGAGTTTCTCGCCCAAAAATCACAACGGCTCCAAGTTCGTTGACCTGACTATCATCGGCCGCGATCTCAAGTTCTACAACTAGACGGCGCGATCGAAGTCTGGCGCGAGACCTCGACCCGTTAACACGACCAAGCCCTCGGGGAGCTTCTCTTCGCCGAAAGCGCCACGGCAGTGCGCGTCGATGCCGTTTTCACGCAATACATTCAATGCATCGTCTGCATCGAAGGTCAGATTGCGGTGATGCTCATCGCTGCGCCGCCAGCTGTCGCCCACGCGCCGGAAGACCGTGATCATGCGATCGAAGCGACAGGGCTCAGGGTGAGAGAAGCGCGTGACGATCGCCCAGTCATCCGCCACCTTGGCGTGTACCTCATCGATGTCGCTCCGTTCGCGGTATTGCCCCGTCATCAAATCGATCGCCAGCACTCCCGCCGGCCGCACCGCGCGCGCCAGCTCGCCTAGCGCCTGTGCGATATCGGCACGTGTGTCCAGATAGTTGAGCACGTGTCCTGTCGACACGACGGCGTCGGCCCCGGGCAACGCACCATCAACACCTGTGGCCAAGCCGGTGGGCAGGCGCACGACAGCGAAGTCGGCGCCGCGTGCACACTCGCGGGCCAGCTCGATCATCGCCGGCGAGGCATCGACGCCATGCACGGCAAAACCCGCGGTGAGTAACTCACGGGCGAGCAAACCGCTGCCGCAGCCAACGTCGAGCACGCGGGCGCCCGCCGACAAGCCGCTGTCGCGAAGGAGCTGCACGATGCCCGCGCAGGTTCGCTCGACATGGTGCGAGTAGCCGGCGTGGTGGACCCACGCGAGGTCGGGTTGGTAATAAATGTCGCTGGTCATCGTTACACTCTATACGCGGCTTCTCGAATTAGTAAACGTCTGCATGGGCAGTGTTGGAATATTTCCTGCGGGACGATGAATTGGTTCAGTAGCCTAAGAAGGGCGTCTTCGAGTAGGCTATTGTTGATCGCTGTGCTGTCGTAGCACTTAAGCGGGAGCAAGGGGGGGCCGATGGTACGGGGCGGAAAAGCTGCAAAGGCCAAGGTCGAAGCAAGGCCACCTGTCACCAGGAAATCGCGCAAGGTTGCCGGTTCTACGAGCCGGCAGCTCGAGCAGCGGCTGGCGGAGGCCCTAGAGCAGCAGGCCGCGACAAGCGAGATTCTGCACGCGATCAGTCGCTCGCCGACCGACCTGGATCCCGTGTTCCGGATGATCCTCGCAAACGCGACCCGGCTCTGCGGGGCAAGTGTTGCTACGCTCTGGCTATTCGACGGCGAATTCCTGAGCAGCGTGGCGCACCAGAATGCATCTCCCGAGTTTGCAGAATATCTCGCGCGTGCGCGTATTCGCCCCAGCCGCGAAACGACAACGCGCCGCGCTGCGTTAGAGCGGAAGACGATCCACGTCGCCGATCTCCTTAGCGATCCCGCTTACTCACCGCCGGAATTCCAGCGCAAGGAGAAGGTGAAGACAGTACTTTCGGTGCCACTGCTTCGCCAGGATACGCTCGTCGGTGTAGTCACGCTCTGGCGCCGGGAGGTCCGCCCTTTTACGGACAGGCAGGTCGCGCTGGTCGAGACTTTCGCCGACCAGGCGGTGATCGCCATCGAGAATGTACGGCTGTTCAAGGAGCTGGACACCCGCAATCGCGACCTCAGTGAGGCGCTGGAACAGCAAACCGCGACGAGCGACATCTTGCGTGTTATATCGCGCTCGCCAACCGACCTCCAGCCCGTATTTGACGCCATCGTGCGCAGCGCGAGCCAGCTGTGCGACGGCCATCGCACCGTCCTGGTCCGCCTTGCGGACGACGAAATGCACCTCGCGGCGGTCTACAACGCCAAGCCGCGGACGGTCACGTCAGCGAACTTTCCGCGCCGCGTCGGGCGCGAACTTGCAGTCGGACGAGCGATCCTCGACAGCGCCCTGGTGCATATTCCGGACGTGAAAAAGGATCCAGAGTACTCGCGAGACCTTGCACGGGCGCTCGAGCTGGGCAGCGTGCTCAGCGTTCCCCTGATGCGCGATCGCAAGCCAATCGGCGCAATTGGTGTTTCGCGTGCGAATCCCGGTTCGTTTTCCGAGAACCGTATCCAGCTGCTGATGACTTTCGCGGATCAGGCGGTGATCGCGATCGAGAACGTGCGACTGTTCAAGGAGCTGGAAACGCGCAATCGCGACCTCACCGAAGCCTTGGAGCAACAGACGGCGACAAGCGACATCCTGCGCGTGATCAGCCAGTCGCCGACCGATGTGCAGCCGGTATTCGACACGATCGCGGCGGCCGCTTTGAAGCTTTGCCGTGCCACCTCGGCCAACGTGTTCACCTACGACGGCGAGCTGGTCCATCTCGCGGCCTTCGTCAATGTGGATCCGGGCTATATCGAGGCGCTGCGTGCATTCTATCCGCGGGCGCTCAGCCGCGACACCGCCATCCTCCGGGCGATCCAGACGCGAAGCGTCGCTGTCATCCCGGATGTGCTCGATGACAAGGATTACGTCCCGGTGATCGCAGCTCGCGCGACTGCCGGGCGCTTCCGCAGCATCGTGGCTGTGCCGCTGATGCGCGAAGGAAAAGCGATTGGCGGGATTGCGGTTGGGCGGGCGGAATCCGGACCTTTCCCCGACGCGCAGGTCGCACTGCTCAAGACTTTCGCCGACCAGGCCGTGATCGCAATCGAGAATGTGCGGCTGTTCAAGGAGCTCGAAACCCGCAATCGCGACCTCACCGAGGCTCTGGAGCAACAGACCGCGACGAGCGACATCCTGCGGGTGATCAGCCAGTCGCCGACAGACGTGCAGCCGGTATTCGACACAATCGCGGCGGCCGCGTTGAAACTGTGCCGCGCGAACTCCGGGGCCGTCATGACGTTCGACGGCGAGCTGATCCACTTGGCGTCCGTCGCGAATCTGAATCCGGAAGGCGCGGACGCCATTCGAAAGGTTTTCCCAAGGCCACCCGGCCGCGACATGGCAGCGACCAGGGCCGTCCTGACGTGCAGCGTTGTAGCGATTTCGGACGTGCTTGAGGACCATGAGTTTGTGCCGAGAAGTGCCGCGGTCGCCACGGGCTTCCGCAGCGTCCTGGCTGTTCCCCTGGTACGAGACGGCAGCCCGATCGGCGCCATCGTCGTCGGCCGGCCTGAACCTGGGCCTTTCCCCGACAAGCAGATCGCGCTCCTCCAAACGTTCGCCGACCAGGCGGTGATCGCGATTGAGAACGTGCGCCTGTTCACGGAACTGGAGGCGCGCAACAACGAGCTACGCGTCGCGCTCGAGCACCAGACGGCGACCAGCGAGCTGCTCAAGGTGATCGGGCGCTCTGCTTTCGACCTCCAGCCGGTTTTCGAGACGCTGGCCGAGAATGCCGCGAGGCTTTGCGCGGCGCAACGCGCGCTGATCTTCCGCTTCGACGGACAGTTTCTGAGGTTTGCGGTCGGCCACAACGTCTCGCAGGAGCTTAGAGAGTTCCTCGACCAGAATCCCATTGCGCCCGGGCGCGGCAGCAATGCCGGTCGCGCCGCGCTCGAGCGGCGCACGATCCACAATCACGACGTGCTGAGCGATCCCGAATACCGTTATGGCGGCTACAAGGTGGATCCCTACCGGACCGTGCTCACGGTCCCCATGCTCAAGGCGGACGAGCTGCTGGGGGTCGTCATCGTCTACAGGCATGAGGTCCGACCTTTCAGCGACAATCAGATCGCCCTGATGGAAACCTTCGCCGATCAGGCGGTGATCGCGATCGAGAACGTGCGTCTGTTCAATGAGACCCGGGAGGCGCTGGAGCGGCAGACCGCGACGGCGGAGATTCTCAAGGTCATCAGCGGCTCGCCGACGGACGTGCAGCCCGTGTTCGGAGCGATCGCCGAAAGGGCCGCAGCGCTGTGCGAGGCGGAGTTCGGATTTGTCGCCACCTACGACGGAGATTTCATTCACCACAGAGCTTCCGTAGGTCCGTCGCCCGAAGCGCTCGAGCTTCACCGCGCCGGATATCCGATGAAGCCCGGAACCGGCTCGGTGACGGCGCGCGTGGTTCTGCAGGGTGTGCCGGTGCAGATCGAGGATATGTTCACGGACCCCGCGTACGAGCAGAAGAGCGCGGCGCAGCGGGGCGGATTCCGCAGCGGAATGGGCGTTCCCATGGTGCGTGAAGGGAGAGTGATGGGCGCCATCGTGGTGGTACGCACCGCGCCAGGAAAATTCTCCGAGAGACAGGTCGGCCTGCTGCAGACCTTCGCCGATCAGGCGGTCATCGCGATCGAGAACGTGCGGCTGTTCAACGAGCTGGAGACGCGCAATCGCGACCTCACGGAGGCGCTGGAGCAGCAGACCGCGACGAGCGAGATCCTGCGCGTGATCAGCCAGTCGCCTAACGACGTGCAACCGGTGTTCGACACGATCGCGGGAGCTGCGCTGAAGCTATGCAATGCCAGCTCGGCACTCGTCTTCACATTCGACGGCAAGCTCATCCACTTATCGGCAGTCGCCAATCTGGATCCGGCAGCGGCCAATCTGTGGCGCCGCGCTTTTCCGAGACCGCCCAGCCGTGACACGGCGTCGACCCGAGCAGTCCTGACTCGGAGCATTGTCGCGGTCCCCGACGTTCTCGAAGATCCGGACTATGTCATCGGTCCCGCTGCCGCTTCGACGGGTTTCCGCAGCGCCCTAGCCGTTCCCTTGATACGCGAGGGTAATCCTATCGGCGTCATCGGTGTCGGCCGGCCCGAGGCGGGGCTGTTCCCGGGGAAGCAGATCACCCTGCTCCAGACTTTCGCCGATCAGGCCGTGATCGCGATCGAGAACGTACGGCTGTTCACCGAGCTGGAAGCGCGCACCAAACAGCTCACGCGATCGGTGGGAGAGCTCAAGGCTCTGGGCGATGTCGGACAGGCAGTCAGCTCGACGCTGGACCTTCCCACGGTGCTGCGCACGATCGTGTCCCGGGCGGTCCAGCTCGCAGGAATCGACGGAGGGTCCATCTACGAGTACGACGAAACGCGCGAACAGTTTCATCTGCACGCGACGGACAAGCTGCCGGATGAAGTGGTCAAAGCGCTCAGCTCCGCGCCCATTCCGAAAGGAGAAGGCGCGCTCGGCCGGTTGGCGGTAACAGGCGAACCGGTGCAAATCGGCGACATCGTAGACGAGCGAAGCTACCAGAGCCGAGTGCGCGAAATCCTCATCCGCCTGGGCTACCGATCGCTGCTCGCGGTGCCGCTGCTGCGCGAGGAGCACCTGCTCGGCGGGCTAGTCGTCAACCGCAAGAACGCCGGCGAATTCGCGCCCGAGATTATCGAGCTGCTCAAGACTTTCGCCACGCAGTCGGCTCTGGCGATTCAGAACGCGCGGCTTTTCCGGGAGATCGAGGACAAGAGCCGCCAGCTCGAGATCGCGAGCCAACACAAGAGCGAATTCCTCGCCAACATGTCGCACGAGCTGCGCACGCCGCTCAACGCCATCATCGGCTTCTCGGAGGTCCTGTACGAGAAGATGTTCGGCGAGATCAACGACAAGCAGGCGGAATATCTGTCCGACATTCTGGAGTCGGGACGGCATCTCCTCTCCCTTATCAACGACATTCTTGATCTGTCCAAGATAGAGGCGGGGCGAATGGAACTGGAGCCGTCGGAGTTCGATCTGCCGGCTGCCATCGAGAACACACTGATCCTTGTCCGGGAGCGGGCGCAACGTCGTGGCATAACGCTCGGCCGCACGGTCGACGAGCGCCTGGGAATGATTCGTGCCGACGAGCGGAAGTTGAAGCAGGTACTCCTGAATCTGCTCTCCAACGCTTTGAAATTCACGCCGGAGGGTGGACAGATCGACGTCCGAGCCCGTGCCCACAACGGTGAGGCGGAGATTTCAGTGGCGGACACCGGGGTTGGCATCGCGCCCGAGGATCAGGAGACGGTGTTCGAAGAATTCCGGCAGGTCGGGACGGCGGCAAGAAAAGTGGAGGGCACCGGGCTCGGCCTGGCCATCTCACGCAAGTTCATCGAGCTCCACGGCGGAAGAATCTGGGTCAAGAGTCAAGTGGGGACGGGCTCGACCTTCGCCTTCACAGTGCCGCTGACGATCGACTAACACCACCAAACCGGTTCATAGGCGAACACGCCCGCGGCCCGCGCCACGCTCGTCAACCGTTCTCGGAGGGCCCGCCGTGAGTGTTCGCGACCCATCGCTACCTGCGCACGCTGCGGTTACACCGTCGCTGCGCGCTGCGCTGCGAGCCGTTGTCAGCCATCGCGGTGTCCAGGTCGCCGTCGCCTTGTGGATCATCGGCTACGTCGTCGTGCTGTGGCTCGCGCGCGGGTCGCTGCCGTTCGATCGACCGGCGGTCGCCCAGCTGCCTTTCGCTGTGCAGATGGCGGCACCTACCGTCGGATTGATCGAGATCTTCGCGCTGATGGTGCTGGCCTTCCTGCTAACCCGCAAGCGCGTCATTCCCGACATGGCCGCTCGCGCGCCCGATCGTCGCGTTGCCCGGCGCGAGACGGTGGTCGTTCTCGCCTACGCGGCTCTCGGTCAGGTCGGCGGCTGGATCCTCGGTCCGGCGCTGGGTTACCGTCCCTTTAGCTTCCACATTGCCGGCGCCCTCTTCGGCTGCACCGTGACGCCAGGACCTGCTGAAGTCTGGATATGGGCGCTTTACAACTTCGCGGTCTTTGCGGTTGCACCATACTTCTACTTCCGGCGTCGCTACACAAGCACCGAGCTCAATCTTCGCTCGACCAACCGCCGGAACGACACGCTGCTGATCTTGATCGTCCTGGTGATCGAATCCGCCTTCGAACTGAGCGTGTTCGACAAAGGCATCCTTCGCCTTGACACGAATCAGGTGCTCCTCGGCGCGCCGCTCAGTTTCGCAGTCTTCTTCATCGGGACGGTGTTGCCGACGATGGTCTTGATCTATGCGATCTTGCTTCCCCGCTACCTCAAGCTGACCGGATCGGCGATCAGCGCCGTACTGCTCGGCGGACTTACTTACGCTGCGATGCACATTGTCGAAGGGTGGTCGGCATTCGATTCGCCGCGGGACACTGCGCTGTCGGTGATTTTCGTGCTGCTCACCTATTTTGGGCCAGGGATGATCAAAAGCGTGTTGACGCTGCGCACGGGCAACGCCTGGGTTCACGCGCTCGGCTACCACGCTATTGCACCGCACGTGATTGTCGACACGCCGCTCATGGTGAAGATCTTCCACATCGCCTGAAAAAAAAGCGCGGGTCAGCGCGGTTTGTCTGCCGCGCTCAGCGGCCCTATGCTACGGACGGATTCGTCTGCAGCTCGCGCTCGACCAGCTTCGCAAGATCGCTCAACAACCGGAGCTGGCCTTCGTCGAGATTCCGCGCCCGGTGGTCGATCACGCAAAGCGTTCCCACCGCGCTGCCGTCTCCAAGTGAGAGTGGCGCCCCCGCGTAGAACCGTATGCGCGGCTCGCCCGTCACCAGTGGACTGTCGGCAAACCGGTCATCCACAAGGGCATCGGGCACTTGCATCACCTCATCACCCAGGATGACATGAGCACAGAAGGCCCTGTCGCGACCCGTCTCGCGGGTGTCCGTACCCACGCGCGACTTGTACCACTGGCGGTCTCTGTCGACGAGGCTCACCATGGCAATGGGAACGTCGAACAGGGCCGTTGCGATACGTGTGTAGCGGTCGAATCGCTCCTCCGCTTCGGTGTCCAGCAAGCCAGTCTGCTGGAGTGCCCGGAGGCGTCGTTCTTCGTCTCGCGGTACGGGGGCACTTCTCCAGCGGCAAGCTTCACGCAGCACCCAGGCGCGTATGCGCGCTCGGGCGTACTCCTCGGAAAACGGCCAGATGAGCCAATCGGTGATGCCTGCTTCGGCCTCCCGTTGCTGCTCGACCGGGTTTTCTCCGGTCCTCACCAGTACGATCGGTACGTCTTTATCGATTGCCGTCGCCTCATTACGCAGGGAACGGCAAAGTTGGAGAGGATCACAATCCTTCATCCCCTGCTGCAGCAAGACCAGGGAATATCGTTCGGACCGGAGCAGCGTGGGAATCGCGGTTCCGTCCTCGGTGCGCACCAGCCGTAGACCATCGTCCGTGACCGCGTCGCTAAGAATTCGCGCCGCCGTCGGATCGGCAACGGCGACCAGCACGCTGCTGCGCGACAGGATCAACGCGGGGTCCATCCGCGCCGTCTCCTGTCGTGATTCGGCCAAAGGTGTAACGGCCGATTTCCGGGTGAGTTCGAGAACCTGTCCCTCCGCCGCTGCGAAGACCTCGGTGTCGCCGCCGATTCGCGCGGCGAGATCCCGTGCGCCGGCTACGATTCGATTAACGGCTTCATCGTTGCGCGTCGGATCGTGGTGGAACAACGCGAGGCGACGGACCCCTGCCGAAACCGCGGTTTCCACGGCGTACTCAGCAGTGCTGTGACCCCACCCCCTCTTCGCCGGAAGGTCACCGGCCGTATATTGCGCGTCGTGGATGACCAGGTCTGCATCGGCGAGGAACCGCGCGTGCCGTGCGTCTTCGCCTGCAAGCGGCGCGCCGGTCCCGGCGACGCGGGGCGTCGAGTGCGGCTCGTGGTCGGTGGAATAGACGACGGTCACGCCGTCGGCTTCGAGTCGATAACCGAGCGTAAGCGCCGGATGATGCAGGTATTGCGTGGTGACATGGATGTCGCCGATCTCCAACGTCCCCTCGACCAGATCATGGTAGTGCAGCGTGGCGCCCAGTTCGTTGAGGGTGATCGGGAAATACGAGGACTGCATCTGTCCGGACAACGACTCACGCAGCGAAGAGCCGACCCCGCGCGGACCGTAGACATGCCACTCGTTACCGCGAATGAAGAGCGGTGCAAAAAAGGGGAAGCCCTGAATGTGATCCCAATGCGTATGGCCGATCAGGATGTGGCCGTTAAGCGGTGAGATTCCGCTTGATATCAGCGCTTGGCCCAGCCCATGCGCTCCAGTGCCGCAATCGAGTACCACGAGAGTTCCGCTCGACGATCGCAGCTCGACGCACGAGGTATTTCCCCCATACCGCAGGGTGCTCAGACCGGGCTTGGCGATCGAGCCACGAGTCCCCCAAAAGCGAACTAGCATGACGCGCGGTTTCCGTTTGATATTGCGGCAGAGGTCAGTCTATACCAGTCGCCTTGTGGGCCGCAAAGAGCTACTAGCCGGCGCCTCGATCCAGAGCGCGCGACGACGTCTCGAAAAAATGCTGCTTGACGCGAAGACTGTGGTCAGCGCCCTCAAGCGCCTATACGCATTGGCGTAACGGGATCCCGGCTGGCAACCCGCACTTCGACCCGGTGTTCCCGACGATCGTCGACAAGAACAATGAACGTGCCATCTTGGGTTACGCCATCAATCGTTACGCTGGACGTATCGATCTCCTCGTCACCTTCGACGTCCGGTCGCAACACCGTGATGTGATAATAGGTATCGCGATACCGGTAGCGCAGCTTGAACTCCTTCCACTCGGCAGGGAGGCACGCCTCGAAATGCAGGCGATCCACTTCCAGCCTGAGCCCTAGCAGCGATTCCACGACGAGCCGGTACATCCAGCCGGCGGAGCCCGTGTACCAGGTCCATCCGCCTCGGCCCGTGTGCGGCGCAAACGCATAGACGTCGGCGGCGACAACATAGGGTTCCACCATGTAAGTCGCCGCGCCTTCCGGCGTTCGCGCGTGGTTCACCGGGTTGATCATCGCCATCAATTCCCATGCGCGCGCACTGTCGCCCAGCGCCGCGAACGCCATCGCCGTCCAGATCGCACCATGCGTGTACTGTCCACCGTTCTCCCGGACTCCCGGAACGTATCCCCGGATATACCCCGGATCCAGATCGGACGTATTGAACGGCGGATCGAGAAGCTGGATTAACGCGTGGTCGCGACGAACCAGGCGCGCATACACCGCGTTCATCGCCCTGCGCGAGCGCTCGGCATCGCCGGCGCCGGACAGCACCGACCAGCTCTGGGAAACCGAATCGATCTGACATTCGGGATTGATCATGGAACCCAGCGGTGAACCGTCGTCGAAGTACGCGCGACGATACCACTCGCCATCCCAGGCGTTCTGCTCGATCCGTTGGCGCAATTGCAGCGCCTCCGTCTCGCAGCGGTCCGCGAACGACGGGTCGTCACGCAAACGCGCCACTTTGGCGAATTCTCCGAGGACGTGACAAAGGAAGAAAGCGAGCCAGACGCTTTCGCCCTTGCCGTGCCTGCCGACGAGATTCATGCCGTCGTTCCAGTCGCCGGATCCGATCAGCGGCAATCCGTGCGTGCCGAATCTGAGACCATGCACAATTGCCTTCACGCAGTGTTGATAGACGCTCGCGCTTTCGTCGGACCGGCCCGGCAGGTCGTAGTACGAGTCGTCCTCCGCGTTGACCGGGCGGCCCTCGAGAAAGTGCGTGGTTTCGTCGAGAATCGATGTGTCGCCGGTGGTCAGAACGTAGCGGGATGCCGCCAGTGGCAGCCAAAGGTAATCGTCCGAGCAATGCGTGCGTACGCCCCGCCCCGACGGCGGATGCCACCAATGCTGAACGTCACCTTCCACGAATTGACGGCTCGCACAGAGCGCGATTTGCGCACGCACGAGGCTCGGTTCGGCGTGAACCAGGGCCATCACGTCCTGCAACTGGTCGCGGAAACCGTAGGCTCCGCCCGACTGGTAATAGCCGCTGCGCGCCCAGAGACGGCACGCCATCGTTTGATACACGAGCCAACCGTTGGTCAGTACATTGAGCGCTGCATCGGGCGTCTCCACCTGCACGGCGTCGAGCGTGCGCCGCCAGTGGCCGACCACCGCTTCAAGCGCTTCACGGGCGACCGCGGTTCCCCGGAAACGTTGTACCAGTGGGCCGGCCGCGTCGGCGTTGCTTGCTGCGCCCAGCCGAAAAATGACCTCTCGCTCCTGCCCATCCGCCAGGTCGAAGGCCACCTGCATAGCGGCGCAGGGATCCAGCCCGGGACCCACCTTGCCGGAAAGGCGCGTCCGGTACATGGCCGCCGGATCGCGCAGCGTGCCATTGCGACCGAGAAATTCGGTGCGATCTCCGGTCACGCTTCGTGACGCGTCATCGACGTCGAAGAAGCCGACCCAGTCCGGGAACTCGTTGTTGTAAGGATTTCGTGCGTACAGCGCGGCGTTCCTGGAATCGATCTCGGTTGTCACGTGCATCGCCGATTTCGCGCGAAGGTCGCCCAACACCCACTCGACGTAGCCCGTCGCGGATAGCCGTCGCGGCCGGCCCGAGTCGTTTCTCACTTTCAATGAGGAAAACTTGACCGCCGCATCGAGCGCAACGAAGACCGTAAGCTCTGAGCGAATGCCGTCCTCCAGGTGTTCGAAAACGCTGTAGCCGAATCCATGCCGGCTCACGTAGGGCGCGCCGCCACCGGGGTGAGTCGAGGTGGGAGACCAGAAGTGACCGGTTTCTTCATCGCGAAGGTATAAGGCTTCTCCGCCCGACTCACCCACCGGGTCGTTGTGCCATGGTGTAAGACGAAACAGGTGCGCGTTCTCGCTCCAGGTGTAGGCCATGCCCCTTTCCGACACGACCGTTCCGAAGTGAGAGTTCGCAAGAACATTCACCCAGGGAGCCGGCGTCACGTGTCCTGGCGCCGGAGCGATGACGTATTCGCGCCCGTCAGGCGTGAACCCTCCTACCCCGTTGAAGAGGATCGACGCCTCGCGCGGCAATTCGGCAACGCTCGGCGTTTCGGGCCGATGGGTGCGCGTCGGCACAAGTCGTGGAATTCTCACTTCCGCAGGAACGCGTCGGTTGATTTGGCCGGCAAGCGTCCCGCGGCTGTCGGTAACGATCGCGCGGGCGACCGATTGGATGAGAATGCGATCCTCATTCGATATCTGCTCCGCATGGCGAAGGAAAATGCCCCCGGATCGATCGACAACATGCGCTTCGACACCCGCGGCGATCAGGCCCATGATCTGTTCCTGGAGTCGCTGCCTGTACACGTCGTGATCTTCGTTCCAGATCACGAGATCCACTGCCAGTCCCTTGAGACGCCAGTAGGCATGCGCCTGCACGAGTTGGCGCACGAGGTCGATGTTGGCGATATCGGCAATCTGCAGCAATACGATCGGCAGGTCGCCGGAAATCGCGTATCCCCAAAGCCCGGATTGCGCGCGGCGGTTCCTGACAAGAACGCTCGCGGCGGCACGCATCGACGCATTGGCGTAAATCACCGAGCTGGCGAGGCGGCTGTAGAGTTGCGAATCCGCCTCGGTAGTATTGAGCTGCCGCAGCACCACCTGGCTGTGTGTCCAGGTCAGCTCGAAGACGCGATCGGCGAGCCGGTGATCCTGATATTTTTCGACCAAACTCAACACCGCATCTCGCGTCTCGCCAATGCCTGAAACAATGTCGATCGTTGCCCAAGCGCCGGCGTCGAGCGTCAAGCGATGGCGGATCGCGGCGATCGGATCCAACACCGAACCGTCGGTGTTCGATAGAGGCCCGGAATCGATCATCGCGACGGGAGCGGCGACCGAACCGCCGCGGCCGATAAACCGCATCCTGTCTGTCTCGAACGAGACATCTCCGGTGCTCCCTCGATGCACCATCATCAAGTGGAACATCCACGGCACGTGCTCGTTGAC
>Ga0070706_100002400_pt1 | contig 18902 bp, 16 predicted proteins | sample KBSK5501metaG_FD_65476 | JGI IMG/M metagenome (GOLD analysis project Ga0070706, IMG submission 65476) | Corn, switchgrass and miscanthus rhizosphere microbial communities from Kellogg Biological Station, Michigan, USA - KBS K5-50-1 metaG | ecosystem: Host-associated > Plants > Roots >... | reverse complement strand
GGTGAGCCAGGTGACGGACTGGCGAGCTTGGTTTTCGCTCGTCATGTGGCCAGAGCCGCCCGCCGCCTACGCGGACACCCTACCAGGACACACCACAGGACGCAAGCAAGATACCCATCGGTTATCACCCTGCATACAGGCAGTCTACCACAAAATCACCCAAAACGTAGTAATGATGACTTCTGGTGACTACCCTGCGCCACCTCCAAGCAGGGGACTAAGTACCATGAGGGCGTTTCGTAACCTGAGTCGTGAGGTAGGATGAGCTGCAAGGGCGTCGGGGCACATGGCATCAGTCCCCTGGCATGCCCCAACCCGAGGTCAAGGGTTAGGGAAGGGAGTGCCAGGCGCAAGGTACCCTCAAGCGTCCTCGAGCCAGTCGTTGTCAAGCGTCAGAAGAGCATCATCCAGCCAGTCAGCGTACCACGCCAAGAAGTCCAGGCGCTTCTCGGGATGAGCGGCCATGCGCTGTCATCCGCCCTGCCCCATCCATCCGCCGCGGCCGATGGGAAAGAGGTCGCACTCGAACGACTAATTGGGGTCATCCACCCAAATCGCCCCACGCTCCGGTCCGCTCACGACCAGCAACGCCACGATGCCGCAGCCGTAGTGGGCAACCTCGATCGCTCCCAGATGGCGCAGCGCCCCATCGTTGTGGGCTCCTCTCCCGCGGCCTTCTTCGGCCGCTGCGCTTTCCCTCGGAGGCAAGAGGAGCGGCTCCGGTTCCCCACGATTGCGGACCCATTCGCACAGCGTATCTGGCCTGCGGGAGTCTTGCCACAGGGGGTCGAGGTCATCGGGTTCGTCACCCACCTCGTTGCTGCCCAAGGCGCTTTCGGTTGCTTCCGGGATGGGGGGCGACGAACAGTTTGGGGAAGGGCCGGGCCAGGCGCCCACGCGCGCGATCGCGCAGCGACGCCTCCAATGCGAGGAGGCCGTAGCCGGGGCCCGCGCTGCCGTTACCCACCTGCAGCCGGAATCGGCGGTAGCTCTCGGGGAATCGGACGCGACAATCCGCCTCAACCGCGCGGATCTGCTCTTCTCCCAGGCACGGCGCGAGCACATAGCCATGTGTCTCTGCGCCGAAAATCGAGTGCCGTGCGTCGCGCTCGCGAAGCTGCGCCAGCTTGGAGCGGATCGAATCCAGGGATCTGGGAATGGCAGCTAGGTCGTCCATGGGCCGTTCTCTTGGGGAGTCTAGGGGTGCGACACGCTCAGGGCCTGGTGCGCCCGTCAGCAGAGAGAGGCAGGCGGTCCTCAGGACTCTGGTGCCGGTGCTTCTGTACCTGACTCATTTTACCAGCCCTCCCAGGTGTGAGCGAGCACCCGCTTGGGGGAGCGGATGAGATCGGGACGTGCGGCCTGGTGGGCGGCGAGCCCGACGACCACTGCCGCGGCGTAGGTGAGGGCCACCCAGGTCGCCACGGCCGACCAGCCCGCCAGCGGCGGACGCTAGAGGCGAAAGGGGGAGAACAAGGAGAAGACGCGCCCGAAGACGCGCTCGATGGCGCTGCGCTTGCCCAGCTCCGCGGCGGTCCGGGTGGGCGGCAGACAGGAGCGATTCTTCTGTCGCTTGGGGTTCCAGGGGACGACGGCGACGGCCTGGAGAGTCGTGTGGATCCAGGCGATCAGGCGTAAGCCCCATTAGCCGGCGTCCAGGCGCACGATGTGCGGGCGCAGCCCATAGAGCCGCACCGCCCAGGCGAGCAGGGGCTGGGCGAAGGGCGCGTCGTGACAGGTGGCCGTGGAGAGCCAGAAGAGCAGGGGCAGTCCCGAGCCCCGGCACAGCAGCGTATGGACGCGGTAGCCGCGCAAGAGCGGGCGGGGATGGTGATGGGGAGCGTGGCCGACCGCGGCATCCGGGTCGGCGCGACGCCACGCCAGGATGGGAGCGCTATCGACGATGAGATCGCAGGCGCCGATGAGCCGGCGATGCCGGGCCAAGCGGACGACGACGATGAGGAGCGCCTCGGCCACCGGCGCCCCGGCCCGTGCCGCTCGCTTCCACTGCTGCGACGGGCTGGGTATCCGCGGCTTGGCCCGCGCATCCAGCGGCAAGCCGCAGGCGAGCGCGAGCGCCGGCCAACTGAGCAGCCAATCGTGCAGATCCTGATACGAGAGCTGCCACAGCGTCCGCAGCAGCGAGAGGAGCAATAGTGTCTCCTCGCGATAGAGCCGCGGGCCTCCTCCCGGACCGGCCGGCAAGGGTGGGGGGACAGCGCCAATGAGCGAGTCGAACCGCCAAGCGACAGAGCGCGAGTAGATGCAGCCGAGTGACGAGCGTGAGGGCATCGATGTGCAGGGCCGAGCCCAGGCGGAGCTGCGCGCGGTGGTATGCTGGGGGAGGGACTGGCGCCTGGGCTTCACGAGCAAGTGCAACCGGCAGTTTGGGCTGATCTCCCTGCCGAGGGAGCGAGCCTCGACGGGGGTCAGCCTACCAAATTAACTTGGCGAGGACGCGCCCTGTAGTTCCTGCGATGGACTCGTGCGAGCGGGGAGGTCCCATGGCGGATGAACACAGGGACACGGACCAATGGCCGCGCTTCGCGATCGTGACCGTTCCCGAGCCGACCGGCATCCCCCACGGATGGGACGAGGAGTTGGTCGGCAAAGGCGTTCCCCAGTCCCTCTTCGGGCTCTACGAGGCGGCGAACGAGCTGACGCTCCTGGAGGTTCCCGGCTCTGGGCCGCTTGTGCGCTTCGGTAGCTGCGGCTCGTCGGGCAGCATCTGCCTGGAGCCAAGCACCGGACACGTCGTCCACGACATCGCTGTACCCACTATACACCCGCGGGTGGTCAATGCGAGCCTGGACCAGTTCACCGCCTCGGTGCGCGCAGTGCTCGACCGCTTCCCGTTCGACAGCGAGGGCAGCGGGGAGGATCAGGAGCTTCACGAACACAAGGAATATGAGGTCGAGTGGGCCCACGAGGATGAGGTCGCAGAGCGGCTCGAAAACGAGCGAACCCAGGCGGGGTAGGATCTGATTGAGCGCCTGCGCCGCATCGATCCGGCGGCGGTCGCCGATCTCGATGGGTTCTGGCATATGTTTGTAGCCGATGTGCAGATGGGAATCTACTCCATCAGGGAAATGCTCAACCCACCCGACTCTTGATGCGGCGGTTCCGCTCCCGGGTTACGAAATGGCCTCTGATTGTATTTAGTACTCACCCCAGAACGAGATTGACATTGGGAGCATGCTCAGACGAGGAGCTGCAACCATAGGTGGAGCGAGCGAGGATCAATATCCGCCCTCTCAGCCACGACCTCTTTAATCTCGTCCTGCGCAGACATCACACGGCCCGACCCCTCCCCTGAGAGGGGAAAGGGGCCAGTTGCGCGCAGAGGCGCAATGTCGCGTCGCCGGTCGCAACCGATCTCAATCTCCTGCCCGCGACTAGAGGCGACGTATGGCATGACACTGGACAATGGAGATGACGACTGGGCGAGGCGTGTTTTTCGTTGGGATGGATGAGAAACTACTGCATGAGGGTGTCGAGCTCGATGCGGAGGTCGCTGGTCTGGTTCGCACGCACGGTGACCGCGCCTGATGAGACCTGGCGCATGCCGACACCGGGTCCCGTCTTCACGTGGACGATGTAGTTTCCCGGCGCGACCTGCACGCGGAAGCGCCCGGCGTCATCCGTTGTCACGGTCGCCACGACGGTATTCGGCGGCGCCGTCACGGTCAGTTCGCGATGAGGCACGGGCTTCGCAGGGCAGGGGGTATCAACCGGCTCCACGGGGCAGGTCGGTCCGGCGACGACCTCGCCGGCGATGGTTCCCTGCGCGGTTCCTTGCGCGCCGGAGGCGGCGGCGGTTGCGGTGGCTTGCGCGACTGCGGTTCCCTGCGCGTTCCTTCCCGCCGGCTGGCTCACTTGGCCACAAGCGGCGAGGCACACGGCGGCGAGGCAGAACAACAATGCCAATGCAGAGGGCGCCAGCGCGCGCTGGCGCGGTATCGTCTGATGGATCATGGCAGGCAAACGTCGCACAGGTTATTCCTTCCCAGGCAGAGTGCCGCTGCTCACCTTATCCTACTACTCTACGCTACCCTTTCCACCGACGTGGGCCTCCCTCAAAAGGTTCCACAAGGGCCACGAGAATTCATGTGCGCAATCCGCGCCGCTTCCCCGGCTGGCGGCTGCGCGTAGGTTCGTACGGACGCCGACTCGAGGAACCGTGGGCAGTTACCGATGGGCGTCTTTCGCGTCCAGTGAAAACGGGAGCCCCTTGCTCTCATGTTTATGATGTGGGCCAGTGCGGCGCGCGGACCGGATGCTGGCGCGTTATTGGCCTACTGGCCTATTGGCTCTTGACGGCGCGCCGCGCAAGATGAGCGCGGCGCTGTAACTCCGCTCAGTATCTCCGTGTAGCCTGCCCAGCATGTTTCGGCAAGCACACGATCTCCCGATCGTCGCATTCATCCGCTGGAGTGGAGGTGGGGACCAGCAGGCGACACGAGCGCGAGTCTCGCATCGAAGACCCCTGGTAGCTTCGATTCTGGCGTTGCATGAGTCCGTTGGGCCGGACCTGTGCGACGGAAATGACGGCTAAACCAAGGAGCGCTTTCCATGAGACTACTCAAACGCCGGATAGTGATTCCGGCTACGGTCGTCGGTATCCTGAGCCTCGTGATGCTGGTGGGGTTCCAGTTGGTTAGCATGCGCACGCATGCGGCGAACGTTGATCCATGCGACGCTGGGGAGACCCTGCAGTGCCTGAAAACGATTGACGACGATCGCACTCCCGTAGACGATGTTGGCCAGGTCTCGGCGAGTCAGGATAATGCCCAGGGGAATCCCCGCCTCGGCAAGAATGTCTTCGTCAACGACCCCTGCCTGGACCCGGCGCCGCCGGCGAACTATAACTCGCTGCCGACGACGGATCCGGCCAGCCGCGCCGCGCGGCGCGCCACGGTGCAGAGCGAGACCTCGATTGGGGTGCTCTATGCCGGCGGCTCGCAGAAGATGGTCGTCGGCTACAACGATTCGTTCGGCTTCTACGATAATCGCCAGGGTCTGTCTGGATACGCGTACACCGTGGACGGCGGCGCGCACTGGATTGACGGCGGTGGGCTGCCGCCGCTGGTTCCCAATGGCGCGCCATTGGGGACGCCGGGAGCGGATCGCTACGCTGGTGACCCGGTGATCGTCGTGCATCAAAAGTCGGGGACGTTCTATTTTGCCTCGATCTATCTGGATACGGCGGGGCGCCAGACGCTGAGCGTGAACAGCGGGAGCTTCCAGACGGCGCCGGCGAGCGCGCTGGAGTCGAACTCGAACACGCGCTGCCTCAACAATCCAGCGCTCAGCGGCACGCCGGACACGGCCACTCTGCCGAGCGAGCGGATCGTGTGGAACATCGGCGTGAGTGCGGTCAACAACCTGGGGCCGGGTGACGCGCTCGACAAGGAATGGCTCTTCGTGAGCCAGAAGACCGGCGAACTGTATCTGAGCTACACGCGCTTCAACGCCGACGGCTCGACGCCGCTCGAACTGGTCCGCTCCAAAGATGGCGGCCACACCTGGACGGCGCCGACGACGATCGTGCCGAACCTGAACGATACCTTCAACCAGGCGACGCAGCCGATCGTGCTGCCGAACGGGCGTGTGGTGGTGAGCTGGATCGCACGCACGTTCTCCGCCGGCGGCGCGGGTCCGGAGTCGGACAACCGCATCGAGGAGGCGTATTCGGATAATGACGGCGTGACCTTCAGCGCGCCGGTGGTCGTGGCGCATGTGAACCCACAGGGTGAGCCGCCGGGCTATAATCGTGGTCGGCGCTCCATCTTGAACGCTCCTTTCATCAGCTATACCGGCGAGGGGCTGCAGGATGATGGCAACAACAACGCGCAGGGCGACAGCGGCAACGGCCCGACCATCTACCTGACCTATTTCAACGGCAAGACGCCGTTGGTGAACCCGGATGGCAGCATCAATACCGGCCCGCTGTCGAAGTCGGCGGATATCATGTTGAGCCGTTCGACCAATCGCGGCCTGACGTGGCAGGCGCCGGTGAAGGTGAATGATGACGCGGGCGTGACGAGTCACGTCTTCCCCAGCGTCCAGGCGGGCGCGGACGGCAAGGTCTATGTGGCGTGGCTGGATCGCCGCAATGACTCCGCGAACGAGCTGACCAACGAGTGGGCCGACGTCTCGTTAAACAACGGCGCCAGCTTCAGCGTGGACAAGGTGCAATCCGACGTCGCGACCTCTTGGCGCGCGCGCGCGGATGCGCGGCCGAACTTTGGTGATTACAACTCCAGCGCGTTGCTGGGCAACGGGCAGCTCGCGCTGGTGTGGGCGGATGGACGCTTCACGCCGGTGGCGGGAACGCCGGCGACGCCGGACACGATCTTCACTGTCGCGACCGGCTTAGGCCAGAATCAGCAGCAATGAGCGCTGATTCCTGAGGCGATCGGAGCGGGGCCAGTTGTGGCGCCGCTCCAATGCGCTCCAGGGACAGTTCACGGGCCAGCTTCTCATCCGTGGGAGGCTGGCTCTTTTCGCGCGGTGTAGGGGACCAGGACGCCGTCCCGCCGCGGGCGACGCAGCCAGCGGGCAATCGTCCCCTGTCGCACTGCATCGCGGACACGACAATCTTCCCGAACTGCAACAGCGCCATCGCCGGCCTCGCTCCGGCAAACCACAACAACGCGACATTCGGCCCACCGAATGGCCGGCTGAACGCCAATGATTCGCGCATGCAGCAGGTCTCCTACGCGCATGGGAAGGTGTGGGGCGCCCTGGACACTGCGGTGACAATCGACGGCGAGGCGCGGGCTGGCATCGCCTACTACGTCATCAATCCGCACTCTGGCTCCCTTGTTCTGCAGGGGCAGGCTGGGCTGGCGCACACCGATCTGACCTATCCAGCCGTCGGCGTGTTGCCAAATGGCCGGGGTGTCATCGCCTTCACGCTGACCGGCGACAACGACTATCCCAGCGCCAGCTACGCCGGGCTTGACGCCATAGTTGGCCTGGGCGACATCCACACCGCCGCCGGCGTGGGCCTATGGGATGGCTTCACCTCGTACGTGACCTTCGGCAGCGGTCGCCCGCGTTGGGGTGACTATGGCGCGGCGGCTGTCGATGGTAGTTCCATCTGGATTGGTTCTGAGTACGTCGCCCAGACCTGCGATTACCTTACCTACCATGCGGACCCCACCTGTGGTAGCGCGCGCCCCACTGGGCAACTGGTCGACGCATATCAGCAAACTCACACCGTAATGGACCCGCCTCAGCCGAGGTAGAGCGCAAGGGCCAGGTTCCCACATGGGAGTCTGGTCCTTGGTCATGACTGGTTTTCACTAGCTCGTCGTCGCGCGCATGCGTACGTTCATGGTCATGTAAAGCAGCATTTGAGTTCGCTTGTAGCATTGCAAGTTCCCCGGTACACGCACGCCTCACGCACAAGCGCCAGATCCTTGTGTCGGTGTGCGCAATTAATGAGATTGCGTGCACAATTTATGATCCTGTGTGCAGAATTCATGAGCCTGAAGATGTGGCGAACGTGATCGCGAAGCCATCGGATGGGAAAGAGCACGATCTCATCGGTGACGCGCCTTTCTGCGCATGTAAGCGCATCCCTTGTGGTTCCCCTTGGGCGTTTGGACGCTACCCGAACGCCGACCACCCAGCATACCACACAGCTTGCAGTGAGACGATGATACAGATGGCGCCTACCATCAGCGAGACGGAGCGTCTTCTCTCCGAGGTCCCAGGCAGCGAGCATACTCCCCACAGTTCAATGTCAACTCTGCTCGGCCTGCAAAGCCAGCACGTCAGCGCGCCTAAAGAGCAGTCGCCGTTCTTTCCGTGTACCGCCTTGGTCAACTGGGCGCAGCATCCCGCGCGCCAGATACTGATAAGAAAACCAACTTGGACTGATCCCCAGCAGGCGCCGCGCCTCGCTCGCCAACACGTAGGTGTGCTGAAACGCCGCCACTCCGGTGCGGGTGAAGTACTTTCGGCGTCGACTATCGCCTGTTTGGGGCCACCACTGACGCTTCAGCAATCCCTTGCTAGCCCACCGTAAGACTTGGGGCGTTCCGACCCCCAGCGCCGCCGCGGCCTCTTTCGTTGAGAGCAATCCTGCCTCCGCGCACTGGTGCCGTATCTGTTCAGCGCGATAACGGCGCGTCTCATCCACGGTCACGAGCAGCCGTTGGCACAGCGGTTTCTTCTTTCTCGAATCGATCGCCTGGAGGTTCCCTGCGACGATCTCGTCCAGCGCGGCAAACAAACCCAACCTGAGCCTCCTCGTCGCCGAACGTAACGAGATGGCGCCCGGCGGCGCCGGCTCATGCGAGACCAGGCGCAGGACATCGGCGCTGTACCGTTCAAAGTCGCGTGGGTCATACAGCGCTTCTCCACCCTTCTCCATGACGCCGTCACGCCATGGCCGCAGCCACACGCCTTCCTGGGGTGAGCGGTTATCCGTGTACGTGGCGCCGAAATACTGCCGCGCCAGCGGATACCACGGCTGGATTCGGCACCACTCCGCTGTCAACTGGTCGAGACTCTCACGATCAACGAGATAACACCGTTTGTTTGCAAAGCCTTTGGTCGTCTTGATGTTCGCCTTCAGCAAGCCAACCGCGATCAGGCGATTGGCCAGCTTCCGGTCGCAGTGGAGCGCGCGCTGTGCGACCTTGAGGTTGACGTAGCGGCGCGACGCCACCGCGTAGGTTCTCCGTGGTGTCTCGCTCGCAAAGGCGCGTGGAGCGACCAACCCTCCGTTGTAGTGGTCGCCCATGTAGTCTTCGAAGGCCTGGTGGAGAAACGTGAGGGCTGGATCGCGCCAGCGCGTGTAGAGGAGATCAGAATAGAAACGACCAAACGAGCGAGACAATGTTGTGGTCCGCTTCTCGTCCGCACGTGACCGGTCGAGTGCCTCAAGAAACTGGTGAAAGCGCTGCGGCCAGGCGCCAAAGAGGTATTGGACCCCAGAAACGATCTCCGCCCACTCCTCCTGCGTTCCCTTGTAGATGCGGGGATAGTTGCGGGCGCGCCCCAGCGCTTGCCGTGGCTCGACCTCCCATGTCAGCGGCGCGCCAGTCGCAGCGCCTTTGAGCTTCAAGACGTAGCCACCGATCCGGCTGAGCAAATCGAAAAAGTAGGGGGACGGTAGCCTCATGAGAGGCGAGTCGCGCACATCGGAGGGAAGCTCCTCCAGTGGAGACGGCGCGTCACGCTCAAGGCCCAGACGCCATAGGATGACACGTTGCCCAACAAGAAAGTAGGGATTACTTGGCGCCGCGCGAGTCTGCGCCGTACGGTAGTCGGCGTTACACCTTCGGCAGCGGGTAATGTAGTCTCTCAGCGCGCGAATAGCGCGTCCACACGCAGGACAACGGTTGAGTAACCAGACGGAATGCCGCAGGCAGACTGGCAAGAAAGCAAAGCGCCAGCGCAGTCGCCCGTACGGCAGACCTTCAGCCAGACAGAGCGAGCAGAGCGCGACATGTTCCGCGCCAAGGACCAGCGCGGGCAGTAGCCGTTGTGGCAGGAGCGGCCGCGCGATCCATTCTGAGCCACCCTCCCCTTGCCGTGCTTCCTCTGTGGCAGATGGCGAGAAACGGAGGTGAGGCGCAAACTGGTGCAGGGTGTGTCGATAGAGCGCTTCTTCGCGTAGATTCAGGAGCGAGCCGAGCAAATCATAATCCGCGCGCGTCTGCAGCATCGCCAGGCTCGTCGCCTGGATCACGGCGCCAGCCGGCTGTTCAGGCTTGAGCAGCCAGGAGACACGTTCATAGCCCATGCGCGCGGCGCTGCGTGCGACAAGTGAATCTAGGTCTTCCTCCACGAGCGGAGGGCGGCGTACGGGAATCGGCGTCATGGCCCGCATGATCTCTCCATCTTGAACTGGCGTGAGCGTGGCTCATCCATGGTCGACTCCAGCGCTGCTGCGATCGGGCTCATAGGCAAGCTGAACGCGCAGCACAGGCCCCGCGCGCGCGCATGCCGCAGTTGGCGCAGCGCATGGCTAGCCTCTTCATTTCCCTGCTCTCTGCTTCTCCTCGCGCCCCACCTTCGGAGCATACGAACAGCCAGTGTGTCTCTGCCAGCGGATTTGAAGCCCTTCTGTCGCAGGTTCCTCTGCTCACAGGGCCATATCGCTCGTGTCTGCCCCGCCGAGGCGACAACATGCATGTCGCTTCAACGCGCTTAGCTGTCGCTGGCTCTCATCGCCGGTGAAAAAGGGCCACGGCTCTTTCCGGCGTCCGGCGCTGGGTATTCTCGCTCCGGTTGGAGCTACTCCCGGGGGTGCGTCCTCCCAACTGCACTCCGCGAGTGGCAGTGATGGCGCGTATGCCGACCTCCGTCTCAGGTCGTCGACGAGCGCCGCTCCTAGTCCACGGACATGAGCGAATCAAATGGGCAGGTGAATGGATTGATCTCGACAGGATCACTCGTGGCCGACTTAGCGTCGCGCCGCGTCTGCTTGCTGTCGCCTGCTATGTCGGAGCACAGCCGCGTCTCGTACGCCTCGGCCAGGTGAACGGTCTCGATGCGCGTATATCCGGTCATGATCGCGGTGTGCGCGGATTCGCGTGTGAGTTCCATGATGTTCCCTAGCGAGCCTGCAGTCGCAACATGGATGCGCTGCGCGCGCTCCATGTCGTCCAGCCCGCTGCGCTCGAGAGGCAGCGCCTCATCGATCGCGCGCAGCAGCGCTCGAAACTCCCTAATCGTCGCTGGATGCGCACGGTCCCAGGGGAAAGGGCGCAACACGAGCGGCCTACCGACCAGTCGCGCCAGCTGGTCCGCTGCGGGGTGATGCAATATCGTCTCCGCCGCCTGACGTTGTCCAATCAAGACAAGCGGCACACGCGTCTTCTTTACCAGCACCTTGAGGAAATCCATCACATCATCGAGCACACGACCGAAGCGCTTGTCGACGAGCTGCTGTATCTCATCGAGCAGCAGCATCTCGACCTTACACCTCCGTATGTAGTCAATCAGACGGCTCTGCATATTCCACAATGTGCCTCGGCTGGCATTTGGATCACCTAGCGCTTCCAGCAGACTCCCCGCTGTTCCTTTGATCGTGGCCCGCGCTGGCAGGAGGTCATAGAGATAGGGAATACGGCTTCCCTCCGGTGTCTCCTGCCGCCTCCTCTCCTTCAGGAACGCCTCGATGATCGTCGTCTTGCCCACACCAGTGTCGCCCACCAACGCCATACAGGGTGGATCGCCGATGCGCTGCCTCGCAACTGCGGCGCAGCGGCGCAACCGCGCGATCACGCGATTGAAAAATCGGTGACGAATGAGGATCTCCTCTACCTTTCGGCACCGCTTTTCCTGATCCTTCGTCATCGGACGCTCGCCATCGCCTTCCATCTGTCCCTCCTGCACGGCAACGTCACGCTCGATCGTCTGGTCCACCACGTCCTCAGCGCTCATAGGTCACAGTGATCTGGAAATCTTCCTCACCGCCCTCGTCGTCCGACTCCAATGCCGCGAATTCCTCTATTTCCCGCGTTGTCCTCTCGACAGCGCTGCGCGGCAGGGCTAGGGCGGGCGTCCGTGCGACGGTCTGGGTCGCGCTCGGCTCGGGGGCGTCCAGCACGACGACCTCAGGCAGCGGCGTCGGTAGCGCCCGACCCAGTAGATCCGCATTTAGCAGAGGCGACATGGCGTCTGCCTGCGCCGTGCCTGCGGCTGGCGCGATCCCCGAGAAAGTTGAGATTGTCACCTCAGTTCCAGCGGATGAAGCGATGCGGGGTTCGATGTGCGTCTCATCCGGCAGCAGGTCACGCACGCGCAGCCCCAACCAGCGGGCCTCGCGCACGCGCGAGCGCCCCGGCCGCACGCGGCTGTACTGCTCGGCGACCTGCTCGTGAATCTCCACCTTGGCGCGCGCCAGCGCGGAGGCCTCGACTCGCGCCTTGAGCGTGCGCAGCACATAGTGCACCACCGTCCGGTGTTTCCAAAGCGTCATCCCTCGCGCATACTCATCATCGCGCGCAGGGATCTTTAGATAGCGTTGGGCAAAGGGATCCAGGACCCAGATGTGCCCAATGTCGCCGGGGTCGTACTTGATCCGCACCATGCGTTCGCCTGGCTCACGATGGCGCTCCAACTGTGTGCGCAGCGAGGCGAGCTTGGAGGCCTGATACCAGAGGTATTCGAACTCAATCCCACTCGGCTGCACCGTGCGCATCTCCACCCGTCCAATGAGCGCCAACAGATCGCTGTGTTGCGGTGGCAGGCGCGGCGCGAAGACGCCGCTCTCGACCGCCTCAAGCCACAGCTCGGCGGGGACGCCGCCCAGCCCGAGACGCCCGAGCCCTCGGTGCGGCTCTTGCGCGTCCACATCGACGATCCAACGCACCAGCAACTCCCAATAGCGGCCGAGCGTCATGCACGCCTGCTGCGCCGGCTGGTAGTCGCGTCTTGCGGCCAACGTGCCAAAGGCGCTGCCTGGGGTGACATAGACAAGATCATCCTTGAGCGTCGCGTGAAAGCGCTCGATGCCCCCTTTCCACCAGCCCGCGTCGATCGGCGCCCAATCGATCTCGACGCCGAGTTGGAAGCAGGCGTCGGACAGGTCGTTGCCACGGAACTCCGGCGCATTGTCCAGCGCGAGTTGTTCGCACACGCCGTAGGGAAGATAGGGGTGCGCCGTGCCGAACATCTCCTGCACAAAATCCTTGGGCGTGATGGCGAACGCCATCGTGTCCTGTACCGAGAGATAAGAAGGCTTCTCGAAAGCCATCCCAACGCCGATCACATAGCCGGTGTAGCAATCGCGCAGGCCGGTGAGGACAGGATAGCCGATGGGGAGCCAATCATCTTCGTCGATCAGCAGAATGGGGAGCGGCGTATGATCGGCCTCCACACGCTCGAGCGGACGCGTTTGGTGTGGGCCAGCGCCGACCTGCCGCTGCCGAAATGTCTGGCGGCGCGACGGCGGCTGCGCCGCGCCACGCGGATCAGGATACATACGCTTAATCGCGCGAGTGATCGTCCAGCGCGAGGGCATTGGCACGATGGGTGGCGCTGGTGGGCGCCTCCCCTCTTGCTGCATGTGCCAGCGCGCGAGCTCCTGCGCGTTGCGCCCGTCGATCAGCACGCGCAGCTTCGCCTCGGTGTCGGCGATCTCGAACCGCTCCGGCTGCGCCAGTGTCACGCCCAGCGCCACACGAAGCAGCTCGCGCGCCACTGGATCCATGCGCGTGTCCTGTGGGCCCCGGCGCGCGAACGCCGGCACGAGGGCGCGGGGATCGCCGCCAGTCTGCAGGTAAATCTTCAGCCAGCGGCGGAGGGTCGCGCGCGACGGCGGTTGGCTATTGCGCAGACAGTCCGGATGCTCGCGCGCCAACTCCTCACCCACGCGAGCGAGGACCGCATCCGTGCGCTCGCTGGGCGCGAGCAAAGCCAGGGGAGCGACGGCGTCACGCCGCACGCGCGCGATGTGCTGCAGGTGCGGTGGGAGCGCAGTGAAGTCAGCGAAGTCGTACTCGGTGCTCAACGCTCCTGGGGGCGCGCCTGGCCGCGCGCGCACGTTCGGCCCATGGCGCGCCCCCAGCAGCCGACCCTCCAGCCAGCGCAGTAACAGCTCCTTCTGTGAGGCGATTTGGCGCCGCTGGGTCGTCTGATTGAGGAGGACGAGCGTTCCGCCGTCGAGGACCTCAACGATCTGAAATGGGCGATTGTCGAACTCGAACAGATCACCGGCGACAAAGCGCAGGCCACTAGCGCCGCTCGTCATGCGTTGCCTCCTGTCGACGTCAGGCGCACCTCGGTTGTCCAGATATCGAGCGGGCGCGAGAGATCCGCCCGCAGCTCGCCGCGCGCGAGCAGATGCCACACCGCCGCCTTGATATTTACGGGCGGGAGTTTCGGACGAAAGCGAATGAGGTCGGCGACGACGGCGGCGCCGCCGAGTTCCTCGAGTCCAGCTAGTATGTAGTCTCGTTGCAGCACGGGCAGCGGCGCGCGCCCATAGCCGGCGAGCAGCTGCACATTATCGAGCAGGGTTGTCTGCCGCCGCAGGTCGTCTTCGGTGTAGACGATGAGGCGCAGCTCATGACCTGCGCAGTAGCGCTGCGCCGCCGACAAATCGGCTGCCCAGCGCGCCGCGGCGCGCTGCTTCTGGCTGGCGTAGGAGATGAGCAGTAAGCCCTCGTCGCGATGCCGCGCCAAAAATGCCGGACGGTAGGTGTGTCGCCGGCCCTGATACGTATAGTGAATCGCGCGTGGCTCCTGTTCATAGGTCAGGATAGCCTCGTCCGCCTCAAGCAGTCGGATGAGCGTGCGCTCGTCGGCCGAACGAAACGGCACCATTTCACCGCGTTTGGCGCTGACAAGCGCGCCGATAGCTCGCTCGCCCGAGGGTGTTACCTGCGGCGCACGTCGGCGCGATCGTTTCCTTATCACACAGCCTCCTCCTCTCGAGTGACGTTCGCTAAGGAGATGTGCGGGTAAGCCTCAGTGTCTCGAATAGCGGTGGCAGCCCGCCAGTTCGCCACACAGCGTGGCCAGTCCTCACGGTCTGCGCCAGTGCGCCGCCGATGGCCTATGGCGCGCGCAGGCGCGTGGATGGCATACCCCATGCTCGCACGCGATTTCTACTGTCTCATCGCATTGAACAAAGGAACACTGTTCGCGCATCTCCGATATGTGCGGCGCCAGGGACAGCACCAGAAAGCAGCCCACATGTCCAGTACCGCGGAGATGGCGATGGCATGTCCGCGCGCACACTGAGCTTTCACCCGATGCGGCGCGCAGACATCGAGCGCTGGGAGGATTGACACCACATCAGGCGCTTTGTGTCCGCCCTGGCGCTTGACACAGTCGCGAATGCCGGTCGATTTGCCGCTGCCTGGCTCGGCACCTATCACATGCCACGATCGCTCACGACGCGCAGCGGTGAGGATGCCTTGGAACCGGCGTTCAAACGCGTTCTCGATGAAGCTATAGCTGGTCGCAAAGGGCGCACGAACAGGCAACTACGTACCCTCCTATGCGGATCTGCGCTTGCTATTCACGGATGATGGGATGGCGCGGCGCGCGGGATGGCGCGTGCGGCTCCAGGCGGGGCACGGTCATCGCGTGCGTGGGCAGCGGCGCGAGCGCAACAGCCCGTCCCTGTTCCTCTGCCCGCCGCTGCGCGTCGTCTGATGTCATGCTAAAGCGAGACGGTGGCCACCACCCCAGAGCTACGAAAGACGCGTACATAACCAAGTAGACGGCAACTTCCGGGGGAGCGCAGGCCACACGCGGTCCTTCACGCTTCGATGGCCTCTTGCGCGCTACCCGGCACAGCGGGTATACTTGCGCAGGAGAGAGCCTCGGGCCTACGTCCGCGTGGGCTGCGCTTCGGGCCAATCAGCTCTTAGTTGCGATAAGAGCGGTCAGAAGTCGCACGATAGTATGCTGTGCTGAGGATCTCTAAAGGGCGTTCACCAGTCTCGGTGGGCGTCCTTTCGCCTGTTTGTCAACTATGGCGCGCGAGCCATGCGTTGCCGCATACCAGCTACCTCCTCTCGTCGCTTTCTTAGTCCATGCCTCTATGGACGTCAGATTGCACTGGCTCCAGTGGCCGCCGCCGTGTAATGGCGTCTTGCCAGGCTTGCACAGTCTGCAGAACTTGCCTGATGAGGTCGAACTCTTGGGTGCTTCCCGTCACATCGAAGCGTACCCGCGCCACACCGTTCTTCACCTTCATGAGGAGGACGAGCGAATGCTCATCCTCCGTCGAGCGCTCACTGTCAGTAAACCCGTTGAGTTCTGACAGTGCAGCCATGCCTGGTGGCGCCGGCGAGATAGGCGATGCGACATTATTGCTAGCGGACGGAGATGGCGAAGCTGTGTCGTCTTGGGGAAGAAGCCCGGCGCGTTTGGCTTCACCACGAAGAAAACTGATCGTTTTGTTTCGCGTAGACTGCGTGGGGATATCTTCTGCAAGCGCGAGATGGAGTTCCTCCGGTGTCGCACTCGCAATATCTAGGCGACCAAGTCTGTGCGCATACACGTGCTCAAAGCGCGCGCGCAGCGCTACCTGTTCCAAGTGCGCGTCGGGAGCCTCAGCGAGTTGCCGTAACCATCGAGTAGGCTGTCCATCCGCTGAGATTGCCAGGTATTGACCCGCGGCTTGGAGGAGGCGGGTGGCTGGATCTCGTGAGTAGCCGAGAGCGCGCAAGAATTCGGCTGTGACGTGTAGTGTCTTCTCGCGACGCAGGATCTCGATTAGAGCATTCTCAAACGCGAGGTATGTGGCGTGCGGATATGTCGGCAACTTGTGTGGACGTTGCCCTGAGGCCCGCGGAGGATGGCGCGTGTCCACCATAGACACCTCCGTTGCATCGCCGCATGGTGTGCACACGGGAAGCTTAACACAATCACATCGCGTACACAAGCGGAGTGCACGCGTGACTATCACGGTCGATGTCGTTCCACGAGCGAGATCAGACTGAAACGCGCCTCTTCACACTCGTTGCTCATGGGTCAATTTGCACTCACCTGAGAGCCTATCTAGCACGCAGGCGCAAAATCACACATCACTTACGTGCACACAACAGTCCCTATCCCACGCTCCTATTGCGGAGGAGCCTGCGCCGACGGGGACATCGCAGATCTCAACGAGACGCCAGCAGGGCCTGTGATGCGTGTGACTGGCTGGCTCTTGCGGCGGCTGGCGCGCCGGGAGGTTGTGGGTGAGCACAAGTCTCGACAACAGTTCATCGTCCCTGTTCCGGCGCTCTGCGTGCTCGGCCGGGTGTTGGTCATGGCACACGCTCTGCCATCATTTCCTGAGTCTCCTGAGCGGCCAACAGTCGTATCCGCTGCAAATGCGCATAGACCGTGGCCGGATGGAGCTGCAATTGCGCAGCCAGAGCGCGGCCTGTCACGCGTCTGGCGCCTGCCACTGCGCTCTCTCCTGCTGGCGCTGGGTCCGGCGCAGGCTGGTATTCCCACGCGTGCAATGCTTCCAGAATGGCCAAGCGCGTGGCGCGACCGCGCAGGCGGCGGCGGTCAGTCGCTGGATCGGTCTGCGGCGCGGCGCCCTCGTGCATGCGCAGACGCTGCGCCTCCACGAGCGGCAGATAGTCCTGAGCCTTGAGCGCATCCTGCGCGCGCTGCCAGTTGGGCCAGCCACGCGCGGCGAGATTGGCGCGTCCTTGCGCCAGGTGCGGATACCCCATGGTGGAGAACGTTTGATGAACCGCCCGCAGGCCTGGCCAGCCGCGCGCAGCTTGCGTCTCACGCCCACGCTGGAGCGCGGGATACGCGTCGGTCTGCGCGGTCCGTTGCGCTCGCTGCAGATTGGGCCATCCCAGGATCTGTAAGGTGGCGCGCCCGTGGGCCAGTCCAGGATGTCCCGCGACCGCCTGCAGCAACCGTCCCCGACGGACGCCAGCGCGATGGGCGCGGCGGCTCTGCGTCGCCGTCCACGCACATTCCTGCTGGAGCACGGCGCGCACGGTGGGGCGGCTGAGACCCGTGCGGCGCGCAATGGCGCTGATGGTGACTACATCGTCGATGCGCTCAAGGTCCTGCAACGCGCCCACGACCAGCGCCGCCGTGGTGGCGCTGTAGCCCTTATGCGCGGGCTTGGGTGTTGTCGCAACTAGCGTCTCCGGCATGGCCTCGGAGGCGCTCTGAAAGTTCATCGTGGTTGTCAGGGAGGGTCGTCGGCTCACCGATTGCTCTTTTTGGGTTGCTCGTTCGTGGTCGCGTCCAAGTGGCGCTTCTGGCGCTTATCTGGTGGGACCGCGTGGAGGGGGACCGGAGCCGCGTGTCAGATAGGCGTCGATGAGGGTCCGGAGACGGGTCAGATCCTGCCGAACGTCAGGCCGTGACCAATCTCCACCGTGCTGATCAAACGCGCGCCAGGCGCCGATCAGGGCGTCTGTCAGCTTATGTGCGGTCAGGAACGCATCATCTACAGATACGCCGGTGTTTCCTGTCGTCGCCAGCGTTCCCTGCGTCGTTTCGTGTGTGGGGCGACCCGAGGGAGAACCCGTGGGCCCAAAACGGGGTGAGACCACCCCGAACACCGCTGTGCTGTCGCGTGAGTCGGTTGGCTCATCTGCCGCCCCAGAGCTTGTTGAACTGGAGACATCGGCCGCGGCGCTCGGTGGCGGTGCGCCTATCTGTGCGCCTATCTGTGCGCCTATCTGTGCGCCTGGCTGTGGCCCTCGCGGCGCGGGCGCATCTGGTGGTGGCGCGCTCGGGGTAGTAGGTGGCGTACGCGGACCTGACGCGCCCACCGGTGGAAGGGTCAGCGTGGGAGCCGTCGAGGCTGGCGGGGTGAGCGGCGCTGGCGCCCGGATGGCGCGGGCCGCCGCTTCCGCTCGCGCGAGGGCATGGGTGTAGTCGCGCGCGAGCTGCGCGAGCGTGGCATGCGCCAGCATCCCGCGCATCTCGGGGAGGCTCCGTGGTGTGAGCCAGTGATGCCGGCCCACATCTGGCCCACACCCCAGCATGTCGAGCGCGAAGCGGAGATCGGTCGTGGTGAGCGTTGGCTCGGCCTTGAGGCGCGCCAACGCCAGACGCATGATCCCATCGTCGGGAATGGCGAGCAAGAGTCGCGCTCGCTCCGCCGTAGGCTTGCCCGGCAGGTCCTCCCCCAGCAAGGCCGTGATATGGAGCACTTCATCGCGCAGCCACGCTGGCGTCTTGCCGAGCCGCTGGGCGATGTCATCCAGCCACGCCAAGACGTAGCGTTCCCAGTCCTCCGTCACCTCGGGTTTGGCGGCGAAATGCACCCAGAGTATCGTGCCCAGGGCCAGCAGCGGATCCGCTGGGAGCGGCTCGCGACGCGGCGTGGGCCGCGGGGCTCCGTCCTCAGCGACGCCGCGCTGGTAGAGGGTCGCGCCGTCGAGATGGGTCGCGACATCACGGACAAAGCCTTCGCGCAGCGCCCGCTCGGCGCGCTGACGAAAGAG
>Ga0070706_100002399_pt1 | contig 18905 bp, 21 predicted proteins | sample KBSK5501metaG_FD_65476 | JGI IMG/M metagenome (GOLD analysis project Ga0070706, IMG submission 65476) | Corn, switchgrass and miscanthus rhizosphere microbial communities from Kellogg Biological Station, Michigan, USA - KBS K5-50-1 metaG | ecosystem: Host-associated > Plants > Roots >... | reverse complement strand
ACCGAAGTGCGCCGCCTGATGGAGACGCCCGAGGGTTACGACGAGGCCGTGTGGAAGCAGATGGCCCAAGAGCTTGGGCTGCAGGGCCTCCACATCCCCGAGGAGTACGGCGGGCAGGGGTTCACGTACGTGGAGCTCGGCATCGTGCTCGAGGAGATGGGGCGCGCGCTGCTACCCGCACCGTTCATGTCGACCGTCGGCATTGCCGCGAACGCGATCCTGAACGCCGGTACCGACGAACAGAAGAAAGCTTTGCTCCCCGGTATCGCGAGCGGCGAGACGATCGCGACGCTGGCGCTCGCAGAGCCGGACAAAGGCTGGACCGCCGACGACATCACCTTGGAAGCGACCGCCGACGGCTCGCTCACCGGGTCCAAGACGTATGTGATCGACGGCACCACGGCGAACCTCATCGTGGTGGCTGCGCGCGAACCAGGCACGAAAGGAACGGACGGTGTCTCGCTCTATACCGTTCGCGGTGACGCGGAAGGGTTGAGCAGAACCAGCCTCGAAGCCATCGATCTAACGCGCAAGATCGCGCGCCTCGATTTCTCGAACGTCAAAGGTGAGGTTCTCGGTTCGAAGGGCAACGCATGGCCCGCGCTCACGCGCACGCTCGACCACGCAGCGATCAGCTTGGCCGCCGAGATGTGCGGCGGCGCCCAGCGCTGCTTGGACATGGCGGTGCAGTACGCGAAGGATCGCGTGCAGTTCGGCCGCCCGATCGGCTCGTTCCAAGCCATCAAGCACAAGTGCGCCGACATGCTGCTCGAAGTGGAATCCGCGAAGACGGCGATGTACTACGCGCTGTGGGTTGCGGCAGCAGACGATCCTGAGCTTCCTGTGGTCGCCCCGATGGCGAAGGCGTATGCGGCCGACGCGTTCTTCAAAGCCGCGCGCGACAACATCCAGGTGCACGGAGGAATCGGCTTCACATGGGAGCACGACGGGCATCTGTACTACCGGCGCGCGAAGTCATCCGAGCTGATGTTCGGCGACGCGCCCTACCACCGCGAGCTGCTCGCGCAAAGGCTGGGGATCTAAGACATGGGACGTCTGGACGGCAAGGTCGCGTTCATCACCGGCGGCGCGCGCGGTCAAGGGCTCGAAGCCGCGAAGCTCTTCGTGCGCGAGGGCGCGCGCGTGGTTCTCGGCGACCTGCTGGACGCAGAAGGGAAAGAATCGGCCGGCTCGATCGGCGACGACGCGCACTTCGTCCACCTCGACGTCACGAACGAAGAGGACTGGAAGACGGCGATATCGGAAGCCGAGCAGCGTTACGGCGACGTCACGGTGCTGCTCAACAGCGCCGGCATCCTGAAGTTCGGCAAGATCACCGAGCAGCCGCTCGCCGAATACATGAGCGTCATCAACGTGAATCAGGTTGGTGTGTTCCTCGGCATGCGCGCGGTGTTCGAGAGCATGAAGCGCGCCGGCGGCGGCTCGATCATCAACGTCTCGTCGGTAGAAGGCTTGCGCGGGAGTGTCGGCCTTGCCGCGTACACGGCGTCGAAGTTCGCGGTGCGCGGGATGACGAAGGTCGCGACGGGGGAGTTCGGCAAGTTCGGGATCCGCGTGAACTCGATCCATCCCGGCGTCATCGACACGGCCATGCTGCGCGCGCAAACCGGAGACATCGATCTCAACGCCGTGTTCAAGCGAGGCGTCCCGCTCCGCCGTACCGGAACACCCCAAGACGTTGCGAACCTCGCCCTTTTCTTGGCGAGCGACGAAAGCAGCTACTGTAGCGGCGCCGAGTTCGTCGTGGACGGCGGCGCAACGTCCTTCGTCGGCTGGGGCGGGCCCGTGCCGCGCCCGGACTAAGGTCTCGGCGCATGTACTTCGACCTCAACGACGAGCAACGAGCATTTCGCGACAGCTTGCGCGCGTACTTCGCCGAAAAGCTGACCCCCGAAGTTCGAGCAGCCCTCGGTCCGCGCGCCGGCGAGCACATGGGCCCAGCGTTCCGCGACTTCGTTAAAACGATGGGCCACGACGGCTGGCTCGGTGTGGGGTGGCCGGTCGAGTACGGCGGCCAGGGACGCGGATACGTCGAAGAGCTGATCTACATGGACGAGTGCAGGCGCGCGCAAGCGCCGATCCCCCTCGTGACGATCAACACGGTCGGCCCGACGTTGATGCAGTTCGGCTCGGACGAGCAGAAGAGCCGCTTCCTCCCCGCCATCCTCCGCGGCGAGGTCCACTTCGCGATCGGGTACACCGAGCCCGGCTCGGGGACGGACCTCGCCTCCCTCCGTACGCGCGCGATCCGGGACGGCGACTCGTATGTGATCAACGGGCAGAAGATCTTCACGACCGGCGCGCACGACGCCGACTACATCTGGCTCGCTGCGCGCACCGACCCCGACGCGCCGACGCACAAGGGCATCACGATCTTCATCGTGCCGACGTCTCTTCCTGGATTCAGCGTTACCCCGATCGCCCTGATCGATGGCGGGACGACGAACGCCACGTACTTCGAAGATGTGCGTGTGCCCGCGTCCGCGATCGTGGGCGGCGAGAACAACGGCTGGCGCCTCATCACGACGCAGCTCAACCACGAGCGCGTCGCGCTCGCAGCCTCCGCCAGGCTGGAAGGGCTACTCGAAGAGACGGTTGCATGGGCGAAGTCGACTGGTGTGATGGACGAACCGTGGGTCCGGCTGGTGCTGGCGCGCGTGCGCGCGCGCACCGACGCATTGCGCGCGATGAACCTGCGGCTGGCATGGGCGATGACGGTTGGTCGCCTGAACCCCGCCGAGGCGTCCGTCGTGAAGGTGTTCGGGACCGAGCTGTTCGTGGACGCTTACCGCTCACTGCTGGAAGTGATCGGGCGTGCCGGCACACTGTCACCGGGATCGCCGGGCGCGCTCTTGCGAGGGGACGTCGACGAGGCCTTGCGTTCCGCGTTTGTGCTGACGTTCGGCGGCGGTGTCAACGAGATCCAGCGCGAGATCATCGCGGTTGCAGGACTCGGCATGCCGAGGGGCGCGCGATGACGATGGTGACCGACGAGAAAGCCGCGTTCCTTGCGCGGCTGCGCGCAAACACCGGTATCGAGTCGCCGCAAGTGCGTCACGGGCTCGACCCCGTGAATGAAGCGATGATCCGTCACTGGTGCGAAGCGGTCGGTGACAACAACCCCATATATACGGATGCCGAGCAGGCCGCGCGGAGTGTCCACGGCGGGATCGTTGCGCCGCCGACGATGCTCGGCGCGTGGACGATGCGGCCGCTCGAGATGCCGCCGCGAAATCCGAACGACCCGCGCACGGCGATCATCGACATGCTCGACGAAGCGGGCTTCACGGGCGTGATCGCAACGAACTGCGAGCAGGAGTACTTGCGCTATGTTCGGCCCGGCGACCGCTTGACCAATCACATGTCGGTCGAGGATGTGTCCGAGGAGAAGAACACGGCTCTGGGGGCCGGACACTTCTTCACGACGAAGTCCACGTACCGGGATCAGAACGGAGAGATCGTCGGTATCGAGCGCTTCCGGATGCTGAAGTACGAGCCGAGCGCGGCGAAACCAGAAGGCCCGAAAACGTTGCGGCCGCGCCCGTCGATCAGCCAGGACACGGCGTTCTTCTGGGACGGTGCGAACTGCGGTGAGTTGCTGATCCAGAAGTGCTCGTCGTGCGGGACGCTTCGACACCCGCCGCGCCCCGGCTGCGCTTCATGCGGCTCGCTCGAGTGGGAGACGATCCAGTCGAGCGGACTGGGCACCGTCTACAGCTACGTTATCTACCACCACCCGCCGCTCCCCGGATTCGAGCCACCGTTCGCGGTCGGGCTGATCGAGCTCGAAGAAGGCGTCCGCATGCTGTCCAACATCGTGGGCATGCCGCTCGGCGAGATCACGATCGGCATGCCCGTCGAGGTGACGTTCGTCGCCGTCGACCCCGACCTCACGTTGCCGATGTTCCGGAGGCGCGCCTGATGGACTTAGCCTTCACCGACGACCAGGCCTCGCTTCGCGACCTCGCGAAGCAGATCTTCATCGGCTATTGCACCGACGACCGGCTGCGCGCGCTGGAAGAGTCGGGCGCAGCCTTCGATCCGGAGCTGTGGGCGGAGCTTGCGCGCGCGCACCTCCTCGGCTTCGGCGTGCCGGAGGATCTCGGAGGCAACGGTGGCGGGATCATCGAATTGTGCTTGTTGCTCGAGCAGGCCGGCCGGGCAGCCGCCCCGGTTCCGCTGTGGGCTGCGCTGGTCGGAGGAACGCTGCCGCTCGCCATGTACGGCACCGAAGAGCAGAAGGCGCGCTTGCTGCAACCCATGATCGAGGGCGGTTCGGTCGTTACGTTCGCGTTCGAGGAACCGAACGTGCGCGACCCCCTCGCCCCTCGCGCAGCTGCGCGCATCGAAGGCGATGAGTGGCGCATCGACGGGGTCAAGGTTCACGCACCTGCCGTTGCGCAGGCTGCCCGCGTGATCGTGCCCGCGGCGGCCGCCGACGGTATCGGATTGTTCCTCGTCGATCCCTCGGCGCCGGGCGTCACGGTCTCCGAGCAGCCGAACACGGCGGCTGAGCCGCTCTCGCAGATCGAGCTGTACGGCGTCCGCATCGTCGACGCCGACGTGCTACTGGCGCCGGATGCGCGCGCGGCGTTCGAGATCATCCTTGACCACGCGCAGGTCGGTCTGTGCGCGCTACAGCTTGGGCTCGCCGAGCACGCCTTGCGGCTCACAGCCGAGTATTCGTCCGGCCGGGAGCAGTTCGGCAGGCCGCTCGCATCGTTCCAGGCGGTGCAACAGCGCGCGGCCGACGCCTATATCGACGTCGAAGCGATGCGCTGGACGATGTGGCGCGCGGCCTGGCTGCTCTCAGAGCACCGGCCGGCGACCGACGAGGTGCTCGAGGCGAAGTACTTCGCGGCCGAAGGCGGCCATCGAGTCCTGGCCGCAGCGCAGCATCTTCACGGCGGCATCGGCGTCGACATGACCTATCCGCTGCATCGCTACACGTTCATGGCCAAGCAAGCGGAGCTGACGCTCGGCGGCGCGACCGAGCAGCTCGCGAAGCTCGGCGATCGGATGGCCGCCATATGAACACGTTGCGCGCGCGCGACGTGAAGCCGGGCGACGAGCTTCCCATTCTCGACGTCCCGATCACGACGACGCTTGTCGTCGTTGCGGCACTGGCCTCCCGCGACTTCCAGGATGTGCACCACGATGAAGATCTTGCGCGCGCGAGCGGCGCGAAAGACGTGTTCATGAACATCCTCACGACGAACGGGTTCGTCGGCCGGTTCGTCACCGATTGGACCGGCCCCGACGCCATCATCAAGAAGGTGTCGATCCGCCTGGGTGTCCCGAACTATCCCGGCGACACGATGAAGCTCACCGGCGCGGTGAAGAGCGTCGTGGGTGAAGACGTCGAAGTAGAGGTGCGCGGCGCGAACTCCCTCGGCGATCACGTGACGGGAACCGTGAAAGTGCAGCTCCCGGCATGAGCATCTCGACGATCTCGCGGAAGACGGCGATCGCCGGTATAGGCCAGACCGAGTTCTCCAAGGACTCCGGCCGGACAGAGCTGCGACTTGCGATCGAAGCGATCCAAGCCGCACTGAAGGACGCCGGTCTGCAGCCGAAGGACGTCGACGGGATGGTTACGTTCACGCTTGACCGCAACGACGAGATCGACATCGCGCGCAACATGGGTATCCCCGAGCTGACGTTCTACAGCCGCGTGCCGCACGGCGGGGGAGCGGCCGGTGGAACGATCCACCAAGCGGCCATGGCCGTTGCAACGGGGATGGCCGATGTCGTCGTTGCGTATCGGGCATTCAACGAGCGGTCCTGGTACCGCTACGGCATCCCGCGCGACCGCCAGCCTGCGCCGACCGCGGACATGGTCCATTACTCGTGGATCACGCCGTTCGGCCTTTCGACGCCGGCATCGTGGGTTGCGATGTTCGCGCGCCGTTACATGTACGAGTTCGGCGCGACGAGCGAAGACCTCGGACGCGTCACCGTTGCCGACCGAAAGCACGCTGCGACCAACCCGGATGCGTTCTTCTACCAGCGGCCGATCACGCTCGAAGATCACCAGGCCTCGCGTTGGATCGTGGAGCCTTTGCGGCTGCTCGACTGCTGTCAGGAATCAGACGGTGCCGTCGCGATCGTCGTGACCAGCGCGGAGCGGGCGCGCGACCTGCCGCAGCCCCCGGCGTTGATCGAGGGCGTGTCGCAAGGCGTGAGCTACGAGCAATGGTCGATGAACAGCTACTACCGCGAGATCATCAACGACCTGCCCGAGATGGGCTTGGTCGCACGGCAGCTGTGGGAGCAGTCCGGGGTTGGCCCGAAGGACATCGGGGCGGCGATGCTCTACGACGCGTTCACGCCGATGGTGCTGGTGCAGCTGGAGGAATTCGGCTTTTGCGGCCGGGGCGAGGCGAAAGACTTCGTCAAGGACGGCGGGATCGAGATCGGCGGCAACCTTGCAGTGAACACGAACGGCGGGCAGCTCGGCGAGGCTTACATCCACGGGATGAACGGGATCGCAGAAGCGGTGCGTCAGGTGCGGGGTACGGCCGTGAACCAGATCGACGGATTGGAGCACGCCATCGCGACGGGCGGTACCGGCGTCCCGACGAGCGCGGTGCTCGTGGGCAAGGACTGATCTTGGAGTTCGGGGACACGCCGCAAGAGGATGCGTTGCGCCGGGAAGCGCGCGCATGGCTGGAAGCGAACTTCCCCGCGTGGCGTGAGAGCGTCGGCTCGCCGGCGCGGTACACCAGCGAGCAGCGCCGCGCGTGGCACCGCAAAGAGTTCGAAGGCGGGTGGGGCGCGCCGAGCTGGCCCGCCGACTACGGCGGCCGCGGTTTCGGGCCGGTCGAATACGCGGTCTGGGCTGAAGAGAAGGCGCGCATCGGCGCCAACATCCCGTTCAACGTGGTCGGCTTCGGCATGGCCGGGCCGACGATCATCGCGCAGTCGACCGACGAGCAGAAGAAGCGCTATCTGCCCCCACTGCTTGCGGGCGACGAGATCTGGTGCCAGCTCTTCAGCGAGCCCGGTGCCGGCTCAGACCTTGCCGCGCTCACCACGCGCGCAACGCGTGACGGCCCCAGCTGGGTCGTGACCGGCCAGAAGGTCTGGAGCTCGAGCGCGCACGAAGCAGACTTCGGGATCCTGATCGCCCGGTACGACTTCGAAAAGCCGAAGCACGAGGGCCTCATCTACTTCATCGTGGACATGCATTCGCCGGGCATCGAGGTGCGGCCGCTCCGCCAGATCTCCGGCGAGTCCGAGTTCAACGAAGTATTTCTGTCCGATGTGCGCATCCCCGACGAGAACCGCATCGGTGAGCCGGGCGAAGGCTGGCGCGTCGCGATGACGACGCTGATGTTCGAACGGATGTCGATCGGTTCGGCGACCGGCGGCTACACGTTCCCCTTCGAGCGGCTTGTGGAGCTCGCGCGCGCGCACGGCCGGCCGGGTGTCCTCGACCGTCAGGCTCTGGCCGATGTGTACACGCGCTACAAGATCCTCGACCTGCTGAACGCGCGCATCCTATCGAAGCTGCGGAAAGGCGAGATCCCGACGGCAGAAGGTTCGATCCTGAAGATCGCGCTGGCCGACCTTTGCACGGCATCTGCTGCGCTCGGCGTCCGGCTGCTCGGCGGTGAAGGGTTGCTCTCCACCGAAGGAGGGCCGCAGCGCGCGCTGCTGGAAGCGCTGGCCTTCCACATCGGCGGCGGGACCGATGAGGTGCAGCGCAACGTGATCGCCGAACGGGTTCTTGGACTGCCGCGAGACGAACGGCCGGACAAAGTCGGGCCGTTCAGCGCCGCCGTGAGGTAGACCATGGGATTGCTCGAAGGACAACGCGCGTTCATCACCGGAGGGGGTTCCGGGATCGGTCGTGCCACCGCGCGCCTCATGGCCGCGGAGGGCGCGCGCGTTGCGGTCTGTGACATCGACGGCGACGCAGCAGAACACGTCGCGAAAGAGATCGACGGTGAAGCATTCCACGTCGACGTTACCGATGCAGCGGCTCTCGAGAATGCCATCCGCACCGCTGCCGAGAGATTCATCGGCCTGTCGATCATGTTCAACAACGCCGGCGGCGGGATGCTCGCGAACGTTCACGAATACGGCGACGAGCTGTGGGACCGATTGATCAAACTGAACCTCACCGGCGTCTTCAACGGCATCAAGGCTGCGGCACCGATCATCCTCTCCAGTGGTGGCGGCAGCATCGTCAGCACTGCGTCGATCAGCGGCGTGCGCCCGGCTGCCGGGGAGGCTCCCTACGCGGCGGCGAAGGCGGGGGTCGTGGCACTCACGGCGACGTCCGCCCTCGAATACGCGCCGTTGATCCGTGTCAACGCGGTCTCGCCTGGATCGATCGCAACGAAGCTCACCGACCCTCTTTGGGCGGTGCCCGGTGAGGAAGCGCGCGCGATCGAGCACACGCCGTTGAAACGCCTGGGTCAGCCCGAGGACATCGCTAAGGTCGTCGTCTTCCTGTGCTCGGATCTCGCCGCCTTCATCACGGGGCAGAACATCGTTGTCGACGGAGGGATGATCCTGCACGGATCGGGTGTCGACGGGATCCTCACGTACTTGCAGTCTGCGATGCGCGGAGATCCGCCGCAGTACTACTGAGACGCAGTATTGCTGAGAGTCAGTGGGACAAGAGTTCGTCCAGCGCCGCTTCGACTGCCCGGTGGAACGTCGGATATGCGAAGATCATCGAGCGCAGCCGCTCGACCGGGATCCTCTCGTGGACGGCGAGCGTGAGCATCGAAAGAACCTCGCCCCCCATCGGCCCCGCTGAGGTTGCCCCGACGAGGACGCCGCGCGCGCGATCTTCGATCAGTTTGATGAATCCGTCGTTCCCCGCCTTGTGGATCCATCCGCGGGTTGACTTGGGGACCGGATAGGAGCCGATCCGGACGTCGATGCCGGCGTCGCGCGCGCTTTTTTCAGACATGCCGACTGAGCCGATCTCGGGGTCGGTGAATGTGACCCGCGGCACGGCGTGGTACTCGGCGACCACGTTCTGATCGCCCAGGATGTCGTGCAGAACAACGTTCGCCTCGTACATCGACATGTGGGTGAAGTTCCCCCTTCCGGTGACGTCGCCGAGCGCCCACACGCCGTCGGTAACGCGACCGTGCTCGTCGACCGGCAACGCGCGCGCGTCTTCCACGATGCCGATAGCAGAAACGTTCAGCTCCTTGAGAGGCGCGCGGCGACCGACGGCCACCAGCAGCCGCTCGCCCGCCACGATCGAGCCGTCGCTAAGCGTCAGCGCGATGTCCTCGCCGTCCATGGAGACGCGCTCCGCGGCGGCCCCGGTTCGCACGACGATCCCTTCACGCTCGAAGACCTCGGCAAGGAGCGCGCTGGACTCGGGCTCTTCCGGTCCGAGGATCCGCTCGCCGGCTTCGACGACCGTGACCTTCACGTTGAACCGTCCGAACATCTGACCGAGCTCGAGGCCGATCGGTCCGCCGCCTAGGATCGTCAGCGTCCTGGGGAGATCCTCGGTTTCGATCGCGTGGTGGCTGGTCCAGTAGTGGACGTCGGACAGGCCGGGGATCGGCGGGATCACCGGCACGGTGCCGGCGTTGATCGCGATCTTCGGCGCTTCGACCGTCGTTCCATCGACGGAGAGCTTCCCCGGCGCTTCGAAGCGCGCGGTCCCCCGCATGAACCGTCCGCCTTTCTTCACGAACCGATCGACGGCGACCTGGTCGTTCCAGTCGTCGGTCGCTTCTTCGCAGATCCGCTGTGCGACGAGGCTCCAGTCGGGAGTGACACTTGAGGTGCCGGCCATGCCGGGGATCCGCCGCGCCTCCGCCAGCAGGTTCGCCGCGCGGATCATCATCTTCGAGGGGATGCAGCCCCAGTACGGACACTCGCCACCGACCAAGCTGTGATCGATCCCGATTACGTCGAGGCCTTTCTCCGCGAGCTTGCCTGCGAGGTCCTCACCGCCTGGGCCCATGCCTACGACGACCACATCTGCTCGCTCGCTCATCGTCGCCTCCTGGTGCGCGTGTCTGCGACCGCTCGCAAGGGGATACCCTACGTAATCGAGATGGACGCGGCGAAGCCGAAGCTGTCGACCATGCTTGCCCGCGGCGCGCGCAAGCTGTGCCCTCGATGCGGCACGGGTCACCTTTTCCGGTCGTGGTTCAAGATGCGCGACCGTTGCCCCGGCTGCGGATACCTCTTCGACCGCGGGACGTCGTCCGGTTTCTTCTTGGGCGCATACACGCTCAACCTCGTTGTCTCCGAGATGGCCCTCGGCGTTGTGCTGGGGGTCTTGATCTTCAAGGCGGCGACCGGCCACATCGGCGCGTGGTGGCCGTACATCCTCGTCGCCGCAATCACGCAAGTTACGGTTCCGCTGATCTTTTACCCCTTCTCGAAAACGATCTGGGCCGCGTTCGACCTGCTGGTGATGCCACTCGATGCGGTCGATGAAGCCGAAGCGATCGTTTCCGCAGCGGATCAGCGCCGGCTGAAGGGATAGGCGCGCGCCGCGCCGAACTACCGGTCCATGAGAAAAAAGATGTCCCTTCCCGACCTTGAGATCAACACGCTCGACGGTACGCCGGCACGCCTCGGTGACTACGAAGGCAAGGCGTTGCTCATCGTGAACGTCGCGTCGCACTGCGGCCTGACGCCGCAGTACGCCGGACTGCAACAGCTGTACGAGACGTACGCCGAGCGTGGCTTAGAAATTCTCGCTTTCCCGTGCAACCAGTTCGGCGCGCAGGAGCCGGGCACATCCGAGGAGATCAAGACGTTTTGCGAGTCGAGCTATGGCATAACGTTCCCGCTCTTCGAGAAGATCGATGTGAACGGCCCGGATCGCCATGCGCTGTATACGCACCTAACCGAAGTTGCGGACGCGAAGGGGCACACCGGTGACATCCGATGGAACTTCGAGAAGTTCTTGATCGCTCCCGACGGCGAGATCGTGGCACGCTTCTCGCCGATCGTCACCCCGGAAGCGCCCGAGTTGATCGAAGCGATCGAAGGGCAGCTGGCTCGCTCGGACGCACCTTCGGAGCGATAGGCGTCTTCCCGTCGGCGGTCATCACCGGCGCGCCGCCCGAGTACGAGAGGTCGAGGATGTATCCGCCGGTGCCGACGTACGACTCGACGACGAGCGTGTACGTCCCGGTGACCGTCGGCGAAACGCCGATCGTCTCCTGACGCGTCGTTGAATAGCTCGTTGCGATGGCCGACCCGCTCGGCTCGCGCAAGTACATGTCGAAGTCCCTCGCGGAGCTCGCACCTGGGATCACGAGCGTGATGGCGATCGGCGATGCGAGGCTCGTGACGCGAAGCGTGAAGCGGTCGACGGCGTTCGTGGCTCTCAGCGATCCGCTCACCGCGAAGTGCGAGGGGACCGCAGGGCCTGTTCCGCTGAATGAGCCCGCGCGCTTCACCGCTTCGTATGTCTGCAACCGTCCAGCGCCCGTTTCCGCATCGACGCCGGGCAGCGTCCAGTCGACCGCCGTCGCCATCATCATCGACTTCACCTGCGCGGGCGTCAGTGCGTTGTTCGCGTCCAGCATCAACGCGGCGACGCCCGCGACGAACGGCGTCGCCATGCTCGTTCCCGAGTAGGTGACGTATCCGTTGCCCGAGTTCGCGCGCGCCGAGGTGATGCTCTGCCCCGGCCCGCATACGTCGGGCTTCATGCGGCCGTCACTCGTCGGCCCGCGCGATGACCAGTTCGACAGGGCGAATCCTTTCACGCCGGGGTCTGAGATGCTGCACACGGTTAACGCCTTCGCCGCGGCGGCTGGAGAGCCGACGCTCGCCCGCGCCGGGCCGTCATTCCCGGCGGCTATGACGGGCAGGATCCCGTGATCGGCCGCGGCATTGACCGCAACGGACAGGATGTCGGCGCCGTCGGACGGACCGGGACTGCCGAAGCTCATATTGATGATCCGGATGTTGTACGACGCCTTCCTGTCAACGCAGAACTGCAATGCCGACAGGATCGTCGACGTCGAACCGGTCCCCGATGAGCTGATCGCTTTCACTCCTACGAGCGCGACCCCCGGGGCAACCCCTCGATACGCGGCTGCGCCGTCGCCCTGTCCCGCAAGGATCCCCGCCACATGCGTCCCGTGGCCGTTGTCGTCGTATGGGGTCGCTCGTCCGTTGACGAAGTCCTTCCAGCCGATCACTTGGCCTTGATTCAGGTCCACGTGTAATGCGTCGATCCCCGTGTCGATCACGCACGCGACCACATCACGGGTCGTGAACGTCTTCGGCGCTCCGTCGCGATCGCCGGTTACCCTGAAATCCGACTCGGCCTTCGCCACCCCGTACGACGCGCGCGCGGTGCTTCCGTCGATCCGGTACGTGCGTTCCGGCTCGATCCCGCGCACGAGCGGGTCACCCACGAGACGCTCGCGTTGCGCCGACGTCAGTGACGCGGACAGAGCGTCGACCACATGAAAGCGTTCCCGTATCGGGAACCAGCCTGCACGCGCTCGAAGCTCCGCGATCGAAGCGCCCGGTGCCAGCCGGACGATCACCGGCGTCCGGTCCGAAGCGATCGCCGGCACCTGCATGACCCACAGTGCGCCGGCGCAGAGCAAAACAGTGAGTGCCCTCTTCATCTCTCCTCCTCGCCGACCAACGGGCCGGCTGATGGGATCGTCCGACGGGGAGGAGCCGGTCCTGAACGGAGCCGACGCTACGTCGAGGTCGTGGGGTGGTCACGTGCGGGAAGTTGCGGTGGAACGGGCGCCTCGAGAAAAAAGCCCTCCAACGGGCGGACCCCACGGCCTGGGGAAGCCGCAGGGTCCTGGGGGCTTGGCCCCGCCGCGCCAACTACCGCGGCGAGGGCAGGGATGCCATCACCTGCTTACGTCTGACCCCAGTCGTACCCGAGTCGCCGGTTGGCCAAACCTCACCCGTCGACGCCGCTGACTGCGCTTCGCAGTGTGTGCAGCGTGCGCGCGATCAGCCTGGAGACATGCATCTGCGAGATGCCCAGCTTTTCCGCGATCTGGCTCTGCGGCATCCCCACGACAAAGCGGTAATAGAGGAGGAGACGTTCGCGCTCTGGGAGCGTGCGCAGCAGGGGCGCCACGTCGGCCCATCCTTCAAGCTGCTCGATGAGATGATCTTCAGCACCGAGCGTGGTCATCGAGCTGTTGTCGTCGTCGTCGATCGGGGCGTCCAGCGACTCCACCGAGTGCGCGTGCATCGTGTCCATCGCTTCGAGGACTTCTTCCTCGGACAGTCCCGAACGCTGGCCGATCTCTGCCACGGTCGGTGAACGTCCGAGCTCTTGGTACGACTCCCCGATAACGGAGCGAAGCAAGAGCGCGCGCTCTTGCAACCGGCGGGGGACGCGCATCGCCCATCCCGTATCACGGAAGTGCCGCTTCAGCTCGCCGATGATCGTCGGGACCGCATAGGTCGAAAACTTCACGCCGCGGTCGAGCTCGAATCGGTCGATCGCCTTGAGCAGACCGATGCTCGCGACCTGAACCAGATCATCGAGCGGCTCCCCGCGGCTCCGGAAGCGCCTCGACAGGTACTCGACGAGCGGGAAGAACATCCGGACGAGCTCTTCGCGCGCCGCGTCGTCCGGGAGCGCGGCGAACAGCTCCGCCGCGCGCTCTTCTTGGATCTCTTTTTCCTCGTCGGTCATGCGTGCACCGAAGTCCGCGTCGAGATCACTGGGTCTCGCTCACCGGGCTGCGCTCGCCGGTGCGATCGTCTTGGTGAAGCGGATCCCCGGTTGCCCGCTTTGCTCCTCGAAGCGCGCTTCGTCGGTGAGTGCACCGAGGAGGTGCCACATCATGTTGGCCTGGGCGCCCGGGGCTTGCTCAGCGCCTCCAGCCCCTTGGACCGAGGCCACGACGTCGACGGTTCCGTCGCTCGGCGTGATGGATAGCGTGAGGGTGGTCGGATCGGCGCGCAGGCTGAGGAGATACGCGCTGGCCTCGTCCACCGCGAGCCGGAGGTCTTCGATGTCGTCGTAGGAAAAGTTCAGCTTCGCCGCCACGCTCGCGATAACCGACCGTAGGACGTGGACGTAATCTGCCGCAGCCGGTACAGAGAGTCTGATCTCGCTCACACGAGCTCCTTAGGATCGGGTGCCGTGAGGCCGGGTGCCATCGAGCTAGGTTCCAGTGTCTTACCCCCAGAGCCTGGAAGAGAAAACCCGCCTACGCTGGGTAGCATCCCTGTTTAACGGGGTCATTCACTGGGTAATCTAGCCAGGCTGCGTCTAGAAGGGGGTGGCGACGATCGACTTCGTCGTTGAATCACGTCAAGAGGGTCCTTGGACGGTCGTCGATGTCCAGGGAGAGGTCGATATGTTCACAGCCCCCAAGCTCCGCGAGAGGCTTGTGGAGACCGTGGATCAGGGTCGTTACAGGATCATCGTCAATCTTCAAGGTGTCTCCTTCATGGATAGCACCGGGTTGGGGACGCTCGTCGGGGGCCTCAAGCGAGTCAAGGAGCACGAGGGGATCCTGTCGCTCGTCTGCTCGAGCAGGCCGGTCCTCCGCGTCCTTTCGATAACGGGCCTGAACAACGTCTTCCCCATCCACGAATCGGTAGAGCAAGCGATCGCGTCGAGCTGACGCTTCCACCGGAAGGGCGCGCGTGGCTTCCAAAGCTGATCAGCAAGCCGAAGTCGAGCAACTTCGCATTGCGATCCCACCGGAAGCCGGATACATCGCGATGGCGAGGATGTTCGCCGGCTCCGTCGCTCGCCACTACGGCGCGGACGAAGACGTTGTGGAGGACGTCAAGGTCGCGGTCTCCGAAGCGTGTACGAACTCCGTCAAGGCGCACCATGACAGTGGAACACCCGAACCGATCGAGTTGCGCGCGCGCGAACAGAACGGCGACCTGACCTTCGAGGTCGTCGACTCGGGGAAAGGCATCGATACCGAGCTGCAGGATGCAGTCCAGCAGGGTGCGGCGACGCCCGCCGCCGGCCTCTACGAGGGTTCACTCGGCCTCACGCTGATCCGCTCGCTGTTCCCCCGCGCTGAGATCCTCCGAAACGAAGACCGCGGCACGACGGTTCGTTTTGTGGTGCCGGTTGAGGGCAGTCAAGAGGACGTCGAAGTCCCTCCGCTCGGCTAGCGGTTCCTGTAGCACCCACACACGAAGACGCGCGCCGGAAATCCGGCGCGCGTCGCACGTTCTTTGGTCGCTCTAGCTCGGCATCGGCGTAGTACTTCCGCCCGTGTTGGAGCTTGGCTGCGTTGCCGGCTGTTGGATGCGGATGTTGTTGTTCGTCGTTGTCGATCCACCGACGTTCGTGTGGAAGATGACGCCGCTGAACGCGATCAGCCAGATCAAGAACCCAACAAATGCAAGCATCAGAAGAACGATCAATGCAGTGGCCGGGCCTTCTTGGTCCATTTCGTCATGCACGATGGTGGTGCTGCTGTCGCCATGGTGGTGATGTAGGTCGGTCATTTTCTACCTCCTTCATCGCCCTCTCGGACAGAGCCTTGATATGCCCAGCGTTCTGAAGGCCAAACGCTTGTCCTTAGCGGCTGTTTACGGGAAACGTTGCGAGGGAATGATTAAGAAAGGCCACGAAACGCGTGGAGGTGTTGTCACATGCCGCAGCAAGCGTGGAGCCCGAAACGAGAGCGTCAATACGAGCACATCAAGGAAGGGCTGCTCGAACACGGACGCAACGAAGACACGGCCGAAGAGATCGCCGCGCGAACCGTTAATAAGGAGCGTGCGCGAGCGGGCGAAGCGAAAGAAATCTCACGCCTTTCGCGCACAGACATCTCGTCGTCGCGCAGGGGCGGGCTTCGTTCGCATCACGGGCCGCGCGGGCGGACGCGCGATCAGTTGTACGACGAAGCGAAAGCGCTCGGCATCGAAGGACGGTCGAAGATGAGCAAGCGTCAGCTTGCATCTGCGGTCGACCGCCGCCGCGGCCGCAGCAGCTAATAGCAGCCCCGTCCGAGCCGGCGCCTCCGAGCGCCGGCTCGTTCGTGTTACGCGTTTCTGGCCCTCGAGAGAGGGGAATCATGTTTCTTCAGCAACGCGACGACGAAGGGAGGTTGGTATGACGGCATTCCTGATCCTGCTGCTGGTCGTCATCCTGTTTGGCGCCGGTTTCGCATTGAACATCCTCTGGTACGTCGCGATCGCCGCTCTCATCCTGTGGTTCATCGGATTCATCGCGCACGGTCCCGAGCGGCGCTGGTATCGCTGGTAGCAAACGCACCACGACCGTGAAGCGCGCGCGCTTCGTTTCATCTTCATCCGCGCGGGTAATTGCGTCTCCAACGGGAGGAGCATCATGGGTGATGAGCTGATCGACGAGAGAGTTGAGGACGAGGGCGACCCGGATGAGGAACGGGTGCGATCACGTGCCGCTGCTCTTGAGAAAGAAAATCCCGAGCCCGTCGATGACCCTGAGACGCAGGCGCGCGCGATGCTCTCGTACTCTGACGCCTTGCAGGATGATCCGGCCGTTCGAGATCTAGAGGATGGCCGTGTCGAGCGGCGGACGTCTGAGGAAGCGACTCCGCCGCCCGACGACGCGTAGGTACGCCTTACGCCGCGGTTATGCGGCGCTCTTCGTAGGTCGTCATCATTGGTGTCAGGAATGCCGCGATGAGCGCTGCTCCGCCGAGGATGACGTAGATCACACCGTCCGCTCGGTTCCATCCAAGAACGCGTACGTTCTGGATCAGTGCGACGATGCCGCCCGCGATCATCAGCGGACCGAGGAACATGCACAGGCCGCGCGCGGCTGCTCGACCGGTGACACCGATCAATCCGATCACTCCGAGGACCAGATCCACGACCGCAAGGAGCGGGGTCATCATGAACGGGCCGACCGATACGATCGGTGAGTCGATGTGATGGACTCCGGCACGTGCCAGGCCGACTGCGCCGATCACGATCAAGAAGATCCCGATCGGGAGGGCGAACACCTGGGCGACGCCGAACGGTTCGCGCATCGCGGTCCTCTCTTCCGAGACGACCGCACCGTCGTTGTGAACCTCATGGATGTGCTCGCGTTCCACTGCCATGGTCACAACCCCCTTTCATATCTGTCGTTTTCCCTTCGAACGTGTGATGGACACCTCGACGACCAGTGTTAGGCACGCCTAATGCCCGGGTAATCACTGTCCGTGGTGAAAGTGGCATATTTTGTCGAAAGTACCGATTGTCCATTCTTCGGCTCGCTGAGCAGCGGAAATGATCAATCGTTAACAAAAGCGTCAGGAGTTATTTTCCCAGGTCATGGAAGCGTGGGGTTGAAATGACTAGCCCGAACGTGCCATTGTCATCGTGACTTTCCGCCACTGAATGTCGTTTGAAAGGGAGAAGGCGAAGACCACCTTGCCGGTTTGTCACCGTAGGGACGGGGTACTTCAGACAGGGCTTGGTCGGTCCGGAGCCGAATACCTAGAAACGTAGCAGTAGCGAACAACCTAGGGGGTTGCACATGAGCAAGTCAGGCGGTTCACGCGCCGCGCGGAAACTCTCAGCGTCTCTGATCGCTGTCATGACGGGTGTCGTCATGACCGCGTTCGCCGTTCCGGCGAGCGCAGCCGCGACGGGCGGTCCATACGGCGGTTTCGCCACCGGCGAAGTCGCGCACGCTCACGCACTCGAAGTCCAAGGCACGAAGATCGCCAACGTCGAGCTTGGACAATCCAACGCGGCCGTCGCGTCCGAGGGCTTCTCCTCGGCCGCGGGGAGTATCCCGGCTAAGACCCCGATCTACAACGAGTTCGAGCGGCCGATCGTGCCGAACGGCTTCAACGGTAAGAACTCGTACGGTCAAGGTTCGATCGTCGGCGTTGGCCTGGGTGTGGGTCCGAACGACCCGAACACGATCGAGCCGTTCGTCTCCCAGGCGAGCACAAGCAACGGCCCGAAGAACGACCCCCAAGACAACATCCACGTCAACCAGGCGAACCCGTTGTTCTGGCTCGACGCGTTGCACACGGACGCGATCGCGAACTGGAACCCGGACACCTGCATCATCGGTGAGCCGATCTCGGCCGGCTTCTCGCGCGTTGCTGCCGCCGACGTCGTGAACCTCGACTCGGCGCAAGGGACGAACCCGGACGACTCGTTCAAGCAGGCACTGTTGAGTGCCCACGCTGTTGAGTCGACGTCCTTCGAGCAGCTCGTGCCGGGCAGCGGTGACGGCCTCGGCCTCGCGAGCGTCGCGGCCACGCGCGCCGTACACATCGCGCTATTCAAGGGGACGGCGAACGAGATCGACATCAACGTCGCGCCGGCGTTCCTGGTCGTGAAGGTCGACGGCGTGCACCACGCCAACATCAAGGACAACATCATCTACGACGCGCCGATCGTCACGATCGACGCGCAGGGGACGGAAGTTGCCAGACTGCTGCCCAGTCAGGTTGGTCCGGTCAACGTCCGGATCCCGCAGACCGGCGGCGACATCCTGCTGCAGCTGAAGTTGAACCTCTTGGAGGCGTTGACGTCCTCCTCGGGGCCGACCATCACCAACAACGTCAACGCGGACGGGACGAAGGCGTCGGCTTCGGTCAACGTGCTCGACCTGAGCGTCCTGAAGGTTCCCGAAGTTCCGTTCGAGCTGGCCCACCTCAGCATCGGTCACCTCGAGGCGGCCGCGCAGGTTCCGGCGGGTGGCATCAGCTGCCCGATCCCGGTCACCAAGACGGCGGACCCGACGACGGTGCAGACCGGGAACGACTTCATCACGACGATCAAGGTAGACAACCCGTTCGCGTGTCCGCTCGTGCTGTCGAAGGTCACCGACGACATCACGACAGAAGGCGGCTCGACGTTCCAGATCCTCAGCGCGACGCCCGACCCGCAGATCCCAGCTTCGTTACCGACTGCGGCGGGATTGACGTCCGGCAATGTCGAATGGAACAAGAACCTACCGACAATACCGT
>Ga0070706_100002398_pt1 | contig 18908 bp, 7 predicted proteins | sample KBSK5501metaG_FD_65476 | JGI IMG/M metagenome (GOLD analysis project Ga0070706, IMG submission 65476) | Corn, switchgrass and miscanthus rhizosphere microbial communities from Kellogg Biological Station, Michigan, USA - KBS K5-50-1 metaG | ecosystem: Host-associated > Plants > Roots >... | reverse complement strand
TTGCTCGAAGCCAATAGAGCAGGCTCTAACTCCTGCTTGTCCGGACTATCAGCGCCTACGGCCGCGATGAAGGTGCCGGGACGAACATATTCCTTGCGGAGAAAGTACTGCTTCGCAGGAGTACAAGTGACGCACACGTCGCTCGCTTGAATGTCGTCATCGTCCAGGTCAGCAACAGGCCTTACCCTGATTTGCAACGCCGCACTCATCTCCTCGGCAAAACGGGCGGCTTTCTCCCGGTTCCTGCTATAGGCAAACGCCTCTCTGATCGGGAGCACTCTCGTCAACGCTTCCAGTTGAATTCGTCCCTGGGTACCACAGCCAAAGATCGTCACTACGGAGGCGTCTGGTCTGGCCAGGTACTTAGCGGCCACTGCAGTGGCAGCTCCCGTCCTCTTCATGGTGATTTCCCTGGAGTCCATCAGCGCGAGTGGCGAACCATTCTCGGCGTCGGCGAGGTAGATTGCGCCTTGGATGTTGGGCATCCCGAACTGCATTTGATTCTGAAAGAAGCCGCCGTTCACTTTTAGGCCAAAATAGGTGTTCTTCAATTGCAAGCCTCCGGCTTTGACATGGAATTCACCTTCCCTCGCATTGACGTGAAGCAGTCCTGTTTTTAGAGCTTTTCCTTCCGCATGAAGCTTGAACGCCTGCTCGACAGCGGAGATGTACTCGTCTAGATCAAGCAGAGAGGCAATATCGTGGTGATTCAGGAGCAGCATGATGCTTCGGCCAGACTAGGCTTTACCTAATTAAGTCGCTCGAATCCGGAGGTATCTGAAATCAGAGGTGTTGTACGCCGCCAGATCTTTTGCTCATTACCTTCAGAACTTTTGCTCATCGGCCGGTATCGGAGAGATTGCCCATTGCAGCCTCCGATCCGCACAATCCAGGGGGCTTCATCGGACTGTTCCGTTTGAAGCGCAAGTATGTTCACAGGACGGGTTTCTTATACGTAGTGCGTGCCGGAGTTAGAATAACTCATGGTGAGACTGTCGTGCCGCAGTGACTTGAGTAACGGACACTAATGCAAAGCTAGTACGACGTGTCGCCGGTCGCTCCGTACCAGTCATAGCGGATGGTTTCTCCTCCACACTGCCAGCGTTCAGGCGTGGTTGTATCCAACTAATCGAGCGGTTGAGCAACCGGCTGCACTACTGCCGCTCGCGCGAACGCCACCGCAAAGCTTTCCGCTGTTCCGCACCGACAGCATCTGGAGCAGCCGAAACAAACAGCGGCGTTCCACTTCGTGACAACAGATCGAGCCATTGCTTATTCAACTGCCATGGAATAGCGGTAGTATGGCTAACACAATCAGCATCTGCGGCGAAGAAGGTTTCGTGTTGCACGGCTCGAAATGCAAGGATGTTCACTCCCATTCGCCTGGTCTTGTCCCAATCTGCTTGCCGCTTGTGTCATCACCCGTTCGCTGCAATTCAAACAATCCCGCTCCGAGATGGCCGATCGTGTTGCAGCCGATTATCACGGTTTGCTCGCCGGCGCCTTTACGAATTGCCCGGTAACGTCTCGCACTATCTCGTCAGTCGTGCGACTGCGATCATGAAAGGCCCACCCTTCGTCCGTAAATGATGCTCCCATTCTTGGTCCCAGCGACCCAAACAACGTACGTTGAGAAGTCATGCTTAATGAGTTCATATCTCCAGGCAACAAGTCCCGCTACATCGATGCGAATACGCTCGCAGACTTCCCGAATTATCCCGTACGTCCAAATTGAAACTGTCTCACCCTATGGTTCACCCCAAAAAGAATCGCCACTTAATCTGCAAATTCGGATGTCGGCAAAATTAGCTCGGGTTAGAGTCTAGTTAAGACAGTCTTGAGGCGGCCACTGCCGCCCTCGGCATTGTACCCGCACAGTTAATTACAACGAGGGCCGATTGAAGACCCGGCCCGCTTGCTTCGATGCGAAGCTGACCAGCCTGCTTCGACGATTGAACGATCACCATGCACAAGCCATTGAACGCACTCCGACGGCCGGTCTTGTCCGATTCATGGCAGCTAGGATCGCCATTCCCCACCCCGATAAGCCGGCCCGTTCCAGATACATGGAAAGTGATCGTGTCGTCGGCCGTGGGAACGAGACGTCCCTGTGCATCGACAACCTGCACTTCTACAATTGAGAGATCTTCGCCATCCGCAAGAATTCGCTTACGGTCGGGACGCAGGACGATCCCCGCGGGAGCGCCAGTCGTCTCCCGCTTGGCGATGAGCGCTTGCTTCCCCTCGCGATACCCGCGCGCTTCAAGCGTTCCAGGCTCGTATGGCACCTTCCACGCAAGACGCCCATTGCGTGCGACATCCTGTGCGCCAAGGCTGCGACCGTTCAAAAATAGCTCGACACGATCAAGGTTCGTGTGACACCAGACTTCGATCTGCTTGCCCTCTTTTCCGGCCCAGTTCCAGTACGGGAAAAGATGCAACACGGGCTTCCCGCTCCACCAGGCCTGGTAGTAGTAGAAGTTGTCCTTCGGGAATCCGCAGGTGTCCATGATTCCGAAATGCGAGCTGATGCACGGCCACTTGTACGGGTTCGGCTCGCCACGATAGTCGAAGCCGGTCCAGACGAATCCCCCCTCGAGAAACTGTCGCTCCTCATACATCTTCCACCAGCCCTCGGCTGTAGCTCCCCAAGGCGGCGTCCGGCGATCATAGGCATTGACGTACCCTCTGGCCACGTCGTCTGAGTAAATGCCTCTGGTGCAGAGGGTGCTTGCGACCTCGGCGCCGATGGTCGGCATCGCCGGAAACTTCGCATGGAAATCGTCGATCCAACCGTTACGATAGTTGAACCCCTGGAGGTCGATGACTCCGGAGAGCCCGCCGCCCCACTCGTGATTCATCGCCGCCGTCACCGGACGCGTTGCATCGAGTCGCCGAATAAGCCGCTTCATAGTCGAACCGATCCGCGCCCCTCGCTCAGTTCCCTGTTCGTTCTCCTCGTTGCAGATGGACCAGCAGAAAACGCTCGGATGGTTTCGATCTCGCCGTACCATGCTCTCCAGATCACTAAGCGCGTCTGGAGACGAGGACATCAGTCTGGTCTCGTCCATTACCAGCATTCCCAACCGATCGCACGCCTCGAGCAGCTCCGGCGTGGGTGGGTTATGTGAGGTCCGGTACGCATTGCATCCCATCTCCTTGAGCCTCTCGATCCGATAATACTGCAGCCGGTCGGGAAGAGCAGAGCCTACGCCAGCGTGATCCTGGTGATTACAGGTGCCTTTGATCTTTACCGGCTTGTCGTTGAGAAAGAAGCCTCGGTCCGGGTCAAAGCGGAGGGTTCGGACGCCAAATGGCGTTTCGTACCGGTCCACGATTGTGCCGCCGACTTCAATGGTGTTCACCAGCCGGTAGAGATGTGGCTCCGCAATCGACCAAAGTTCCGGCCGCGGGACTTCAGCCTGTTGCGTTATTTCGTCTCGTCTCCATGCGGGAACTGTTGTTGCTGTGGGGCGCGTGGTTGCCACTGCGCGTCCACTTGGATCGAGGATGGTTGAGATGACTCGACAACTGACTTCCTCGTCGCTCTCGTTATCTACTTCAGTCGCGATCGTAAGAGTCGCTGCCCCGGCGTGCACTTCAGATGTAACGAACGTCCCCCACTGCGGGACGTGCACGGGATGGGTCTTCGTCAGCCAGACGTGGCGGTAGATTCCTGCCCCTTCATAGAACCAGCCCTCGTGTGCGGTGGCGTCTGCCCTCACGACGAGCGCATTCTTCCCGCCATAGTTTAGGAAGTCAGTGATATCGAAGCGAAAGGGTGAGTAACCACTTAGATGCCGGCCAATATAGAAACCATTGAGGACAACGACGCTGTCGCGAAAGACCCCGTCGAACTCGATTGAGATGCGCCGTCCGAGATCGCTGGCTGGGATTTCGAAGGCGCGCCGGTACCAACCGATGCTGGTTTCTGGGTAGGTTCGTCCGAGCGGTTTGTAGCCGAAATCGTTCAGCGACTCCGCATTCTCGAAAGGGAGCTCAACGGCCCAGTCATGCGGGAGATCGATGGGGCGCCACTGGCTGTCGTCGAACCCCGGCTGCGCGGGTGCGGCGAATACGCCTGCCCGGGCAAAGACTTTTCCCTGGCCGTAACCAAAGTCCTGGGCGGGGTCACTGCCATGGCCAAGAGTAAAACGCCAGCCGAAGTCGAGTAGCAGCCGATCACGAACAGAGTCCACAGATGACGCAGAATCCACAGATGACGCAGAGTCCGCAGAGGACGCAGATTCGAGCGACTGGATGTCGGAGGAGGTCGGCATTTTGGTCTTCGCTGAAGTGAGATTTGGGAGAAGCATGCCGACTCCCGAAGCGATTCCAGTCTTTAGTACGTCTCGTCTGTTAAAGTTGCCCATCTTTCAGTCCGTCGATATTGATTTGCTTATGCCTGAATTACGTTTTCCACAGATTGCGCAGATTACGCAGATTTGGAAAAACTAAGAGAGGTTCGTTTGTGCGCCAATGGCTCATGTCAATTATGCCTAATCACCGCTGCCCAGCCGCCGCCTTCAGCGAGTCTGATCTTCAGCTTTGTGGTCCTGTTAACCTGACTCTTCACCTTCTTGTAGTCACTGCCATAACGATTTGCATTTACTCCATCTTGATATGACTCCATATGGAAACCGCCGGCCGGCAGAAAGGAAAGATCAATCTCCAGCTCGCGCGCGGTCCAGTCAGTCATCGCCCCGACGTACCACACCTTGCCGTTGCGCCGGGCGACCACAACGTAATCGCCTATCTTCGCAGCCAGCACTTTCGTTTCATCCCAGACTGTGGGAACTGGACCAAGAAACTGCATCGTCTCCGCCTCTCGCAAATAGTTCGAAGGGCTGTCGGCCAACATCTGCAGCGGGCTCTCGTAGACGACATACATCGCTAGTTGATGACAACGAGTGCCCTGGCTCATTGGCGTCTCCCGGATGGGAGCAAAACTCTTCTTCGAAGCATTGACCGTTGCGCCCGGCGTGTAATCCATCGGCCCCATTAACATCCGCGTGAAGGGAATAGTCACATCGTGTTCAGGGTTGGTGATATCTCTCGTCTTTGATTGTTCGAGGCCCCGCACGCCTTCCGTAGTAAGCAGGTTAGGCCAGGTCCGCGTCAAGATTGCCGATCGGATGGCACCGTGGAAATCAACCAGCATCTTATGTTTCGCCGCCTCACGACAGACTCGGTGATAGAAGTTGATTACCTTCTGATCGTCACGCTTCATGAAGTCAACCTTGATGCCTTTAACTCCCCATTTCTCAAACTGATTGAGTGCCGGCTCTAGCTGATCATCCAGCGTTTTCCAAAAGACCCACAGAATGATGCCCACCTTCTTTTGCCTGGCGTAGGCTGTCAGTTCTTCCATATTGATCTCAGGTACAACTTCCAGCAGATTCCGGAGTGGTGACCAACCTTCGTCAATAATGATGTGGTCGATGCCGTACTTCGCGGCGAAGTCTATGTAGTACTTATAAGTCTGGGTGTTCATGCCAGATTTGAAGTCAACGCCATAGATGTTGTTGGCGTTCCACCAGTCCCAAGCCACTTTTCCCGGCTTGATCCAAGAGGTATCAGCAATCTGCGACGTTCTCTCCAGCAGGTACACAAGTTGATTGGTGAGTAGATCACCATCCTTCTGGGCGATCCCGAGCAGTCGCCAGGGGAAGGTTCGTGTTCCACGAGTTAGGGCGATGTAGTCTGCGCTTTCAGTGACTTTGAAATTGTCTTTGATGAGTTCTTCTTTACGCGGATAAGGTGGAAACACTGCTGCCAGACTGTTGTTACTTGTGCCTCGCAACCACAGGCCCGGATAGTCCTCCAAATCTGCTTCGCAGATTGCAATCTTGATTCCAACAGTCGCGTCCACGACGGCTGGGAGGCTGGCCATTGTCGTCGGACTGATCTCTTTGAGCGCCAGGTGAAGGAACTCTCTTTCGTTGTGGGAGAAGAAGCTCTCTTCTTTGGGATAGTAAACGCTGTAGTCACCAGCGAAATTGAGGTTGACATCTTCGCTATAAATCTTCACCTCCGCATCAGGGAAAGATGTCTCAAACCTATAGGCTATTCCTTCATTGTATGCGCGGAACACGACTGCATAATTGCCGTCCATTTCGAGCCGCAACTCATTGTAGCTTTCCCTGATACGGGCAAACTTTTGACGAACCGCAGGCTCAATCTGCTGATCAACGCTTCGCTCCATGATAGCCTTGACCTTCGGAGTCAATCCGAGAGCCGTGTGATCAATGTTGATGGATAGCGTGCTGTCCATGAGGAGTGGTTTACCGTTTAGCAGTACATCGTAACGGATGCGCTCCGTTGTATGGATTCTTACTTGGATCCTTCCATCAGGTGAGTGGAGGCTGTAGCTTGATTGCGCTCTGGCATGAGCTGTTAGACACAGTAGTGCTAATACCAGAATGTTGCTTTTGAGCATGATCGGCAAAGGAGGTTGCGGGTTGGCTCTTAGCCCCGGCTCTTCAACTTTAGTCTGCGCTTAGAGGCTCGCCTTCCACTGTTGTTCGGCACGGCGTCAACATAGACGCAAATGCAGGTTACTCTCCTACTCGGTAATCCACTCTAACCCGTTAACCGTTCTTTCGACTGCTTTGTGTGGGAAATGAATGCGCACCTTGGTATCACCACGGGTATTTACATGTACGCGATTGACTATTGCTTCTGCAGGAAAAACTTCTAATAGTTTGCCTTGTCGCCTGACTCTACAGTTCCACGCTTCGATTTGTCGGTTTGGGTCGATTACCACGAACGCCGAATTGAGCGCCACTTCTTCCATCGCCTTAAAGATTTCATGGACGTCGTTGTCGCACGCACCACCGGGACCCCACTCGTCACGATGCCCGACATAGCCGCCAACCACCTTGCCTCTTGGCGCTCGCCACCAATCGCTGACCATGTCAAGGTATTGCTCACCCACAACGCGCGACACGAACCTTCCGTAGCCGGAACGCGCGGCATCAGGGATGAAAACTTTCGCTTCAATATAAGGATCAGCAATAAAGGCCCAGCGAAGCTTGCCTGTCTGTGTGTCGACAAGCTGCAGGCAAGAGCCCAATGCGTTCATTGTCATTCGCAGATACTGTGGGTCGCCCGTCAAAAGATAAATGTAATAAGTGGCATAAATTCTCCACGCGGACCACCCATGCGGAGAGTCCATCATGTTCGGATATACCATCACGTCGTACTGCGATTCCCAAAAGCGCAACGTAGCTCCGTTCATTCGGCTATCAGGTATAAGCAATTGCGTTAAGCAATTGTGCAGCGTTAGATACCAGATCGCAGCTTCCCTGTATTTCGCGCGTTGCGCTGCGTCCTTCTGCATGAGCGCGAACATGCCGAGTTGCAAGGCGCTGCAGCTCATCATTCCGTCTTCAAAAGTAATTTCGCCTTCGGTCTGAACATTTCCCCTTCGCCGCACCAGATCATCCATCGCGCGCTTCACAGCCTCGTAGTGCCGCGCGTAACGCTCAGTCCAAATCGTCTCTCCCGAATCGGCTAATTGCTTCTCGACCCGCATCAGTTCCATTATCGATTTGGCAATGTAAATGACCGAGGTAAAATGCGTTGTGCGGTTATAGAAACCACCATCCGCCTTTTGCCGCGAGATGATAAAGTCTGCCAACAGAACAGCTTTTTCCAAACTTTGTCGATCACCGGTCGCTTCATACCTATCAACTAATAGACTGCAATAGCCTGCGGAGTTTTGTATGCGCTCCGGATAAATGCCTGGCTGCATTTTATCGTCGTAAAGCAGGGCGAGGACCTCCTGAAAGCGCGCGTCGAGAGTTTCATCCAATGCAGGATCCGGAAAATATTTGCGGCCAAGAAAAGCGGAAAAGAAGCCGTATGCACCCTCGATGTGTGAGGAAGCTTTTTGCTGATACTTCAAACTAGCTTCGCGTGCCCTTAGCAAATACCACGAAAAGGGACGAGCCAAGGTAAAGGAGGCTTCGCTTACTCGCCCGTTCGATGCAGCGAGTAGCTTGTAGATTCCAAACCCACTCTTGAGCGGAAAGTTAGTTTCGTAGATCCCCGATCGAATCTTACGCGCATGCAAATGAACAACTTCGCCGTCCGGGTTGACTACTGATGGCTCCGGCTTCAGCTGACTGTATAGACGCACCGGCAGCAATTGCGGCTGATGCACCGTGTACAGGTCTGCGTCAATGATAGGAGCACGTGTCGCAGCGGCAAGTGCTGGCTTCACATCAGACAACGATGACACGCCTTCAAAGTAAATGCTCCAACGTCTTTCTTCGCCGGGATTGAGAAATGTGTGCGGCGTAGTATGTCTGGAGGGAAGAGGACCAGGCTGTATTAAATCCAGTGATACTGTGCGAATGCGATGGCCGGAACCAATGTATCCACGCTCGAAAGAAGCAATTGGGTCTGGAGAAGAAATTGTGAGAATACTCCCCGACGGGCTCATAAAATATCCGAAAAAGTGCGTCTTCTCGCAGCGCAAAAGAGTGGGAAATAACTTGTCATTCCATTCCGGATACCTGTCCATGTAGGCATCGACACCGAGTTGCAAGCCAAATCGTAAGTTCGAAATTACTTTATCTCCCGCGTTCTTAAGCGTTACTGCTACGCCGAGACGTGGGCCATTTGCTAAATATAGAATTGACGCGATCAACTCGTTTTCGCGGCCTTCAAAACGAAAAGCTGTAGGCGTCGATTGCAAGAAAATATTTTTCTTTTCACTTCCCACCCAAAGGCGTGGCCCACCGTTGTGGCCTGTGTTGAAAGGATACCGCTGCCAAGCCCCGCGCGTGAAAAACTCAAGGTCACGCAAACCATCCTCAGCTACCGTGGCACGCCAATTCTGACCGAGAAGATCCTGCGGAACTTGCGCTCCTGACGAGAAGAAGCAGGCAAAAAGAATTATGAACGGTGACAGTGCAGTCCAGAGTTTTCTTGTTCGCCCGCGCTGTTCCGAATTTGGATAATCCGAACGGAGCCATTCGCCTGAGCCTCGGTAAGACCTAACCTCAGATACGCCCGCCCAGTGCGCGCCTGCGATAAAGGCTTCAAGATCGTGGCTGATTGTAGGTACTAAAGAGTCTGAATCCTTTAACCGCATTGGTGACTCCCTCTCTCAACTGTGAGGGCCGAGAAAAGAGTAGGCAGAAACGCATCCTTCGCTGCTATCACCGAGGCGCTTACCATCTTAACAAATGCTCTTCTAGACTGATCCCTGATCATGGTCAAGTTAGACTTCGAAGTCGGTGGTCAACTCTGACAGGCGCGTGGTTCCTATCAGTACGGGTTCTGGAACAGGGATTTTGTTATCGAGACTTTCATCATGCGGGCTGGCGTTGACACGCTAACCTCAGTCAAATTTCGCTCTCAGCAATGATGCGGCGGTAGACTTCCCGCGCATGCTCGTAAGCCTTCTCAGCTACAGGCCTCTCCCTGGCTGATATTTGCGGAGCCTTCTGACTCCAGCACTGGTCTACAGCCTTGAGCAACCATTCGGCGCTAGCACGTGAAGCCCGTATGGGTTTGTCGCCAACAATTACAAAAATCGGATTTGTATGTGAGGACGGGAGAATTCGCAATGCCACCCAACTGCTTCGCTCAATCGGCACGTCAAACATCACTTCACGAATCGAGCCATCAGCGAGAATATTCTTCCTGGCCACCGACTGCCCGTTGACGATGACTTCAACTGGCACCTCTCGCGTTTGACCGATTCTGGCTCGTTCTAGACTCCAACGGAGTCCGCTGTTAATTGGGCGAGTCCGAATCGCTTCATTCGGCAGCTCGTCAAGTCGCGCTGCCACTCTCGCCGTGACGCGCGCGAGGCCGGCCTTTTCAAGTTTAACTTCGCTGCTGCCGACCCCCACGAACTGGCTATTCACACGGAAGTCGAACAAGTGGCTCTTTCCATCCGAAACATAAGACCTGCCAGCTCGAATTCCATCAACCCAGGCGTCGAAGTTGAGGTCTTGCTCGAGCTTGACGTAGCTCCGTCCGATGCCGACACGCTCGCCATAGATGCAGGGGAAATCGGTCTCGCCGCTGATGCGGGTACGAAAGCCAACGTTGAGGGTGTGGTACCAAAGATTGAGTTCCCAGACAGCGGGAGTATCAACGGTTGAAATGAAATCCACGGCACCGTGCGTCACATCCATCACATACTCATTAGCGCCGATTCCGTCGAACTTCGGCATCTCATAATTCGGCAGATTTTCGGTCTGCACCTCCAGTCCCCATCCCGAATGAGCGAAACCGACCACCGCACCCTGTGCTTTGGCCCACCTCAGGATCGGGAGATCCCACGTGGGCCAATCTTCAATTACTTTTGTTCCGGGATAGTATTGGTCTTTAAGACGTAAGAGAACGAGATGGCCGCAGTGGCTGGACGGAAAGCCTGCAACTTCGAGGTCGTAGCGCATGAGGCTATCCGCATTTGATAGCTTGTTGTCTGTCCCTTCGAAGAACTGCTTCTGAACATAATAGCCACCGGCCCACGTTAGGACTGAGCCGACGTTCAATGCTTCGCCCGTAATCTGGCGAATCATGTCCTTGGGCCAGACCCCTTGGGTTGGATCTTCGTAATGCCGACAACCCGCCGCGTGAATGTGGTGATCGCCTGAGTACCATCCGAGGCGTGCTGGGTCAATCCATCGTTCGAGATGAAACGTGAAGGTCTGCCGCAAACCGGCCGCCACTTTGATGGTATGCCGCTTTGTCAAGTATTCCGGGCCGCGTGTGAACTCGACTGTGTACTCTCCGATTGGTAGTTTCATATAGTCGCCATCCGTGCGATAAACCTGCGGCTGAAATGCGAAATCAGGAGCTAAGCGCTTCGCCTGCGAAGGATAAACACGACCTTGCGCATCGCGGATGACGAAAGAAGCAGTAGTAGGTTTTCCGCTCTGGTCCAAGACCTGAAAGGTTACGTCCATTGATGGGCGGCAGTTAAAAAGGATTGCTATATCATTACGGAAGCCGACAACCTGTGCCCCCTGACCGACATTAAAACTTATTGTGGCTTCCCGTTTGCCCCGGTCGCGGCTGTAAAGCTGAATTATGCGATACTCCAATTCAAGCCCGGAAAGCTGCGGCGTGAGAGGTTGCTTATCGAACATGCTCAAATCGAGCCAGCGATCACCTATGTCGCGCTGGGTGATCATTTGCTTCGGCCGTTGTTCAATGCTATTTCCACCTTCGCCACGGCGGAACACTGGTAAGGCTTGTGGGCTGTCGACCTTCAGTGACGCAGTCAGTCCGGCTTCGTTGTGGACTTTAACTAGGAAGGTAGACCAGCCTTGCTGGAACAATTGCGCTTTGGCGGCGCCCTGCAAAACTCTGACGTGGCCCTCCGGATTGATCGAGACGTGGAACAAACAATACTTATCGAGAGTGCTCTCAATTCCATCCGTGGCTTTTGCGGCATCCGTTTGGGCAAAAGCTCTCTCCAAAGTCTGTTTATCCGCGGAACTAATGGGTGAACCGAGATAATCCATGGCCTCGACCAAGCGTTTTGCCTGCGCGGCCAACGGCTGTAACTCGACGGGCTCAACTTTTGACAATTGCTGCGCCGCGCCCGATACCGCAAGCAGAAGAATCGCAACAACCCGTATCCCTCTTTGTATTGCGCGACCTGCCTTCGCACTTTGAATTTTATGACTCTTCATTTGTAGTCAATTGCATTAGGCTGAAGAACCTTTCTGCGTTTCTCGTTATGCTATCGCTTCCTGATCATCGGCTTGCTTACTGATTAGTGTTAAGGGATTTTTGTATCCACGGATGCGATTTCGCCTCAATCTCGTTGAACCGCGCGAAATCTGTGGGTTTAAGGGCCGGCGCGCCATTGCGCGGTTTTACATGGTCGCCGTCGAAAATGAGGTTGCCATTGGCGTCGCGCGAGATGTCGCAAAACTCGTCTAGCCAGGCATAAACTTGCATCCAGTAGTCGCGGATGTTTGCAGGCGACGAGAGAACATGCCCCTCGCCCCAATAACGTATGAAGCGTGCACGCTTGCCTTGCCGATAAAGTGCAGTGAAGAACTCCTCACCCTGATGCATCGATATGTAATCCATGTCGCCCTGAACGATCATTAGCGGGGTCTGCACCCGTTCGACGTAGAAGATAGGACTGTTACGTAAATAGCGGCCCCAGTCCTTCCATGGCGGGTTGCTCATTCGCGTTTGCCCTCCCTCGAACATCCATTGTCCTACGATCTTCTCCTGAGGGAAGTCGTCAAATCGAGCTCTAGCGTCGAATGTCCCGTACAGGCTGACAAGGTCCGAAAGACCAGCAAGCGATATGGCGGCTTTGAATCGCGGTGTCTGGGTCACAAGCCCGTAAGTTGAATAACCGCCAAAGCTCTGGCCCATTACGCCTAATCGATTTGCATCCGCGTATCCCAGTTCGATGGCCCTATCTACGGCGGGTAATACACCCTTCGTCAACTCAAGGTACGGATCGCTTGGTTCTCCTTCGGGTTTGAGCGGCATGCTGGGCAACAAAACGCCGTAACCATATGCAGCGAGAAGTTGCAAGTTCAGAGCCGCCTCTACATTCAGCTGAGTCCAGACCCAAGGCTCTCGTTCTCCATAAATGTTCCCTGCGTAGACCCATGTGACCATTGGAAAGCGTTTGCCGGGCTGATAAGTTGGGGGCAAAATTAACCAGGCCTTCAGATCCGTTCCGTCTAGACTGCGGTATTCAATCATTTTCGGCTTTAGGTTGGCGATCTCCCCTAAATACGTGTTCGCTTCGACCACCTTAAACATTGGCATGTGGGCACTAACTAACCACAAAAACGTCCCGTCCTCATTGTCAGCCGTCATTACGGCTTGTCGATTGTTGGAACCGTAGGCCGTTATCCTCGCGTCACGGCCCGGACTGATAAGCTGGACAACGTCTCCCGAACTCAAATCTATCTCGTAGAAATTTGTATTCGCTCCACTTTCCGAGCTGACAATTACCTGAGTAGATGTGGGCATCTCCTCGGACCGAGGCCAGAACCCAAATAACGGGCGCGATTCGCTACGTGGCCAGACAAGCGACGATATCTTCCCGCGCAGGTCCGTTGCGATCTGCTCTATTGCCGAGCCATCAACAGGTATGCGCCATAACTTTCCGTCAGCAACTCCAATCAGGGCATTGCGATCACTTTCTATCGTTAACTGCGAAGGCGGATTTTTCATTGAAAAAGTGAGATCTCGTGGCGACTCAACTTTCGCGATCACCCACCAATCGATACCCTTAGACTCGCTTCCGTCACTCACTCGCTTCGCCTTCAATATTAATTCGTCATTCCGCGACCATAAGATATCTAAGGGCTCTCCGACAGCATCGGTTTGCACTGTTTCCTGTTTGACGATAATTCTCGACGCATTCCTCTCGAATCGATACAAATATACGGCGATGGATCCGTCGGAGGTTTTCCCCTTGATCGCCAGCGCCGCCCCACTCATAGCCCAACTCATTGAAGTATCTACGAGATTCACTGGCTTTGTTTCCAGCCCGATCTGGCGCCCGTCAACTGAAAAGATGCGAACTTCTTCCTTAGACAAGTAGTAGTTTAAGTTTCTTGTCGCTTCTGGCGTTGCAAGGTCAACCTGTTCTATTGCCGCAAGAAAATGCCTGTCAGGAGATAACCTTATGCTGGCAAAATCCCCTTGGCCGACTATTTGACTCGTACCGCTAATTACATCCACAAAAAAAAGGTGCCCCTTGGGCCGGTTTCGAAAACCCGAAGAAATACCAGAATCAAGGACATTCGCGGTGGTTTCCTTGCCCTCCCGAGTCTTTTGCCATTCTCGCGGCGCGATCTCCACTGCTCCAGCTCTCTCAGTAAGGCTAATCGGTTTCTTCTGTTCTGGGATTTCGGAGGAGGCAATTACATGATCGGACAGCCACACTAAACTGACCCACGCATTTATTCCTAATTTTGCGAATTTCGTTAGACGAAGTGTTGCTCGTTGAAATATGGCCAAACTGCAAGTAGCACCATCCGATGACATCAATGCAATTCTTTGCGAGTCAGGCGACCAAACCGGGTTCCAGTAGCCAACGCCCTTAACCGCGCCATTGGTCAGGTTGACTGCCTGCCCACCCTTGGTCGAGACTAGCCACACATCGGCTCGCTCGTGGCCCGATCGATTCTCTCCATAAATCTTCGCAGTGATCATGGGCCGCTTGACCACATAGGCCAGCCACTTGCCGTCTGGAGACAAACTAGTTCCAGGTGAAATGTCGTCGCCTAGTTCTTGTAGATGAAATAGATCTTCGGGAGTAAGTCGTCTAAAGCTGTTCTGTGATAAGACGCCAGGCGGCCACATCACAGTTAAGGAAATCAGCGCGATTAGGATATAGTTCTTGGCACTCTTCATGGTACCGATTTCATGGCTACCGACAATAGGTTACTGTCTCACATATAATGTTGCGCCGCGCGCTACAAAAGAACCGCCTTCCCACAGAAAGACGACCGTTCCCTAAAGAAACTTTTCAGGAGCCAAACGAACTAATGCTGCGAGAAGTTGAGTAGCCCCGGGGAATTTCACCCCGAGGCCCTCCCAGAACCGTACGGGAGCCTCTCGGCTCATACGGCTCCTATTGCAGATAACTGCCCTCGTGGACAGCCGGCCTCATTCTTCGGGCTCCTCCCATCGCTGGTTGGCCCATCGAACGTGACCCCGCAACCTACCCCCTTCGCTCCATGGACATTACTCTACTTCATCGCTACTACGAGGTAGTCCGCCCCTTGGTGTCGCATTCGTACTCTCGCCCTCGTGGTTCAGGCCACTTGCAGCTTCTCCGTTAGCATCGACACCGAAGGTTCCCACGTTCCAAATAATCGCCTCACCCAAGCTCAAGCCCCCTATATGCCGGATACCGTTCCGCCCGTAAACAGGTTTCGTCGGAACTCGTCCCGCGGCCTTCTAACAAACCACGGTTTTGATATCGTCTAGTTCTTTTCGACATGAGAAGCGGTGATTCACTTTCGTTTTTCTTCCTGGGTGTCACTTGACCCAATCACTGCCGGGCCTTTTCCTTCTCTGCTCACTACCACATTCCTTAGAACGCAGCAGCGGAAGGTAGTTTGGAACCCTCTCCTGCAAGACGATTCCGAGGGGCCTCCCCTCATCGATTACTCAGTTACGCAAAAAGTCGTCCCCGACTTTTTGCTCGTGGCGCACTCAGAAGATTAATTTTAGGGCAACCTGGCCGGATCGGGGGCCGCCAATCTGGTACAGCGGACTCAATCCACCAAGGCCCCTTGATAACATTTGCTGAGATACGTTAGTCCCGGGAAAAAAGCCTGCCGGATCGGAGAAATTCGGATGATTGAACACGTTGAAGAACTCGAGCCGGAACTGCAATTTCATCCTCTCCTTAAGCGTAAACTGACGCCGTAGGGCAAGATCAAGCTGGGACGCATTGAAGAATCGCAATCCATTTCTTGGATAATTTCCTTGTAGGCCCGAAAGAAATGGAACAGCCACAAACGCCGCGGGATTGATCGCCTTTCCACCTGGGTACTGAGATCCGTAAAGAATTTGCGGTACCCCGACGACAACATTTGGGCGCACGGAGCCGAAGAAGCTACCGAAGATTGTCAAACTCGTAAAATTTGTCGGCAAAGCCGTCCGGAATCTCAGCAAACTATCTAGCCCCCAATCCTTGGTAACGAGATGAATAAGGCTAGGGCGTGATACTGCAGGAAGGTCAACGGTAAGTGCACCGCTTAGGCTGTGTCGTACATCAAAATCAGAGGGGGCATACTCCTGGTCCAAGTTGAGGAATTGGGAGAGGATTCCAAACCTATTGGGTTCGAAGTCATCGGAGGCGGTATCGTAAGAACGTCCCCATGTATAGGATACCAAGCCCTGAATTCCATTAGAAAGCCGGCGCTGAAATTGGAGCTGAAGAGCCCGATAATTCGATCTCGCTTCATTATTAGTCAGGAAATAGAGAACTGAGGCAGATCCGAAGCCAGAAACCGTAGTAGCGGACGCTGGCAGCCTCAAGAGTCGTCGGCCTGCTGAGCCGACGTACGACACCGTTACGCTTTGATTGCGTCCTACCGACTGCTCAAGAGCCGCATTCCACTGCGCTGTGAAGGGAGTTCTGAGACTTGGGTTAGCAACATAGAGATTTGACGGAGGATCCACGCCAGGCTGTGGGGGCGTGACCTGGCTGGGATCTAACGGGAATGGGAAGCTTCCACAGCAGAGGTCTTTCCGGGCGGAAAAAGGAAAGGTATGGTCAAAGGCGTCAGCAAGAATTCCGGTTCCAAGGTCATAAAAGATCCCGACGCCGCCTCGCAAAACGGCTTCTCGTCCAGGACTCTGAGAAAGTTGATAGGAAACGCCAAATCGCGGTGCGAAATTAGTGTAACGAGTTTTATAGAGCTTTGTGCCGAATGGAGCGAGCTGCGCCGGAGATGAACTTCCCACATTCACAAGCACCGCCGGATCATGCTTGTTGGTCGATCTGGGAGGAGGGTTTAAATCCCACCGTAAACCATACGTCATTATCAACCCACGACTTACTGTCCACGTATCCTGCGCGAAGGCTGAAACGTTTTGGAAAAGCACGACGTTTTCGCCCGAACCAACATTAATTCCGGCGGAGCGGAGCGTCGGCTGCTGCGAGATGTTAAATGAGAGAGTCGTGTAGTTATTACCAGCCTTGCCGAGCACCGGAGAGATTCGGCGATAGTCCACCCCAAACTTCAGCTCATGTGCCCCTTTCCTCAACGAAAACGTATCTACAAAATTCACCTGGCGCTCGAGATTGTCATTCCCTGCCCCCATTTGGAAAGTCGCCGACGTCGCCGATCCATTAAATATATTCCATATAAAGGCAGCATTATTACGGTTTCTTGGTGACGCGAAGAGTAACGAGTCCTGCGGAACTGTAGCCCCACCGAAGGAATCCAATACGAACGAGGCCGTAGCCCGTGCTCGACTCCAATTAAATCGCAAGTCGTTTACTAAAGAAGAAGAGCCCAGCCATGTTAGACCCAAAGTGAGGGCATCATTTTCAAATGCAGACGAAGCTATCATGTTAAGAGGCCCGCTACGCGATTGAGTCCTAGATGGAGAATGCTTATAGGTACCGAGCAGCGTCATCTTCTGCGTCAACGAGTGATCAATTCGCACGCTGAAGGCGTCCAGAGTCGCAGGATTGCTATAGCTTGCCACAAACTGACCGAACCCGTTTGGGGCGAGCGGAAGGTTAGGTATTGGGTACGCATTGAAGAACGGCTTAACCGAATCCGCGACTAACTGCCTTGACTGAATCGTTGGGACGGTTGAGATTGAGGTCACGGGCTGACGCAAGCGCAGCCCTTCATAGGAGAAGAAGAAGAATGTTCGGTTCTTTACGATTGGCCCCCCAATCACTCCGCCAAAATCATTCTGACGTTCCTTTGCCTTAAGCAAACCACTACGGTTTGCAAACCAGTCATTAGCATCCAGTACGTCGTTTCGCAGGTAGTCAAATACGGTCCCATGAAAGTCATTGCTTCCAGAACGCGTAATGAGCGAAATCTGCCCGCCGGGTGTCCGCCCGAACTCCGGCGCGAAACTCGAAGTTTGAATCTTGAACTCTTGCAAAGCATCGATGGAAATCAGGCTATTGGTCCCGCCCAAGGCGCTGAGGCCTGGCAGCGACCCGGATCCAGACTGGCCAACTGGGCTGCCAGTGCTACCCCTTGTGGAAACACCATAATTCGCGCTGACGCCGTCAACAAAGAATGCATTGGCGTTCCCCCGCTGACCATTAACGCTAAACTGACCACCTCCGTTGTAAGTACTCGCTGGTGTAAAAACAACCCCAGGAGTTAGCGAGATCAGCGATTGGAGACTCCTGCCGTTCAAGGGGATATTCGCCACGAACTGCCGATCAACAACTGTGCCGACGCTCCCATCTGTCCGAACCGTCTCCGCCGTCGAATCAACCGTAACGGTCGCATTCACATCGCCCGCCTTCAACTGAATATTCAGCGCCTTCTGATCGCCAACATTCAGCACCACATTTCTCACCTCTACCGGCGAGAAACCATCGCGTCGAGCAGTGACCGTGTAGTCTCCGGGAGGTAACAGAGGAACCGTAAAGCCGCCTGAATCGTTAGTCGTGGTCTGACGCTCCAAGGATGTAGCTTTGTTCTGCACTGTTATGTTTACGCCGGGGATGATTGCGCCGTTTTGATCTTCAACAGTCCCGCTCAACGTCGCCGTTGCACTCTGCGCGTGAACACTGATCAGCGACCACTGGGCAACCAGCAGGAGTAGAGCAATCAGCATGAGGCAACTAAAACTTGTACGCCACCAATAAACCGCATTGGATGTTAGGGGATAAGAACGAGTCATGATTCGATTCCTCCTGGGCTGTCAACTTAGTAGCGATCAGAAACCTCTCTCGGCTAAACGCAAATCTTTATTTTCAACGCGGCTCGAATTTGCGCGGCTAGTGTCTGGGCAGCTCTCAGTGATTGCCAGAAGCGCTGTGTCTTCACTGACGCCGACGAAAAACCCTGGGCAGACACGGCGAATGACTGCCGGACATCCTCGTCACACGCCACGCTTAATTCATAAAGCCGGCGCACGGCCTCCTGAATCTCCGCGTCACTACCGATCGTGGCACTACCCGCCGGCCCATCAGCCAACGATGGAAAGACTTGCTCCAAATCTCCGCGCAAGGCTTGAACTTCGCGCTGAAACTCGCCCGCGTGCTCTTGCAGCAATCCAATCCAGCGCGCGCGATCAGATTCGGGCAGCGTCCGCAGGTCAGCGAGAGAGAATCTTTCCGCCAACTGCTTCAGTGCTAAGGCATGACGGCGGGCCTGGCGTGAGCGCGCCGTCACACGATCCGCGAAACGGCGCGCGTCATCATCCGAGAACTTCTTCTTTAGGTCTGC
>Ga0070706_100002391_pt1 | contig 18918 bp, 16 predicted proteins | sample KBSK5501metaG_FD_65476 | JGI IMG/M metagenome (GOLD analysis project Ga0070706, IMG submission 65476) | Corn, switchgrass and miscanthus rhizosphere microbial communities from Kellogg Biological Station, Michigan, USA - KBS K5-50-1 metaG | ecosystem: Host-associated > Plants > Roots >... | reverse complement strand
TCTGTGACCAGCAACAACTCGATCTGCCGATGACCGAGCAGCTCGTCAACGTGCGATCCTGCTCACGGATCGCTCACGCGGGACTCGCGCCGGACATGGGGTCCGGCGCGGCTATCACCAGATGGTTCCGCTTCAGTATGTTCCGACGATGCGTGCGCGCGGGCTGTGGAATCGCTCGCTCGAGGGCATCCTCTCGATCGGGGAGACGCCCGGCGAGTCCGAGAGCAGGCGCAGTGGCCGAAGAGTCTTCATGTTCGCCTTCATCCTTGCGACCGCGCTTAGCATCCCGCCCGCGATCCAACGGTTCGGCGAGGGGTACCCGTGGGCCGGCGTGACCGATCTCGCCACGACGGTGATACCCGTCTTCCTGCTCGTCCTCATCGCGATCCGTCCGTCGAGCTACGTGCCCGCCCTGCACGTGATGTTGATCGCGCTCTTTGCCGGCCCGCTGATCGACACGGCGCTGTTCGGGGGCCTCCTCCCCTCCGGGATCGTCGTCATCTTCGGTCTGGATATCGCCCTCGGTGCCCTGTTGGCGATCGGCATCGCCGCTGGACTGATCTGGTCCGGCGTGTTCGTGCTGTCGGTGGTCTACGCCGTGTTGATCCCGAACTGGTTGGCCCCGATCTACACGCTGGGAAATCCGACAGGAGACGCGGCCTTCTCCCTGATCGCGACGGCCATCGTGACGGTCGCGGTGATGATCTACTTCGTCCGTCAACGGGACCTGTACCAACGCAGGTCCGATGACCTGCTGCACGCGATCCTGCCCAAGGAGATCGCCTCCCGACTCAAGGACGAACCAGGCACCATCGCGGCCGATGTGCCGTCGGCCTCGGTGCTGTTCGCCGACGTGGTGGACTTCACTCCCATGTCCGCGTCGATGGCACCGGGTCAGCTCGTACACGTGCTGGATGAGCTGTTCGGCGTTCTCGATGGATTCGTGGCGGAACTCGGCCTGGAGAAGATCAAGACGATCGGCGACGCGTACATGGTTGCCGCCGGCGTCCCGGAACCGCGACCTGATCACGCCCACGCGATCGCCGAGCTGGCCCTGCGGATCCGTGACCACGGTGCGACCGACCCGGAGAGTGGCCGGCCGCTGCGGTTCCGGATCGGGATCGCCTCCGGGCCCGTGACCGCCGGTGTGATCGGCAAGGACAAGTTCGCCTACGACCTATGGGGCGACACCGTGAACACCGCCAGTCGGATGGAATCATCGGGGATCCCGGGTGCGATCCAGATCACCGGTTCGACCGTCGAGCTGCTTGGCGATGCGTACGTGTGCGAGCCTCGTGGCTCGGTGGACGTGAAAGGGAAAGGCCAGTTGGATACGTTCCTACTCGTGGGACGCCGGGGAGAGACCGAACTTCTGGCTGGAGGCTGAGATAGGCCGACTCGATAGGGCTGCCCCTCTACGAGCGATCCGGGTTCACGGTCGATGAACCCATGGAGATCCGGATGCCGAACGGAGTCAGGATCGCTGCCGCGGCGATGAGCAAGGTCATCGCCCAGAGCAGCCCACCCTTTCGCTAGAGCCGCCCAAGCGAACGGATGTTGAGTACCGACCAGGTGTGGTCCCGACGTGGCGTCGGAAGTGCCGCGTGAGATGTGCCTGGTCATGGAAGCCGACCTCGACGGCGACCTGGGCCGGGGACTCTCCTTCGAGGAGCAGCTGCCGAGCGGCGTCGATCCTGCGTCCCACCAGGTACCGGTGGGGCGAGATCCCGAACGTCCCAGCGAAGCACCGAATGAGATGCGCAGGCGAAACGTGGAGGATCCGCCCCGACTCGGCCAGCGTCATCGATCCGAAGCGATGCGCGTCCAGGAGATCGCGGAACGCTTCGGCGATCGCGCGACCGGAGCGTTCCGTGGGCTCGGTCACTCGGCCGCCGAGATGCTCACGTAATCGCGAACACACCACGGCGACCAAAGATTCGGTCTCGAATGGATCATATCTCTGCTCCAGCGCTCGATGGAGCGCGTTCACCCCTCGGACGACAGAGCGATCGTCGATGTCCGGTTCATCGACGGCCGGGCCGATCAACGCCTCGCCAAGCACCTCGGTGCCCACGTACAAGACGCGCTTGCGATACCCATCAGCGCTCGCGGCGCGCCCGTCGTGGACGACGTGTGGGGGGAGGATCGTCACTCGCGCACCAGCGGCGCCCCGATGCTTCGTCTCAAGGTCGTACCGGATCGCGCCGTCGTCGACGACGAACACCGTCCACGTGTCGTGGGTGTGCGGGGGATACGCGTGGTCTAAGAACCGTGCGTGGAAGACCTCGTGGATGCCCGGAACCTCCGGCTTCCAGGCTCGAACCCACTCCCCCGGTGGCTCCAAGATGTGACGATCGTACAAGACCTCCCTCGAACGCCCGCGTTTCGATGGAACGATGCGGGACGTCACACGTCGGGTGCCGTCATGAAGGAGCTCATCGGACTGATGGCGTTCGCGTTCGTTGGCTCGGCCTCGCCTGGACCGAACAACACCCTGCTCTGGGCGTCGGCAGTGACCTTCGGGTTCCGCCGGACCGTCCCCCACGTGGTGGGGACGGTGCTCGGGATCGCGTCCCTCGTTGCATCCGTTGCGGCCGGGATCGGCGTCCTCATCGACTCGATCCCATGGCTCCCGTTGGCGCTGAAGATCGCGGGCTCTGCCTACCTGTTCTACCTTGCTTACCTGGTGTTGGGCAATGACGCGATAGGCCGGGCCGCAGTCTCCCACCCGCTGTCGGTCTTGCAGGCGGTCGCGTTCCAATGGGTGAACCCGAAGGCGTGGATCTTCGCCCTCGCCGCAGTGGGGACGTTCCTCCCGCGTGCGCTTCATCGGTTCATCGGGGTCGCCCTGATCGAGGGCATCCTGATGGCGGTCGTCGCGACCTCCTCATCGATCTGGGCGGCCAGCGGCGCCGCCCTGGGCCGCATCCTCGACGATGAGCGGGCGCGACGAGCTGTGAGCATCGGGCTCGCGGTCTTGCTTGTCGCCTCAGCGACGCTCGTCTGGATCTAGCGGTGTGCTGCTCCCAGGCCTTCACGGCGAGACCGTCGACTGGGATGGACGCGCCTGTGAGAGCTGGGAAGGATACGGTTGGGTGAGGCGGGTTGTGCTCCGTCTCCATCGCCTCGTTGAACTGATCTTGTCGATCGGCCCTGCGAGGGGAGCCAGAGACCGACCACGGTGGTCGTCTCTACCAGGTCATCCAACGGTGACGAGCTAGCCCCCTGATCGTTCTTCTCACGGTTTGCACGAATTGATTCGAAGATCCCTGGCCGTCCCCCTACACGGCTCGGGTGCGTGTGGCGTGCCACCCCGTGGCGAGCACTCCGACGACGATGATCCCCAAGACTGCGAGGAAGACCAACTGCAAGGGCCAGTATTGGCTCGCCGGGTGATACCGGACGCTCCCCAGGGAACTCGACTGTGATAGGCCCCAACCCCCAGCTGGCACGTTGAACGTCGGGCCGATCGTTTGCTCAGTCGGGGTCAAGGTTCGCACCGCCCACCCGGTCGCGAAGAGGAGCACGAGGAAACTCGCGATGCCCGCTCCAGCTGCCGCCAGAGTGCGGCGAAGCCAAGCTCCGAAGGCGACACCCAAGGCGAAGGCGAGCAGGATCTCGCCGACCAGGGCGAGGTTCGTAGAGAAGAACCAGACCCAACGGGAACTGATGAGTCCGCCAGATCCGAGTGTGTGCTGGAGTCTGGCGTTCGCGATCCCGGCAACGAGCCCCACCGCGGCCAGGGACGCAGCCGAGACGGTCACCTTCATCACATACCAACGTCGTCGGGAGACCGATTGGGTCCAGGAGGCGAGCTGCGTGCGCTGCTCAACCTCGCGGGCGACGAGTGGGGCGCCAACCAGGACCCCGATGATCGCGAGCGCGGCGGGGAAGCCATCTTCGAAGACCAGGACCGTGAAGTTGTAGCGCGCGACGAATGCGGGCTGCTGCGCACCCGAGTACAGCCCCCTGAGCGTGTTACAGGTCGCCGCGGACCGCACATGGAAATCCCCGCTATGTGCGTCCGGCGGCGGGCAACCAGCATCCGCCAGGGCCTTGACCCACTGGTGGTAGCCAGCGAGCCAGTGGGAGGCGCTCCAGCTGACACCCAGGGCAAGCGCGCAGATGCTGGCGAGGGTCAACCCGACCCAGAGGGCTTGCCCGCGATGCTGACGCCAGATCAGACACATCACGTCAGTGCCTCCTGGCGGGCGGGCTCGTCCTCCTCGAGGTAGCCAAGGACCAGTTCGTCGAAGGTCGGCGCCGCCTCCTCAAGCCCTGGGCCGGTCGACGGGGATGAGCCGGAGCGAACAAGAGCGTTGGTCCTCCCTCCTCCGCTCCACTCGTTGATCACGCGTCGGCTGTCAGAGGACCTCCAGCCGATAGGCCCCGTCACGACCCGGTGGGTCCGTCGCAGTTCATCGACGTCGCCGGCCAGGCTCACGCGTCCGCGGCGAAGCACGATGAGGTAGTCGCAGATGCGTTCCAGCTCGGCCACCACGTGAGAGGAGAACAACACCGCTGTGCCCGTGTCCATGCATGAGGCGAACATCGAGGTGAGGAACTCCCTGCGGGCGAGCGGATCCAGATTCGCCATGGGCTCATCGAGCAGCATCAGATCAGGGTGCTTCGCCAACACGAGGGTGAGCGCCACTTGAGCCCGCTGCCCACCGGAGATCGAGTTGACGCGGGCCCTTGTGGGGATCCCAAGCTGTCGGATGCGATCGAGCGCCATGCGGGCATCGAATAGTGGATTCAGGCATCGCCCGATCTCGATCACATCTTCGACCCGAAGCCGGGGCCACAATGGCGCGTCCTGCGCGACGTACCCGATCCGATCCAGCCTCTTCTGTGGGGATGCTCCAACGACTTGGACCGTTCCGGTACTGGGCGCCAGCAACCCGGCCGCCATGTTCAACAGTGTCGTCTTGCCCGACCCGTTCGGACCAACGAGCGCGACCACCCGGCCGGCTGGCACCTGGATGGTGCACTCGCGTAGTCCCCACACGTCCCGGCGATAGCGGCGACCGAGGCTCTCGGCAGCCAGTGCGGAGGTCACGCGACCCCCCCATCGTGCGTCAGGGGCGACTCATCCTCGAAGTCTTCGTCCAGGGCGACATCCACGAGCGCCCGGATCTGCTCGGTCGACATGCCGGCAGCCTCCGCTCGCCGTATCCAGCGCAGCAACGAGTTCAGCAACCCGGGGGGCGAGGCAAGCGGGAGAGCAGGAACCGTAGGCGAGATGAAGGTCCCCACCCCCTGCCGACGCACCACCAGTCCTTCATGCTCGAGCTCGCCGTAAGCCTTCACGACCGTGTTCGGGTTGATAGCGAGCGCCTCGACCACCTCTTTGAGCGAGGGCAACTGGTCCCCGGGATGCACCCGACCAAGCATCACGTCGCGGCGCACCTGCTGGATCAGCTGTCGATAGACGGGCACACCGGATCCCGTGTCGATGCGGAACAAGGCTCCTCCCTTCCGGGCGCTTGACTATCCTATCTACTAGGACAGTAGTACAGCTGCGATCGGTCGACAACGGCCGCTCACGCGCCGAGTTGTCGATGGCGTCCGGGAAGCGGCCTCGGGCCGCGATCAAGGACTTCTCTCGGAGGGTCCAGCCTCTCCTCGCGAGGTGAGATCGGCCGTCTCGCTCTTCGTGCGCTCGTACTCGACGTGATCCCGGATGCGCCACATGGCCTGTCCGATCGCGAGAACGCCTCGGGCGGGCAGCGGGACCTCGCCGATCACGGGGTTCGGCTTCGCGTGCGTCGGTCGTCCGAGATCGGCTCCCTCGAGCGTGGCAGTCGCCTCCTCCACGAAGTACATGCGCTGCGGCATCAGGGTGCCGACGTGACCGCTCGGCATCGTGCCGGACATCTCGAGATCGCCCATCCCGAGCCGACGCGCCATCCACTCACGCGTCCGAACGAAGGCGCGAGGTTTCCAGGTCCAGACCGGCAGATGCGCCCCCACCGCGTTCAGGAGTCGGAGCGTCGGGGTGTCCGACGCCGTCAGCGTCAAGTCGAGGAGCGGGCGATCGACGCGGACGCGGAGGGAGGCCTGGCCGATCCAGGTGAGCTCGATGCGCGAGAACCCCGTATGCGTGCAGGCCGCCCCGTAGTACCGGGGGCAGGCGGTGTCGAGCCGCGGGCCGTCGACGTAGATGGACCAGTCGCCCGCGGGATCGCGGTGCCATACCGTGCGATACGGACCGAAGTCGCTTTGCGGGAACACGCGGAGAGCCAGCACGTGACCGGAGTCGAACGGCAGCCCGAACACGCCCCAACCCTTGACGTACTCGTGTTCGGGCCACGGCGCTTGGCCCCGCTTCTCGGGGAGGTCGCCAAGCGTGGATGCGAGGTCAAGCGTCGGGACGCGCTTCGAACGACCGGGTACTCATGCCGGCGAACCTTACCGGCGCGTTCGCCGCGCCACTTCCGGGAGCGCTAGCACGGGTTGCTGATCACATCGCGGAAGTTGTTGAACCTCGTGATAGTGGCGCCTCCTCCTCCGAAGGCGAGGTAGTCGAGCGGTAACAGGGACCCGTATTGAGCGTTCTTCCCGAACTCACGGATATCGCCGGGGATGCTGTTGCCGAATTGCCAGTTGCAAGCCCCCCTGACGGTCGCGTTGGTGAAGAACGGGTAGAAGTCTGCCGGTTGGCCGTCGTCGGTCGTTGGTATCAGGGTGCACCCGGCACCGGTTGTTCGGTTGCACGTCGAGAACTCGATACGTGGAAGATCTGCCTCGAACGCGACGCGGCTGTACGGCTGGTCGAAGTTGGTGCCGGTCGTCGCGCTGGTGAACCGGAACGGCGTCGGATGCAAGGCGGTGTTCCCGTCCGGCCACACCGGCGTGTACGAGACACCGTCGAACCCGGTGTTCGTCTCGGTACAGCCCTGCACCTTGTAGAGGAGCGACCTGGAAGCCGGGAAGCAGAAGTCGTCCTCGCCCGCTCCCTCGGTGGGTTCCTGATCGGCGCCGCTCCCTTCCGTGTTGCCCGCCGGGCACGCGATCGGGTTGCCTGAGCTGTCGATCCCGAACGGCGTCGCCGGGACCTTGGCTCCGTTGCAGAACTGGAAGTGGCCGATCTCATCGGAGAAAGCAACGTTGTAGCTGTGGGCCGCCCAGATCACGCGGGTCTGCTCCGACGCGGTGCTGTACATGGGGTGGAAGGCGTACGGGATCGCGTCGCAGCTGGTGCCGGTCGGGTCGTACTTGATCTGCGCGAACCCGTTGCTGGGACTGGCCGTCATCGACCCGGATTGGCCCGTGGTCATGTCATCGATCTGAGCCTGCAGACCGTTCGGTGTGTCGTGGAGACCGACCTGCAGCCGGTCGCCCGACGACATGAAGAGGTCCTTCCCGGGGTTGGGGGTGAACGTTGAAAGGGTGGAGTCGATCGGGTTCGCCGGCGCCTGCGCAACCCCGTTGCGGGTGACGAAGGCGAATTGGAACGTTTCGATCCCGACCCTGGCCGCGCAGGTTTGGTTCTGGACGGTGCCGTTGACCGGGTCCTCCAGGAGGCTGAAGACGTTCATGGCGGCGCACCACCGGGCCGGGTTGCAGGTGTCGGCCCCGACCGCGACCGCCCACGTTGGCCACGGCACCCAGCCAGGTGGGTAGAACTGCAGCTCCATGAACGCGGTGCCCGGATGGTTGGGTGACACGGTCGGATCGACGATGTTGCTGTCGCTGTCAGGAGCGCACGTCGACACTTGCTCCGGATAGGACTGCGTGTCGCACAGTGCCATCCCGAACCATAGGGCGCCGTTCAGTTCGAAGTTGTACGCCTTCCCGGGTGCCGTCGGGCTCGACGGGGTCGGCTCTTTCGGGAGCGTCACGTTGTACCGCATCCGGTTCCCGGAACCGGGGGTGTTCGAGTAGAAGAGCAGCGACGGCTCGTCGTGCCCGACGTACTCGTTGGCGCCGAAAACCTCGGCCGAATTGGCCAGATCCGGACAGAGCGGACTGTATTCGCAGTTGATGTTCATGTGCTGGTTCGAGGACGGAGCCGCCTGAGCGGGCACCCCGCCACCTGTCGCCGCCGGCATCAAGCCTGCAGCTCCCAGCAGCAGAGCAACCAAGAACGATCGCCTCTTGCCGATCATCGTCGCGGTCCTCCTTCGGGGGTTGAGGAGCCGGCCGACGCCAACTAGCGCAACGGCCGAGCCGGTTCCGGCGGACGCTTATTCGCGGCAAGCACTCCGATCACCCTACGGTTCGATCGAGAGATAACGCAAGCCCGTCAGGCAGGGCGAACTGGGTCTAGCTGGGATCCATCACCGGCGTTAGCCTCCGCCCATGCGATTCCTCGTCCTCGGACCTCTCGAGGTCGCGGGGGCGGGCGGGGAGCCGTTCTCGATCGCCGGATCGAAGGAGCGAACGATCCTCGCCTGCCTCATCGCGCGTGCGGGTCGGGTCGTGCCCGTCGACGATCTCATCGAGGAGCTGTGGGGCGACCATCCGCCTCGGGCGCCCGAGAAGACCCTCGTCTCGTACGTTTCACGACTCCGTCGCGAACTCCATTCCCGCCGGTCTGCCGGCTCGAACGTCGACGTCATCGTCTTCCGTGCGGACGGCTACACGCTCGAGAGCGAGGGTCACGAGATCGATGCGGTCAGCTTCGAGCAGCTCGCGGTCGAAGGGCACCGGCTCCTGACTGCAGGGCACCCCACTCAAGCCGATCCACTTCTCCAAGAAGCGCTCGGACTGTGGCGAGGCGCCGCCTACCAAGGCTACCGGTATACGGGGTTCGGGGCGGCCGAAGGCGATCGCCTCGACGAGCTTCGACGAACGGCCACCGAAGACCTCATCGACTCGAGGCTCGCCGGTGCGGACCCGGGCCAGCTCGTCCCCGAGCTCGAGGCGATGGTTCGGGAGGAGCCGCTGCGCGAGCGGCGGTGGGGCCAGTTGATGGTCGCGCTCTACCGAGCCGGCCGTCAGGCCGAGGCACTCCAAGCCTTCGCGCGCGCCCGGGAGGTGCTGGTCGGCGAGCTCGGGATCGAGCCGGGCGTCGAGCTGCAACGACTCCAGTCGGCGATCCTCTCCCACGATCCCGAGCTCGAAGGCGGTCGGCCCCCGCCAGCGGAGCCTGTTCGTCCCACGGATGTGTGCCCGTACAAAGGACTCGCTCGGTTCGAAACCGTCGATGCGGACTTCTTCTTCGGTCGGGAGCAGGTGGTCGCAGAGTCGATCGGTCACCTCGTGGGAGGAAGGTTCCTGGCGCTGATCGGACCCTCGGGAAGTGGCAAGTCGTCCCTGTTGCGTGCGGGACTCATGCATGCACTCGGATCGGGGGCGCTTCCGGGCAGCGAACGGTGGGCCTACTTCGCGATGCGACCGGGCAACCATCCGCTCGATGCGTTGGGTGATGCGCTGAACGAGAGGCGAAAGCACTCGATGCTCGCCGTCGACCAATTCGAAGAGGTCTTCACGGCGTGCTCCGACGTCGGCGAGCGCACCACCTTCCTCGACGCCATCACGGAAGCCGCTTCGGCGCCCGATAGCACCACCACGATCGTCATCGCGATGCGAGCGGACTTCTACGGACGATGCGCCGAGCACCGAGGACTGGCATCGCTGCTCGCCTCCGACCAGATCCTTGTCGGGCCGATGGACGCCGACGAGCTCCGGAGGGCGATCGAGCTTCCCGCGCAACGAGCGAGCCTGACCGTTGAGGACGAGCTCGTCGACTCGCTCGTTTCAGACACCGTCGGCCAGCCCGGTGGCCTTCCCCTCCTCTCGACGGCACTGCTCGAGCTGTGGACTCACCGTCGCGATCGAACCCTTCGGTTGGACGACTACCTGCGTGCAGGAGGAGTGAAGGGGGCGGTCGCACGGTTGGCGGAGGAGGCCTTCGGCCGGCTCGATCGCGATGGCCAGGCAGCGGCCAAGCGGATCCTGCTTCGCCTGGCTGCACCCGGGGAAAGGGCGGACGTGGTCCGCCGCCGGGCTCCGCTCTCGGAGTTCGATCTGGACCGTGACGCGGACGCGAGACACGCGATGGCGGTCCTGACCGATGCCCGCCTTGTCACCGTCGCGGAAGGAACAGCCGAGGTTGCTCATGAGGCGTTGCTCCACGAATGGCCGAGGCTTCGGACCTGGCTCGAGGACGACGCGGAAGGGCGGAAGCTCCATCGGCACATCACGGGATCGACGCACACGTGGGACGAGGGAGAGCGTGACCCCGCCGATCTCTATCGGGGGGCTCGACTCACAGCCGCGTGGGAGTGGGCCGAGCCCCATGAGACGGATCTGAACGACCTCGAACGGGAGTTTCTCCGGGCGAGCCGCACCGCGTCCGAGGGCGAAGCCGTCCGCGCCCGCCGGACGAACCGTCGACTGCGGGGTCTCCTCGTCGGCGTCGCCGTGCTGCTCGTGGCGTCCCTCGTGATCGGCGAGCTGGCGCTCACCCAACGAGATCGAGCGACCGACGCGCTGACGTTCGCGGACGCTGGGCGGCTCGCCTCGCGGTCGCGCGTGGAGCAAGATCCGGTGCTCGCGCTGATCATGGCGAGGGAAGCCGTGAACCTCGATGACTCGCCCGAGGCAAGGAGCGCTCTGTTCGCGGCGCTCGAGCGAAGCCCCGCTATCACCGACCGGATCTTCGCGCCCGGCGGGTCGTCTCCGGCGGGAGATGAAACGCAGTGGATCGCGATGTCCCCGGATGGGCGGACGCTCGCGATCGGCGATGCCTCTCCAACGATCGAGCTCTTCGATGCCGTGCGAAAGGCGCCGCTCGGCACCCTCGACGTCGGAACCGGAACCGACCGGGCGAGCTTCAGCCCCGACGGTCGAACGCTCGTGTTCGCGACCTCGAGCGACGAGCTCGTGTTGGTTGACGTCGCCACGCGGACCGACCGAGGACACGTTCGGACCAAGGGCCCAGTGGACGCGATCGCCTTCGCACCGGACGGAACGAGGCTTCTGACCGCCGAGGTCCTCCAGCGTACGGAGCTCCTCATCCCGCGCGACCCCGTCACGCTCGAACAGTCCGCGCCGAGTGTCCGTACCGCCCGTGGCGAGGATCAGGTCGCACCGCTCGCATCGTTCGCGATGGCGTTCTCTCCGGATGGCCGCTCGCTCATCACGACCCGCCCCGGCCGAGGGCCCACCCTCGTGTGGAACGCGGACCTCGGGCTCGTTCGGCGCCTTCCGCTGGGAGGGAACGAGATCGCGGTGAGCCCGAACGGCCGCGTTGCCGCGATCGTCAAGAATACGGGCGAGGGGGGCAGCCACGAGGAGACACGAGTCGCCTTCGTGAACATCAGGACCGGCGTCTCCCGCGTCACTTCGGTTGCGCACGGTGCTGCGGCGTCCACGCAGTTCGAGACTACGGGTGTCGCCTTCGCCCCGGACGGGCGGACCGTCGTCACCGCCGGGAACGATTCGCGACTCGTGACGTGGGACGTGGGAACAGCGTCGATCCGGACGTCATCGGGGGGGACCGGAAACGTCCCCCTCCGAGGCCCCGAGATCTCGCCGGACGGAACCACCGCGTTCACGACCGATCGGAACCGCGACGTCGTGCTGTGGGACCTGACCGGAAACAACAGCCTCGCGCGCTCTTTCACCGCAGGATCGGGTTTCGGACAATGGCCGTACTTCGCGATGAGCCCGAACGAACGGGTGATCGCCGTGGCCAGCGCCCCAGGTGCTCAGTTCGGGGTGTCGGGCACGATCGCGCTGATCGACACCTCTAGCCTGCGCGTGGTTCGGCGTATCGGGTATCGAAGCAGCAGTCCCATGGGACTCGCGTTCAGCCCGGATTCATCGACGCTCGCCGTCGGCTCCTGGAACGACAGCCCCCGCGCCCAAGGCTCCGTACGACTCTGGGACGTCGCATCCGGGAGGCCGGAGACACCGGAGCTGCTGGGCGCCGAGGGAACTCAAGTCTGGGCGTTCGCATTCTCCCCGGACGGGCGGACGCTCGTCGGCGGCGGGCCCGTGCGCGACCACGGGAGCGGTGCTCGGGCCTTCGTCTGGGACCTGTCGGAAGGGGGACGACTCGAGGGTCACGTCGCCGCGCCGCAACCGATCAATCAGCTGGCCTATACGCCGGACGGTTCGCTGCTCAGCGCCGTCACGGGGCAGTCCGAGGGCGGGAACCTCATGACGTGGGACGCCGGGTCACTGGCGACGGTGTTGAACGTTCCCATCGACAACGTGGGCGTGTATTCGGCCGACGTCTCGAACGACGGCCGCACGATCGTGACGGGAGGGCAGGCGGGCCCTCGGATATGGGATATCGCGACGGGTAACCCCTTGGGTCCGGCGCTGACAGGGCTGAACGGCTTCGCCGCCACCGTCGACATGAGTTCAGACGGGAGCACCATCGTCGGGGCGGACGGGTCTGGCCACGTTGTGCTCTGGGATGTCCAGACGGGCACGACGATCGGAGATCCCCTCCCTGGGCCGGGGCCCAACGACAACTGGCTCGCCGCATATTTCACCCCCGACGGACGTCACGTGTTCGTGGTCTCTGAGACCGGCTCCGGATGGGTCTGGGACGTGGATCCGTCGGACTGGGAGACGATGGCCTGTCGGGTCGCGGGACGGAGCCTCACCCCGCAGGAGTGGCAGGAGTTCCTGCCCGACCGGCCGTACCACGCAACCTGCGGTTCTTGAGGGATCTCTCCGCCGCAGTCGATCCGTAGTCGATCCCGCAACCGTCCCGAAGCCAGGCGAGAGCAGCCTCTCCCCGACGCGGCGGGCGAAGGTCCCGCCCGGCGGAAGGAGGCCGATAATGTCGACCCAGGTTCTCGGCGGACAGAAGCGTTCCAGGACGATCGCTGCGATCGTCGCGCTGGCCCTCGCGTTGGCGATCTTCCTGCTGGCGGCCCAAGCAACGTCGCTCCGGTCGTCAAGGGGCGGCGCTCAGCTCCGGCCGGCGCCCGAGCAGTTGGCAACGCTTTCCAGCACGCACGCGGTGAACGGGAGTCGGATCCCGGCCGGATGCTGGGTGAAGTTCGGCTGCGACCGGGGGGGAACCACGATGAGCACGCGCCTTGGGAGCGTCCGACGGATCCCGGACGGATGCCGGGTCAAGTTCGGGTGCCAACCCGACGCCGGCGGCAGGGAGAGGCACTAGCTCCACGAAGGCCCCGATACACGGGTCGACCTCATCATCCCGTTGTCCGATGTGTTGCTCACTCCTTGCTGGGCACCACCGCGTGGAATGATTCCGCGCGTGAGCAGGAAAGAGGTTATCCAGCATGTCTCCGACACCGCGCTGCTTGCCGCGGGCTGGCGCGCCATGGAATCGGGCCGCTCAGGCGCGTTGTTCCAGGACCCGCTCGCTGCCGGCCTTGCGGGCGAACGAGGCCTTCGGAGCGCACAGAGGCTGCCGGATGGGGCATGGGTCGTCGCCATCCGTACCGTCGTGATCGATGCGTTCTTGCGCTCGGCGATCTCGTCAGGGATCGAAACGATCGTGAACCTCGGCGCGGGGCTCGATACCCGACCGTATCGGATGGATCTTCCCTCTTCCCTTTTATGGGTCGAGGTTGACCATGCGAGTCTCATCGAACGCAAGGAGGCTCAACTCCGTGACGAAGCACCCGTGTGTGCGGTCGAACGGTTCGGTCTCGATCTTGCCGAGCGCGCTTCCCGCAAGGAGCTCTTCGATCGCCTGGGCACGACCTCAACCCGAGCGATGGCGCTCACCGAAGGTGTCGTCTCGTACCTCAGCGTGGACGAGGCGGGAGCCCTCGCGAACGATCTTCGCGCGCAGCCGTCCTTCGAACTATGGGTGACCGAATACCTCTCATCGCAGCGGCTGCGGTACTACCAGAAGCACCAGCCGCTCCAGAGGGTCCCGGTCCGCTTCGACCCCGTGAGCTGTGAGGCGTTCTTCACTCAACACGGCTGGCGCGTCCGGGAGATCCGCTACCTCGGTGAGGAGTCGCGGCGGCTCCACCGACCGGTCCCGCTTCCGCGCTTCGCCAAGGTGATGCGCCCGCTGATGTCGCGAGCTAAGCGGCGGCAGATGCTTCGGGACATGGGCTACGCGGTTCTCGAACGAGCCACCTGAGGAGAGGAACGTGTGGAGGACGCATGGGAAGCAGACCGGCCAGAGCGGACGGGCAGTGGGTGGGAGCCAGCCGGTACGCTACTCGGGTGGGACCTGGCACGCTCTCGCGGGTGACCGGCAGACCCGCCAGAACCCAACACCTGCGCGACCTCGCGCGGCTGCGCCGTGTCCGCGACCGGATCGACCGGGAGTACGCGCAGCCGCTGGACGTCGAGGCGCTCGCCCGCGGCGCGCACATGTCGGCCGGCCACCTCAGCCGCCAGTTCCGGCTCGCGTTCGGTGAGTCGCCGTACAGCTACCTGATGACGCGTCGTATCGAGCGCGCGATGGCGCTGCTGCGTCGCGGCGACCTGAGCGTCACCGAAGTCTGCTTCGAGGTCGGCTGCTCGTCGCTGGGCACCTTCAGCACCAGGTTCACCGAGCTGGTCGGCATGCCTCCCAGCCAGTACCGGCGTGAGGCGACGGGCGAGATGGCCGGGATACCACCGTGCGTCGCGAAACAGGTGACCAGACCGGTCAGGAATCGAGAAGCGAAGGTCGGCGAGCCGCAGCTAGCCTGACCGCCATGAACGACATCACGATCCACGCCAGCTTCCTGCCGCACGACGACCCTGACGCGTCTGTGGCGTTCTACCGCGACACCCTCGGGTTCGAGGTCCGCATGGACGTCGAATACGGTGGGATGCACTGGATCACGGTCGGCCCCACCGACCAGCCCGGCACGTCGATCGTCCTCTACCCGCCGGCCGCCACGCCCGGCATCACCGAGGAGGAGCGCCGGACCGTGGCCGAGATGATGGCGAAAGGCACCTTCTCGTCGATCCTGCTGGCCACGAAGGACGTCGACGGCACGTTCGAACGGGTGCAAGCCGGGGATGCCGAGGTGGTCCAGGAGCCGACCGACCAGCCGTACGGGGTCCGCGACTGCGCCTTCCGCGATCCCGCGGGCAACCTGGTCCGCATCCAAGAGCTGAGCTGACAGGAGGAGGACTGAGCGATGGCCGAGAAGAAGACCGCGAAGAAGAGCACGACGTCCGCCAAGCGCACCACAGCGCCCCGAAATTCGTCCTCGAAGTTCACGGCCGACGAACGGGCCGCGATGAAGGAGCGCGCGAAGGAGCTGAAGGCGGAAGCGGCGAAGGCGGACGGGGAGCAGGCCCTACGCGCGGCGATCGCGAAGATGCGGGGGAAGGATCGCGCCATGGCCGAGAAGGTCGACGCGATCGTCACGGCCAGCGCGCCGGAGCTCTCGCCGAAGACCTGGTACGGGATGCCCGCCTACGCCAAGGACGGCGAAGTCGTCTGCTTCTTCCAGGACGCGGGGAAGTTCAAGTCCAGGTACGCGACGTTCGGCTTCAGCGACGCGGCGAACCTCGATCAAGGCGGCCTATGGCCGGTCACCTTCGCGCTGAAGGAGCTGACCGCCGCCGAGGAGAAGAAGCTCGTCACGCTCGTGAAGAAAGCGGTGCGCTGAGGACGGAGCTCGTTCCGAGGGCTCGCTCGCGTCCGAACGACACGCTGATCGCCGCGCTGGTTCGGACACGCGAGTGATCCTCAGCCTTTCCTTTTGATGGTTTCGCCAGCTGTGCGCTGGGTAGGGCTTCTATGGTGCGTGAACACCTATCTTGTCGAAGTCCTCCCCCTGAGCCGATCGTCTGAGCCGGTCGCCCTTGCCCCCCAACGGTGACCGGCCAACCGCAGGCCAGCGGCGCGATCGACCTGCGGCTGATCGCTCCGAGAGATCGGAAAGGGGATCTATGCGAACTCTTCATCATGCCCGCACCGCTTCATCCCGATGTCCGTTCTGGTGTTGACCGCCGGCCTCGTCGTAACGCTGGCAGGGCCGGCGGCGGCGAGCGCTGTCCACTACGTTGCGCCCACGCCGTTGGGCCTGCCCTTGGTAGACAGCGGTTGTGACCACCCGGGGTTCAACACCATCCAGGCGGCGGTCACAGCGAGCACAGCAGGCGACACCATCATCGTGTGCCCGGGCGGCTACCCGGAGCAGGTGACCGTCGACAGGAACCTCACCCTCACGGGGAGCAGCGCCACGATCCAAGCCCCAGGGATCCTCGCTGGGGACTTGAACATCGTCGACATCACGAACGCAGCCACGGTGACCATGTCCGACTTCACGGTGTCCGGTCCCGGTGCATCGGGGTGTGGGAGCATCCACACAGGCATCGCGGTGCTCGGCGGAGCCACTCTTCACCTCAGCGACACCACCGTCAGGAACGTTCGGGACACGCCTTTCTCCGGGTGTCAAAACGGTGAGGGCATCCGCGTTGGCACTCCCCGAGGCTCCAGCACCCCGGATGTGGGACACGCCACGATCGACAACGTCGTGGTGACGGGCTACCAGAAGAACGGCATCGTGGTCGCGGGGACGGCCTCCAGCGCCCAGGTCACGAACAGCACGACCGTCGGCGCTGGCAAGACGACGGTCATTGCCCAGAACGGGGTCGAGGTGATCAACGGCGCGACGGCCACGGTTGACAGCAACGTGATCAAGGGCGACTTCTACACACCGCGGACATTCACCGCTTGCGGCCTGCTGATCATCAACGCAGGGGGAGTCCAAGCGTCCGCAAACACGTACATCAACGACGAGAAGAACCAATGCAACTTCGGCAAGGGAGGAGGCACCTTCCAGGGGTAGGGCCTACCCTCGATCCTCATCCGACAGCGACGCAGGCGGACGCGGTTTCCCGCTCGCCTGTGTCCGCGGTCGGATGGCGACCGGGAGGGATCACCTGGCGAGGATCTCGGTCGTACGGTCGATCCCCCAGGTGTCGCCCACCTCCATCGCGATCGACAACGACGCTTCCAGGTGATTCCGCGCGCTCGCGGTATCGCCGTGCGCGAACGCCACCTCACCGAGGCGCCGGCGTACCGTCGCGAGGTAGGACGAAGGCACCATGCCGCGGCTCGCGATCTCCATCGCAGACAGCAGCAGGGGCTCGGCCCCGCCATGGTCGCCCTCCGCCAGGGCGACGCCCGCCGATGCTTCGAGCGCGCACACGATCAGCAGCGGCGCCTCGACCTCCTTCGCGAGCCGAAGGCTCTCGTCCGCGTCTACGCGCGCGATCGTCAGATCCCCCGCCTCGGTCGCCACCAGCGCTAGGATCCAGAGGAAGTACGAACAGAAGAACAGATCACCGAGCAGCCGACAGATCGCGAGTCCTTCCTCAGCTGCCTTCCGCGCCTGATCGAGATGCCCGAGCCGCGCATCGCACAAGGCGAGCGCGAACAACGCTTGTCGCATGCCCTGGCGGTCATCGTTCTGTTGCGCGAGGTCGAGCGCCTCGGTCGCCATCACTCGCGAGCGGTCGAACTCCCCTTGCAGGGGATAGATCGAGCCCAACGTGCCCAGTCCGTCCACCAGGCACCAGTCGTCGTGGGCCTCCCGAGCGAACGCGATGCTCTCTTCGAACGACGAGCGGGCGGTCCCGACATCGTTGCGGAAGAACGCGAGCAGCCCGATGTCGCTAAGGGACCGTGCGGTCATCGAGCCATCGCCGAGCGAGCGCGCCAGTGCGAGGCACTCTTCGGCGAGGGCGAGCGATCGTCCGCCGTCGCCGGTCACGGCTCTGAGCAGCGCCGCTCCCCACAGCGCCATCGCGCGGGCCCGGGACCGATCACCGTCCGACCGCGCGATGGCGGGCTCGAGCCAGCGTAGCCCCTCTTCGAACATCCCACGAAGGAACCAGAAGAGCGCCAGCCCTGCGGCAAGCCGCAGCTGGAGACCATCGCCCGCGTCGGTGTCTGCCGTCCGGTCCAGGACGGCGCGCACGTTCTCGTAGTCGTCCGCGAGCCGGCTGACCCACACCTGCTGGTCGGGCCCCGTCAGCTGTGACTCCGCGCGTTCCACCAGCGCCACGTAATACGTCGCATGCCGATCCTGCGTCCGTTCCCAGTTGCCATCGCTCCGGAGCCGCTCGGCCGCGTGGTCGCGGATGGTCGCGAACAGGTCGAAGCGCCCGCGTTCAGATCGAACCAGGCTCTTGTCGACCAACGCCTCGAGGACGTCGATCTTCGCGTCGCACACATCTTCGGCCGCTTCGAGGGTCCACCCTCCGAGGAAGATCGAGAGCCGCGCGAAGAGCTCCCGCTCCTCGGTGTCCAGCAGTTGGTAGCTCCATGCGATCGTAGCCTCGAGCGTCCGGTGGCGCTCCGGCGCGTCGCGCGCCGTACTTGTCAACACGGGAATTCTCGCCTCCAGGCGCGCGAGCAGTTCCCTCGCGCCGAGGAGCCGGACCCGGGCCGCGGCGAGCTCGATGCCGAGGGGGATCCCGTCGAGTCGTGAGCAGAGCTGCGCTACGACGCCGGGATCGGGCTCGAAGTTCGGGTCGAGCCTCCGTGCGCGCTGGACGAACAGATCGACCGCCGCAGCCTCCGCCAAGGGCTGGAGCGGGTAGTCGTGCTCACCCTGGATCCGCAGGGCTTCCCGGCTCGTCACCAGACACGTCAGACCGGACATCGAGTCAGCAGGGATGCCACGGTGCCGGCCGCCCCCACGATCTGTTCGAAGTTGTCGAGCACGAGCAGCGTGTCCCGGTCCTTGAGGAAACCCCTCAGCTCGGCCGTCGTCCCGAGGGCGTCACCGATCACCGGCTCCAGGAGGTCCAGGTCGAACACGGCCGAGAGGTCGACGAACCACGCACCATCCCGATAGGAGCCCGCGACCGCCCCCGCGACCTCGACCGCGAGTCGCGTCTTCCCGATGCCGCCCGTGCCCGTGACCGTGACGAGTCGAACGCGACCGTCGCCGAGGAGATGGAGCAGGTCTTCGCGCTCGTCCGCACGGCCGAGCATCGGCGACGCCATCGCCGGGAGGTTCGTCGATCGAGCGCCCATGACCGGTGGGAACGGCCGGTCGCCCA
>Ga0070706_100002390_pt1 | contig 18921 bp, 19 predicted proteins | sample KBSK5501metaG_FD_65476 | JGI IMG/M metagenome (GOLD analysis project Ga0070706, IMG submission 65476) | Corn, switchgrass and miscanthus rhizosphere microbial communities from Kellogg Biological Station, Michigan, USA - KBS K5-50-1 metaG | ecosystem: Host-associated > Plants > Roots >... | reverse complement strand
ACGCTCCAGGACCTGATCGATTTCAACAACGCCCATCCGGCGCTCGAGGGTCCGTGGAACTCGGCGGTCTTCGATCTCGCCCAGGCGACCGGCGGTCGGGCCGATCCCGACTGCACGGCCGCGCGTCAATTCGCCACGTCTACGGCGCAGGCCGCGATCGACGACCTCATGGCGGCGAACAACCTCGACGCGATCATCGCGCCGACGAACGGTCCGGCCTGGGTGACCGACCCGGTCAAGGGCGATCTCGGCGGCGACTTCTCGCTGTTCGTCGGGTCGTCGAGCCCTTCGGCGATCGCGGGCTACGGGAGCGTCACGATCCCGGCGGGCTTCGTCGGGCCGCTGCCGATCGGCGTGTCGTTCATCGGCGGCCGCTGGTCCGAGCCGACGCTCATCGGCTTGGCCTACGCGCTGGAGCAGGCGATCCACGTCCGCGTCCCGCCGACGTTCCTCACGTCGACATCGGCCACGGCGGCGACACAGGGAGCCGCGACGCGCGAGGAGAAGCGGGCGGTCGTTCCGAGCCCCGACGGCCGCTCGACGATGCCGTCGGTGCGGTAGGTCCGTTCGGAGCGAGGCGCCACGTCGTGGGCCTCCCTCCGCCACGTGTTGGTGGCAATTTCGTGCCGGGCAACGATCGAATCGACGGCGCCAAGTGCTTCGACATCTGCGACGGTGGCGGCGGCCTGGACTACGTGGGCCACTGCGAGGCGTAGCGCTCGACGAACGCCCGGACGACCTTCCGTCCGGTCAATGGAAGCCCCGCCACGACTGGCGGGGCTTCCGCATTGATAGCCGACGCCTATCGCCGGATCGCAAACAGATATTGGAGTTCCGCCTCGTGCCACGCGTAGAGTCCGCGCCGAGCACCAAGGAGGAACCGTGGTCACTGTCTCAGCGAGCGTCGATCAAGGCGCACTCGATCGAGGCCGTCAGGCGCTCCTGCGCGGCTGGTCGACCACAGTCACGCGGGAAGCGAACCTGCTTCTGGTCCGAGCCAAAGGCACCCGGATCTGGGACTCGGACGGGACGGAGTACATCGACTGCACGTCACAGGCATGGTCGAACAACATCGGGGCGAGCCATCCGCACGTCCTCGCCGCCGCTACCGCCCAGGCCGAGGAGATCGCCCACGCTCGGAGCAACTACGACACGATTCCCCTGCTGCTCTTCTCGGATCGAATCACGCGGCTGGCGCCCCAAGGACTGAATCGGGTCGGTTACTGCCTCCACGGCAGCCTTGCCGTGGAGATGGCGCTGAAGATCGCGGCCAAGAACCGGCCCGGCGCGGCCAACCCTCTGACGCTCTATGACGGGTATCACGGCCGGAGCCTGGCGACGATGTCGGCCGGCTGGCCCCACACCCACGACCAGTTCCATCGCCTCATGCCGCAGTTCGTCCGCGTTCCCCAGCCATACCCGTACCGCGCACCCGCCGGCATGTCGAGCGATGACATCGCCGTTCACTTCGCGGACCTCCTGAGGGACACGATCCGTCGCGGCGTCAACGGCCGACCGTCGGCCGTCCTGATGGAGCCGATCCAGGGGAACGGCGGCCACGTCGAATTCCCGCGGCTCTACTACAAGCTGGTGCGGCAAATCTGCGACGAGGAGGGCCTGCTCCTCATCTGGGACGAGATCCAGACTGGCCTCGGCCGGCTCGGCGCCTGGTGGGCGTCTGACCTCTATGACGTCGTCCCGGACATCCTGGTGTTCGGCAAGAGCGTCGCCGGCGGGTACCCGTTGGCGGGCGTGCTCGTCCGCGAGGATCTCGCCGGGTTCGAGACCGGCGACGACGCATTGACCTTCGGTCAGTTCCCGGTCTCGCTCGCCGCAGGCCTCGCAACCCTCGACGTCCTGGAGAACGAAAACCTCATCGATGCGGCGCGCGAGATGGGGACGTACCTCACCGCGGGACTTCTGGCGATGCAGGACCGACACCCCCTCATGGGTGACGTCCGCTGCCCCGGCCTGTTCACGGCGGTTGAGCTCGTCAAGGACCGGGCGACGAAGGAGCCGGCGCGCAAGGAGGCCGAACAGGTCTACGAGCTGGGGCTGAAGCACGGCGTCATGTTCGGAACCAGCCGGTACGCCGGCCTCGGCAACGTCGTGAAGGTCAAGCCGCCGCTGACGATCAGCCGCGCGGACATGGACCAGGTCATCGACGTGTTTGATCGCGTCCTCACCGAGATCGAAGGGAGCTCCCGATGACTCGATCGCTCCGGCTGCGGCCATGGGCGGCAACGCTCGGTACGCTGGCTATCGTCGTTACCGGCTGTGGAAGCGCGGCCGCTCCGGGGTCGTCGACGGCTCCTTCGAGCGCCGCCTCGGCGCCCTCCGGGCCCGCCGGATCCTCCGGATCGCCGGCGGCGAGCACCGCCACCGAATGGTCCCGAGCCTCGGACGGCACGTCGCTCTCGATGATCGCCGAGGCGACGCTCAACAGCCAGGTCCTCGAGAGCCTCCTTCCCGACTTCAAGGCGAAGACCGGGATCGATGTCCAGCTCGAGCAAGCGCCGTACGACAGCGTTGTCCAGAAGCTGACCCTCGACGCCACGACGAAGCAGGGCGGCTACGACATCGTGTCGCTGCCCTACGAGTTCCTCGGGGCCTTCGCCGAGAAGGGCTGGATCGCGCCGATCGACGCTCGGCTCGCGGCCACGAGCGCCTTCGGGCCCGGCTTCGACCCGTCTGCGATCATCCCTGCGCTCTGGAAGGCGTCATCGGTGTGGCGCGACAAGACGTACGGAATGCCGTCCAACAGCGCCGTGATGATGATGTTCTACCGAAAGGATCTCTTCGAGAACGCCTCCGAGCAGACCGCCTTCAAGGCGAAGTACGGCTACGACCTCGCCGTCCCGAAGACCTGGAAGCAATATCGCGATGCCGCGGAATTCTTCACCCGCAAAGCGGGCCAGAAGCTGGCCGGCACGACCCTGACCAAGGACTTCGCCGGCGTCGCGATGACCGGCAAGCGGCACGTCGCCACGGTCCTCGAGTGGTTGGACTATGGATGGACGTACGGCGGCGGGATCCTCGATGCTCAGGGCAACCTGATCATCGACAGCCAACAGAGCGTCCAGAGCCTCGACTACATGGCCGGGCTCGGGGCGTTCGCTCAGCCCGGATACACCAACGCGACCTGGGACGAGACGACAGCCACCCTGCAGCAGGGGAACGCGGCGCTGAGCATCACCTGGGGCGACACGGCCGGCGCGATGGAAGCCGCCGATCAGTCCGCGGTCGTCGGGAAGATGGGCTATGCCAGCATCCCGACGCTGAACGACGGTGACAAGCCGATCGCCCACCTGGGCAGCTGGACCTACCTCATCCCCTCGGGAAGCACGAAGCAGGACGCGGCCTGGGAGTTCATGCAATGGGCGCTGTCACAGCCGGTTCAGAAGGCGCTCGCCAAGGGCGGCGGTCTACCGGCATTGACGTCGTCGTTCGAGGACCCGGAGCTGGTGGGCACGCTGCCGTACTGGAAGCAGGAGCTCGTGAGCCTCGGCGAATCGAAGAGCCGACCGCGGATCCCGGAATGGGGCGCCCTGTCCGACATCCTGCAGAAGGAAATCTCGAACGTCATCTCCGGCCAGGCGACGTCCAGTGCCGCCCTCAAGCAGGCGGACGATCAGCTGAAGGCGGTCCTGCCGCTTCCGATCCTCTATCAATAGGCGCCTGCCGGCTGGCACCTCGGGGATGACTCCTCCGTCCTCGAGGTGCCACGCTGGCAGCGAGCTTCAGGAGCGTCCCGATCTGGAGCTCGCCCTGGCGCGAACGCAACGCCCCGATGCCGACGATGCACGGACCGACCGCCGGGGTCGTCACGAACTGAACACCGGGCTGCGGATAGAACCGGGCCACGTATTCGGGCACGACGGCGATCGCCCGGCCGGCCCCGACCACGGCCAGCATCGCTTCCATGCTGTCCTCGCCGACGACGAACGTTGCGCCCGGGTTCGGCACCGTCGGGAGCCAGCTCATTCGCCACTCCTGCGACGCCATGGCGTTCGGGAGCGCGACGGGCTGCTGGGCAAGCATGGACTCGAGGTCGTGCGGCCGGCCCTCGGCGAGCCTGCTGCTGACAGCGACGAGACGAGGCCACTCGAACAGGGGAACGGAAAGGACGTCGTCCGGGGGCGGGCTGACGACGAACGCCAGGTCCACGATGCCCCGCTCCAGGGCGCGATGGTGCTCGGCGAAATCGAGCTGTTCGAACTCCAGGATGAGCCGCGGGTGGTCGCGGCGGATGGCCGTGAGGAACCGCTCTCCAACGCCTTGGGCGTATTCGTCGGCAAGGAAACCGATCCGGACCTCGCCGGTGAGGCGGCGAGCACTGATCTGGGCTAGGCGCCTGAGGTGAGTCGCGTCGTCGAGCAACCTCGCCGCGAGGGGAAACAGTTCGGCCCCGGGCCCGGTCAAGGAGACAGCCTTGCTCGTTCGCTCGAACAGCTGGACACCGAGCTCCCCCTCGAGTGCCTTGATCTGCTGGCTGATCGATGGTTGGGCGACATGCAGCTTCTCGGCGGCCCGCCCGAAATGAAGCTCGCGGGCGACCGCCACGAAATATTCGAGCTGACGTAGTTCCACGCGTTCGCTCCCTGGGCTCCCGTAGGCGCCGGATCACGCGATAGACAGTGTTGATCACCATCGCGCCTGTCCAGCGTATCAATAGCCGGAGACTATGGACGAATCGGAAACTGGTATTGGCGATGGAGGCGTCGCTGACCGTAGAGTCGGCGCATGTCGCACCTCGGGATGACTGACCGATGGATCGCGTGACGAGCTCCGCGTCGGGAGCTTCGCTGGGCGTGCTCGCCTCCGGGGCGAGCTCCCGCCGCCGGGGGCGCCGAGTCAGCTCCTGGCTGCCATTCCTCGCACCAGCCGTCATCGTCCTCCTGCTCGTTGGAGTGGTGCCGCTGGTTACGGCCCTCCAGATGAGCTTCACCTCCTTCAGCTACGTGCTGCCCGGTCGGACGGGTCAGTGGATCGGCACCGAGAACTACACGAGCCTGCTGAGCAACGGGGCGTTCCTCGGAGCGATCGGTCGGACCATCGCCTTCACCGTCAGCGCGGTCGTGCTGGAGCTCGCGATCGGGCTCCTGCTGGCCACCGGGCTCAATGCCACCGGTCGTGGACGCGGACCGCTCCTGAGCCTCCTGATCATCCCGATGATCCTGACGCCGGTCATCGTCGGACTGATGTTCAACTTCGCCCTCAATCCCCAGTTCGGCCCGATCGCGTCGATCATCCGCGGCGGCACCGGAAGCTCGGTCGACATTCTCGGGTCGCCGATGGGAGCCTTTGCTGCTCTCGTTCTCGCGGACGTCTGGCAGTGGTCGTCGTTCATGGCGCTCATGCTGTGGGCGGGCATGCAGGCGTTGCCGCCTCGCCGCTCGAGGCGGCCCAGGTCGACGGGGCCTCGACGATGCAGCGCCTTCGCCTGATCGTCGTCCCGATGCTCCGACCAGTCATCGTCGTGGCCGTCATCTTCCGGTCAGCCGAGGCCGTCCGGGAGTTCGACAAGGTGTTCGTCCTGACCGGTGGTGGCCCTGGCTCGGCGAGCGAGGTCCTGGACCTGTTCACCTACCGAGTCGCGTTCGTGAACTGGGACATGAGCCTCGCCTCCGCCATGGGAATCGTCGAGTTCATGGCCGCGCTCGCCGCGGCATATGTCTTCTTCCGAGTCGTCACCCGCGGAGGTCGGGAGGCGTGACGGGCCGACTGATGCCACGAACGGCCACGGGCCGACGTCGCGTGCTGACCCTTGGGCTTGCCATCGTCCTCGTCCTGATGCTCCTGCCCTACCTCTGGCTCGTGCTGACGTCGCTGAAGAACCGTACCGACATCTTTTCGGGCGACGTCTTCAGTGCCTTCACACCGACGCTCGACAACTTCCGGCTTGCCTTCATTCAGAAGGGGTTCGCGCGGAATCTCCTGAACTCGACCATCGTCGCCACGACGGCGATGGCGATCGCGATGGCCGTTGGCGTGCCGGCCGGCTACGCCCTGTCACGAACAACGGCGCGCTCGGGGACGTTCCTGCTCTTCGTGATGCTCGCCGCGCGACTCATGCCCGTCGTCGTCCTGGCCGTCCCTCTGTTCGTGATCATGGCCAATCTCGGACTCGTCGGGACATACGCCGGCCCGGTTGTTGCCCACCTGACCTTCCTGGTGCCGTTTGTCGTCTGGATGATGCGAGGCTTCTTCCTTGCCGTCCCAAAGGAGCTCGACGAGGCCGCCTTGATGGACGGGGCCACGCGCGCTCGGTACTTCTTCACGCTCCTGTTGCCGATGACGCGCGGCCCGCTCGCGGCAACGGCGATCTTCGCCCTGATCAACTCGTGGAACGAGCTCCTCTACGGTCTGATCCTCACGAACAAGTTGACGGCGACCCTGCCCGTTGCGACGCCGAGCCTGATGACCCCGATCGGAACGTTCTGGGGTCAGATCGCGGCCGTCGGAGTGGTCACGACACTCCCTGTCCTCGTGTTCGCCCTCCTCGTCCAGCGTCACATCGTGCGCGGGATGACCGGCGGCGCGCTGTCCGACGGATAGGTCTGGGCGCTGCTCCCTCGAGCTCGGCCCAACGTTGCCGCGCGATCGATACTCTTCCAACCAAACGCGCGGTTGGAGCTGGGATGATCGAGGAAGACGTGCCAGGCGATCGTGGGCCCGCGCCCGCATCGCCCGAGGCCGAGAGAGCGGCGCGCAGCCGGCTGATGTCGAATCAGCGGGCGCGGCGCCTCCGCCGGATCTGGCGGACGCTGCCGAGCGGGCCGCGCTGCAAAATCTGCACGTCGCCGTTCGGAGCGCCCGTCGGTCCCGTGCTGCGGCTGATCGGCAAGGGCCGCTGGCCCGGAAACCCGAAATACTGCGGCGGATGCTTCAAGGACCTCTACGCCCATCGGGTCGGCGCCGAAGTCGAGTGCACCTTGTTCTTCGCCGATATCCGCGGCTCGACCCGGCTCGCCGAGACGATGCGACCGAACGAGTTCCGGACCCTGCTCGACCGCTTCTACGAGACGGCCGCAGAGGTGCTCGTGGCGCACGAGGCGGTCGTCGATAAGTTCGTCGGCGACGAGGTCGTCGGCTTCTTCGTGCCGGCCCTGGCCGGCATGGACCACGCGCGGCGGGCGATCGACGCCGGCGTCGCCCTGCTTCGGGCGACCGGCAACGATGGCGATGCCCCGTCGGTCCCGATCGGGATCGGGGTGAACACCGGAACCGCCTACGTCGGTGCGGTGGGCACCGCGGAGCACGTCGAATTCACCGCTCTCGGAGACGCCGTGAACGTGACCGCCCGGCTGGCCTCGGCCGCGGGACCCGGTGAGCTTCTGGTCACCGAGGCCGCGGCGCAAGCCGCCGCGTTCCCGACGGGCGGCTTGCACCGCAGACAGCTCGACCTGCGCGGCAAGACGGCCGCCACCGACGTCATCGTCGTGACCGTGGAGCGTTCCTAGGAGGACCGCCGCCGCCGCGGTGACGGCGTCGCCTGGTGCCGGCCTCGTCGGGAGCGCTTGAATCGCGGAATACACTGATGTTCCACGTCGCGTCGTCGACCACCGGCCATCTTCGCCGCCGACGGCCCGGCCTGGGAGGAGGTACTCACATGAGCCCATCCCTGTACGAGCGCCTCGGCGGCATGGACGCGATCACCGCGGTGGTCGATGAGTTCGTCGCGCGCTGCGGCCGGGACGCCCGGATCAATGGCAAGTTCGCCCGGACGGACATCCCTCGCCTGCAGGCCAGCCTCATCGACCAGGTCTGCGAGGCGGCCGGCGGACCGTGCCACTACTCCGGGCGTGACATGAAGACGACCCACGACGGCATGGCCGTCACCGGCGGCGAGTTCGACGCGCTCGTCGAGGACCTCGTCGCGACGCTCGACAAGTTCGAGGTCGGCGAAGCGGAGAAGGCCGAGCTGCTGAGCGTCCTCGGCCCGATGCGCGTCGACATCGTCGAGGTCGAGACGGCAGCGACGGGGACGCCGCTGCCGGACGGCTATCGAAACGCACCGCCGCTGGCGACTGCCGGGAGCTCCCGCTAGGCGAACCGGCCCTCGCCCGAGATCAGGCGGACTTGGCGCGCCCCGATTTCGCGGGGGCGATCATCCGCGGGTCGAGCGACTCGACGGCCTCGGGCGCGCCCGCGAAGACGACCCGGTTCCGACCGTCCCCCTTGGCCCGGTAGAGGGCCTCGTCGGCGAGTCGGAGCAGCGTGATCCGATCCTGCGCCTGGAGTGGCGCACAGGCGATGCCGATCGACACGCTGAGCCGATCGGTGACACCGGGCGCGAGGGAGATCAGCGTGCTCTCCGTGCGGCTCCGAATCCGCTCCGCGATCGCCAGCGCGGTGCTCTCGTCGACACCGGGCAACATGACGGCGAACTCTTCCCCCCCATACCGCGAGGCGATGTCGCCATCGCGGAGGCACGTCCGAAGGATGCCGGCGAACGTGCGCAGGGCCTCGTCGCCCGATGGGTGCCCGTAGCGATCGTTGAAGTCCTTGAAGTGGTCGAGGTCGAGCATCAGCACCGCCACGGTCTCGTCCTCGCGCCGGCCGTTCAGCGCGTCCTCGAGCATCTGGTCGAAGGCCCGTGTATTGGCCAGACCCGTGCGGGCGTCGGTGTTGGCCATGCCGTGGAGCGCGGCGAGGAGCCTCCGGTTGCCGATGGCAAGGGCGGCGTGCTCGGCGATCCGGGCAACGCTCGAGCGGACCTCCAGGCTGAAGGCGTCGGGCCGTTCCCAGAACAGGTGCACGGCGCCGACCGTCTCGCCATGCGCGAGCGGGACGCACGCGAGCGTTCCGTGGTCGGTCGGGTAGATCGGGCAATGGACGCTCAGGGGCGCCGCGGCGTCGGGCGTGACGTAGATGCTCCCGCGGACGATCGACGGGCAACGCGAGAGGGCGTTCAGCGGCAGGACGTCGGCGATCGCGTCGCCGAACGAGGCCTCCGGCACGGCGCGATCCTTCGACTGGTTGAGCACATGCGTCACCGCGGCGTCGGGCTGCACCAACAGCCGCAGCGCCGAGAGGTTCGCCTCGGCGACGGCGGCGTCATCCGCTGCGAATGTCGTCACCTCGGTGAAGCGATTGAGGATGCTCGAGCGATCGACGTCGTGCTGGAGGGCTGTGCGCATGCCCTCGAGGGCGTGGCCGAGCCTGCCGATCTCATCGTCGCGCTCGGTGACGAAGTGGACGTTGGCGCCGGCCTCGACCTGGCCGGCGGTCGCGAGCAGCCTACCGAGCGGACTCGTGACCCAGCGGCGGGCGAGGATGAGGCTGGCCATCGCCGCCAGAAGCATGACGACGATGCCGAATCCGACCGCGAGACCCCGCGTCCGACTCAGCGCCTCGTCACGATTCGCAACGTCCGCCTCGGATTCCGCGACGTGCACGACGAGCTTCTCGACCCCGGCCAGCGTCGGCTCCTGGTCATTCGTAACGAGCGTCGTGACCCTCGCGATGTCTGCTCGTGATCCCCGGTCCACCGCGGCGATCGCGTCATTCGCGAATCCCTGCCGCCACGCCTGCGTTTCGGTCGCCAGGGCCTCGATGGACTCGGGGATGGCCGGGTATTCGTCGGTGATGCCGGCGATCTGCCGCATCGTCCCCTCGAGCCGCAGCTCTGTTTCGACGGCCAGGGCAAAGCGGGACCTGGCCTCGACGGCTCCCGTCAGGAGGTAGTCGTCAACGGCCGCCTCCTGGTCGCGGATCGCATTCGACAAGCGGACCGTCTGGTCGTACAGCTCTCCGATGGCGTGCCCGTCCCCGCGGATTTCCGGGTGGCTGGGTTCCGTCGCGAGGAACACCGCGCCGATCGCGAACGACGACAGGAGCGCCATCCCGGCGATGACCAGGAACAACCGGTTGCGGACAGACGACAAGAACACGCACCCCGAGAGACGTTGGAGGTCTTGTTCAGGAGGCTAGGGATCGGAGTGGTTCCGGGACCATCCCTCTCTCGTTCGTCGCGGGCGTGACACAAAGTACCGGTGCGGCCGAGCGACCGGCTCAGGCGTCCGCAAGTGCCTCGAGGAGCAGGACCGTCAACGGGAGGCCGGCCCGCTCGACGATCCCGGGCCAGCCGGCGTCATCGCCGATCGCGACCGTCGCGCGACTCGCAACCGCCGTCGCGAGGATCAGAGCGTCGGGTGCCGGCGTGGCGGTCACGGCCCGGATCCGCGCTCCGAGCCGGGCCACGTCCAGTGTGACCGCCTCGACCCGGAGGTTCGGGAAATGGGTGAGGAAGTCCTCGACGAGCCGAACTGCACTGGCCGAACCCGCCCGGTTGGGCCGGACGAGGACCTCGCAGACCGTGATCGCGGACACGATCGTCGGATTGCGGCCGGCTGCAACCAGACCGTCGATGACCTCCGCGGCGATCGCGCTCGCGGGTTCGGCCCCCGACAGATAGGCGAGAACCGCCGACGTGTCGAGGAGGAGCAGCGCGCCCGGCGGGATCGCCGCCTCCAGGGCGGCGACACTCATCGCGGGGTCCAGGTGGATCGCTCGCCCTCGAGGTACTCGTCGGTCGGCTCGAACATGCCTTTCAACGCCCCGGCGTAGGTCGACCGGACGCGGCGCAGCCGAACGACATCGGGATCGCCCGGGTCGAGCTCGACGACGAAGGTCGCGCCCTCCTCGAGGCCGCCCGCCTGGACGATCGGGTCAGGCAGGGTGAGCTGGTTCCGACCGCGGAGACGAGCGGTCGCAACGACGTCGGTCATTCGGAGAGCATGACGTCGATCAGAATCTTCGTCAAGGCTACGAGAGGACCGATTCCGATCGGCCGTCTGCCGGAACTTCACGCCTCGGCGCCTCAGACGGAGCCGCGCGGCGCCACCCAGCGTGTCGGCTGTCCGGTGATCGCCGCGATCCGATCGTAGTCCTCGTCGTAGTGAAGAAGGGGCACTTCGTTCCGCTCGGCCACGGCACCGATGACGAGGTCGGGAATGCGGACCCTGCGTTGGTGGCCGGCGCCGGTCCTCGCGAGGGCGGCGTGCTCGTCAAGCGCCCGAGCCCAGTCCTCGCTCGTCGCCCCGAGCATCCGAGCCGCGCGAAATCCAGATGCGAAGCGTTCGTACTCCTCCTGATTCCGAGCACCGTTCAGGTATTCAAGAATCACGAGCTCGGTGACGGCCAGCTCATCGGCTGCGACGGCGTTGGCCAGGATGTCGCGTACTGCCGGCATTCGCGCCGCGAGGATCAGCGCGCTGGTGTCGAACAGCGTGATCACGTTGACTTCGGCAGGTCGGCCGCATACGGCTCGCAATCCTCGGCGAACCGATGGGCGCGCATCGCGTCGAGATCGGCCAGATCGAGCGCCGGCCGGAAGTCGACGATCGACATCCGCTCCCGCCTTCGGACGATCTCGCGCAAGGCGGCGTGCACGGTATCGGTCGTTCGGGTGGTCCCGAGGACCCTTGCCGCCGCCTCGACCAGATCCGCGTCGAGATCGATCGTGGTGTGCTTACGCATCGGTCGAGAATATGCAGACAAGATAGCGCTGTCAATGCATCGACCACCATGTCCAATGCGTACCGAAGCCACGGCCGGGTCAGCGATCGACGCGGCGATACGTGCTTTCGGAGCGGCGGGCGACCTTCAGCACGACCACGAGACGGGCTTCGTCGTCGACCGTGTAGACGACTCGCAGGTCGGCGAGGCGAAGACGCCACAGGTCGGAGTCGATCAGCTTGACCACGCCTGGCGGCCGCGGATCGAGCGCGAGAGCGAGGATCGGCCCTCGGAGGCGCGCGGCGTCGCCCGGTGGCAGGCGACGCAGCTGACGCTGAGCCGCGGGCGCGATCTCGACCCGATACCGCGGTCGCTTCAAGCCCCGCCCGGGTCGTACGTCGCCCTGGTTTCCGCGGCCAGCGACCCGAAGAACGACTCAGCAGCCTCCCCGCCGTCACGGCGATACTCCGCCAGGGCGGCCTCGGCCGAAGCACGATCCTCGTTCTCCTCGGCGGCGTTCAGCCAGACCTCGAGCGCCTCGTCCACGATGTCCCTGACGCTGCGGTCCGTCCTGGCGGCCTCCACCTTGACCGCTCGATAGAGCTCGTCGGAAACATCGATCGTCACCTTCATTCGCCCAGCATACCAGGATGCTGGGTAACTGGCAACCCAGAACCGGTTCTGAGGATCCAAGGCAACCACCCGGCGCGGCCTTTCCGCGTTGCGCAAACAAGCCGCTACGCTCCACAGATGTTGCTCGGCATCGACCACGTGGTGATCGCCGTTGCCGATCCCAACGCGGGGGCGGCGCAGCTCGAACGGGAGCTGGGCCTGGCCTCGACCGGTGGCGGCCGGCACGATGCGCTCGGGACCTTCGATCGGCTGATCTGGCTCGGAGATTCCTACCTCGAGCTCGTCGGCGTCTTCGACCGCGCGCTCGCCGAATCGTCGTGGCTCGGTGCGCCGACGCAGCGAACCCTCGACGTCGGCGGCGGGCTCGCCACCTGGGCGATCGCAACCAACGCGCTCGACGATGACGTTGCCGCGCTGGTCGTTGCCGGCTCAGACCTCGGCGAGCCGATCACCGGAGAACGGCGTCGCGCCGACGGTGACCTCGTCCGCTGGCGGATCGCGATGCCGCCGCGACTCGGCCCGGACGAGCCGCCTTTTCTGATCGAGCACAGCCCGACGTCGGCCGAGTGGACGCCGACCGACCGCGGCAACCGTTCAGCACAGCGCCACCCAATTGGTGGGCCCGTCCGGCTCGAAGCGCTCGAGCTACCGGTCGACGCCATCAGCGGAACGATCTTGCGACTGCTCCGGTCGACGGGGCTCCGGTTCCGCCCATCGCTCAGCGGCGGCGGATCGCGCGACGCCAATGTCGGTGGCCAGATCGTCCGTATACGCCCGAGGCGCGGCGAGTCCGGGTCGGCGGTCGTCCGGCTTACGGCGCCCATCCCCGAGCCACGGACGGCCGAGCTCCTCGGTTGCCGGTGGGTCGTCCGCCCGGCGACTGCCTGACTTGGAGCCCCTGGCCATATCCGGTCGTGCGTTGAGCCACGTATGGACTGGGCCGGCCCCCGCGCCCGTCCGCGAAGGGCTCTCGTCGGCGCCGCTCCGCCAACCATCGGTTGCGTAGGCGGGCGGTGATGCCGGACATGCCCGGCGCCGGGGGTGTGAGATCGAGCTGGCCGGCGACTGGCGATTGGCGCCGCTCAGCGCGGCAGCGGGTTCGGACCGGTCGCCGTCACGAGGCGCTGCGGGACCCAGTCATCGACGTGGACGAAGCCGTCGAACGTAGCCCCCTCGAGGAGGCAGGCGTCATACAGCGAGCGGCGGTAGAACTTCACGTGGGTGAAGTCCTCGAAGAGGACGTAGTAGGGCTCGAGGTACGCGCTCTGGAACTGTTGCCCGGTCAACGCGGCGCGGTGTTCCCGCGAGAAGGCGTCTACCTCGTCGCCGATGATGACCCCGAGGTGCTCGAGGCCCATCCTGTAGATGCGCTGGTGGACCGGCGGGATGAGCTCGATGAGCGAGACCGACATCGCGTCGAGGACCTGGAGCGGCGTGGCGAGCAGGATCTTCGAGATCGGGCGGCCGTTCCAGACGTTCTCGAGGTTCGCGGTCGCGTGGCGTTCGAGCAGGGTCCGCAGGTGGACGTACTGGTCCCACTCCGGCACGCGGACGGCGAGGTGGCTGAGCGGGTACGGGCGAATGTCGATGCCCCGGGATAGCAGACGGTCGCGCTGCTGCGCGGCGAATGCCTGATAGTCCCCGATGATGTCACCGACCGGATCGGCCATCGCCTCCTCCTCTTGGCCGCCATCGTCCGACCCGGTGCGCGGCGAACGGATCAGGCGACCGCGCACCAGCAAGGTAGCCGCCCGAGGGCGACTTCGAGCCTATGTCTTGGTCGCAGTGAGCTCGAGGCTTCCCTCTGTTGCGCCGCGCGCACCAAAGGCGTGGCCCTGGATCCAGCCCTGACAGGCTCGCCCACTTGAGTGCCCGGCTTCGGCTGGGCACTCAAACCTCGGTCGTCACTCGGCGCTTTTCGGAGGCGTCCGACGGCGGAGGAAGCTCGGCACCTCGAGGTCGTCTTCGTCGGGGCTCGGCGATGACTCCACGACATGGCCCGCGACATCGGCCGACGGCGCGACCGCGTCGGCGAGATGCGCCTGGACCACACGCGCCGGGCGTCGTGGCGGCCGCTTTGCCTCGACGATGGGCGGATGGGCGTCGTCCCGCGGCGCCTCAACGGGGAGCGCGTCAACAACTGTCTTGTGTGGTCGCTCGTGCCCGTTCAGCCCCGTGGCGATCAGCGTGACGAGCACGTCCTCGCCGAGCGACTTGTCGAAGCTCGCCCCGAAGATGATGTTGGCGTCGTCGTCGGCGTGCCCACGGATCTCTTCGGCCGCCTCCCGAATCTCGCCCAGCCGGAGGTCGGCCGGGCCCGAAACGTTGAAGAGGATCCTGCGCGCGGCCTCGAACTTCGCCTCGAGGAGCGGGCTGGCGATCGCCTGACGTGCCGCGTCCGTCGTGCGGTGCTCGCCGCTCCCCCGACCCAGGCCGATGACCGCCGGGCCGGCGTCCTTCATCACCGACTGGACATCGGCGAAGTCGAGGTTGATCAACCCCGGCGCGCTGATCAGGTCGATGATCCCCTCGACCGCATGCAGCAGGACGTCGTCGACGACGCCGAACGCATCGACCATGGAGGCGTCCGCGGGGAGCACGTCGCCGACCCGATCGTTCGGCACGACGATCAGGGCGTCGACGTTCGAGGCGAGCTCGGCCGCCGCGGCGTCGGCGACGCGCATGCGCTGCGACCCCTCGAACGTGAACGGCTTGGTCACCACGCCGATCGTGAGGGACCCCTGGTCGCGGGCGCTGGCCGCCACGATGGGGGCGGCGCCGGATCCCGTTCCGCCGCCGAGGCCGGCGGTGACGAACACGAGGTCCGCGCCGGCCACGGCCTTGCCGATCCATTCCGCGTCTTCCTCGGCCGCCCGGCGCCCGACCTCGGGGTCTCCGCCGGAGCCGAGGCCGCCCGTGGTCGCGTCGCCGATCCGGATCTTCAGGCCCGCGGTCGAGCGCCGCAGCGCCTGCGCGTCGGTATTGAAGCCGACGAAGCTGACCGGCCGGATCCCGGCCCGAACCATCCGATCGACGGCGTTGTTCCCGCCGCCGCCAACCCCGACGACGCAGATCGCGCGCTTCTCCGGTTGGCGGAATTGGCGGACCCAGCCGGGCACCACCAACCCGATCCGCAGGGACAACAGAACGGCGATGCCGATGACCACGACGACCGCGATCACGCCCGGTTCAGGCACGTCGTCCAGTCTACCCGCAGGATTCAGCCTTCCGACACGAAATCCGTACCGGAGGCCTGGAGCCCTTCGTTCCGTTCGGCGTGGACATCGAGCAACCCCGTTCGCGGCCATTGCATCATGACGGCATGACAGAGGAACGCCGGCTCGTCAGCGTCCTGTTCGCCGATGTCGTGGGCTCGACCGCCATGGGCGAGGCCCTCGATCCCGAGGACGTCCGGGCGCTGCTGGGACGGATGTTCGCGATCGCCCGCGAGGCGATCGAGCGCCATGGCGGGACGCTCGAGAAGTTCATCGGCGACGCGGTGATGGCCGTCTTCGGCCTGCCGACCGCTCACGACGACGATCCCGCCCGTGCCTGCGCCGCCGCGCTCGAGCTTCGCGACCGCGTCCGGGACGATCCGGTCCTCGGCCGGCGGCTGGAGATCCGGCTCGGCGTAAACACCGGCGAGGTCATCGCCTCGCGCGACCCGGGCGCCGGCGAAACCATGGTCACCGGCGACGCCGTCAATACCGCCGCTCGCCTCGAGCAGGCGGCGGACGCGGGCACGATCCTCGTGGGCGAGCGAACTGTCGCGGCCCTCGGGGGCCGGTTCCGCCTCGGCGAGGTCGTCGAGGTCGCAGCGAAAGGCAAGGCGGAGCCCGTCCGGGCCCGACCGCTCGAAGCCGCCGCCGATACCGCCTCAACCGATCGTCGCCACCGGCTCGTCGGCCGGGCGGCCGACCTGTCGCAGCTTCGGCTGGCGGCCGATCGCGCGTTCGAGGAGCGCCGGCCGTTCCTCGTTTCGGTCATTGCGGCGGCGGGCGTCGGTAAGTCGCGTCTGCTGGAGGAATTCCTGGACGGGCTGGAACCCGTCACGACCGTAGCCCTCGCCCAGTGCCTCCCCTACGGGCAGCGGCTCACCTACTGGCCGCTTCGGGCCATCCTCCTGTCGATCCTGGGCCTCGGGCCGGACGCCCCTCCCGAGGCGGTCCGGACGGCGCTCGCCTCGTGGCTGGCAGGGAGCGGCGAGCCCGACACCGAGTCCATGGCGGATCTCATCGCTGCGACCGTCGGCGCGGCCGAGGCAGAGGTGAGCGACCGGATCGCCGTCTTCGCGGCCTGGCGTCGGTTCGTCGAGATCGTCGCCGAGCGGACACCGCTCGTCCTCGTGATCGAGGACCTCCACTGGTCGAGCGACAGCCTCCTGGACCTCGTCGAGTCGATGCTCCAGCCGCGAGCGGACGTTCCGCTCCTGATGATCGCCCTGGCCCGGCCGGAGCTCCTCGACCGCCGGCCGACCTGGTCCGGCGGCCGGCGGAACGCCATCTCGATCGACCTCGAGCCGCTGCCCGAGCGGGCGGTCCGCGAACTCGTTGCGGACCTCCTCGACGATCCAGCCGCAGACCTCGTCCAGGCGATCGTCGACCGGGCCGACGGCAACCCCTTCTTTGCCGGCGAGATCGTCCGGTCCCTGGCGGACGCCGCGGGCTCCACCCGCGACCCCGACGCGATCGCGCGGGCCGTCGCCGCCATCCCGGACAGCGTCCACGGGACGGTCCTCGCCCGGCTGGACGGGCTCGATCGGACCGCCCGCCGCGTCGTCCAGCTCGGCGCCGTCATCGGGCGGTCGTTCGACCCGCGGGCGCTGCCCGCCCTGGAGCCGGACCTCGACGAGGCCGCGGTGGCGGGCGCCGTCGACGACCTGATCGAGCGCGACTTCGTCCGCCGCTTCGGCGGCGACACCGTGACCTTCCGCCACATCCTCATCCGCGAGGTCGCCTACGGGACGCTGCCGCGCCGGGAACGGGCGCGTCTCCATGCGGCCGCCGGCACGTGGCTGGAGCGGCAGGCGACGGCGGCCGGTCGAGAGGACGAGCTGGCCGAGCTCGTCGCGTTCCATCTGCGGGAGGCCGCGATCATCGGCTCGCTCGTCGGAGCCTCGGCCGAGGGCGAGGACGACCAGACCCGCGACCTGCACGCCCGCGCCGTGCGCTGGCTCCGCCGTGCCGCGGAGGTCGCCAATGCCGGCGCCGCCACACCGGAAGCGGACCGCCACCTCCAGGCCGCGATCGAGCTGTCGCCGGTCGCCGACCAGGCAGACTTGTACGAACGACTCGGCCAGATCTGGGTCGGCAACGACCAGGGGCTCCGGGCGTTCGAGCGGGCGCTCGCGCTCGGCCAGGAGCTCGGACTGGGGCCGGACCAGGAGCTGCGGACGATGGCCCAAGGGATGATTGTCGTCTCGCGCTGGTCCGGCTCGATCGGGCTCGATTACTCGGGCCTGTTGAAGCGGTTCGACCGCCTCCGCGACCTCGTGAGGCACCCTGACGCCTCCGTCCGGAGCCGCGCCCTCGGCAATCTCGCGATCGGTTTCGGGGCCCCCCGCGGGGGCATCCTGATCGACCACGTCATGGAGCCGGATCGCGCCGCGCTGGACGCCGCCCTGGAGCTGGCCCGCGAGCTCGACGACGCGGACCTCATCAGCGCCGTCCTCGACGCGACCTCGAACATGGCGACCAACGACGATCAGATCGACGAGGCCATCCGCGTCACGGACCAGCGACGCACCCTCGCCGACCGGCTTGCTTACACCGAGCGCCTCGACCTCATGAACATGACGGCCTGGCTGGAGCTCCTCCGCGGCCGCCTCGATGTGTCAGAGCGGGCCGCCGCGCAGGCCCGCGAGGGACTGAGCCCGGGGCAGGCCTCCGTCTGGACGATGGGCGCGTCCGCCTGGCGAACGCTTGCGCTCCAGCTGCTCGGCCGCTGGCCGGAAGCCCTGACCGAGGCGGCGAGGATCGAGCACGACTGGGCTGCCTCCGAGACCGCGGTGCCGGGGTTCGCGGCGCATGGCCTCCTCGCGGCGCGTGCGATCGCCCGCGCGCAGGGCGACGGGGCAGCGGCCAGCCACTGGCAGGCGCTGATGACGACCCTGCTCGACCGGTTCGAGGGCACGACGCGGCTGCACCGCCTCCGGGCCGACCTCGACGACGACCTGGCCGGGCTCCACGATGGCGTCCTCGGGAACTTTCGCGACTACGTCGGCCGGATGGACTACGTCCACCTTGCGATGTCCCGCCTCACCGACGCTCGATATCCGTGCGATCCAACCCTGCTCGAGACGATCGCCGCCTACGCGGAACCGCGACATCTCCGGATCGTCGAGGCGCCGGCGCGTCGAGCCCTCGGCGTGCTTCGCGGCGATGCGCAGCAGCTCCAGGCTGCCCGGGAGCTCTATCAATCGATCGGCGCCCGTCCGTGGGTCGCCCGAGTCGAAGCCGAGCTCGGGCTGCTGAACGGCGACCGGGCGCTCGTCGGGTCTGCGATCGCGACGCTCGAGGAGATCGGGGACCTGGAGCAGGCGGCCCGGGTGGCGGGAGAGGCCCAGGCGCGCGGGCTCGCGGTCGGCTGACGGCAGTTCCAGGCGGAGTTCAATGCCGCGCGTCGCCCGGCGGGACCCGCTTCGCCTGCGCCACGCGCGTGCGTATCTGCCCGACGATCCGCTCCGCGTCTGGCCATCGCTCGGCATCGATGAAGACGCTGAGCGCCTGCCATGGGTAGACCCCGACGCGAAGGACGATTCGGCCACTGCCGTGTGTCACCGGGGAAAGCTGGACCGCGCGGATGGCGCGGTACGCCCATGCCCTG
>Ga0070706_100002388_pt1 | contig 18922 bp, 22 predicted proteins | sample KBSK5501metaG_FD_65476 | JGI IMG/M metagenome (GOLD analysis project Ga0070706, IMG submission 65476) | Corn, switchgrass and miscanthus rhizosphere microbial communities from Kellogg Biological Station, Michigan, USA - KBS K5-50-1 metaG | ecosystem: Host-associated > Plants > Roots >... | reverse complement strand
TGCTGACCAATCATGAGCCTGACCCTATCCAGACACCTCCATCCGGCAGCATTTTAGCCAAGAATCCTCGCTTGCGTACCGTTCGAATTGGTAACAGAGTGGTCTGTCCGGTAGAGCAGGTGATCATCAAGGCTATGCAACAGGAACCAGCCAATCGTTTCCAGAATGCTGAAGCCATGCGTGCAGCTTTGCAGCACTGCTTGCCAAATAGTGCTTCTCCGGCGACGGTACAAATTCCGGCTATTTCGCCCAATGCTACCATTGTAGTACCTATGGGGGAGTTAATCTGTCCAAAATGTGGCTATCACAATCGCCCAGGCGCAAAGTTTTGCAAACGTGATGGGCAGCCGCTCATCCAGGGCGCAATTGCTGTGCCGCCGCGAGTGTCTGCGCAGGCAGTATCGAAAGCTACGCTTCCTCCCAGACCAGTGCAGCCTTCTCGTGCTGCTGTCAATGTGGCGCAGGTAGGGAACCCACAGGCAGCGTACCGGTTGGGGATGCAGTTCTTGAATAGCAAGAACTATGTGGAAGCCGTCAACCAGTTTAAGATGGCCCAGGTTCCAGGTAACAGTTCGTATGACGTCCTGTACAATCTTGGCCGTGCTTATCGCCAGTACGGACAATCAGTAAAAGATAAAGATAAGAACCTGTTCACCGAAAATATGAAGTTTTCTGCGGAACATTTTGAGCAAGCTGTTGCACTGAAGCCAGGCGCTGTCGATGCCTATTTCCAATTGGGCATGACCTATCATGATCTTGGCCTCTTTGATAAAGCCACCGCGGCATTCAAGAATGCGCTTCAGTATTCTCCAAAGGACTCCGCTATCTATTATCAACTCGGCACAGTGGCGATGGATCAGTTCTATGATCGGGAAGCAGAAGCCTATTTCCTGGAAGGTCTTAAGATTAACCCTGATCATGTTCTCATTCTCGCTGCACTGGGTCGCCTTTATATCAGGATGAATCAGGCCTCGGCGGCTATCAGCGTCTTACGACAGGTCACACAGCGCGACCCCGCCATGTGGGAGGGTTGGTACGAGTTGGGGCGCGCGCATATGAAGGCGAAAGAGTGGAAGTTGGCTCTGAGTGCCTTAGAGCAAGCGCGACAGTGGAATTTTGATGAAGCTGAAATTTATAGCGCTATGGCAAGCTGTTATCTAAAGACCAATAAGAAAGCCGAAGCCCGGCAAATGGTACGTGAAGCTCTGCAGCGTGATCCGAATAATGTTGAGGCAAATCGTTTACAGAAACAATTGTAGTTTAATAAGGAGGGCAGGATGATCTGTCCATCGTGTAATACACCAAATCGTGATGACGCAAAATTTTGCAAAAGTTGTGGGCAGCCATTCCATTCACAACCAACGCCCGCTTCTGAAGAAGCTTTAAGTGATCAATTTCCCATTGCTCCTACTACAACACAGGAAGACGATTCATCCTTGTCTGTGCAGGAAAAGACCGTGGAGCAGGAACCTGAATATACTCTAAGTGAGGAAGCTGATGATTTGAGTCTTGAGCCGACTCTCATCCTTACTCCTGAAAAAATGATGGCTTACCATAGCCGGCGCTGGCAACAACAACTAGAACGAAATGGGACACAACTTGCGGGTACCCGGGAAACTGATGCCTCGGAAGGCGAAACACCTCGAGGCCAATCCACAGCGCAAATGGATAACGCGGATATTTCGTCTGTAATACCTGTGCCTACCCCAGTTGAGCAATCGCGGGGTACTGGTGATACACAAACGCAGGCTACTGGTGATACAGTAGATATTGCCAATGCGCCGACAGCCGGGGATCTACCAGGAGCACACGATTTTGAAGATATAACGCCTCCCCCGACGCCGCAAGCTGAATCGTCAGCAACATCTGAGGAATCAATCGCGTCTGGCGAAACAGTGGATGCTGAAATCGATGAGACAAACGAGGTAAATAAAGCAGGTAAGACAGAAACCTCGGAAATTACTTCTGAAGAGGAAAAGAGTGAAACTATGCAGGAGCCATCTGATCAACATGAAACAGCTGCATCAACAAACGGTTTCCCCATCTTGCCTATAGGTGAGCAGATGCTCGATCGCTATGAAATTACTCAGGTACTTAGCGAGAGTGAGCAGGAGCATGTTTACCAGGTAATCGACCACCAGGGCTATCAGCATTGTTGGAACTGTGGGTCGGAACAAAATGCCGAAGGCGACGAATTCTGCATCAACTGCGGTGCAAGCATGCTCGATGTACCGTATATCATGCATGAGTACTCGACTGAGCAGGGCAGCGAAGAAAAAGATGGGCAAATGGAAGATTCGCATGTGCTGCAAGGCACAATCGTGAATACGTTTATAGAACATGGACATACATATATGATTGAACAGCAGCAAGTTGAGCAAAATCCATTTCCTAATGGCGTTCAATTGGTCGCTGCGTCAAACTCTGATGCTGGCGATGTGCGACGTAGTGAGCCAAATGAAGACAGTACGCTTGTTTTGCTGCTCCAGCGCGTGCATGAGTCGATATCAACACCGTCGGGAGTCTTTATCGTTGCCGACGGCCTGGGAGGTCACGATAATGGCCAGGTTGCCAGTCGCATGACCATCAATATTATCGCAGAGCGCCTGCTGCGAGAATTACTGGCAGAACCGCTGACAGCCGAGAAGAATGGAGAACCCGCAAAGACATTCGACGAAGATGCATTGGTGGCCCTCTTTCATGACGCTGTCGAAGAGGCAAACACGGCTCTTTGCCAGAAGAACCAGGTTGACAAAACCGACATGGGTTCGACCATCACAGGTTTTATGCTAGTAGGCGAACATGCGTATATCCTTAATGTAGGGGATAGTCGTACCTATATGTTGCGTGGCAAACAACTCTATCAATTGACGACAGATCATTCCCTGGTAGGACAACTGGTTGCAGGTGGGTTGATTGAACCGGATGATGTCTATACCCATCCGCAGCGCAGCCAGATTTTCCGCAGCCTGGGAGACAAACCAAATGTGCAAATAGACATCTTTAAACAGCAGCTACTTCCCGGTGATATCCTACTGAGTTGTTCTGATGGTTTGTGGGAAATGGTGCGCAACCCTCAAATTGAAAGTATTCTAGACAATGCACCAGACCCGGAAACTGCTTCCGCACAATTTATTGAGGCGGCCAATGCAAATGGAGGAGAAGACAATGTGAGCGCCGTCGTTGTCTTTGTGCGCTGAAATTGCCCTTTATGATATACTAAGTCGAGCCAATACGAAAGGAGTTTATATACTATGCCCGGTGAGGTAACACTAGCACATCAGGTTGGAAAAGACTTTATGCCAGTTACTGGAGGTAGCCAGGTGGCATATGTTTTGGTAGAAGCCAGGCCAACCGAAATGATGGCCCAGGTGCGTATGCCACTGAATTTTGCCCTGGTGCTTGACCATTCTGGCTCTATGAAAGGTGCTAAACTTAAGAATGTCAAAGAAGCGGTCAAAATGGTGATCGACCGCCTGGAGCCGACCGACTATGTCTCAGTCGTCATTTTTGACGATACATCGCAGGTTATTATTCCCTCAATGCCGGCTAATGATAAACCCGGCATGAAAGCGGCCATCGACCAGATTCGTGATGCGGGTGGCACCACGATGTCTCTGGGCATGATACAGGGATTGAATGAACTGCGCCGCTGGCATATTCCCAATGCCGTCAATCGGATGATCCTGCTAACTGACGGTGTGACCTATGGCGACTCAGATCGCTGTCGCCAGCTTGCAAGGGATGCCGCCGCTGCTGGCATTTCTATCTATCCCCTGGGTATTGGTGCTGACTGGGATGAAGATCTGCTAGATACAGTTGGGCAACTCAGTGGAGGTATGCCGGCCGAGTTTATTCGCAATGCGACGGATGCTCTCACCATTTTTGAGCAGCAATTGCAAAGCGCAGTGGACGTGGCAATTCGCAATGCGACCCTGATCTTGCGCCTGCCTGTGGGTGTTTCCGCCAAAAAAGCCGTGAAAGTTCTGCCGATTATCAGCGACCTTGGCCAATCTGTGCTTTCAGACCGCCAGGTGGTTATCCCGTTAGGTGATCTAGAAAAAGATAAACCACAGTCAGTATTGGTAGAGCTGATGATAGACCCACGACCGGCCGGTCTTTTTCGTATTGCGCAGGCCGAACTTTCCTACGATGTTCCGATTGCGAACCTTGAGAGCGAGAAGATACGCGATGATATCAAAGTCACGTTCACAACGGATGTAAACCAGTCGGCTCCTGTGAATGCCTATGTGATGAACTTCGCTGAAAAAGCCAATGCGCATCGCCTGGTGACTCGTGTTCTCGAAGAATACAAGCGAACAGGCAAGGCAACAACTCGCCTCGCGCCCAACGTGACTCGTGTGCTTGATGAAGAAACACAGGCGGCTCTCGAACAGATTAATCAGGGTCAGCAAATCTCGCAAGAACAAGTAAAATCGATTGGCAACAAGACACGCAAGTTAACACAACGACTGGACGATATCGTACCCTAGTGGCGTCTTGCGTAGATGCTCGTTGAATCCCTGGCTCGCGGTGAGCTAGATGAATGATATGTAAATGCATTCAGAAATGCTCAGCAGCGTCTGAATGAATAGAAGTATAAGATTGTTTTAGGAGGATAGAGAACCATGACAGTAAAGTGTTCCTTAGGTCATGAGAATCCCGATGGTTCCGCATTTTGTGATGAGTGCGGCGAGCCTCTGTCTGGCGCTGTCCCTGTGGCAGTTTCTGCTGCACCCCAGCCCACGCCATCAGTTGCAGCTGCCCCAGTCGGTAGCGAGGTCTGCCCTTCATGCGGATCACTTAATCCAGCAGGTGAATCATTCTGTTCAAACTGTGGTGCTATGCTCGGAGCGACTGCTGCGGCAAGCGTAGCTCCCGACGTGACAGCGTCTCCGGTAGCTGCGGCCCCTGTAATGTCTTCCGCTCCGGCAGCACTAAGTGCGCGGCTGATCGTCGAAGCCGATAACCAGGAGTTCGATTTGAGCGGCAAAGATAATGTCATGATTGGCCGCGAGGATGCTGTCAGCAACATCTTTCCCGATGTGGATCTGACTCCGCATGGTGGGGAAGAAGGCGGCGTCTCGCGAATGCATGCTCGCATTTTTGTTGAGAACGGCCAGTACCTGCTTGAAGACGAGAACAGCACCAATTTCACGTTTCTCAATCGGCAGAAGCTCACGGCTAAGACGCCGACGGCACTGCATGACGACGATGAAATCAAACTTGGCCGTGTACTCTTGCGCTTCAAAGAAGCATAAGCGTAACTGGTGACCCTATCTTCTGCATCCGCGATTGACATGTAGTAGGGTTAGCCGCTATAATCTACAAGAAATCCAAAGTGGAGGAGAGAAGGGTCTTATGAAACGTACATGGCAACCAAAGCGCATTCCGCGTAAACGTGAACATGGCTTTATGAAGCGTATGTCGACCCGCAACGGTCGTCGTGTGCTCAAAGCTCGCCGCGCCAAAGGGCGCTGGAGACTTACAGTATAGTTGTGGCACTCAACCATGCAGTACGCCTGCGGAAAAACAGCGAATTCCAGCGGGTAAAGCAGCAGGGGCGTAGTTTCATGTCTCCGCTGCTCATCCTTGCATGGATTCCAAATGATGTAGCAAGAATACGTGTAGGATTTGTGATCAGCAAGCGTATCTCTAAACGTGCTGTTGATCGTAATTATATTAAACGACTACTGAGTGAAGCTATGCGGGTCTTTTTACCCAGGCTTCCTGGTGGATTAGATATTGTAGTCAGTGCAAGGCCAAAGGCAAGTACAGCTGACTTGCGCACACTTGAACAAGATTTGTTTACACTGTTGTGCCGGGCCAAATTGCTTGAAGCCAAACCTGAAGTGGAAACGCATTGCTGAGGAAACACTAAGGACATCGACAGTGAAATATATCGCTCTGTTTCTAATTCGCATTTATCAACACACCCTGTCGGTGGTTCTACCCCCTTCGTGTCGTTTTACTCCTTCATGCTCGCAATATGGTTATGAGGCAATTCAACGTTTTGGTTTTTTACATGGAGGATGGTTGACAGTAAAACGCATTGGACGTTGCCATCCATTTTATCATGGCAATCTCTATGATCCAGTCCCAGAACGCCTGGCTGACTAGATCGAGGAAGACAGGAGATAACTCGTGGGTCTGATAGGTCAGATAGGCCAGCTCTTTCAGTATATCATTACTGAACCCATTTTTAATGTGTTGATGTTGCTATATCATCTCTTTGGTAATATGGCGCTATCAATCATTGTCCTGACGTTGATTGTTCGTCTGGCATTGTTTCCTCTCACGCGTAAACAACTTAAATCGACGAAGGCGACCCAGGCTATCCAACCATTAATCGCCGATGTCCGTAAGAAATACAAGGATCAGAAGGAACAGTACCAGGCGATGCAGGCCATCTACAAAGAGTATGGTGTAAATCCAGCAGCGGGTTGTCTTCCTCTGCTGATTCAATTACCCATCCTTTATGGCTTGTTCTTTGCGTTGAGAGATGCCTTGAATGTCAACAACCTCAACCCTGTCAGCTACCTCCACACTCTCAACAGCCTTATCTATCCATTTCTGCCGAAATTTATTATCCCACCGGATCCATATATGATGTGGTTTGGCGGGCCAATTAACCTTGGTCATCCGGACCCGACGCATATTTTGCCAATTCTGGCAGGCTTGGCGACATTTTTGCAGTTACGCATGTCTCAACCCAGGACCAGATCTGGCGCCAAAGATGCGATGTCGCAGCAAATGGCGATCATGCAGTATATTATGCCAATTATCACCGTCGTCTTCGCGTGGAATTTTGCTGCGGGCCTGGCGCTCTACTGGACAACGACATCTGTCTTTAGTATGGTGCAGCAGTACTTCGTAACCGGTTGGGGATCGTTGGCAGTTATGCCAGAATTCTTGCAGAATCTCTTCCCGAAAAGTGAGAGCAAAGGTAGTAGTAGTAGTAAGACATATTCTGGCGATAAGCGAAAAGAAACTCAACTTCAGCAAAAAGCTAATGAGCCAACAGCAGAGGTCGTAAGTAGTAATGGTCGCGGAGAAGGTAATTCAAAGTCAAATGCATCCGCGAATGGCTCATCGTCTGCGCGTCGACGTACGCGCAACAACAGCGCATCGGCTCGCCGTCGCGGTAATACGCCAAAGAAAAATGTCTCACGAAGCTGAATAGAAGCGTCAGCTTTTCGTCTGGGATAGAAATAAAGGGAGGCAACATAAAAGTGGAAAGCATAGAGGCAAGTGGCAAAAGTGTTGATGATGCGGTATTACAAGCTCTGGCCAATCTAAAAAAACGCCGTGACGAAGTAGAAATAACCGTATTGCAAGAGCCGTCTCGTGGAACCTTTGGTATAGGCAATAAAGAAGCTCGTGTGCGTGTCACCGTTCGTTCAGGTTCTATCGGTGCAATTATTACACCTCAAATGGCCGATGCCATACTTGGCCCTGATGAAGAAGAATATCTCGAAGAGGAAGAAGCGGGCGAGTTTGATGAAGAAGAGTTTGCTGAAGATGAGGAAGAAGTATTCGAAGAAGGCGAGGAATTTGACCAGGAAGAGTATGAAGAAGGCGAGCTAGACGAGGAAGAACCAATACCTACCTTCATCCCTGCTGGTTCTGCAAAATACCCTTCTGAAATGCTTTCTGACCTTGGCGATGTCAGCGCAGTCGAAGGCGAGATGCTAGAGGTTGAGACGCCCAGTAGCGAGGATGTCGATATAACTGTAGATGTCCTGCAGCACATCTTGCAGTACATGAATATTCGCGCTGTGGTTCAAGTACGCTCCACAGATCCGCTCACACTCAATATCCAGGGCATCAATGAGAACCTGGGCCTGCTCATCGGGCGTCGTGGCGAAACATTGTCCGCTCTGCAGCTCCTGGTCAGCCTGATTGTTGGACATCGTACCAAGCACCGCATGCGTATCATCATTGACGCGGAAAATTATCGTGAGCGCCGTGAGGAAAACCTGCGTTCACTCGCCTTGCGTGTTGCCCAGCAGGTTCGCAACTATCGCCGTTCAATCGCGCTCGAGGCCATGCCGCCACATGAGCGACGCATCGTCCACATCGCCCTCTCCGATAGCAAAGATATCAGCACAGAGAGCATCGGCGAAGGAGATGCCCGCCGCGTAGTTATATCCTTAAAGCGTGCCGTCCGCTAGCCATGGTGGTGGGGTGGGCGAAGCCTCTTGACGGGGTTTAGGATATCCCCGATTTCTATTTTGCCGCCTCGAGCGGCGCGTAGCCCTACAGAAAATTGCGGAGGGTCCATGCCTTCCATTCATCAACCCGTAAAGGACGCAGCACCAGATTTTTTAACCGTCGGGCATGTCACACGTGACATCCACCCCGACGGTACATTCTCACTTGGCGGCACTGTAACTTTTGCCGCCCTGACCGCCTATCGTTTAGGATTAGTCGCAGCGATAGTCACTTGCGCCGATGCCGAACTACTCGCTGAATTGCCCTCGCGTTTACCAGAAATCGGCCTGGCCACGCGTTCATCATTCGCCACCACTGCCTTTGTCAATATATATCATGAAGGCTTTCGCACGCAATATTTGCACGCCAGGGCCGATCTTTTGCATGTAGAGGACGTACCAGAATCCTGGCGTAATGCGCCTGTAGTCCTGCTCGGCCCCCTAGATCAGGAACTATCACCTGCATTAGTCAAACTCTTTCCGTGCCGTCCTGGAGCGATCATCGCAGCTACTCCCCAGGGCTGGCTACGCCGCTGGGATGAAGATGGCCGGGTCTGGCCTACCCCCTGGATCGCTGCAGGAGAAATGCTGCCCCTCCTTGACGTCCTCATTCTCAGCCACGATGACCTGCTGCCATTCGCCAACGGCAATCGCATCGAAGCCGATGCGATTTTGACCCGCTGGAGTATGCAAGTTCCCCTGCTCGTCGCCACCGACGGCCGGCATGGCGCCACCCTCTTCCAGCATGGCGTCGTCGAACGCTTTCCTGCCTATCCTGCCCACGAAGTTGACCCTACCGGTGCTGGTGATGTCTTCGCCGCCGCATTCCTCGTGCACTATCACCGGCATGGCGACCCATGCAAAGCAGTCGATTTCGCAAATTGCGTGGCCTCGCTCTCGATTGAGCATGTGGGGATAGATGGTATTCCGACGATGGAGTTGGTGAGGAAGAGAATGGAGAAAAGAGGGACTTGATAAATTACAAACGTAGCGCTCCCCTCTCTAAAGACGCATATACATTGCAAATGAAGTAATACAAATCGACTCGTCAGCATATGCGCGGCAGGGGGTCCCCAACCAGCATATCCAGTACCCGCATTCCTCCAATGTCTGTGCGCAAGAAGACCAACCCGGGCGGTTCAGCTTGAACCGAGCCAATGATCGCTGCTTCACGCCCCAAAGGATGGGCTTGCATTGCAGCCAGCGCGGCCCCAGCCTTCTCAGGGGAAACGATAGCTAGCAGCTTGCCCTCATTCGCGATGGTCAGCGGGTCAAGGCCCAGAATTTCGCAAGCTCCCCGCACTCCAGAGCGCACAGGGATTGTGTTCTCGTCGAGCGCAATCGAGACCTCCGAGCCAAGTGCCATCTCGTTCAATGCCGTTGCCACACCGCCGCGTGTGGGATCCTTCAAGCAATGCACTCCTTCCCCAGCTACAGTCAACAGCGAGGCTGTCAGTGTATGAAGAGGGGCAGTATCGCTCTCAATGTCGGTCTCGATATCAAGCTCTTCGCGAGCGAGCATAATGGCAATGCCGTGGTCTCCAATGGGGCCACTCAGCAATACTTTGTCTCCTGGCTGCAATTGCGTCTGTCCAATTTGTCTGGTGGCACGTATGATCCCAACGCCGGATGTGTTGATAAAGATACCATCAGCTTTGCCGCGCTGGACGGCCTTGGTGTCACCAGTGACGATGGCAACACCTGCCTCACTTGCTGCTTGAGCCATCGAAGCGACGATACGGCGCAGATCGCTAATTGGGAAGCCTTCCTCTAGAATAAAGCCTGCCGAGAGATATAAGGGTTCCGCTCCTGCCATCGCCAGATCGTTAATAGTACCGTGGACTGCCAGTCTCCCAATATCTCCTCCTGGGAAGAAGAGGGGGCTTACCACGTAGGTGTCAGTTGTAAAAGCCAGGCGTTGACCTTTTCCGTTCAATCCAAGGATTGCTGAGTCGTCCATCGGATCGAGCAATGGATTAGAGAAGGCTGGCGCAAAGACGCCCTCAATCAGATTGTGAGTCGCCTTGCCGCCACTACCATGGCTGAGCGTGATCTTCTCGTCGCGTAGATAGAACTTGTGACGACGTGCTTGCCTTGTGCGCTCGATCTTCTTCAATATATCGTCAATGCGTGCATCATCCATAAATACCTCCCGGCTTCCTCGTACGTGGCAGCCCACTATTAAGCTTAATTGATAACTAGAAATGTAGTGGCGCCCCTTGCGGGCGCCAGGTTCCGACCCCTTGCGGGTGCCAGGTTTTCCTCTTAACTGAAAACCACAAATGTAGTGGCGCGCCAGTCTCCGACCCCCTACGCGAACGAGTATATCACAACAGTCAGCCTTGTGTGCTTGCTGCTGGAATTATATTCAGGCGATGACGCTCAGAAGCCATCGAGTAGCGCCCATAGTTGAAGTAAGCGGCGCAGGCTCCTTCAGGCGAAACCATGCAGGTCCCAATAGGTGTCTCAGGTGTGCAGGCAGTTCCAAATACCTTGCACTCCCAGGGTTTAATGACGCCCTTTAGCACCTCGCCACATTGACATGCCTTGGGATCTGCCACACGCAGACCCGGTACCTCGTAACGCAGCTCGGCGTCCCAATCAGCATATTCTGAACGTAGCTTTAATGCACTGTGTGTGATAAAACCCAGACCGCGCCACTCGAAGAAAGGCCTCAATTCCATGGTCTGGGCCATCGCCTGGAGCGCTTTGACGTTGCCTTCTGGACGCACGACCCGTGAATACTGGTTCTCTACCTCAGCACGACCCTCGGTTATCTGCTTCACGATCATGTAGACAGATTGGATGATATCAAGCGGCTCGAAGCCTGCAATCACGACGGGCTTATGATGGTCACGCGCAACGAAATTGTAGGGTCGCATGCCAATTACCATGCTGACGTGACCGGCACCGATGAAACCATCCAGGCGCAAGTCCGGTGAGTCAAGAATAGCCTTCATCGCAGGGATGATGGTCACGTGATTGCAGAATACCGAAAAATTTTTGATCCCTTCAGCCCAGGCACGTAGCAGGGTGATGGCGGTCGATGGTGCAGTTGTCTCAAAACCAATGGCAAAGAAGACTACCTGGCGATCGGGATGTTGACGGGCGAGTTTGAGGGCATCGAGCGGTGAGTAAACAAAGCGTACATCTGCACCATCAGCCTTGGCATCAAGGAGACTTCCATGAGAACCTGGTACACGCATCATGTCTCCGAAAGTCGTGAAGATCACTCCATCCATTCGAGCAATGGCAATAGCATCGTCGATACGACCCATTGGCAGCACACAAACAGGACAGCCGGGACCATGTACCAGATCTATATTGCCTGGCAGTACGTCCTCAATCCCATGCTTGTAGATGGTATGTGTATGCCCACCGCAGACCTCCATCAGTTTGAGTGCCCGGTCGCCGCTCAGTTTCGCAATCTCTCTGGAAATGCGCTTTGCCAGATCGGCATCTCGGAACTCGTCAACGTATTTCATGCTCATTTGGGTTCTCCTTTGTGGGGGTTGGATCTATTGCACCTAAAAATGCATGGATAACTTCGAGCAGTGCGTGGTAAGCTGTCGCTTGTGCCTCCTGGATACGCGGGATGTGATCGCTGGGAGAAAGAATACAAAAATCCACTGCTGGGGATCGCATCGTTTTACCACCATCGTACCCCGCCAGTCCAACGGTCAACAGTCCCTGTTTCTTTGCCTGTTCAAAGGATACTAACACATTGGTCGAATTGCCGCTCGTCGAGATACCCAGCGCGATATCTCCTGGATGGCCGAATGCAATCACCTGCCGGGCATAAATATTATCGAAACCAACATCGTTTCCTACTGCTGTGACTACCGCGATATCATTGGTAAGCGCAATTGCTGGCAGGGGTGGCCAGCCAGGGAAAGGTGGATTGATCAGTTCGGTCACAAGATCCTATACGTCTGTCGTGCTCCCCCCGTTGCCGAAAGCAAGCAGGGTAGCACCATTGGCAAAGGCTCGCGCCATGGCCTCGCCAGCGACAACAATCTGTTTGCCTGAATATTCGAGCGTTGCACGGCGCAAAGCTATTAACTCCCGGCACTTCTCAAGTGTCGAGTGACGCACTTGAGCAAGTACATCTGCTATGCTGGCTTTACCACCTTCGAAGAGAAAGGGATAAAAAAGGCGGTCGTACTCAGATCCTGCTGTATCATGCATTGTTCGCCTCATTTACACGAGTTATCGCTACGCCACCATGCACCAGCAATATATCCCCTGGTTCAACACTTTCTACAAGAGTTATATCAATCTCTTCAGATGAATCATCTATGGTCACAAGCGCTAACCCGTTCTCCTGATCGACATGCGTCACGCGGACCTGTAACGCTTCATCAGAACATGTTATACAATGTCCCTCTGCATCAAGTTTACAGTAAGTGTCATCGATTGATATCGAATCGTGTTTCAAAAGATTCAGTTGGTTCCGCGGCTCGTCACTCATTGCAATAACCCTTCATGCTCAAAGAAAATATGCACCAATTCCCACAGGACATGATAGAGCGTTTCGTGCGTCTCCTGAATTACAAATGGGTCATGTGACTGGATGACAAAACGAAAATCGACTTCAATTTCCCTTGACAGTCCACCATCAATGCCTGCCAGACAGAGCGTGAGCAACCGCATTTGCTTGGCCAGTTTCAATGCAGCCAGGACATTTTCATCATACCCATCCATTGTGAAGCCCATCGCGATATCCTCAGGTCGAGCGAGGACCTTGAACTGGCGCGTGAAAGGCATTTCGGAATCTCCTCTAGCCATCAAGCCACTCAAAGTGGCGCTGTCGTTTGTCAGAGCTATGGCTGGCAGCGCCCTCTTGCCGACGATTACCGGATGCACGAATTCGACTGAGACATGCTGAGCATCTGTAGCTGATGCTCCATTCCCGAAAGCAAGCAATCTTCCACCCTGGTGGAAGCGACGTGCCATTGCCCAACAAGCCTCAGCGATCCGTCCTGCCTCGGCTGTGAAGAACATTTCAGGTATGGACATGCTTTGCTCAAAACGTGCTGCAACTAGTGCTTCAAGGTCTCTCAGCTCCAGACTCTCTTGATGATTCATTTACTCAATCTCCGCACTCTGCACTCCGTTTCCCCCTAGTATTACACCGCTTTATTTAGTCATTCAATCTGACTCGAATGGAGCATTTTCAGCTCATCAGTATAGACATCGCCCATCATATTCAGCGCTTTCATTGTTTCCTGGGCCTCGACCTCGTCGATCTTGCTCATAGCAAATCCCACGTGAATCAAAACCCAGTCACCTGGTCTGATGCCTTCGGGTCGCACCAGTGCGACGTTAACGTTTCGCTTGAGACCGGATACCTCAACTTTGGCAATGGAATTTGCATCATCCACGATGTCTATGATCTGGCCGGGAATACCAAGACACATGTTAGTTCTCCTATCTTTTTTGTAATTGTGCCGCAGCCACTGCTATCTGTCCAAGACTGATACCACCATCGTTGGGTGGCACACGCCTGTTAACAAAAACCCGAAAAGTCATTTTTTCCAGGCGTGATACTAGTTGCTCAAGCAACAGTCGATTCTGGAATACACCCCCACTAAGAGCAACAATATCTAATCCCGTTTGTTTGCGTGCACCGAAACACACGGTCGCCAACAACTCGGCAATTGAGCGGTGGAAGCAATCAGCTATCTGTGAGATCGGTACACCCTGCTGAATGTTGCTTACAATGGCACGGAACATTGGTGCTACATCCAATCTGGCTGGCATTTGGTCTCTCATTCTAATGCTGAAAGGGTAGATATCCGATTGCCCCTTGTAGATATCTTCCTGCTGTTCTCTTGCAAGCATCTCCAGCTCAATAGCTGCCTGACCCTCATAGAATACTTCGCTGCGCAGCCCGACCAATGCCGCTACGGCATCAAACAGACGTCCCAGGCTAGAAGTTGGTGGGCTATTGATACCACGTGCAATCATTTGTGCTAGAGCATGCCACTTCGACCGATCAAGTTGATGCACAAAAGGAACATCCAACTCCATGAAGTCATCGCCATAAGCCTGTGCCAGGTAGACAGCTGCCATGCGCCAGGGTTGACGCACCGCCTGCTCGCCACCAGGGATTGGTACATAGTCCAGATGTGCCAGCCGTTCAAACCCCAGGAAGTCGGCTATCATTACCTCGCACCCCCATACGGCACCATCTGTTCCGTAGCCCGTGCCATCGGCAGCAATCCCGATTACTGGCTCCTGGAGTCCATGTTCAGTCAATACACTGGCGATATGGGCGTGGTGATGTTGAACACCAATTTTCTGCGGAATATTCGTATCAAGAGCATATTTTGTCGCCAGGTATTCGGGATGCAGATCATATGCAACCACCTCAGGGTGGATATCGAAGAGGCGCTTGAAATGCTCAATTCCTTCACGAAACGAGGTGAGTGTCTCCAGATTCTCCAGGTCACCTATGTGGTGGCTGACAAATGCTTGCCGTCCCTTACCCAGGCAAAACGTGTTCTTGAGGTGTCCACCGCAGGCTAAAAGCCTATCCGAATAACCTGCTACAATAGGAGGGATGAGAGAACAGGAAACCAAGAAACGAGAACGGAAGCGAACGCCGAAGAACCGGACGACGACCGGATTTCGCATTTCCGATGAACGGTGGGCAGTTCTCCAACCACTGCTGCCCGTGCATGTCACTACTCACCGCTTTGGAGGGGGACGACCGCGCGTACCTGATCGAGACTGTGCCGATGCGATCTTCTTTGTCTGGCGAACCGGATGTCAGTGGCAAGCTCTGGACCAGACTGAGTTGTGCGCACATGCGACGGCGCACGCTCGATTGCACGAGTGGGTGGAAGCAGGCGTCTTTCTCAAGCGAGGGCTCGCCGGAGTTGAGCAATTCGATGAGTTGTGCGGGATCGAGTGGGACTGGCTCTCGCTGGATGGAGCAATGACAAAAGCTCCGTTGGGCGGGGAAAAAAACCGGGTCCAATCCCACTGCTCGAGGCAAGGGGGGCGTCAAACGCAGCATGCTGACGGAGGGACAGGGAGTGCCGATTGGCGCGGTGATTGAGGGAGCGAACCGCCATGATATGAGACTGGTGCGCGCGACCATCGAAAGCATCATCATCGACCGCCCCAAGCCCCCCGAGGCACATCCACAGGGGATGTGTCTGGACAAAGGGTACGACTACGATGAAGGGTACGCTATCTGACAAGAATTTGGCTTTACAGCCCATGTGCGCCCGCGAGGGGAAGAGGCCCAAGCCATCAAACGCGAAGCGGGCTTCCAAGCGCGCCGCTGGGTGGTGGAACGCGTTCATTCCTGGCTGAATCGCTTTCGCCGTGTGCTCGTTCGCTGGGAGAAAAAACCGCAGAACTATCTGGCGTTTCTCCCTTTCGCCTGTGGCCTGGTCGCTTGTCGGGCCGCTGGGTTATTCGGATAGGCTTTAATAGCGGCGCTGGGAAATCGAAAGACATCAAGATAGACTCTGGAGCATAGCCTCGAGATCGACGGAAAATCTGCTTGTCTCCAGCGGCTATGCGTGTTACAGAGTCGTCACAGCGCATATGAATATCACGATTGTGTAGTAGTAGACCCTCAGCGATAGATGTCAGCCGTTGCTGGGCATCATCATCCTTGTAAGCGATTGGCTCATCACTCAAATTGCCGCTGGTCATCACTAGCACCGGCAAGCGGCCAGTTCCTCCCGTTTCGATAAACTCAGTAAAGGCTCGCAGCAGCAAATGATGTAGCGGGCTATATGGCAGCATAATACCGAGCGTATCGTAAACTGGCGCAACGTCTGGCGCTACTGGACAATCAGAACGCCGGGAGAGCAGCACGATAGGGCGCTGGTGTGACTGGAGTAGTATTGCTTCAGCATCGCTTACCTGGCAAAGCCTCCTGGCTGTCTCAAGGTCAGGGACCATCAGAGCAAAAGGTTTTGCTTCCCGATGCTTGCGTTGTCGCAGTCGCTGCACTGACTCGACATTCAAGGCATCACATGCCAGGTGGTAACCCCCCAATCCCTTGATTGCAAGGATAACTCCTGTGGCGAGCTGCTGTGCTGCTGCAATAATTGGATCTGCATTCTGCGCTGTAGGGGCGCGATTTATCGCGCCCTCAATCCCATTGAGCAGGCAAACAGATGGGCCGCAGACTGGACAAGCATTCGGCTGGGCATGAAAGCGCCGGTTCCGCGGGTCATCGTACTCGGCCTGGCAAGCAGGGCACATTTGGAACACACCCATAGTTGTCTTGTCCCGATCATAGGGCACATCCTGGATAATCGTAAAGCGAGGACCACAGTTTGTACAGTTGATGAAGGGATAATGGAAGCGCCTGTCTCCCGGATCGAAGAGTTCATGCAGGCAGTCGTCACAGGTAACACTATCAGGCGAAATAAGTGCATGACGCTCGGCACCTGCCTGGCTCTGAGCAATGGTGAAGGCGGTATCGTAACACGGTGAAATCGGTTCGGCAATCAGAGTATCGATTCGGGCCAGTGGGGGAGCCTTCTCACGCAAGGCATGCTGGAAACCATTGAGCAATTCGGACGTACCCTCGACCTCGATGGTCACACCCCTACTGTCATTCAGCACAAAGCCTACCAGGTTCCTTTGCAAAGCCTCTCCATAGACGAAAGGTCGGAAGCCCACGCCCTGGACAATGCCCTGGATAACGATGCGTCTTCTCTCAATTGACGAGCCAATTACTAATGACATACATAACGCCTTTCGCACAGTCACTCATAGAGCATCTCATATGGGTGTCTGGCAGATCACTAGTATGTTTTACTATTTGCAAATGCGATAAGCCACTCACACCACGTATCAAGCCCTTCGCCTGTTCGGCAACTCACCTCGAAGATTTGCAGGTTCGGGTTGATCGCTAGCGCCTGCTTCCTGACCTTCTCTAGAGCATAGTCCACATAAGGAAGCAGGTCGATTTTGTTCACGATCATTACCTGTGAGACCGCAAACATGTGCGGATATTTTGCTGGCTTTTCATCACCTTCGGTGGTACTCACCATCACGATACGGATATCTTCCCCGAGGTTCCAGGCAGCGGGACAAACCAGGTTACCGATGTTCTCGATGAAAAGCAACCTCATTCCTATCAGATTGATTTCCTGGAGCGCATCACGTACCATGTGTGCCTCCAGGTGGCATGCCCCTCGTGTATTGATCTGGACCGTCTCAGCCCCCGCAGCTTCAATCCGCTCTGCGTCCGTGCCAGTTTCGATATCTCCCTCGATCACGCCAATTGCCAGTTGTCCTCTGAGCCGCTCAATAGTCCGCTCAAGCAAGGTCGTTTTACCAACTCCCGGAGAACTCATCAATTCGATGGTGCGGATCCCGCGTGTCGCCAGCAATTGCTGGATCTCCTGGGCAATAGTATCGTTGGCTGCCAGGATATTCTGAGCAATAGTTATTTTAGGCACGGTTGCCACTCCTCCACTCTTGGCCGCGGTAATGCGATATTTTACAGAATAATCAAGCCCTTATGTTTCGAACTCCATCTCAAGTACCTGCAGTTCGGTGCCAGAAACAATCTCGTTGGACCACTCCTTGCACGTCGGGCACTGTGCAACAAAGTTTTTAACGCTAAACTCGCTGGCGCAGTGACGGCAATGTGCACGGTGTGGCACGATATCGATGAACAACTGCGCTCCTGCTAAGGTAGGATCGAGGCTGGCCAGCATCTCGAAGCAGAAGGTCAACGAATCAGTGACGACGCTGCTGGCCTCACCAATCTTTAATCGCACGCCTTTCACACGCGCTGCATTGCACTCAGCCGCTTTAGCCTCTACAGCTACAACGACACTCTGGGCTATAGCGAGTTCGTGCATGACCAGCTTCACTCCTTTCACGCCTCCTGACCGTAGATATCGCGCAGCAGCGTTGCAGGCGTGTATGAGAGACATTTACATTGATCGTATACTCAGATAACGTCTGATATCAGGGAAGAGAGGAATCACGATGCCCAGACTCAGGACGACTAACGCAAGAATCGCGATACGCCGTACATTGATGGCGTCGTGCCTCTTTCTACGATGAAGGCCGTTCAGAAGCGCAAATGCTTCCTTTCTTTTGATAGGCATCTTCGGCATTCTCAATGGACTATGCGAAGAGTATCTCACTGTTACATCGTCCGCATTCTCAAATACCGTTGGATATCATGCTGGAGGGTAGGAAGCTGCCGGATAATTAGTACCCCAAGACCAAGGGCAAGGACTATAAAAAGCCATCTGAACATAGTATCGTTCCTTTCTGTTTATCATAGGTTTTTCATCTTCATCCTGGTACCCCACAAGGGCACTAATCCTCCCCCAGAGGGTGCTCCACTACATTGCTTTGTGAAGTAACTCCTCGACAAGTGAGTCGATCATCAATACTGCCTCGTCAATAGCGGCTCGCACCGGCTCACTTAACTCCGTCTGCATTTCTGCGTAGTCTTCACTTTCGTTCAATGGGGCGGGTTCACAACCAATAAGCAAGGTATGAATTGGTCGAGTGCCCAGGGCTCTGGCGAAGGCGAGTACCTTCACGGGGTCCATACTATGGGCTTCCATCGCTGCTCTGCCAGCTTCAACTCCTTTCTCAGGAACAATGCCTGCCAAATCTGGTTCGATCAAATAGAGTGTCCCTGGTGGTCCACCTCGAGAGACTGCATCGACCAGCACGAGCGTGTCGTAATCATCGAGCAGGGC
>Ga0070706_100002386_pt1 | contig 18949 bp, 5 predicted proteins | sample KBSK5501metaG_FD_65476 | JGI IMG/M metagenome (GOLD analysis project Ga0070706, IMG submission 65476) | Corn, switchgrass and miscanthus rhizosphere microbial communities from Kellogg Biological Station, Michigan, USA - KBS K5-50-1 metaG | ecosystem: Host-associated > Plants > Roots >... | reverse complement strand
ATGCGAGCTTCGCCGTGGATCTTCCCGTCGCAATTCAGCCCGGCGACCCGGTCACGGCCACGGCAACCGACCCCAGCGGCAACACTTCCGAGCTCTCGCCACGGCTTCCTTTCGGCATCAGCCCCGCCTCCGGCCCCGCGGGCGGCGGAACAAACGTGACGATCTCGGGAACGAGCTTCGCGCCGGGGGCGGCCGTGACAATCGGCGGCCAGCCCGCCACCGGCGTTTCGGTCCCGAACTCGAACCAGATCACGGCGACCACTCCCGCGCTCGCGGCGGGATCCTCGAACGACGTCACCGTCCTTAACACCGACGGGACGAACGGAACGCTCGTGAAGGGCTTCGTCGCCGACTTCCTCGACGTGCCCGGATCGAACCAGTTCTACGCTTTCGTCACGACGCTCGTCTCCAACGCGATCACCGCCGGAGTCGGCGGGGGCGACTACGGCGTGGATCAGTCGACGCTGCGCCAGCAGATGGCGGTGTTCCTGCTGAAGGCGAAGCACGGCCTCTGCTATACCCCGCCCCCCTGCACCGGTGTCTTCGCCGACGTCCCCTGCCCTTCGACCTTCGCCGACTGGATCGAGGCTCTGGCCGCCGAAGGGATCACCGGCGGCTGTGGAGGAGGCAACTTCTGCCCGACCAATCCCGTGCGCCGGGACCAGATGGCGCCCTTCCTTCTGAAGGCCGAGCACGGTGCGAGCTACGTGCCGCCCCCCTGCACGGGCGTCTTCACCGACGTGCCGTGTCCCTCCCTCTTCGCCGACTGGATCGAGCAGCTGGCGGCGGAGCAGATCACCGGAGGGTGCGGAGGCGGCAACTACTGCCCGCAGAACCCGGCGACGCGGGGACAGATGGCGGTGTTCGTCGTGAAGACGTTCAACCTGCAATAGGCTTCTTCGCATAACGGAGGCCCCCCAAATGCGAAGGATCCCCGCGGTTTCGCTCGCCGCTCTCTTCTTCGCCGCCCCGCTTCTGACCGCGTCCACGTTCACCGTCATCAACACGAACGACTCCGGCGTTGGATCGCTCCGCCAGGCCATCCTCGATGCCAACGCGAATGCGGGTGCAGACACGATCGCATTCGCCATTCCCGGACCGGGAGTCCACACGATCTCTCCCACGAGTGCGCTGCCGACGATGACCGAGGCCGTCGTGCTCGACGGATACACCCAGCCCGGCGCGAGTCCGAACACGCAACCGAACGGCGACGACGCCGTGCTGCTCATCGAAATCGACGGCAGCAACACGGGATCGGCGACGAAGGGGATCGTCCTCGACGGAGACAACTGCACGGTCCGGGGGCTCGTCGTCAACCGATTCGGAAGCACCGGGATCGAGATTCACGGGAACGGCAACACCGTCGAAGGCAACTTCGTCGGCACCAACCCGGCCGGAACCGCCGCGCTGCCCAACGGCAACGGTGGCATCGTGGTAGGCGTCTTCGGCACCCACTCGAATGACACGATCGGCGGCACGACGCCGGCGGCGCGCAATCTGGTCTCGGGCAACGTCGGACCGGGAATCGTGATCGAGGGGACGGGAAACGTCGTAGCGGGCAACTTCATCGGGACCGACGCGACGGGGACGAGCGCGCTGGGGAACTCGGACCGCGGGGTCTTCGTGAACAATACGGGCAACTCGGTCGGCGGCCCGACCGTTGCGAGCCGTAACGTCATCTCCGGCAACAACCGGGGCATCCAGTTCAACGGCTCCAACCACTTCCTGCAGGGGAACTACATCGGAACCGACGTGACCGGCACGTTCGCGATTGCGAATGTCAACGAGGGCGTGAACGTCAACGGCGCGACCGGGGTCCTCGTCGGCGGGATCGCCGCCGTCCCGGGGACGCCGCCGGGCAACGTGATCTCCGGCAATCTCGGGGTGGGCCTCGACCTGTTCGCCGATTCTTCCGGAATCCAAGTCCAGGGGAACACCATTGGCGCCGACGCGAGCGGCGCGAATCTGCTCGGCAACTCCTTGAGCGGCGTGCTCGTCAACGGCCATGACAACTTCGTGGGGGGCGTCGCGGCGGGGGCGGGGAACCTCATCGCCTTCAACGGAACGGACATGAAACTCCTCGGCAGCGGAGTCGAGGTCGAGAACAACGCGTCTTTCGTGGCGAACGCGATCCGAGGCAACTCCATCTTCGGCAACGCGCGGCTCGGGATCGACCTGAGGGCGGCCGCCGACGGGACCGGAGGCGTGACGCCCAACGACCCGGGCGACGCCGACACCGGTGCGAACGGTCTGCAGAATTTCCCGATCATCACGTCGGCCGTCCCCGTGCTGCCCTCCAGCGGCACGCACGTCGTTGGGACGCTCCGCTCGACGCCGTCGACGACCTTCGACCTGGACTTCTATTCCAATCCCGCATGCCTCGCGCACCCGCACGATTTTCTGCAGGGACAGACCTATCTCGGCTCGACGCAGGTCACGACGGACGGGTCCGGAGTGAGTCCGATCGACGTGACGCTGGCTCCGACGATCCAGCCGGGCGAGCGCGTCAGCGCCACGGCGACGGATCCCTCCGGCAACACGTCAGAGTTCTCGCAGAGGATGCCGTTCTCGATCACGCCGATATCGGGAGCTTCGTCGGGAGGGGCGGCGCTGACGATCGCCGGCACCGACTTCCTCTCCGGCGCCGCGGTCACGATCGGCGGTGTCGCCGCAACGGGAGTGGACGTCTCGAGCTACGACCAGATCACCGCGACGGCGCCGCCGCTGCCCGCGGGATCACTCAACGACGTCACGGTGACGGATCCCGACGGCACGAGCGGGACTCTCGAGAAGGGCTTCGTGGCGGACTTTCTCGACGTGCCGCCCTCGCAGCAGTTCTACTCCTACGTCATCACCCTCGTCACGAACGCAATCACGGTCGGCGTCGGCGGCGGCAACTACGGCGTGGACCAGTCGACGCTGCGCCAGCAGATGGCCGTCTTCCTCCTGAAGGCGCGCCATGGCCTGTGCTACGCCCCTCCCCCCTGCACCGGAGTCTTCCCGGACGTGCCCTGCCCGTCGACGTTTGCCGACTGGATCGAGGCGCTGGCCGCCGAGGGCATCACCGGCGGATGCGGTGGAGGCAACTACTGCCCGACGAATCCCGTGCTGCGCCAGCAGATGGCCGTCTTCTTACTGAAGGCCGAGCACGGGTCGAGCTACGTGCCGCCGCCGTGCACGGGCGTCTTCGCCGACGTGCCGTGCCCGTCGACCTTCGCCAACTGGATCGAGCAGCTCGCGGCGGAGAACATCACCGGCGGATGCGGAGGCGGCAACTATTGCCCAACGAATCCCAACACCAGAGGTCAGATGGCTGTGTTCATCGTCAAGACATTCAACCTGCAATAGCCACAGCGACCTAAACACCGAATAAACCGCGAAGCGCGATGCGTTTCCGCCCGTCGCTTCGATAGACTCCGCGCACCAGCAAGGAAAGGAGCACGGATGTCCGCCGCGAAAACGCTTCGTGTGGCTTCGTCCCTCTTGTGCGTCCTCGCCGCCGGCTCGCTCCGAGCGACGACCTTCACCGTAACGACCACCGCGGACTCCGGCGCGGGATCGCTGCGCCAAGCGATCCTCGACGCGAACACGAATCCGGGCTCGGATACGATCGCCTTCAGCATCACGGGATCGGGTGTCCACACGATCCAGCCCGCGGCGCCGCTGCCGATGATCACCGGTCCGGTCACGATCGACGGCTACACCCAGCCCGGCTCGAGCCCGAACAGCAACGGGCCGGGCCTCGGAGACAACTCGATCCACCTCATCGAGATCGACGGTACGAATACCGGAGGCGGAATCTTTTCCGCGGCGTTCGATTTCCGCAGCGGAAGCGACGGCAGCGTCGTTCGCGGGCTCGTTATCAACCGCTGTCCCGAGGCTGCCATCCAGATTCTCATCGCGGGCGGTCATCTCATCGAAGGCAACTTCATCGGCACCGACCCGACCGGAACCACCGCCCTCGGCATCGGCGCCTACGACATCCTGATCGACGAGGGCGCCTCCAACGTGACGGTCGGAGGGACGGCGGCTTCGGCACGGAACCTGATCTCCGGCGGCGCTCTCGCGGGAGTCGCATTCGGAAACGACGGCTCCGCCGGAGGAAGCGGTCACGTCGTCGAGGGCAACTTCATCGGCACCGACGCCTCCGGCACCGCCGCGCTGGCCAACGACTTCGGTATCTCGATGGCCTACGGCGTCACGAACAGCACCATCGGCGGCACGACGCCGGCGGCGCGCAACGTCATCTCCGGGAACGCGGGCCGCGGCATCATCGTCAGCAACAGCCTGGGCAACCCGGGCGTCACGGGCAACGTGATCGAGGGCAATTTCCTGGGCACCGACGTGACCGGCACGCTGCCGCTCGGCAACGGAGAATTCGGAGTGGAGGTCAATTCGCCGGGGAACACGGTCGGAGGTTCGGCGGCCGGTGCGGGAAACGTCATCGGAGACAACAGCTTCGGTGGCATCGGCATGGAGGGCGGCGCGGATGGCCTGGTAATACAGGGCAACTTCATCGGTACGGATCCGACGGCGACGGTGGTCCTCGCAAACCACGGCCCCGCCGTCACGGTCTCCGGGAGCAACAACCTGATCATCGGCGGAGTCAACCCCGGGGAGGCGAACCTCATGGCTTTCAACGGCGTCGCCGGCACGCTCAACTCGGGCGGGATCCTGATCTACAGCGGCACCGGCAACGCCATTCGCGGGAACTCCATCCACGACAACCAGCACACGGGCATCGACCTCGGCGGCGGCGCGCCGCACGCGAACGATTCGGGCGACGCCGACTCCGGCGCCAACAACCTCCAGAACTTTCCGCTGATCTCGTCCGTCGCCTACGGCGCGAACACGGAGGTGACCGGCGTGCTGCACTCGACTCCCGCGACGATGTTCCAGCTCGACTTCTACGCGAACCCCGCATGCTCCAGCTTCCCGCGCGACTTCCTGCAGGGCGAGACGTATCTCGGGTCCTCCCCGGCCACGACCGACGGATCGGGGAATGTGTCCTTCGACGTAATGCTGCCCGCGACGACCGCGGGCTCTCCGATCTCCGTGACCGCGACGGATCCTTCGGGCAACACGTCCGAGTTCTCGCAGCGTCTGCCCTTCTCGATCAACATAGCGTCGGGCCCCGCTTCGGGGGGCACGGCGGTCACCGTCTCGGGAACGGACTTCGATCCCGCCGCGACGGTGACGATCGGCGGCCAGCCCGCGACCGGCGTCAACGTCGCCTCCAGTACGAGCCTGTCGGCGACGACACCGGCCCTCTCCGCGGGCTCGGCGAACGACCTCGTCGTCATGAACCCGGACGGCACCAACGGCACTCTCGTGAAGGGATGGGTCGCGGATTTCCTCGACGTGCCGAACTTCAACCAGTTCTACTTCTACGTCACGAAGCTGGTCTCCAACGCGATCACGGCGGGCGTCGGGGGCGGCAACTACGGCGTGGATCAGTCGACATTGCGCCAGCAGATGGCCGTCTTCCTGCTGAGGGGCGAGCACGGCCTCTGCTACGCGCCGCCTCCGTGCACCGGCGTGTTCGCGGACGTGCCCTGTCCGTCCACGTTCGCGCCGTGGATCGAGGCGCTGGCCGCGGAGGGCATCACCGGGGGATGCGGAGGCGGGAACTTCTGCCCGACCAACCCGGTGCGCCGCGACCAGATGGCGCCCTTCCTGCTGAAGGCCGAGCACGGCTCGAAGTACGTGCCGCCGGCGTGTACCGGGGTCTTCCTCGACGTGCCGTGCCCGTCGCTCTTCGCGGACTGGGTCGAGCGGCTCGCCGCGGAGAACATCACCGGAGGCTGCGGCGGCGGCAACTACTGCCCGCAGAATCCCGCGACCAGGGGCCAGATGGCGGTCTTCGTCGTGAAGACGTTCAACCTGCAGTAGAGAGAGCTAAGGAAGAAGGACCCTCACCCCAACCCTCTCCCCTCACGGGGAGAGGGTAATCCTCACAGGTGTGGCAGGCCGAAGGCTTTGACGAGGAAGACGGCCATCTGCTGATTCGGGATGCCCGCGTCGGGACAGAAGTTGTTCCCACCACACCCCGCCGTGATCCCCTCCACGTAAAGCTGACCGATCCAGTCGCCAAAGGGCGCCTCCGGTGTCGGCGGACACGGCACGTCGTCGAAAACGTGCGTGCTCGCGCACGGCGGCGGCACGTACGACGGACCGTGCTCACCCCTCAAGATGAACACCGCCGTCTGCCCACGCGTGTGCACCGAAGAAGGACAGAAATTCCCTCCCCCACACCCCACCGTGTACCCCTCGTCGAAAAACGACTGAATGTAGTCCGCGTTGAAATCCCCAGCGTGCACGTCCAAAAACGCTCCCGCATAAGCCTCCGGAACGAAGTCGGCACCGTGCACCCCACGCAGGATGAACCCCGCCATGTCCGCTCGCGTCACCAGCGCCGCCGGACAGAACCGAAACGACGCCGCATCGCACCCCGGCATCACACCCGCTCCCGCCGCCGCGTAGATGAACGCCTCGAACGGATTCGTGTCCGACACGTCGGAGAACCGCACCGTCAGGTCCACCGGCACCGCCGCCACCGCGTACGGCGTGTCCGTCGACACCTTCAACTGCCCCAACCTCAACCCCGCCGATAACCCCGAAGAATCAAACGTGCACACCACCGGAAAACTCGACCCCGCCGACACCGTCCCACCCACCACGTCCTCCGATAGCCAGGGAATGTCGTTGAACGCGCAGATATTGCTCTCGCCCGACTGCACCTCCCAGATGAGCTGGCCCACCTGGTCGATCGCCCAGAGATGGCCATCGCAGTCGATCTCCAGGCCCGCGCCGCCGTTCGACAGGAAGTCCGAGACCGGCTGGCCGTTCTGCGTGATGTTGAACCCGCCGATCAGGTTCATCTGGTGGCGTGCGTCGAAGACGAACACGTCGAAGACCGACAGAGGCGGGGCGCCGTGGTTCGTCAGCGCGAAGAGATGGCGCCTCGTGGGGTCATAGGCAAGACCCGAGATCGGGATCCCGACGAACGTGGATTCCAGGACGGCTCCGGTCGAATCGACGTGATAGATCACGCCCTCGTTCCACCCGCCCACGTAGTAGGTGTCCGTCGTGACGTCGTAGGCGAGGCCGCGTTGCGAGACCGCGGTCCAGGGGCTGCCGCAGATCGTGTTGCCGGTCGCGACGCGCGCGATGGGATCCAGTTCGTGGATGCAGTTGTCGCCGCCGACGTCGAGCCGCCACAGCATTCCGGTTCGCGCGTTGAACGCTCCGTCGCCGGCGAACTCTCCGATGGCGGTCATCCAGACGGAGTCGTCGATCGAGTCTCCGGTCAGCGTGCCGTCGGTGAGATAGCGATACTCGCGGTCGTCCCCGCCGGCTACGGAGCGGTTCGAGACCCAGAAGTCCGTCGCGTCGGTGTTGAAAGCGATGCCCCAGCCGCCCGCGATCTGCGTCGGATACGAGTTCAGAACGTTGCCGGCGAGCAGCGGCGGGACGCGCGGCGGCGCCCCGGGCATCACGGACAGACCCTTCGCATTCGGTAGATCGAGTCGGCCCCGGGGAACCCGCGCGACCGCCGCCGACGCCCGCGCCGGATCGGCGAACAAGCGATCGCCCGGGAGGCTGGAGGACGTCTGTCCGGGGACGGTGAGCTCCCGCAGCTGGAAGGACGCGTCGACGCCGCCGGAGTTGGCGATCTGCAGCGTCAAGTCGACGGCGCCTCCCGGGTCGAGACGCGTCGAGAGCGGTCTCGGGCTCGCGTCGAGGAGGCCCGCGGGAAGGGTGAAGTCGAGCCGCACCGCGTCGTGCGAAACGACCGTCGTGCTCCGCGTCTGCGAGGTGTAGCGCTCGTGCGAAGCCTGCAGGGAGACGCTGCCCGCGTCGGCGTAGAGGATGTAGAAGCCGTCGGGCTGCCCGGGGTCGTCGGGAGTGGGAAACGTCGTCGTGGACGGGCTGCCGGCCTGAAGGTTGGCGACGGTGGATCCGTTCACGCCGTTGCCCGTGTTCGCGTCGAGGACGTTGCCGACGAGGAGGCCGCCGGGTCCGGCGGTGCAGGGGGAGCCGGAGTAGCCCGGCGCGTTGCAGGCGATCGGATCGATCGCGAGCGTCCAGTCCGCGGTGGCATCGCTCGGACGCGCGACGAGCGGCACCGGCCCTCCTCCCGGGAGGTAACCGGGCGAGACGGCCGTGACCGTGAAGTTGTAGTTCGCGGAGGCGAATAGCGTGGTCGCGTACTGCCCCGTGACCGGATCCGCGAACACCGTCGAGGTCGGGCCCTCCGGCGTCGTGATCACGATCCGCGCGTAGAGCGGCCACTCGGCGCCCGAGGCATCCGTGACGGTGCCGCCGACGCTGACGGTCGGCGCCGGGCTGAGGACGAAGTCCTGGACCGTATCGCCGCCGGCGGTGATCGACACGGTCGCCGCGCCGGGAACGTAGCCGTACTTCGTGGCCGTCAGGCCGTGCGAGCCGGCGGGGAGCTGGAACGAATAGTGCCCCGCCGCGTCCGTGTGGCCGCCGCCCCCTCCTCCGCCGCCTGTCACGACGATGTGCGCCCCCGCGATCGGGCTCGTTCCATCGGTCACCGTCCCCTCGATCGTGCCGAGCTGCGGCGCCACGCAGCCTGGGAACTTGAACGACCCCACGCGGGTGAACCAGTTCGAGAGGCCCGCCTCGGCAACGTACATCTGCGTGTACCAGAACGTGCAGTCGTCGGACGGGTCGATGTCCATCGTGCTGTAGTCCCCCCAGCGGTGGCCCTCGAAGGAGCCGACGCCCGGGATCAGCTCGGCCTCCCCCTGCGTGAGCTCGCCGGGAGGATCGCTCGCCAGGCGGCCGGCGTAGCGGATCCCCGGGAAGGTGGAGGTCGCGTCCGAAACGCTGAAGCCGACCGCGATGTCGTTGAGCGCGTCCATCGCGATCGATCCCATCCAGCGGTAGACGCCGTCATCCGGACCGAACGTCGCCTGCTGATGGACGGTGGCGACGCCGTACGGGTCGCGGATCTCGTACCAGCGGGGCAGGACCCGGCCGGCCGCGTCCATCACGTCGTGGTACATCACCACGGACTCGTGCGTGCCGTAGTTGCGGTACGGCAGCCGATAGAGGACCCATCCGAGCGCCTCGATGGCCTGGCCGGGCGGAGGCTGCGGCACCCCCGAGAAGAAGGGCACGGCGTTGAAGTCCGCGATGGGAAGGTCGGAGGGGCCGGTGAAGGTCGACTTCGCGGGCGCCGCGAAGTCCGGATGAAACTGGTAGACGTGGATCACCGTCGCCGGTGAGCCGTCGGTGCCGGGGCTGCCGACGCCCATCAGCAGCTCCGGCGGGGCGGAGGTCACCATCCCGTTCTGGTCGAACACGGTGCCGGGCGGTGGAATCGGGCCGTCGAGATACGCCGGGAGAAGCCCGTCGAACGTCGGGTTGTGCAGGCTGACGAAGATCGCTGTCAACGGCTGGCCGGCGAGCATGGCCTGTCGGTCGAACGCGGTGACGGTCATCGTGAAGCCGTCGCCGAACTCGCGGACCGTCATCTGGTACGCGTCGGGCCAGACGCCGAACTTCGGGTAGTCGTTGAGTGCCGACTCGCTGTAAAGGTAGTCGTAGAGGTAGTACGAGCCGAGCGGGTCGCCGCCGGCCGAGACGGCGATGCATTGATGATTGCCGTGGGCGCCGAAGATCGCCGGCGCGAGCTGGGTCAGCACCCAGCGGTCGGCGAGCTGGTCGTATAGCACGATGATGTCGCCGCCGTTGATGGCCGCGCAGTCCCCGCCGAGGTCGGTGAAGAGCGTGTTGCCGTCGAACGGCCCCGCCAACGACACGCCGCTCTTGTCGAAGACCTGGAACGACAGGTTGACCCACTGGAAGACGTGGTTCGGGCCGATCGCCATCGTCGTGTCGGCGGGTTGCACGGAATTCTCGTTGCCGGTCCCCTCGAAGTTCTGGATGGGGGACGGCATGTTGGGCTGGGCGCGGGTCTGAAGCACGGGATCGGCTTTCAGCGGAAGACGCGGGAGGTCCGCGCCGGGGCCGGGCTCCATCGGGATCTCCCGCAGCGCGGCGCCCTTCTGGGGGGGGCGCGCGATCTCCCGAAGCGGCCGCGACGTGACGTTGCGGAGAGAGTGCCGGACCTCGAACGTGGGAGGGGTCGGCGCGGATTTCTGGCGGGACCGGGCGCGCGCGTCGATGAGCCCTCCGGACATTCCGCCCGGAACCATGGCTCGGACCGCCGGAGAGAGCGCTTCCGAAGCGCGGTCGGGCCTCTCGGATTCCGACGACCCCGCTCGCGTCGCGGTCCGCGGCACGCTCGAGCACGCGAGCGTGACGAGCGAGAGCCCGAACGCGATCGTCTTGAACGGCGCTCGACGCGCCGAAGGGAGCGGAGAATTGTTCAGAACATTCATGTCCTCTCTCCGCTCATAGATGTGGCAGCCCGAAGGCCTTGACGAGGAAGACCGCCATCTGCTGGTTGGGGATGCCGGCATTCGGGCAGAAGTCGTTGCCCCCGCAGCCCGCCGTGATCCCCTCCACGTACAGCTGACCGATCCAGTCCCCGAACGGTGCCCCCGGAGTCGGCGGACACGGCACGTCATCGAACACGTGCGTGCTCGAACACGGAGGCGGCACGTACGAAGCCCCGTGCTTCCCTCTCAGAATGAAGACCGCCGTCTGACCACGCGTGTGCACCGCATCGGGACAGAAGTTGCCCCCGCCGCACCCTACCGTGTACCCCTCGTCGAAAAACGACTGAATGTAATCCGCGTTGTAGTCCCCTGCCGAAACGTCCAAGAACGCCCCCGCATACGCCTCCGGAACGAACGCCGCCCCGTGCACGCCCCGCAGGATGAACCCCGCCATGTCGGCGCGCGTCACCAGCGCCGCCGGACAGAACTGGAACACCGCCGAATCGCACCCCGGCATCACCCCGGCCCCCGCCGCGGCGTAGATGAACGCCTCGAAAGGATTCGTGTCCGAGACGTCCGAGAACCGCACGGTCAGATCCACCGGCACCGCCGCCACCTCGTACGGGGTGTCCGTGCCCACCTTCAGCAGACCCAGCCTCAGACCCGCCGTCAGCCCCGTCGAATCGAACGTGCACACCACCGGAAAACTCGACCCCGCCGAAACCGTCCCACCCGTCGCGGCCTCCGACAGCCAGGGAATGTCCTGATAGGCGCAGACGCCAGTCTCCTCGGTCTCCGCCTCGTAGATCATCTGGGCGTTGCTGTCGACGAGCCAGAGGTGGCCGTCGCAATCGATCTCCAGGCCCGCGCCCCCGAGCGGGCTGATGACCGGCGATCCCCCGCTCGTGACGTAGAAGCCGCCGATCAAGTTGTAGGCGTTGCGCGTGTCGAGCACGTAGACGTCGAACCCTCCCAGCACGTCGTGGTTGGTCAGCGCGTACAGGCGCCCGTTGGAGGAATTGAGCGCGAGCCCCGAGATCGGCACGGCGACGAACGCGGAGTCGAGAATCGTCCCCTTCGAATCGAAGTGGTTGATGACGCCGTCCGTCCACGAGCCGGAGTAATACGTGTCGTCGACGGGATCGTAGGCCAGACCGCGCTGGGACACGGCGAATCCCGGACAGATCGTGTTGCCGGTGACGACCTGTGCAACGGGATCGAGCTCGTGGATGCAGTCGTCGCCGCCGACGTTGACCCTCCAGAGCATCCCGGTCCGCGGGTTGTACGCGCCATCGGCCGCGAATTGGCCGACCCACGAGCTGTCGTCGATCGAGTCGCCGGTGAGGGTGCCGTCCGTGAGGTACCGGTAGTCCCGGTTGTCGCCGCCGGAGAACGTGATGTTGGACAACCAGAAGTCCGTGGCATCGGTGTCGAACGCGACGCCCCAGGCGGCGGCGAGTCCGGTCGGATAGGCGTTGAGAACGTTTCCCGCCGCGAGCGGCCGAGCCTCCGGACGGCGCGGAAGAGGCGGAGTGTCCCGAGCGGTTCGCGCGTCGCGAGCGTCTCGGGAAGGCAGCCGGGCGAGCAGCGACGCCTCGAGCGCCGGATCGACGCGGGGACCGTGAGTCGTCACGGACTGCGTCGACAGCGGCGGCAGGTTGAGCTCATCGAGGGTGAACGTGGCGTCGGCCGTCCCGGTGTTGGTCATCGAGAGCGTGACGGGGATGATCTGACCCGGGTCGACCCGGGCGGAGAGGGGCTTCGGACTCGCGTCGAGCCGCCCGGCGGCGAGCGCGAAGTCGACGCGCTGCGTCGCGTTCGGGACGACCGTCGCCGACTTCGTCTGCGGCGCGTAGGGGTCGTCGGACGCGGTGAACAACTGCGGCCCGCTCTCGGAGAACAGGATGTAGAAGCCGTCCGGTTGCGCCGGATCGTCGGGCGTCGCGAAGGTCGTGCTGGGCGCGCCCGGCTTCGACGCCGCGGCCACGGCCGCGCCGTCGAGTCCCAGCTGCGTGTTGGCGTCGAGGACGTTTCCGACGACGAGTCCGCCGGGGATCGCGGAGCAGCTCGCCTGTCCGACGATCACGTCGTCCACCTGCCACCAGTTCGCGTCGAAGGCGTTGTAGTAGTGGAAACGCGCGCGCACGTCCGGCTGGCCCGCGGCGAGCGCCGTGACGTCGACCGCCTGCGTGTTCGGCCCGGCGACGGAAACGGTCTGGTGGAGGACGTTGGTCCAGGAGGAGCCGCCGTCGGTCGAGACGTCGACGTCCGCGATCTCGCCGAAGGCGGGGTTGTTGCCGTTGAAGTCCTGGGCGAAGCGAACCTGCGCGCTCGAGACGCCGGAGAGATCCGCTGGCGCCGTGATCAGAGCGGTGTCGATCGAGACCTCGCCCGCGCAGCGGCTGTCGACCAGTGCGAACGGGCCGCTCCCTCCCGTGTCGTTGCCGGGGAAGGAGCCGCACGGGTCGGAGCCCGAGTGGATCGTCCACGGCCCGCCGCCGGTGTTGTCGACGACGCTCCAGCCCGGCGGGAGCACTCCCGAGTCGAAGCTCTCGAAGATCCCGGTCGAGACGACGCGGTATCCGGGCGCGCTGCAGCTCGTGGAATCGACCGTCAGGTCGAAGTTGTGGACGATCCCCTCCGGCGCGTGGACCGGCAGGAGCGACAGCGCCGCGGCCGCCGGCTGATAGCCGGGTCCGACCGCGGCGACGGAGACCGCGTAGATCACGCCCGACACGAGCGTGATCGCGTAGTAGCCCGTGACCGGGTCGGTGAAGATCGTCGCCCCGCCGAACTCCGGCGCGGAGATCGAGAGCCGGGCGTAGAGAGGCCAGCCGGCGCCCGAGCCGTCGCGCACGACGCCGTTGAGAAGCACCTGCGGCGCGAGCGCAAGCGAGAAGTCCTGCGTCGTCGTCGCGCCGGCGGTCACCGAAACCCCCGACGCCGCGCCGGGCACGAATCCGAACTTGGTCACCGTCATGTCGTACGTACCGGGAGGCAGCGTGAGGAACTGGTAGTGGCCGGAGGCGTCGGTCACGGTCTCGGAGGAGCCCGCAGTCACGCGCGCGCCCGCGACGGGGTTTCCGTTGTCGTTCTCGGTGACCGTCCCCTCGAGCACTCCCGTCGGGCCGCTCGTGCAGCTCGGGAACTTGAACGCGCCGATTCGCGTGTACTCGAACAGCGGCGCCGGATCGCCGATGTATTCCGACGTGAACCAGAACGTGCAGTCGTCCGTCGGATCGAGCGCCATCGCGCTGTAGTGGCCCCAGAAGCCGACGACCGGCGGCTGGCTGTTCGGCCCCTCGAAGAACGCATTCTCCGTCCCCATCGTCCCGGACGGATCGCCCACGAGACGCCCGGTCACGGCGAGGGAGGGATGGATCGTCGAGTCGGACTTCGTGTATCCCAGCGCCGCGTTCCCGTTGCGGTCCATCGCGATCGAGCCCATGAAGCGGTAGCTGGCGTCCGGCGCGTAGGTGCCCTCCTGGAAGATGGAGGGCGAGCCGTTCGGATCGCGCAGCTCGAACCAGCGGATCGCGGCGACGTTTCCGCCGCCCGATCCGTCCACCGTGAAGTTCGTGACGAGCGCCTCGTGGTCTCCGAAGTTCCGGTAGGCGAGGCGGTACATCAGAATGCTCGGGTCGGCCTGGAGAAGCTGGCCGGAGCCGGCCTGAGGCACGCAGCCGTCGCCGAGGTTGGGGTTGCCGCAGTCGAGCGGGTCGAACGAGGAGATCGAGACGTCGATCGGGCCGGAGAAAGTGCTGTTGTTCGGATTCGCGAAGTCCGCGTGGAACCTCCAGAGGTGGACCCGGTCGTCGGCACTCCCGTCGAGAAACGGCGCGCCGAGAGCGACCGAGACGTTCGGCGCGCCCGACGGCGGCGGCGTCGCGCCGTCGAGGTCCGCCGGGATGCCCCAGATGGTCGCCGGATTCGTCGCGCCGGGATTCGCGTACTGGAAGGTCGCGGCGCCGCCCGCGAGGATCGCCTGCCGGTCGAACGCATAGATCCCGAAGCCCGCGTCGTCGAAGCCCGAGAACTGGTTGACCGTCACGTAGTACGCCTCGGGCCAGATCCCGACGCGCGAGCGCGTCGCGCTCGAGCTCGGGTCGAGGACGAAGTCGTAGCGGTTGTACGTGCCCGTCGGATCGCCGGTCGTCGAGACGGCGATGCACTCGTGACTCGAGCCGTCCGAGGTGTCGAGGCCGACCTGGCTGAAGAACCAGCGGTCGGCGAGCACGTCGTACTTGACGAACGGTGTCTGGGCGTCGCTCGTCTCGCAGAACCCGCCCAGGCCGGTCCACAGGCTCGCGTTGGGGAGCGGCCCGAGCACGAGGTTGCCGGACTTGTCGAAGATCCGGAAGACGGTGTTGATCGTCTGGACGTAGTGACTCGGACCGGCAGCGCCGTTCGCGTCGGGCGGAGTGGGCGCCTTGCCGAGGTTGTCGTTCGCCGTCGCGCCGTCGAACTGGAGGACCTCGTCGGGCGCCGACGGGCCGGGCGCCGCCTGCCGCACCGTGTCCCGAGGCGCGGTGAGCGCCGGAGGCCTGCGCGGTGTAGTTCCGCGGAGCGTGTCGCCGGCGTCTGCGGATCCCCGGCGCGGCTCGACTCGCGCCTCGCGCAGCGGCCTCGGCGAGACGTCGTGACGGAGAGCGGAGGCGATGCGCGGCCGGAAGGCCGAAGCCGCATGCGCCGCTCGCGCCGGCGCCACTCCGAGCGCGGTGCTCAGGATCGAGAGCGCAGCCGCGAGCGTGAGGCTCAGTTGTGTCTCGCTCGACGCCAGTCGGGTGTCCGGAAATCCGAGCGAAGCTGCCGGCGTCTGTTGCGAAGGTTAGATCACCGCTCGGTTCGCCGTGTCAAGCGAAACCCGCGGTCAGCCGTCAGCCCGCGGCGGCCTTCCGCGAGGATTTCCTCTGGCTGTGGTCGAGCACCCGCTTGCGCAGGCGGACGGCGGCGGGTGTGACCTCGACGAGCTCGTCGTCGTTGATCCATTCGATCGCCTGCTCGATGGTCAACTCGCGCGCCGGCGTCAGCTTGATCGCCATGTCGGAGGTGGAGGCGCGCATGTTGGTCAGGTGCTTCTTCTCGCACGGCTGCACGACCATGTCTGCCTCCTTGACCTGCTCGCCCACGATCTGGCCGGCGTAGACCTTGTCCCCCGGCTTGACGAAGAAGACCCCACGGTCGGCCAGGCGGTCCAACGCGTATCCCGTGGCCTCTCCGGCCTCCTTGGCGATCATCGCCCCCTTGGTCCGGTTGGGCAGGGCTCCCCGGTGGGGGCCGTACTGATCGAACAGGTGATTCATGAGCGCGGTGCCCTTCGTCAGGGTCAGGAACTCGAGGCGGAAGCCGAGCAGGCCTCTCGACGGAATCGTGAACTCCAGGCGCACGCGGTCGCCGTGGCGCCCCATGTGCTTGAGCTCTCCCTTGCGCTCGCCCACGGCCGCGATGACGGCTCCCGTGAACTCCTCCGCGCAGTCGATGACGAGCTCCTCGTACGGTTCCAGCAGCTCACCATCCGGCCCGCGATGAAAGATCACCTGCGGCCGCCCGAGGGAGAACTCGTAGCCTTCGCGGCGCATCTGTTCGGCGAGGATCGCCAGCGAGAGCTCGCCGCGGCCCAGCACGAGGAAGGAGTCGGGCTCCGGCGTCGTCTCCATCTTGAGCCCGACGTTCTTCTCCAGCTCCCGCTCGAGGCGCTCGAGCAGGTGCCGGCTCGTCACGAACTTGCCCGACTGGCCCGCCGCCGGGGAATCGTTGATGCGGAATTCCATCGAGAGGGTCGGCTCATCGACGCGGATCCCCGAGAGCGGCGAAGGATCGGCGAGATCCAGAATCGTCTGGCCGATCTCGATGTCGGGGAAGCCCGACAGCACGATGATGTCGCCTGCGGAGGCCTCGGTGACTTCGACGCGCTCGACGCCGTCGAACATCGTGATCTTTCCGGCGCGGCCTCTCTCGACCACGGTGCCGTCCGGACGGACCGCGGCGAGCTCGAGCGCTCGCGAGACCGTTCCGGAAAAGATCCTCCCGACCGCCAGACGTCCGAGGTAGTCCGAGTAGTCGATGTTCGCCACGATCATCTTGAACGGCGCATGTCCGATGACCGGCGCAGGAATGTGCTCGAGGATCGCGTCGAGCAGGGGCCGCAGGTCGCCCCCGCGCGCCTCCGGGTCCGGCGACGCGAACCCCAGCCGTCCCGAGCCGTAGAGGACCTGGAAGTCCAGGTGCTCCTCCTCCGTCGCCAGCGACAGGAAGAGGTCGTGGATCTCGGCCTCGACCTCGCGGGGGCGGGCGTCGGCACGGTCGATCTTGTTGATCAGCACGATCGGGCGCTTGCCGCCCTCGAGCGCCTTCTTGAGCACGAAACGGGTCTGGGGCAGCGGCCCCTCGGAGGCATCGACCAGCAGGAGCACGCCCTCGACCATCGTCAGAATGCGCTCGACCTCGGAGCCGAAGTCCCGGTGGCCGGGAGTGTCCACGATGTTGATGACGACGTCGCGGTAATGAACGGCGGTGTTCTTGGCCAGGATGGTGATCCCGCGCTCGCGCTCGAGCTCGCCGGAGTCCATCACGAGCTCCTCCACATGCTGTCCGACGCGGAACGTGCCGCACTGCTTCAGCAGGGCGTCCACCAGGGTCGTCTTCCCGTGGTCGACGTGCGCCACGATCGCGATGGCGCGCCGGTCGGAGCGGGTGAGGCCTCCCGCCGAGACGGGGTCGGTGGCGTTCATGCGAACCGGGGAGGCTATAACGACTCGAGCCTTCGGCGCCACCGCCTGCGACAATAATGCGGTCATGGATCGCCGCGCCGCGCTGCACCGCCACTTCGGCCACGCGTCTTTCCGGCCGGGCCAGGAGGCGATCGTGCGAGCGGCGCTCTCGGGCCGGGACCTGCTCGCCGTCATGCCGACCGGCTCCGGCAAATCGATCGGCTACCAGCTTCCGGCGATTCTCCTTTCTGGAACGACTCTGGTGGTCTCGCCTCTGATCGCGCTGATGAAGGACCAGGTCGACGAGCTCGAGCGGAGGGGCATCCCGGCCGCCGCGCTTCACTCGCTCGCCTCTCCGGCGGCGCGCCGCGCGGCCGAGACCGCCCTGCGCGAGCGCAGGCTGCGTCTTCTCTACGTCGCGCCCGAACGCTTCGCGTCCGAGTCTTTCCGCCGGCTCCTGGAAGAGGTGCCCCTCGCGCGGTTCGCGGTCGACGAAGCGCACTGCGTCTCCGAGTGGGGGCACGACTTCCGCCCCGACTATCGATCGCTCGCCGACGCCGCCGGCCGGTGCCGACGCGCGGACGGGGCCATCGGCCGACCCCCCATCCTGGCCTTCACCGCCACGGCCACGCCGGAAGTTCGGGAGGACATCGTCCGCCTTCTCGGCCTCCGGAATCCCGAGATCTTCGCCGCCGGCTTCGACCGGCCGAACCTCTTCCTGGACGTTCGGAAGGTCTCCGGCGAGATCGAGAAGCGCGCGCTCCTGCCCGAGCTCGTCGCCGGACGACGCGCCCTCGTCTACGCCTCGACCCGCAAGAGCGCGGCGCGGGCCGCGGCCGCGCTCCAGTCCTCGGGCATTCCGGCTGAGACCTATCACGGCGGCCTGCACGAGGTGGATCGCACCGACGCACAGAACCGGTTCGCCGACGGGTCGATCCGCGTCATCTGCGCGACGAACGCCTTCGGCATGGGAATCGATCGGCCGGACGTCGATGCCGTCGTGCACTTCGAGATCCCCGGCTCACTCGAGGCGTATTACCAGGAGATCGGCCGCGGAGGGCGCGACGGCCGCCGCGCCGAGGCCACGCTTCTGTGGAATTACGTCGACGTGCGCACGCGCGAATTCCTCATCGAGCAGCGGGACGATCCGGCGGCGCCGCCGGATGACGCGCAGAGAAGGACGCGTCGCTCGAGCGCCGATGAGAGGGAAGCCCGCCGCGCTCTCGATCGGCGCAAGCTTGCGCGCATGATCGCCTACGCGGACTCGTCCGGCTGCTACCGGGCGACGATCCTCGGGTACTTCGGCGAGCGCGAGCCTCCGCCCGCCTGCGGCTTCTGCGGCAACTGCGCGCGCCGCAGGCAACTCTCCGGCGAAGAACTGCTCCGGCTGAGAAAGATCCTCTCCGGCGTCGCGCGCGGCGGAGAGCGGTGGGGCAAGCGCCGCCTCGTCGCCATGCTGACCGGCGATCTCGACGGACTGCCGGAGACGCTCGCGGGCCTCTCGACCACGGGAATCCTCGCGGGCGAGAGCCCGTCGAGTCTGGGCGCCTGGATCGACGCGGCGCAGGGCGCTGGCTTTCTTCTCGCCACCGAGGACGCCTATCGGACGCTCTCTCTGACGCGGTCGGGTCGCGAAGTCATGGCCGGTCGCACGGCCGAAGTCCTCCTGACGCCACCCGAGCCGCCCCGCCCCAAGGCGACGAGGAGAAAGTCGTCGAAGGCAGCCGCCACGGGCGTCCCGGCCGATCCCGTCCGCATCGAGGCGCTGCGGGAGTGGCGACGGCGGGAGGCCGCGCGTCGCTCGGTGCCCGCGTACGTCGTGTTCCACGACACGACCCTGCGGGCTCTGGCAGCGGCGCG
>Ga0070706_100002385_pt1 | contig 18952 bp, 14 predicted proteins | sample KBSK5501metaG_FD_65476 | JGI IMG/M metagenome (GOLD analysis project Ga0070706, IMG submission 65476) | Corn, switchgrass and miscanthus rhizosphere microbial communities from Kellogg Biological Station, Michigan, USA - KBS K5-50-1 metaG | ecosystem: Host-associated > Plants > Roots >... | reverse complement strand
GTCACGATCCATGCGACCATCACCACCAGCACACCCGGCATCGTCGCCGCCACCCTGGCTGACAGCGAACCCCCCAGCACGCCCGCGCGTTACCCCTTCCCACTAGCCAATAGCTCCGCTATTGGCTCCTCCTCCGCCTTGCGATCCACCCCTCCGGACGGCCGCTCGCGACGGCCAAGATCTGCAAGACACGCCCTGCCATCGTGCGCTAGCCGCCGTGGCGGTGTGCGGCAAGGAAGACTCCCCGGCCGAACCGCTAGACGAGTAAGGGCTGGTCGGCTCGCCGCGCGGCCGAGCGGGTGCAGCGCTCGCCTGCGTCCACTGACCTCAGTGAGCACTTACTCGTCTAGGCTTCCGGCAGGCGCGGGACTTGCCGATGGCGCGATCCGGGGAGGGTGGATGGGACCACTGGACGGGGTGCGTGTTATCGAGATTGCTAGCCTGGCGCCAGCTCCGTTCGGCTGTATGGTTCTTTCCGATCTGGGCGCGGATGTGCTCCGGGTGGACCGCCTGGACCGGGCGGGGCGCCAGGCGCTCCCGCCGGTGGACCCGCTCGCCCGTGGCCGCCGGTCCGTCCGCCTCAACCTCAAGGACGCCGAGGGCGCCGCCGTGCTACTGCGCCTCATCGCCGATGCCGACGTGCTGGTGGAAGGGTTCCGGCCCGGTGTTGCGGAGCGGCTCGGCTTCGGGCCGGAAGTCTGCCTGGAGCGCAACCCGCGACTTGTCTTCGCCCGGATGACCGGCTGGGGGCAGGACGGGCCGTTGGCCGCCGTCGCCGGGCACGACATCGACTACATCGCGGTCGCCGGGAGCCTCCACCCGATCGGCCGGGCCGGTGAGCGCCCCGTGCCACCGCTCAACCTGGTCGGCGACTTCGGCGGCGGCGGCATGCTGCTCGCCGTGGGAGTGCTCGCCGCCCTGCTGGAGCGGGAGCGCTCCGGCCGCGGCCAGGTCATCGACGCGGCCATGGTGGATGGGTCCGCGCTGCTGGCGTCGTTCATCCACGGGCTGCGGGCCGCGGGGGCATGGCAGGACGAGCGGGGCAGCAACGTGCTCGACGGCGGCGCCCCGTTCTACGACACGTACCAGACCGCCGACGGTGAGCACATGGCGGTCGGCGCCCTCGAACCGAAGTTCTACGACGAACTGCTGACCCGGCTCGGCCTGGACAGCGCCGGCCTGCCCAGCCAGTACGACCGGTCCGGCTGGCCGACCCTGAGGACGCGGCTGGCCAAAGCCTTCGCCGAACGCACCCAGGCCGAGCTGGTCGAGTTGTTCGAAGGCTCGGACGCCTGCGTGGCCCCCGTGCTCAGGCCGGGAGACGCGCCCCGGCATCCGCACAACACGGCCAGGGGAACGTTCATCAACGTCGGCGGCGTGATCCAGCCAGCGCCCGCGCCCCGGTTCGGCCGGACCCCGTGCGCCACGCCGACACCGCCCGCCAGACCCGGCGCGGACACCGATGCGGTTCTGGCCGGCCTCGGGTTCTCCCCCGCCGAGGTCACCGCGCTCCGCGACCGTGGCATTGCCAGCTAGCCCCGCCTTTCGCGAGCTCGGCCGGCCTCATTTCCATGATCGCGAGGGCCGGTTGGCACTTTGTCTGCCCGGCACTGTCAGCCCGGCACGCCTTCCGCTTTGTCGATGAGGACGCCGAGCACCTTGTCCTGGGCCGTGAGGTGCTCCTGGATCATGACGGCTTCATGGAGCACGGCGTCAGCGTCGTTGTAGGTGGCCTCGGACCGCTTGTCGGCCGCGGCCGCCAGCACGTTCTGCCCCACGATGATCACGGAGAGCAGGACCAGCTGGAGGAACGTCTGGGAAATCCAGGACACCAGCGTGACAGCGTTGTGGGATGCGATCGCGGACGGCAGGCTCACCAGGGCAAGCGCGGTGAAGGCGTAGGCACACCACATGGTGCCGACCCCCTGGGTGACCTTGACGGCGAGCCACGCGTTGAACCGGGCCGGCGCGGTGCCGGTGGGGAGCTGGTCGGCGACCTTGACCGGGCTGGGAGTCTCACCGGCCATCCTGGCCTGGGTTCGGCGATGTGGCACGTAGCGGTAGATCGTTCGTTCGGCCATGACGGCACTCCCTTTCGTCCGAGTTCGCCTGACTGGGCACGTGGAGGCGAGATAGCCAGGCCATCATCGGCGCCCTGCCCCCAGCCGGATCATCCGCCGCCCAGCTGCACGGCCTTGACGACCAGCAGGATGACTGAGACGACGAGATAGCCGCGCAGCAGCAGCACGCCAAGCTTGGTCCCCGGCGACCACTCCACCGGCTTGAGCAGTGCGAGCGGGGGCATCCGCCAGTTCGTGCGCTCCTGCGTCGTCATCCGCACCGGTGCTGGCTGGGCCCGGCCGCCGCGGCGCTGGGTGAGCGCCAGCCACAGGCCGACCCCGCCTCCGCCCACGAGCAGCGCGATGGCCAGCGCTACCACGATTTCGGCGACGTTCACGTTCGGGAACGCCGTGCTGACGACGAGCGTGCCGGACAGCGTGAGCAGGACGCCGATGATGACGCTGGCCACGATGTTGAGCCAGCGCTGGTTGACCCAGGGACCGAGGACTTCGGGATCGTTGCACAGCAACAGCAGGAACACGCTGGCGCTGGGCAGCAGCACCCCGGCCAGGGCCTGGACGCCGGTGGTGATCAGCCCGAGGGGCGCGCCGGGGATGAGGACGATGCCCGCGGCCACCACGACGAGAGCGGTGTAGCTCGTGTAGAACGGCTTCGCGTCGCGGAAGCTGCGGTGCAATGAATGCTTCAGGCCGAACACGTCGCCGAACGCATAGCTGGTGGACAGGGTCACCGCCGAGGCGCCGAGGACGCTCGCGTCGAGCAGCACGATCGCGAACAGCGCACCGAGCACGTAGCTGTGGCTCTCCAGCGCGCGGGCGGTGCCGAGCGCATCGGTGAACTTCCCGGCCAGGTTCGTGCCGCGGACCGCGTACACGGCCACAATCATGACCGCGGCCGCCCCGATCACGACGATGACGGAGCCGAGTGCAGTGTCGGCCCGCTCGTACCCGATGAACCGCGGCGTGATGCGCTTGTCCACGACGTTGGACTGCTGGAAGAACAGCTGCCATGGGGCGACCGTGGTGCCCACGATCGCAATGATGAGCAAGATCGCGCCAGAGCTGACACCTCCCTGGATCCCCGGCACCACGAAGTGGTAGGCGATCGCCCCATACTGCGGTTTCGACAGGAAAGCCAGCGGGACCAGCACGAGGCTGGTCGTGATGAACACGAACATCGCCCGTTCCCACCGGCGGAAGCTCCCGCTCGCGGTGATTCCTATCAGCAGGACGGCGGTCACCGGCACCGAGATGTAGGAGCTGATGCCGAAGTAGCGCAGCGCAAGCGAGACGCCGATGAACTCGGTGACGATGGTCAGGAAATTGAGCAGGAACAGGTCTCCGACGCTGAACCAGCCCCAGAACCGGCCAAAGCGCTCATTGATCAGCCGGGCGTGCCCGACGCCGGTGACCGCGCCGAGCCTGACCACCATCTCCTGGTTGACCAGCAGGACCGGGATCAGCAACAGCAGCACCCAGAGCAGGCTGTAGCCGTAGTTCTGGCCGGCCTGGGCGTAGGTGGAGACGCCGCCGGCGTCGTTGTCCCCCACCATGACGATCAGGCCGGGCCCGACGATGGCGAGGAAGGTCACCAGCCGGCGCCGCAGCCCGCGGCGAGAATCGTCGTCTCCCACCCTGATCCGGCCGAGCGCTCCCTCGATGTCGCCGATGTGCGCCTCGTCGAGGACGGCGCTAGGCGGCGCCAGGATCCGCGCGGGCTGGCCGCCGCCCCCGGGCGACGCCGGGGGACGGTGCCCGGAGGGTGGCGGTATCTGCGTGGGCCGGTTGTCACTGGGCGGTGCCGCGGGACGATGCCCGGGAGGTGGCGGCATCCGCGCGGACTGGCCGCCAGTGGGCGATGCCGCGGGCCCGTGCCCGGGGGGTGGCGGCCTGGGTGGGGGCTGCTCGCCCCCGGACGGCCCCGCGCGCGGACGCCCGGGCGTTTCGCTCACTGCTCCTGCCCGTGATGGGCGTCGGGTGGCTGGGCAATCTCCCGGCGGCGCCAGTCCTGCGGCAGCGTGGCCTCCAGCACATCGTCCACGGTGATCAGGCCGAGCATGCGGCGGTGGTCATCCACCACCGGGATGGTGATCAGGTTGTAGTCGCTCATCAGGACCGCGACATCGACCACGTCGGTGTCCGCCCCCACCCGCACCGGATCGTCGTCGCAGACGTCCGCCAGCCGGGCCTCCGGATCCGACTGCACGAGCCTGACCAGCGTGGCGACTCCGTGCAGCCGCTCGCGCGCGTCCAGCGCGTGCACGGTGGTCAGCGCCTCCGGCTGAAGGCTCTGCGCGTGCCTGACCGCGTCCAGCGCCGCGCGAACCGGCAGGTCACCGTCCAGGGCCACGAAGTCCATCCCCATCAGCCCGCCCGCGCTGGTGGGATTGAACCCCATGAGGGTCATCACCTTGGTGCGCTGGCCTGGCGGGAGGAGGTCCAAGACCGGCTGCCGCCGATTCTGCGGAAGCTCGGCGATGGCGTCTGCGGCGTCGTCCGCCCGCATTCTCGCCAGGACCTCGGCGATCTCCGCGTCGGTGCGCTCGGCGAGCAGCCGGGTGGCCCGATCCTCGTCGAGTTCCTCGAACACGTCCGCCTCAAGCTCGGGATCGGCGTGCACATGCCGGAGGATCTCGGTCTCCTCGTCTTTGGACGCCTCCTCCAGGAGGTCGGCGATCTGAGCCGGCTTCAGCCGGCGGATCCGCGCGAACGGGCCGCGCAGTCCCACACTGCCGGCATGGCCGATCAGCGGCTCGAACCGGGCCCAGTCACGGAACGAATGTTCCTCTCGCTCGCTGCCTCCGAGGCCGAGGAACCGCAGCCAGCGGCCGGGTCTCCGGTGTGTATCCACCCCGGTCAGCACCCATTCGCCGTCCCGCTCCTCGAGTTCGAGGTCGGCCGCCCGGATCAGGTGGGCGCTCTCCACGTCGATGAGCCGGTGACCCAGCACATCGGCTCGGAGCAGCACCTCGCCCTCCCGGCGCTCGAACCGGCGCAGGTCGAGCGTGGCGCTAGTGAGCGTGAGCACCTCACCGTCAAACGAGCTGACCTGGTCGAGGGGGACAAATACCTCACGGCCACCTACCGTGACGACCAAGCCCTCCACCGCCGGGAGTTGCGCACCGCGGAGCCGCACGATCACGTCTGAGACCCGGCCGAGCGACTCTCCACCACGATCGGTGACGGGACGCCTCAGCACTTCTGACAGGTGGATCACTCGGCTGGTGCGCGGGACCGGGGCTGCAGGCGGTGTCGAGGTCATGAGTTCAGCATCTCGCCTCCGGCCAGCAGCCTGCAGCCGGCACGTCATGGGGGACACCGCACGTAACCGTCACTGGCCACCGCGCCTGAATATGCCCCCAGCATTCCCTCGGTTGATCATGAGTCAGCGACCGCGCGGCGAACCACAAGCGGCCTCCCGCTGAACAACGAGATCCCCCGATCGGCCGGAGCCACCCGCGCGGTGTGTCTCTTCTCGGACTTGCCGTAGCGTTGGAGGCCGCGATAAGCCTTGATAACGCAACCGAGGCAGGGAGGTGTGGCCGTGCTGGGTGATCCTTGCAGTACAACCACGGCGATCACGGCCACCATGGGCCGGGCCGCCGCCAGGGACCTGTTCCGATCCCGCCTACGCTTGCCGGCCGCGCCGGGCTAGACCGCCTGGACCTGGCCGGCGGGCTCAGGAGGTTGCTGTGTCCGATCGCTTTCTCGCCGGCTGGCGCCAGTCGGGCCGCCCACGGCGCCGCAATGGCCCATCGCTGACCGGCCGGTTCCTTCATCCAACCGAGCGGATGTTGACGTCGCGCCAGGTCCGGCAGGATATCGTCTCGCTCGCCGGGCTCATCGGCCGACCCGTGCTCAACCAGGCCGGCGACGAGGTCGGGTATGTCGTTGATCTGCTGGCCAAGGTGCACGGGGGCGAGACCTACCCTCTGGTCACCGGGGTCGTGGTGCGGGTGGGGCGGCGCCGTGCATTCCTCGACGCCTCGAACATCGATCGCGTTCACCGCCGCTCGGTGACGCTGCGCACCGCCCGCCTGGATCTCCGGGAGTTCCAGCGCCGCGAGGGCGAAGTGCTCCTGGCCAGGGACATCCTCGATCACCAGCTCGTGGACACCGACGAGATCCAGGTGATCCGGGCCGCTGACCTTTACCTCGCGCAGGTCGGCGACCAGGTTCACCTGGTCGGCGTGGACGTGGGCCTGCAGACGCTGCTGCGCAGGCTCGGCCCCAGGCGATACCGCTGGCATCCCACCCCGGACCGGGTCATCGACTGGGCCGCCATCGAGTCGTTCGGCGAGGACTCCGCGGAGGCGCCGGCCGCTATGAAGCTGCGTGCCCCGCACGCCGCGCTGCGCAGGCTCCGCCCCGCCGAGCTGGCCGACGTCCTGGAAGGACTGGGCCGGTCCGGCCGAAAGGAACTGCTCGCCAGCCTTGATAACGATCTCGCCGCGGACGCGCTGGAGGAGATGGAGCCGGACGAGCTGACCGCCTTGCTGCGTGAGGTGGAGCCCGCCCAGGCCGCGGAACTGCTGGTCAGGATGGAACCCGATGAGGCGGTGGACGCGCTGCGGGAACTGTCCGGGGACGAGCAGTCCCTGCTGCTATCCCGGATGCCGCCGCAGGTCCGCCGGGAGCTGATCAGGCTTCTCGGCTATCCCGGTGACGAGGCGGGAGGCATCATGACCAGCGTGCTGGCCCGCGCGCACCCCGATGAGACGGTCGCGCAGGTCAGCCAGCGGCTCGCCGAACAGGCCGGGCACCGGACCGAAATCGACTCGGTGGCCGTGCTGGACGCCGACGGCCGGCTGGTCGGGGATGTCTCCGCGTTCGACCTGCTGGTCAGCGATGGGGCCACCCTGCTCGGCGACCTGATCGATCCGGAGAACCCTCCGGTGACCCTTCGCCCCGACGCCGACCTGGACACGGTCGCCACCGAACTGGTGGAGTCCCGGCGCTCCTCGCTCCTCGTGGTCGACAATGAAGGCCGGCCGCTGGGACGGATCCTGTCCGACGACGTGCTCGACGCTCTTGTGCCTGGCCACGGGCGGCTGCACTTCCCGAGGCTCCTGCAGTGAGCCCAATGTCAACGTCGGGCTGCGCCGAAGCGCCGCAGTCGCCGGGCCGAACGCCGCATAAGGCCCGCCAGGGCCGTTGCGGTGTCCCGGCGGCGAGGACCCGCCTCCCGAAGCCAGCGAAGCGCCCGCGAGGGAGGCAATGAGGTGAGCACCCAGGAAGAGGACGAAGCCGCGCACCTCGCGCGGCGCCCGCCCCGAGCCCGGGAGGGCCTGGCCTCGCTGACCCGGATCCGGGTCGGCGGAGTGCGGCTCATCCGGTCGCGCCGGAGCCGGATCTGGCTGATCCTGGCCATCGCGGGCCCCGGGGTGGTCGCCGCCAACGCCGGCAACGACGCGGCCGGGATCGCCACCTACGCGTCGGCAGGCTCCCAGTTCGCCTACCGGACCCTGTTCTTCATGGTGCTGGTCACCTTCGCGCTCGTGCTGGTGCAGGAGATGGCGGTCCGGCTGGGCACGCATACCGGCAAGGGACTCGCCGCGCTGATCAGGGAGCAGTTCAGCCTGCGGCTGACCGCGGTGGCGCTCGGATGCGTGCTGCTCGCCAATACCGGCCTGGTCGTCTCCGAGTTCGCCGGGATCGGCGCGGCCTTCGGACTGCTGGGGGTGAGCCGGTATGTGATCATCCCGATCGCTGCCGTCGCCATCTGGGCTCTTGTCTTGTTTGGCTCATATCGTTACGCGGAAAGGATCTTTCTGATCTTTTCCTTGGCGTTCCTCGCCTACCCGATCGCCGCCGTGCTCGGGCACCCAAACTGGGCGCGGGTGGGCAGCAACCTGGTGATCCCGCATTTCCTCTACACCAAGAGCTTCCTGCTGCTTGGCGTGGCGCTGATCGGGACGACGGTCAGCCCGTACATGCAGCTGTACGCGGCGGCCGGGGTGGTGGACAAGGGCTCCGACCGCGCCGACTACCCGCGGGCCAGGATCGACGCGATCTCCGGGGCCCTGTTCGCCTGCATCGTGTCCATCACGATCATCATCGCTACCGCGGCGGCCATCGGCGGGACCGGCCCGCTGACCTCGGCCAAGGAAGCGGCGCAGGCCCTGCGCCCGGTCGCCGGCCCAGCGGCCGAGTTGCTCTTCGCGCTCGGCCTCATAGGCGCCTCGGCGCTGGCCGGGGCGGTGGTCCCGCTGTCCAGCGCGTACGCGATCAGCGAGGCGGTCGGTGTCGAGCGCTCGGTCTCCCGCCGGTTCAGCGAGGCCCGGCTCTTCCTCGGGCTGTTCACCGTGCAGGTGATCGTGGGCGCGGCCCTGGCGCTCACCCGCATCAACCTGATCACTCTGCTGATCGGCACCCAGGTGCTTCAGGGCATCGTCACGCCGGTCATCCTGGCGTACATCCTGATCCTCACCAACCGGCGCAGCGTACTCGGCGACGCGGCGAACGGCCGCGTCTTCCGGGCCGCCGCCACCTTGTGCGTGGTCGCGATCTCGGCCATGAGCCTGATGCTGCTCGGCTTCACCGTGCTCGGCTTCTTCGGCATCGGCTGAGAAATATCGCTACGGCCCGCGCTAAGGCTGCGTTAAGGCCCGGCTAGGCGGCGACCCGGGCGGGTATCAGCCGTGTGCCCCGTTGGCCCGAGCACACCGCCACGGTGGTAAGAAGGGCCACGTCAGGAGAGGGAGGAACGCAGCCGGTGGCAATGCGGAAAGCAGCAGGTTTCCTCGGCCAGGGTGGTGACCTGCCGGAGGGCCTTGCGTACTCACTGAAGCGCCGCCTGCTCGGGCCGCCCATGGTCAATGAGGAACTTGGCGAGCAGCGGCTGTCCAATGTGCTCGCGCTGGGCGTGCTCGCTCCTGACGGGATCTCCTCCTCGGCCTACGGCACGGAGGAGATCCTGATCGAGTTGCTCAAGGGCGGCCTCGGGATCGCCGCGTTCACCCTCATCCTGCCGCTGACGGGGGTCGTCCTATTCGTGATGGCGCTGGTGGTCCTGTCCTACCGCGAGGTCGTCACGGTCTACACCAGGGCCGGCGGGTCCTACGTGGTCGCGCGGGACAACTTCGGGCCCAGGGTGGCCCAGATCGCGGCGGTCGCGCTGCTCATCGACTATGTGGTCACGGTTGCGGTCCAGGTCGCCGCGGGCACGGCGGCGGTCGCTTCGGCCGTCCCGGCCATCAACAGCCCCACGGTCATCACCGTGATCTCGATCGGCATCGTGATCTTGATGTGCTACGGGAACCTGCGCGGGATCCGTGAGGCCGGCCGGTCGTTCGCGGTTCCCACGTACCTGTTCTCCGGCGTCATCATCCTCATGATCGTCGTGGGCCTGCTGCGCGAGGCGTTCGGCACGCTGCCGCTCTACCACCCCCACGCCGGCGTGGTCACTGGGACTCCCAGCCACAGCGGGCTGATCGCGTTCGGCATGGTCTTCGTGCTGCTGCGGGCGTTCGCCAACGGCGGCTCGTCACTGACCGGCATCGAGGCGGTGTCCAACGCGGTAAGCGCGTTCCGCCCGCCGGAGGGCCGCAACGCCCGCCGCGTCCTGGTGACCGAGGGTGTCATCCTAGGCTCCCTCGTCGCGGGGATCTCCTGGCTGGCTCACGTGACGCACGCCAGGCCCTATACCGACGGGGTGCCGACGGTCATCTCCCAGGAGGCCAGGCTCGTCTTCGGGCACTCATTCGCCGGCACGGGCCTGTATATCCTGGTCCAGGCCGCGACCGCGCTGATCCTCTACACGGGGGGCAACACCAGCTTCAACGGCTTCCCGTTCCTGGCCAACTTCGTGGCCGAGGATGCGTTCCTGCCGCGCTGGCTGACCAAGCGCGGCCACCGGCTGGTGTTCTCCAACGGGATCATCGTGCTCGCGGTGCTGTCGTGCACCCTGCTGGCCGCCATCGGAGCGAACGTCAACCGCCTGGTGCCGTTCTATGCGATCGGCGTCTTCACCGCCTTCACCCTGGCCGGATTCGGCATGGCCAAATATCACTACACCCACCAGGAGAGACACTGGCGGCGCAAACTGGTGATCAACTTCTCGGCGGGCGTGACATCCCTGATCGTCGTGCTGATCTTCGTGACGGTCAAGTTCACCGAGGGCGCCTGGCTGGTGGTGATCCTCTTCGCGGCCGGCGTGCCCGCGCTTATCCGGCTCAACCGGGAATACGGGCTGGAGGCGCAGGTCCTGGAGCGCATCAGCGACCGGCCCAAGCCGCCTAAGGTGCCGAACTACCCGCGGCGGACCGTGTTCGTGTTCGTGGACAGCTTCGACCTGGCCACGATCGCCGCGCTGCGCTACGCACGGAGCCTTCGCCCCACCACGCTGCGTGCCGTTCATTTCGTCATCGACACGGCCCAGGCGGACATGCTGCGCCAGGAGTGGACCCGGGCAGGCGTCGATGTCGTGCTCGACTTCATCGACTGCCCGGACCGGAGGCTGACCAGGGCCGCGGCCGAACTCGTCAGCGGAGAGGCGGCGCAGCCAGGAACACAGGTGACGGTAGTACTGCCCCGGAGGAGCTACTCGCCGCTGATCGGCCGGCTGCTGCACGACCGCACGGCTGACAAGATCGCCGCGGTAGTGAGCCAGATCCCGCGCTCCGTGGCGACCATTGTTCCCTTCGACGTAGGGCGCCGGCTCGAGGTCCTGCACGCACGCCAGGTCGCAAACGCCCAGGACGCGGCCGGGGCCGACCAGGCCGGGACGCCGGGGCCAGCCCGGCCGGCCCAGCCAGCCGGGCGAGCCGCGGCAGCGGATTCCGCGCCCGGTGCCCGTACCGAAGCCGCTGCCCCGACCGGGCCCGCTCCGTCAGGCGGGCCACAGGGACCGGACGGTCAGACGACACCCTCGGGACCCGATGCCCCCACCGGGCTTCTGCCACCCATCGGTCCTCCCCTTCCCACCGGACCCACACTTCCCGCCGGGCCTGTACCGACCGGTGGGCCTATACCGACCGGCGGGCCTGCACCATCCAGCGAACCAGCGGTACCGGGCATTGCCGCCGGCCCGGACGGCCTGCCCCCGGTCACTGCGGCGCCGTCTCCCTCCCCGCTCCGGGGACTGCTCCGGCGCCGGGGCTCACGCCCGCCCAGCGAGCCGTCTACAGCCTTGCCGACGGGAGATCACCCGGACTACGAGCGGCCTGTCCCGTCGGCCGGCGTCAACCCCATTGGGTCGATCGTCAAACCGGGCCGGGCCACCGTGGAGGGACGGGTACGCGCGGTCGAGATCCGCCCGGTGGAACGCAACTCCGTGCTCGCCATCGAGATCACCGATTCAACGGGCGACCTGACCGCCCTGTTCTACGGCCGGTCGCACATCCCTGGCCTTATTTGCGGGGCCCGGGTCCGCTTCCGCGGCCCAGTTGGCCTGCGCGAAGAGGGGCCAGTCATGATCAACCCGGCGTACGAGCTACTGGCGACGGGTACCGGGACATGGCCGGGGGGGAAAGACTCTCCGGACAAGGAGTCATAGCTGCGTTGCGCGGATGACGCCGCGCCGGCCAGGGGCACCTGGCAAGGGAGGTCATCAGCGGCCATGTCGGCGGGAAACGGGCACGGGCACGGGCACGGGCACGGGATGACGGCTACCGGCCGTCATCGCGGCAGGCTGACCGCGGTCATGGCCATCAGTACCGCGATCGCCATCCTGGAAGTTGCCGGAGCACTGGTCAGCGGGTCACTGGTGCTGTTCGCCGACGCAGCCCACATGGCCGCGGATGCCGCGGGGGTTGGCCTGTCGCTGCTAGCGGCACACGTCGCCGCCAGGCCCCCTACGGACCGCCGGACCTTCGGCTACGCGCGAGCGGAGATCCTCGCCGCTATGGCCAACGCCCTGCTGCTGCTCGGCATGGCCGCCTTCATCCTCATCGAGGCCGCGCGGCGGCTGGCCGCGCCACCGGCCGTCGGGTCCGGCCTGATGGTGGTGTTCGGGTTCATCGCGCTGGCCGGGAACGGCGTGTCGATGATCCTGCTCCGCCGGGCCCAGGCGGACAGCATAAACGCGCGTGGCGCCTTCCTTGAGGTCGCCTCGGACACATTCGGCGCGGTCGCGGTTATCTTGACCGGCGTGATAATCGCGATCACGGGCATCACCCTGGCCGACCCGATCGCCTCGCTGGTAGTGGGCGCGTTCATCCTGCCGCGGACCTGGCGGCTGCTGCGGGACGCGGTGGACGTCCTGCTGGAGGCGAGTCCGCAGGGTATCGACCTGAGCGAGGTGCGCCGTCATATGACCGAACTCGACGGCGTCAGCGATGTGCATGATCTGCACGCCTGGACCATCACCTCCGGCGTCCCCGTCCTCTCCGCGCACGTGGTCGTGGATCCCGGCGTGCTGGCCGACGGCCGGAGCGCGGCCATGCTCGACATCCTCCAGGAATGCCTGCGTGGCCACTTCGACGTGGCCCATTCCACCTTCCAGCTGGAACCCACCGGGCACGCCGACCACGAGCCCTACGTCTGCCTCTAGGCCGTGCCACCGCCCCGGCCACGCTGGCCCTGGAGCATTTCTGTACTAGCCAGTAATATGGCGGTATCGCCTGTAGGGAGCCTGCCGTGAGTACCTACGATCGCTACGCCACCCCCGTCGAGCCCGGTACCTGGGACGTTCCCGCGGCTGGCGCGACCCGCTTCAGCTGGGAGTATGACGACGGCCGGAGCCGCCTGCTCGACCTCTACCAGCGGGGCAAGGACAAGCAGTGGGACGCGGCCAAGCGAATCGACTGGGACCTCCCGGTGGATCCCACCAACGTCATGGGGCTCGCCGATGAGTTCGTCCCGATCTACGGGTCACGTCAGTGGGACATCCTGTCCGAATCCGAGCGTGCCGACCTCGGCCATCACCTGTCGGCCTGGCTGTTCAGCCAGTTCCTGCACGGTGAACAGGGAGCGCTGACCGTGGCCGCGCGGATCATCGAGTCCGTCCCCGACATGGACTCGAAGTACTACGCGGCGACCCAGGCCATGGACGAGGCGCGGCACGTGGAGCTGTTCTCCCGGTTCATGCGGGAGAAGATCGGCCTGTACTACCCGGTCAACCCGGACCTGGCCCAGCTGCTCTCCGACGCACTCAGCGATTCCCGCTGGGACCTGCCTTATCTCGGGATGCAGGTGCTGATCGAGGGGCTCGCCCTGGCCGCGTTCGGGGTGCACCGGGACATGGCAGAAAATCCCCTGGTCAAGCAGGTGCTCGCGTACGTCATGCAGGACGAGGCGCGGCACGTCGCGTTCGGCAGGCTCGCCCTCCGCGACTACTACGCCGGCCTGTCCGCGGCGGAGCGGGCCGATCGTGAAGAGTTCGTCGTCGAGGGCTGTTACCTGATGCGCAACAGGTTCGTGGCGCGGGAGGTCTGGGAGCGCATGGGCTTCGACGTCGACGAGTGCCTGGAGTTCACCGAGAACTCGCCCGTCCAGCAGGCGTTCCGGTCGCTGCTGTTCAGCAGGATCGTGCCTTGCGTGAAAGACATCGGGCTGTGGGGGCCGAAGGTGCAGCGCGCATACGCCGATCTCGGGGTCCTGGATGCCGCCCACGTGGACCTGGACTCGGTGATGCGCGACGACGAGGAGATCGCCGAGCGGATGGACCGGGAGAAGTACGCCGCCGAACTGGCCGCGCGCCGCGCGGAGGTCGACGCCGCGGTCGCCGACGGCCAAGCCTGAGACCGCCCCCCGGCTGCTCGCGGCCGGGCCGGGCGGGCAGCGCCTCGCCCGAGGCCGCCTGAGGTGCCAGGAGCTGAGCGTCGGAACTCATGTGGGTCTCCGCTCGTGAAGGTCTCGTAGACTACATCTCGGGAAGTTATCATTTTGGCTTACTATTGTCTAGTTAGCTTAACGAATAAGGAGCCGAGACATGCCAGAGAACCTGCGGGGGACTTCCGGCAGTGCCGATGAGGGCGCCTGGGAGCTGCCCTGGGCCGAGCCGTTCGCCGCAGACTCAGGCCGTCCCGAGCGCGCGCAGCTCGCGGCGGCGTTCGGGGCGGCGATCCGCAGGACCGGCTCCCTGATGCAGCTGATGGGCCAGGCGGCCGCCGACCAGATCGGCATCAACGCCACCGACCTGAACTGCCTGAATATCCTCAGCTTCAGCGGCCAGATGACGGCAGGCCAGCTGGCCAAGGCCACCGGCCTCACCACGGCGTCGATCACCGGCGTCATCGACCGGCTGGAGGAGGCCGGCTACGTCCGCCGGGAACGCGACACCACCGACCGTCGCCGCGTGGTCATCCATCTGGTCCTTGAGCGCGCGATCAGCAACGTCGCCTCAGTCTTCCTGCCCATGGTCCGGGCCTGGCAGGAGATGGCGGAGCGCTACAGCGACGACGAGCTGCGGCTGATCGTGGAGTTCTACGGCCAGATGGAGGATGTTCTGCGGCAGCACATCGTCGTGCTGCGCAATTCCGGCGAGGCGGGCAGCCGGCCGAGCTGACCAGGATCCGCCTGTGCGTTACCGCACGCTCAGGGTGACAGCCCGCTCAGGCCGAGGGCGGCGGCACAACACGCTCAGGCGAGGCCGGCGCCATGGGCGCGCTGAGGCCGAGATCAGCCAGGGCCGTCCGGGCCGCGCCCTCGCCGCACATGCCGTGCACTCCGCCGCCCGGCGGGGTGGACGCCGAGCACAGGTAGACACCCGGAATACCCGACCGGTACGGATTCCAGCCCACCGTGGGCCGGAAGAAGGTCTGCCGCAGCGTCGCGAGCCCGCCGTTGATGTCACCACCCACATAGTTCGGGTTGTGCGCCTCCATCTGCGCCGCCGTCCTCGTCGCCCGGGCCAGGACCAGGTCAGCGAAACCCGGCGCGAACCGCTCGATCTGCGCCTCGATCCGGCCGGTCATGTCCACCGAAGAGCCGGACGGCACATGGCAGTACGCCCACAGCGTGTGTCGGCCAGCCGGGGCCCGGGTCGGGTCCACCACCCCGGGCTGCGCCACGATGCAGTACGGGGACTCGGGGTGCCGGCCGGCGGCCACATCAGCTTCGCTCCGTGCCACTTCCGCCAGCGGGCCGCCCAGATGGACGGTGCCCGCATCCCGGCAAGCCGCCGCCTCCCAGGGAACCGGCCCGCTGAGCGCCCAGTCGACCTTGCAGACTCCCGGGCCGTAGCGGAAGCGGTCAAGCGCCTTCCGGTGCCTGGCAGGCAGCCGGGAGCCCGCGAGCCCGGTCAGCTGCCGGGGGGTAACGTCGAGCAGGATCGCCCTGGCCTGCGGCAGGCTGTCCAGCGTCGTCACCCAACGGCCCGTCTCGACCCGCCCGCCCAGCGACGTGAGCTCGCTGATAAGAGCGTCCACGATCCGGGCGCTGCCGCCCTCGATCACCGGCCAGCCGACCGAGTGGGCCATCATCGTGAGCAGCAGGCCGAAGGCGCTGGTGAGCGGTGAAGTAAGCGGGAGAAGGGCATGGGCGGACACGCCAGCCAGGAGCGCGCGGGCCTCTTCGGTCGAAAAGCGCCGGGCCAGGAGGCTGGCGGGCTGGAGCCCGTCCAGGCCGAAGCGGGCCATGGCCAGCGGATGGGCCGGGACGGACCGCAACGGGGCGAGAATGTCCGGCACGGTGAGCGCGGCGTCGCGGACCAGCGGCGCGAGCAGCCGACGGTAGGCGGCCGCGTCCGGACCGAGGCCGCCGGCCGTCTCGTCCACCGATCCGGCCACAGCCGCCGCCCGCCCACCGTCGAGCGGATGGGCGAACGCGACCTTGGGGATGCGGAGCGTGGCACCCCGTGCCGCGAGGTCGGTGCGCAGGAAGAAGGGGGACGCGGCAGCCAGCGGGTGAACCGCCGAGCACACGTCATGCTGGAATCCGGGCAGCGTGAGCTCCTGGGTCCGGCAGCCTCCGCCGGGGGTGGCCGCCCCCTCGATGACGTGCACCACGAGACCGGCCCGGGCCAGGGTCAGCGCCGCCGCCAGCCCGTTCGGGCCGGAGCCGACCACGATCGCGTCGGCTGACCTCATGGCTCAAGTATCCCGCCCTCGGCGCCCACCCCGACGTCGACCGGTGCGTAAGCGAACCGCCTTGATCGTGTTAATGATCAGCCCGGACCGCGGGCGGCCTGGCGGCGGACCTGGACTGCCCGGCGGGTGGCGGGGGAAGGCTCGCCCTGGCCAGGCGAACGCCCGGCCAGGGCGAGCTCGATGAGCCGGTCCCCCGTATCATCATGGGTCCCCCAGGACATGATCGCACGTCCGGTAAATGCCCAGGTGGCGGGGGGTGCATAAGGGCGCCTGCGGCTGATCCAATGGACGCATGGACCCTCTGGACAGCCAGCTGCGCTTCCTGCTCGAGGCCGACAAACTCAAGGCCGTGCTGAGGCAGAGCACCCTCATCGACGCCTCCCGCCAGGAGAACTCGGCCGAGCACTCCTGGCACCTCGCCCTGATGGCGCTCGTGCTGCGGGATCACTCGCCGCCCGGCACCGACCTGAGCCGCGTCATCGCCATGCTGCTGCTGCATGATCTCGTGGAGATCGACGCAGGCGACCTGTTCGTATATGCCGAGGCGCAGGCCCAGGCCCGGCAGGAGGTGGCGGAACGTGCCGCTGCCGACCGGATCTTCGCGCTACTGCCCCCGCCCCAGGCTGAAGCGTTCCGGGCGCTGTGGGACGAGTTCGAGGAGCGCCGCACGCAGGAGGCGAAGTTCGCCCGTGCGCTGGACAGGCTCCAGCCGATGCTCGCGAACTACCAGACCGGCGGCGGAACCTGGCTGGCCCACGGCGTTACCGCGGACCAGGTCCTGCTCCGGGTCGCCCTGATCGAGGATGGCTCGGCCACGCTCGGCGAGTACGCTCGGGACCTCATCGACAGGTCTGTGGCCCGCGGTTTCCTGGCGCCGGCCCCCTGACTGCGCGCCGGACGCCAGCGCACGCACAACCGGTTCGGCGTTACTGCGCCCCGGGCCGCCGCCCGTCCCCATTTCCGGGGCGCCGTGGGGCCGGGTACTCGACCAGGGCCAGCACTCGGCTGGCCATGAACCGGGCGGTACGCACCACGGCGCCGCCGCGGGTCACCTCCGTCACCTCGACGAGCCCGCGCCGGTTGACCACCTCGACCCTGCGCCCCGCGCGGGTGGCAGCCACCTCATAGGTCTTGGTGGTGCCGCCGGCGTCGATGACGATCTCAACCCGGTCTCCCCTCATGGGGAGCCCCGGGACAGCTGGCAATGCGACCGCATGCCTTGTGTGTGCCCACTGCACCCGGTGCCGACGCGCGAGCGGAGTGCGGGAAGCGGCTGGACTGATGGCCGCTGCCTGCTTAAAAGGCCGCCTGGGCGGCCCAGCGGGCCCCGCGCCGTTCGATGATCAGCGGGACGCCGAAGCACTTGGACAGGTTCGGCTCGGTGAAAACCTCGGCCAGCGGTCCCGCCGCGAGCACCGCCCCCCGGCGTAGCAAGATCGCGTGGGTGAATCCTTCTGGCACTTCCTCGACGTGGTGCGTGACCAGCACCATCGTGGGCGCCCGGGGGTCACGCGCGAGCGCCGCGACCCGCCGCAGCAGATCCTCCCGGCCACCGAGGTCGAGCCCGGCCGCTGGCTCGTCGAGGAGCAGCATCTCGGGATCGGGCATCAGCGCCCGGGCGATCTGGACGCGCTTACGCTCCCCCTCGGAGAGCGTGGCGAACCGGCGCCTGATCAGGTGCGCGCAGCCGAGCGCGTCGAGCAACTCGACGGCCCGGGTGACATCGGAGGACTCGTAGTCCTCCTTCCACCGGCCGACGATCGCGTACGAGGCGGTCAGCACGAGATCGATGACCTTCTCGGCCGGCGGCACCCGGTCGGCGACGGCCGCGCTGGCCAGCCCGATGCGCGGCCGCAGTTCGAACACATCCGTCTCGCCGAGCCGCTCGCCGAGTATCTCAGCGCCGCCCTCGGACGGGAACAACTGGCAGGCGGCCACCTGCAGCAGCGTGGTCTTCCCGGCCCCGTTGGGGCCGATCACCACCCATCGCTCGTCGTCGTGGACGGTCCAGTCGATGTCCCGCAGCAACATCGACCCACCGCGCCGGACACCCACGCCGCGCAGCCGCACCACCTCGTCCGACATCCGGCCCCCTCTCATGCGCGGCACCTTGTGGAACCGAACCTACGTCATGCGGTCCCAGCCAGCCCAGCGCACTGGCGCCGTCATTGGTGTGGCCCGCGGTATTTGGCCCTGGGCGGCGTGGTCAAGACGATCACGGCCAGCCGCTTACTCCTCTGCGATTGATGACCTCACTGATCTTGGGACAGGCCGAACCCGCCGGTCACCCGCGCGAATGGTGAACCGCGTAGAGCGCGGCCTGGGTGCGGTCGGCAACGCCAAGCTTGCCGAGCACCGAACTCACATGGGTCTTGACTGTCTTCTCCGACACGCCCAGCAGGCGGGCGATCTCCCGGTTGGATCGGCCCTCGGCGATCTGCGCCAGCACCTCGCGCTCCCGGCCGGTGAGCGCGCCAAGCCCGTGCACCGCCTCGCCGCGGCGGCCTGAGCGCACCAGCAACCCGGCCGCCTCGGGCGCCAGCAGGGTGTTCCCGTCGTTTACCGACCGGACGGCACGGACCAGCGCGTCCGGGTCGACATCCTTGTACAGGAAGCCGGCCGCGCCGGCCCGCATCGCCAGCGTCACCGACGCCGGGTCGGCCGCGCTGGTGAGCACCAGCGCCCGGGCCGGCAGCCCGCGGTCCCGCAGTTCCGCGAGCACGCCGAGCCCATCCAGGCCGGGCAGCTTCAGGTCGAGCAGGATGACATCCGGCGCCAGCACCGTGGCCAGGTCGACCGCCTCGCGGCCGTCGGCGGCCTCGCCGACCACGGCGATGTCGTCCTGAACGCTGAGCAGTACCCGCAGCCCCTGCCGGACCACCGGATGATCATCGGCGATCA
>Ga0070706_100002382_pt1 | contig 18963 bp, 13 predicted proteins | sample KBSK5501metaG_FD_65476 | JGI IMG/M metagenome (GOLD analysis project Ga0070706, IMG submission 65476) | Corn, switchgrass and miscanthus rhizosphere microbial communities from Kellogg Biological Station, Michigan, USA - KBS K5-50-1 metaG | ecosystem: Host-associated > Plants > Roots >... | reverse complement strand
GCTGCTGCGGAAGTGCCGCTTAGTTGGATCTCTGTTTGGTTAAGGCCTAAGTTGGTGCACAGAGTGGGATTCGAAAGCATCAACTGGCTGTTCTGTGCCGCGGCGCCTACGATCTTGTTCCCCGGGGCAACCATATCCGGTTTGATAATGTTGTCGTAGTGATTAGTGCCGCTCTCGTCGGTCCAGTAACTGCGCGTCGGGCCGCGGGAGCTGTAGGTGGTAACGCCATCGTCACTGCGTTTGTCAGTGCCGTAAGTGTTCGCGGCGCCCGCGGTAATCGCAGACGGTTCGTTGCCCGGCGAATGAATACGACCGTAGAGTTTCGGGTGGGTCGCATCTTTGCCATCGTTTCCTGCCGCCGCCACTACGACGATGCCGGCGTCAACCAGGCGTCGCACTGCACGGCACAACGGATCGTTCTTGTAAGAATCAATGGCCGGCATGCCCATGCTCATGTTGACGACGCGAATGTTATAGGTGCTGCGCTTCGCCATTACGACATCCAGAGCGCTGAGAACTGCTGACAGCGAACCTGTGCCTTGCGAGTTAAGCACGCGAAGATTGATCAGCTTCGCGGCGGGCGCAGCGCCACTATACGCATCGTTGTTATCACTGTTCTTTCCGGCTGCCAGCGCGGCCACGTAGGTTCCATGACCATATAGATCTTCGGTGGTGCCTTCGCCAGTGAAATCCTGACTGTAGGCGACGCGCCCATAAACGACGTGATGCGCCTTGGAAATTCCAGAGTCAAGGATCGCGATTCCAATCCCGCTGCCGTCGAATCCGGAATTTCCAGTTTGGGACCACATGGCAGTCTCGCCAATGGTCGTTTGCACGTGCCCGAAAGACTGCACGGGTCGATCCAGCGAGAGATATCGAGTGAGAGCATTGGCCGCCAGTTTGTCCACGGCCTTCGCTGGAATGTCGACTGCGAGGCTGCCGAACTGAGGCATCTGACCATTAATCACAACTGCAAAGCGAGCCAGCTTGGCGCGCACGTCGGCACTGTTCGCATCAGCTACCTGGAGGATAGCTTTGACGTGCACCGGCGCGTTGCCGCTGTCGAGCAGCTCACGCAAGTCAGCCGAGACTTTTTGTCCGGCGAACTCTTCTGCCTGCGGTTCTGCGGTCGCACTTTTTGTGACAGAATCATCGTGCTGACCTTCAGCTTCGGCGACTTCCTTCATCTCAACGGTTGCAAACAGCGGCGCGAGAGTTTCGTCGTTCGCGATGTTCTGTTCAAACGTAATGTCTGTTGAAGCGCCCAGACACTGCACGTCGCCATTTCTGATTGCGTCGCGCAGCAAGGCCGAGACCGCACCGTCAAACGCTGCCGAAGCGCCAACCAAAGATTGAATGGGGTCGACCAGCAGAATAGCTCTTGAGTCAGACTTGACTACGTCAGAGAGAATATCAGCCACGTTGCTAGCAAGCTCAGCAGAGTTGTTCGAATCGTGAAAGAGCGATTCCAGGTCCAACTTGAACAGCCGCTTGTTCAGCAGCTCAGGTGGGACATCGCCTTCTGCAATGCGCCGCGCCACTCCAGCAGCAACCAAATCGCGGTTAGCTTGTGAGTCGGTAAGGACGACGGGATTGTTGTGGCGAGCACGAGCGAGAATCTCAACGGCCCGATTGATTTCCTCTTGCCTTTCGGTGAATGAGCTAAAGCGGCCTTGTTCAGCGGCCGCCGTAATATCACGGAGGTATTTATTTAGGGTTTTGGCTGAGGCACTGGGCGATTTCTCGGTGCCCTGCGCCTTGGCGTTGTCACTCGCGATAATGCCGGCAACAAGCGAGACGGCTAATCCCAGGGCTGTAAGCCATCGCCAACCTAATCGTGTCCTGACTCTTTTTCCTCTTGTCATCAAAGCTCCTCGAAAGTGGCGGCACTTGCTGGTGCTCGCGCCAATCGCTAAAACAACGGTCATGCCAGGTCCGATTCGTCGTCTTTCGGCCTGTTTTCGAGGGTTTTGCCGGCAGGCGGTCGGTCACCGACATCACATTGAGGGAGTTCGGTCGGTCAAGATGACTAGACGCCGCGGTAGGAACCTAGAACTCGACGGACGAAGATTGGCCGGAAACCTGAGTGACTTGAATAACATTTTTCTAGAGATTCTGGAGAAATCGAGGCATTCAATCTTTAGTCGGATATCCCGAAAAGACGGATAGGCTGAAGCAGCGGCAGCGGCGGGGAAAACCCCGGGCCGCTGTTATTGTTTTGGGAGTACAAGCATCTTTGGCGCACAGCCATCTATGCCTGCGGGCCGCGGGCATCTCTGCCGGCTTTTATTGCGCGTCGATTGACCCACGCTGAGCCTTATTCTTATCATCGCGCAGTGCAACCCGTTATCTTGTCCATGCAGATGCGTGAGATCGATCGCCTGACGACCGAGCGCTATGGAACACCTTCCTTGGTGCTAATGGAAAACGCCGCGGCGGCGACCGCTCGGGTAGTCGCTGAACGGCTGTCAGGTGACCTTTCGGGCAAATCCGTTCTGGTGCTATGCGGCCGTGGAAACAACGGCGGCGACGGCGCGGCGGCAGCGAGGTTGTTAGCGCATGCCGGCGCTCGCGTGGAATTGGTGCTGTTCGGCAAGCTTGGGGAAACGAGCGGCGACGCGCAAACAAACTTTGAGGCCGCGACCGGCTTTGCAAACGAAGGCCCAACCGCGATTAACGACCAGTCATCGATCGCGACCGGCTCGATTCAGTTTTTTGAATGTAAGTCCGAGGATGATTGGCGCCAACTCGTCAGCGATCAATTGAGTACCTCGCATGATGTCATCATTGATGCGATGTTCGGCACTGGGCTCACGAGACCGCTGGCAGGTGTCCATGCAGAAGCTGCGAAGTTCCTGAATCGGAAACGCGAATTGCGCGACATCAGGATGAATCCAGGTACTCTAATTGTCTCGATCGATATTCCCTCGGGCATGAATTCCGATTCCGCCGAATTGATTGGCGAAGCCGTGTACGCTGACGTGACGGTTACGATGACCGCGCCCAAGCTCGCCAATGTTCTGCCTCCCGCGGCAAGTTACAGCGGCAAAGTGATCGTCGCCGACATTGGCTCGCCTGCAGAACTGATTCAAGCGACTAGGGCTAATCTGTTTCTGACTGAAGAATCCGACGCTCGCCATTGGCTGATCCAAACCCGCTACACCCCGGATTCTTATAAGACCACACATGGTCACGCTCTTATCATTGCGGGTTCGCGAGGTTTTACCGGCGCGGCGGCGCTATGTGCCAATGCGGCGATACGTTCTGGCGCCGGTCTTGTGACCGTGGCGACGCCGGCATCAGCGCAGCCATTGGTGGCGCAGCAAGTCATGCCTGAAGTAATGACGACCGCGCTCGCTGAAACGGACCGCGGCGCGGCGAGTGACGAGGCAACAGATTACTTTGTAAAGTTTAGTGAGCGCGCGAACGTCGTCGCGATTGGCCCAGGACTGTCGTCGGAAGACGATCGAACGCGCAACTTTGTGCGCGCCATTGTGGAAGGCCGTCACACACCTGTTGTCATCGACGCGGATGGATTGAATTGTCTGTCGCCATGGCCGGATGATTTACTCGGATCGCGTGAGTACCCAATTGTTTTGACGCCGCATCCGGGTGAGATGTTGCGGCTGATGGGAACGAGCGACAACGCCGCACTGAAGGATCGCGTATCCGCGTCTCGGGATTTTGCCTCGAAGCATCAAGTTATTCTGCTCTTGAAAGGCACGCGTTCGCTAATCGCCTCACCCGATGGCCAAGTCTTTGTCAATCCAACTGGCAACGCAGGCCTTGGCACGGCGGGCGCCGGTGACACGCTCACGGGAGTTATTACAGGCTTTTTGGCTCAAGCTTACGGAACTTTGAAGAAAGATGCTGACGCGCTGTCGACGGTAATCGCAGCGCTTTACATTAGCGGCCTGGCTGGTGATCTGGCCGCTCGCGAACTTGGCATGCGCGCAATGGTGGCGTCTGATATTCGTGACCATCTCGGTGCTGCAATCTGTTCACTCGATCCTGACGGCGAGAAGCCTTTATAGAACGTACGAGACGCAAGTTAGCGGGTTCGGGCACTAGCCCGAGGGTCAGCGAGGGTTCCTTTTCTGTAACCGCGGATCAGCGCGATTTTATGAGTATTGCAACACCACAATCAATTCCCGTCGGCGAATTCATCTCGCACAACAAGCGGGAAACTTTCGATCTCGGCGTGCAAATCGGCGAGCAGCTTTCCGGTGGCGAGATTCTGCTGCTCAATGGCTCGCTTGGAGCTGGCAAGACAATGTTGGTGAAGGGCATCGCTCAGGCGCTCGGGGTTAATGAAGAGGACGTAACCAGTCCTTCATTTACGTTAGTCAATCCTCATTACGGCCGGCTATTGCTTTATCACATCGATTTGTATCGGCTCGAGCAAGGCGCATCGGCGGCGCACGCCGTTGATCTTGATGAAATTCTTGCCGACGAAGAGGCGGTGGTGATTATTGAATGGGCCGACCGCATGGGCCGTTATCCATTGCCGACAGGCGCCTGGCGAATTTCGATTTCAGGGGACGGCGACGAGCCACGAAGAATTTCAACTGCCACCGCATCAGGGTGTTACGTTATTGATCGTTAGCGGTGAGCAGGATCCTTTCAACCTCTTTCTCAACGTCAATCAGATTTCGCTGAAAGCCGGGCGCGGGAACTTTCAAATTCCAGGCGCGGATTCGACGGTTGAGTTCGACTGCCTGCTGCCGAAATGAACCGAGGGCTTTCTCCCAACGGACTTTGGCGCCCGTTTCATTTTCTGTACCGAGTGTTTTTTTCAAGATCGCCCGCGCCCGCGCGAGGTTCGTTCGTGCCACGACAAATTCGGCATCGATGTCTTTTCGTTCTTCAATCCAAGACGGGGCAAATCCAGCGTTGCGCAGCATGCGATGAGCCAGACGCAACTCAGGATCTTCAAACGGATTCTCGGAAAGATCGACGGGCTCGCCTTTGCCCGGCAAGTTGTCAAATTCGCCTCGTTCCATCGCCTCACGAATCTTCTGATCGATTAACGATTCCCAGCGCTTCATTCAAGTGGTCTCCTGTATTCATGAACGTGTAGAAGAACATTTGAGTTCCATTACCAGGCGTCACGGCCTCCGCAAGAACCAAACATCGGCTGTGATATCATCGCGCCGATGCCCGCTAATCGATCCATCTCGCTGGAAACTCGAATACTCGACCTTCCGGCCACTGGCATGGCTCGTTTGGGAACTCTGACCGCGCGCAAGCTGGCGCTGGGCCTGGCTGAAGTTTCAGCCGGCAAAGACATCAATAGCGTCACAGTCGAAGACCTCCTTCATTATTTGCCGATGCGCTATGAAGATCGTTCGAACCTCGCTAGGATTCGCGACCTCAATGACAGCACTGAAGCGTCACTCGAGCTTTTCGTAAAGCTTGCCGGCGGTTATCAAGTCCGCAGCAAACGCTCGTTCAAGCAGCGTCTCTTCATTTTCGAAATCTCGGCTACAGATCGCGACCGCACCGGCAGAGATGTCGTTGTCTGGACGTTTCTCTCAGGCCAACACGCGCGGCAGATTATCGATAACTACACGAAGCGATTCACTCGCGGCGCGCGTTTTGTCGCTTTCGGCAGGTGGGAATGGGACGCGCGCCGGCAGACTTACTCTTTGCGGCTGAACAAACCTGACGAGATTGAGATTCTGCCAACTGTTGGTGATGATCTGGAAGGTGGAGACGACACTGAAACCGATCCTGGTCTGGCGGCCATTCACGTTGGCCGTCGCGTGCCGGTCTATCGCAAACTCAACGAGGTCCGTCCAAAGCGGTTACGAGAGATAATTCATAGCGTACTCGGCTCACTTCCAGACACGGCTATTCCGGAAACTCTGCCGGCCGAGTTGCGGCAGCGACAGACACTGCCGGATCGCGCCAATGCGCTTCGTCAAATTCATTTTCCGCCTGAGGAAGCTGCCTTAACTGATTACGAGCGCGCGCGCAGTTCGGCACATCGCCGCCTGATCTTCGAAGAGTTATTCTGGTTGGCGCTTGGCCTTTTGGTAAAGCGCGGACAACGAATCAAGGAGCGTAAAAGCGCCGCGATCAAGATTGATGATTCAACGAAAAAACGGATCGCGTCGGTATTGCCATTCAAACTCACCGATGCTCAGCGCAAGGTTGTAAAGGAAATTTTCCGAGACATGCGTTCTGACGCACCGATGAACCGACTGCTGCAGGGCGATGTCGGCAGCGGCAAGACCATCGTTGCGTTGATCGCGATGCTGGCCGCAATGGAGAATGGATATCAAACCGCGTTGATGGTGCCAACCGAAATTCTCGCTGAGCAGCATGCGCGCAACATCAAACGCATTCTGGCAAAGGCGCCTTACCGCGTTGAGCTGCTGATCGGTTCACTCAAGCCGACTGACAAGCGCCGCCTGCATCAAGCGATCGCTGCCGGCGAAGCCCATGCTTGCATCGGCACGAACGCGCTGATCCAGGAGAATGTCTCGTTCCAGAATCTTGGCCTGGCCGTTATCGACGAGCAGCATCGCTTTGGCGTGATGCAGCGCGCGGAGTTGCGCGAGCGTGGCTTGAATCCCGACGTACTGGTGATGACGGCGACTCCGATCCCCCGCTCGTTGGCCATGACTGTGTACGGCGATCTTGACGTTTCGATTATCGACGAGCTGCCCCCGGGTCGCACACCGATTGTCACCAAAGTTTTTGCCGATAATGCGACAGATCGAAAGGAAGTAAAGCAGTTGCTCGCTCGCGAGATGCGCGCCGGGCGACAGGTCTATGTGGTTTATCCGCTGGTGGCTGAATCTGAGAAGCTGGATTTGCGAGACGCGACGCGGCGTTACGAATACTTGCGCGATGCTGTCTTCCCGAAGTTCTCAGTCGGTCTGTTGCACGGTCGCATGAAGCCGGAAGAAAAGGACGATGTCATGCGGCGCTTCATCGCCGGCGAAATTGAGATACTGGTATCGACGACTGTGATTGAGGTCGGCGTGGACGTGCCGAACGCCTCGGTAATGGTGATTGAACACGCCGAGCGCTTCGGACTTTCGCAACTTCATCAACTGCGCGGCCGCGTCGGCCGCGGCGCTGAACAGAGTTATTGCGTGCTGCTGGCTTCAGACAAACAGACTGAGGTCGCGCGTGAGCGGCTCGGCATCATGGAAGAAACCAACGACGGCTTTCGCATCGCGGAAAAAGATCTGGAGCTGCGCGGTCCCGGTGAGGTAATGGGCACGCGCCAGGCAGGACTGCCCGAGTTTCGCGTCGCCAATCTCGTACGCGACCTGGACATTCTGCAAGCCGCCCGCAAGGAAGCCGAGTTCTATGTCAACCAGCGCAAGACTTCTCCTGAAGCTGCGAAATTAGTTCAGCGTGTCCAGAGTGATGCCCGGTTGAGGTTAGCCGCGGTTGGATAGCAGTTGAGACTGCTGTGCGAATCATTGCCGGCAAATTTCGCGGGCGAAAGCTGAAGGGCCCGCCTTCGCTAGATACACGACCGACTTCGGATCGTTTGCGCGAGACGTTATTCAATATTCTCGCGCCGCGAATCGTTGGCGCGCGCTTTCTCGATCTCTGTGCAGGTTCCGGCGCAGTTGGAATTGAGGCGCTCTCGCGCGGTGCGGCGCACGCCACGTTTGTCGATCGCTCGCGGAAGATGAGCAGGTTGATTGAGGCGAATCTCGAGGCGCTTGATGTTTCCCAAGATGGGTTTGAGATCGTGTGCAGCGAGGCTATGAAATTCTTAATGGGCCGCGAGAAGAAAGCGGCGCCTGCGTTTGACATTATTTTTTACGATCCTCCGTATGCAACCGATTATGAAGACCCCTTGGAGTATGTTGGACGACACGCACTACAATTATTAACGGACGATGGGATGGTGATCGTGGAGCACCACCGCAAGAATGAAGTGAGCAAAGAGCACGGGCTACTGCATCGTTACCGCTCGCTCATACAGGGCGATTCGGCATTGAGTTTTTATCGAAGAGTCGTATCGACATAGCGTGTTATATCGCCCCTTCAGGGCTCTGTTTCCACTTCCTACCGTGACCAGGGGCGGCGCGCTGCGTGCTTGCCCCTGGCTACCTCACGCCGCGCCTTCGGTGCTCAGAGCTTATTCGATTTCCGTTTGATCGATGTGATAAAGGCGAGCCAGAGAGCAACAGAGTTGCGCAGAGAAATCCCTCACGGGTATCGTTGTAACTGACAACTGACAACTGACGACGGACAAGTGAGATGTTGGTATTAGGTATTGAAACTTCCTGCGATGAAACTGCTGCGGCTATTGTGCGCGATGGCCGCGAGATCGTTTCGTCTGTTATCGCTTCTCAAATCTCCACCCACAGACGATTTGGCGGTGTGGTGCCGGAATTGGCGTCGCGCGAGCATCTCGACAAGATCGTTCCTATCGTTGAGGAAGGGTTTACCCGGGCCGGTATCACAAGGGATCAAATCGACGGAATCGCAGTGACGATCGGACCGGGCTTGATCGGCTCGTTGCTCGTCGGTGTGTCCTACGCAAAGGCGATGGCCTTCGCGCTGAATAAGCCGCTGGTCGGCGTCAATCACATCGAAGGTCACATCTACTCAGTTTGTTTTGAGAATCCGCCGGTCGAGCATCCCGCGTTGGCACTCATTGTTTCGGGTGGTCACACCAATCTTTTCTTCGTACCTCAACCGGGCAAATACAAAGTTGTCGGCCGCACGCGCGACGACGCTGCCGGTGAGGCGTTCGATAAAGTCGCGAAGCTGCTTGGCCTCGGTTATCCCGGTGGGCCAATAATTGAAAAGTTAGCGCTGGAAGGAAATCCGAAAGCGGTCACCTTCGCAATTCCACGAATGGGTGATGGAAAGCCGGACTTTAGTTTTAGTGGATTGAAAACCGCCGTGCAAAAGTATGTGCGCGAGTCAGGTCTCCCACCCGTAAGCAATGGCGAAGAACCGTCGCAAAGAGTAAGAGATCTCGCCGCGAGTTTCCAAAGTACCGTCGTGCGTTCACTCGTCACTACGATGGAGCGTGTCGCTGAAGAGTTTCTGCCGAAGACTTTGATTGTTGCCGGTGGCGTCGCCTGTAACGGCGCGCTGCGCGAGGAATCACGCAAAGCAGCAACAAAGTTGGGCGTACCTGTATATTTTCCCTCGCCGCATCTATCGACTGACAACGCCGCGATGATTGCCGCCGCGGGAACGGTGAAGCTGCAAGCTGGCGAGCGCGCGGGCTGGGACTTGAATGCCGACGTTAGCTTGCGTTTGCAGAACATCGACGTCGAAGACGAAGAGCTGCGGAAGCATGTGCGATATCGCCTTTGATTGTCATCGCATGCAACTTCCGTAGGTTTCCCGCGTTCTAAGAATCATGAGTTCAAACGCGAGGTCGGGAGTATTCAATGCTGGGCCAACAAGTAATCTTATCGACAGCGCTAATCTGGCTATTGTTTGACGGTGGCGGTGCATCAGGATGCCGGACCACGCGGAATACCAATTCGCAGGGTAACAAGCCGGCGATGCCAGCGGTTCAAAAGGAAAAGCCATCTCCCGAGGAACTGAAGATTCTCGCTGAAGGATTTCACTCTTCAATAACTAATCCGTTCGTCGCCATCTTGCGCGACGCTGAGACTTACTCGGAGCTGCTCAAGCTCGATGACAACCTTCCAAAACTGGATGAAGCCTTCTTCAAGTCGAACGTCGTGATTGCAGCCTTTCTGGGCGAGAGAAATACCGGGGGCTACAGCGTGGAGATTACTCGTGATGCGGGCCACTACCTTATAACTGAGAAGAAGCCAGGAAAAGACGTCATGGTCCCGCAGATGATTACCGCTCCGTTCAAGATTGTTTCCATTCCAGCATCAATCTTGAGAGCAGATGATCGGATGCGCATTAATCCGGATGACGCATGGAAAGCAGCAATGCGGCATTATCGCCTCACTGCCGGAACGTTCAGACTGTCTGGCGGCTTTGCTGGGATAGTGAAAGAGTTTGGATTGCGGGGCCGCGTCGGGATCATACGCGAAGGAAGACTGGCCACCTTCTCTTATGACATTTCAGAAGCGCCTCCTAAGGAGGGCTTGGTGCCTGCTCTCACCGGTTTTGCTACGGGCGTCGTGGAAGACGATGGGAAAGTAACTATTCGCAAATTGAGCGCACGCGGGATGGTCGAGCCACCGAACAGCGGACTGCAAGCCACCGGTCGCTTTGGAGACGGCGGAAAGAAGCTCTGGCTGAGTTTCACGTCGTTGCCGTCAATGATTGCCGACGGCTACAGCGGCGAGGGCAGGATTGAGGCTGAAGCTACGGACCTCTCGCGCTGAACCGTGCGGGTAGTTTGTCGAAGACCGACTAACTCTGCGCGTCGGCTTCTTTCACAAGTTCGCCCACGCGAATCATTCCTTCGCTCAGAATCTGCGCGCGCAAGCCACCGCGATGAACCAGGCCTGGCAAGACTTTTTTGTGAGATAGCTTTTGCAGATGTGAACACGGTTCACAGAGTCTGAGGCCGCGCGCTTTCACCTCGCCAATCCAGAATTCACGGCCGACCAGATGATTCAGAGGCACGCCGCGGGTGACGACGTTGCGCCGGCTGTCGCTGGGTCCGTAATCGACGTTGAGCTCGCGTTTCATCGCTTCAATCGCCTCAACTTCGATTAAGGTCAGTTCACGATCCGGCTGAGGTTTCGAAAAAGTCCCATTGTGATTGAAATAGCGATCGCCTTCCAGGCCTCTGCCGGGGACAGCGCGCACTTCGTTGACCGATTGGATTGACGCTGCGGCTTCGGCGGTGATGTTGATTGAAACGACAGTGCCTTTAAACATTTGCATTGTTCTTCCTAAAAACGGACGGAGCCCTCTCTGACGGTCGGGCTAGTGCCCCGTGATTAACCGATCGCGCTATGATGATCCTGAAATCGCGTCGTCAAATATTTCAAGAGCAACGTCTACGTTTTCTCTTGTCAAGATCAGTGGCGGCGACCAGCGAATCGTGTTCGTGCCGGCGCCCAGCAGAATCAGTCCACGCTCGAAGCTGGCAACTTCGACGCGGTCGCGCAACTCGATATCTGGCTGCCTGCTGGTTCGGTCCTTAACGAATTCAACGCCAAGCATGAATCCCATCCCGCGCACGTCGCCGATGCACTCATGCTTGCTCATCAGCTTCTGCAGCCCGCACTTCAGATAAGCGCCTACGTCGGCGGCGTTCGCGACCAGCTCGCGCTCGAGCAACTCAATTGTTTTGAGCGCTGCGGCAATAGCCACCGGATTTCCGCCGAACGTCGAGGCGTGCGCGCCAGGTTTCCAGTCCATCAAATCAGCGCGCGAAACGCAGACGCCCAAAGGCATGCCCGAAGCGATACCCTTTGCGATGCAGACAATATCAGCTTGAACATTGTAATGCTCAGAGGCGAACATCTTCCCGGTGCGTCCCATGCCGCTCTGAACTTCATCAACGATCAGCAGAATCCCGTGTTCGTCGCAGATGCGCCGCAACCCTTTCAGGAATCCTTCCGGCGCCGGAATGTAGCCTCCCTCGCCTTGCACTGGCTCGACGACGATGGCGGCAACCTCTTCGGGAGGCGTGGTGGTCTTGAATAGACGGTTTTCGATCCAATTGACCGCGCCTTCTGCCGCGCCGCCATTGCCGCAATCCTCAGCGCTGAATGGATTGCGATAGTCGTTCGGATACGGCACGTGGACCACGTCCAGCACTTGACGCTTGAATCCAAGTCGCTGCGCTGATTTCGACGAAGTAAGCGCCAGCGAGCCCAACGTCCGTCCGTGAAAACTGCCAAAGAATGCGATGAATTTTTCGCGCCCGGTTGCATGCATAGCGAGCTTCAGCGCAGTCTCAATGGCTTCAGTGCCGCTATTGGCAAAGTGCGTGCGCGTCGGCCGCGGGACTGGAACTATCTGATCCAGTTTCTGCGCCAGGTCAGGCATCTGTCGATAGTAGTAATCCGTGCCGCACATATGAATCAGTTGCGCGGCTTGTTCCTGAATTGCGCGCACGACTTCCGGATGGCAGTGTCCGGTCGAACACACGGCGACGCCGGCGTTGCAATCGAGGAAGACGTTACCGTCAACGTCTTCGACCCACACTCCCTGCGCGCGCTCGGCGACCAGCTTGAAGGCGGGACGTGGATACGCCGGGTTCACAAATTCCGCGTCGGCGGCAATGATCTCTCTCGCGTTCGGCCCGGGCAATTCGGTCCTAATCTCTGGTTTTTTTGGTGCGATAGCGGTTGACATCATCTCTCTGCTCCTTGGAAAAAGGTTCGCGGTTTGACACGAACAGCCTGTGTCAGTTCAAACGAAGTAATTTTACGGAGTACTGCTAGTCCGCGAAGAGATCGGCGCGGTTGTCGAGAGGCCGGTAATGTGCAGGCTGGCGATCCAACATAACGCTTTGGAGGAAACGAATAATAGCACCCGGCCGGGTCGATTACCAGAGAATCCTGGAACTCATGCCGAATACCACAGCACCGCGAAAAAGTGACAGATGGTCCCGGCGATCACAAACATGTGCCACATCAGATGACTGTAACGCACACGATGCGCGGCGAAAAATGCAATCCCTGCTGTATACGCGACGCCCCCGGCCAGGAGCCAAAGGAGACCTGATAATGGGACGCGCGTCAATACCTGCGGCGCAGCGATCAGGACCAGCCAGCCCATCACCAGATAAAGCGGAACAGATAGCCAGCGGTGACGAGTGCCAAAAGCAGCTTTCGTGATCAATCCGAATAGCGCCAGGCCCCAAACCAGTGCGAACAATGTCCATCCCCATGGCCCGCGCATGACTCCGAGCGTAAAGGGCGTGTAGGTTCCTGCTATCAGCAGAAAGATCGCTCCGTGATCCAGCACGCGAAAGACCTGCTTTGCTTTGTTAGGCGGCAGAGCGTGATAGAGAGTTGAAGCAAGATAGAGCAGCAACATTGAACTCGCAAACACGCTGACTCCGACGATGTTCCAGGCGCTGCCGGCCCGCACGGCGGCGATTACGAGAATTGGTGTGGCCGCAATTGCCAACGCCAGCCCCATTCCATGGCTGACACTGTTGGCAATCTCCTCGCTGAGTGTTTGCAGACGTTCATTGGTGGAATGCGCTTCGATCATGCTTGATGCATTCTACACGATTCGCTTCCACTGAGCAGGTGAAAAGTCTTTACTCAGTCCCTCTCACAAATGCTTTTCCATCGTAAACAATGGCGTCCCAAACAAATCATGCGGTCCTTCGCTTGTCCGGCGAAAGCCTAGAGAGACTCATACTCGGCGAATGACTCGGACAATAACGAAGCAATCATGTGCGCATCGCTAGTTGTCGCAAAGCGTATTTTGATGTTCGGTATCCGGGTCATTTTTTGCCGACCTGTGCCAGCAAGACAATCTCCTCATGCTGTAATTCTCCGGCAATAATATGGTGATTCGCTAATAATCAACACCGAGCTACAAACATGGCCACGGTTGATTGCGTCCGAGAAACATCTCCTAGACTCTATCTTGACCTGTCACCGGCCGAAATGATTTTACGGTATTGATATTGCAAGAACTTAATCGGGGAAATGGATAAAGGAGGTTTGCTTTTATGCACCGCATAAGAGTTTGGCCGCATGCGACGTTAATAGTTTTGGGATTCGCATTTGTCGCCGGAGCGGCAGCAATCTTTTGGACAAAATACCAGCGTTCCGCTGAAGCGAAGGCTTTGCCGAACGCTGCGCGCATTGAGCGCGTGGACGGACAGGTGGGACTCAATCACCCTCTTGATAACGCGTCCAATGGTCAATGGGTTGCAGCGACGCCGAACAGCCCAATTTCAGTTGGTGATCGGCTTTTTACGCGGGACAATTCGCGCAGTGAAATAGCCTTCACGGGCCGCAACTTCGCGAGCGTTGACGCAAACACTTCGCTGGACATCCTGGATCTTTCACAGCAGCGGACTCAGGTGGCACTGCGCGATGGTTCGGCTCTTTTTGACGTTGGGTCGCTCGGGTCCGGCCAGTTATTCGAAGTCGCGACCCCCTGCGGAGCGATTGATCTAGAACAGCCGGGCGTCTATCGAGTCGCAATCGATAATAATGGCAATGCTATCGCGACAGCTTTCAGCGGTGAAGCACAGGTTGTCGGACAAGGCGGCACCGGAAGAATTCGAAAAGGTGAAGTTCTGACCGTTCCTTGTCAGAACAGTTCAGGCGCCGTGATCTCGCGTGTCGATGCAAACCAGGCCGGCCCTTTGCTCGACGGGTACTATCGGTATCGGTATCCGCGAACGTACGACGGGCGGTATCGTAACTACTATACTTACCTCGACGATCCTTACTATTACGATCCCTACCGTCGCTACGACAGTTACAACTACGTCTCGGACTATATCCCGGGCATCTACGACCTCGATGATTATGGCGACTGGCAGTACATCAATGACTACGGTTACTGCTGGCATCCGCGCGTGTACAACGGCTGGGCGCCGTACCAATCTGGTTACTGGGCCATGGATTATCCGTACGGTCTGACGTGGGTTTCGAATGAGCCCTGGGGCTATGCTCCGTATCACTACGGGCGTTGGGCTTACACGTCGAATGAGTGGTTTTGGATTCCGGAAGCAACAAACGTTTACCCGACCTATTCGCCGGCCCTCGTAGCGTTCCTTCCTTTAGGCCAGTCGAGCCTCGGTTGGGTGCCGTTGGGTCCGGGCGATCCCTACGCGCCCAGGTATTACGATCCGTACTGGCAGCCGGTATATCTGACCAGCCCAACTGTGATCCAGGAACGAATTGTTAACGTCAGCGTGCCGGGCGCCGTAACGGTCGTGCCCGCGCAAGACTTTGGTCGAGTGATCGATCCCGGAGTTATTACCAGGGTCGATCCCCAAACAATTACCCAGATCCGACCGGTTCTTGATCCGCTGACGGTTGATCCAATGCGGCGGGCCGCGTTTCAAACGCGTAATGCGGAACGTCACATCGATGTGCCCCAGACAATTGCGCAGCGAATAAACAATACGCCCGTGGTAACTGGCGCAGCGCCTGCCGCTCCGCCGTTCAGACGAGATCTGGCGAGCGCTCTGCGGGTACAGCCCGTCCCAGAACGAGCTAAGAATCAGAAGTTGCAGTTCAGAGATGAACCTGCGGCAGCAGCGCAACAAGCGGTACAGTCGCAAACAACTGGTCAGGCGCCAAACGTAGCCGCCGAGCAGGCACGAGAGCGGCAGATGGCTGACCTGGCGCGACAAGCAGCTCGCGGCGATCGTGGTGCGCGGCAGCAGATGCAGGAAGTTCGCAAGCAGCAAATAGAACAGCAGCGAGCCGAGCGCGTGGCGAATCCGTCGGCCCAGGGTGAACGTGTGCGACAGCAAATGCAGCAGCAACAAGATCAGCGACAAGCGTTGCGTCAACAACAGCAAGCGCAGCGCGAAGCTGCTCGCCAGCAGATGATCACTACGCAACAACTACGCCGCGCGGCAACGCAACAGCAAACCCAAACTCAGCGTGAGCAGCGCCGCCAGGTAGAAATACAACGGGCGCAGCAACCAGCCGTTCGTCACTCGCAGCAACAACAGATGGTGCGGTCGCAGCCACCAGCGCAGCCTCGCGAGCGGAAACCGCCGGCTCAAGATCAACAGCCGCAAGGTCAGCCACGAGTGATGGCGGCTCCTCGACAACAGCAGATACGGCAGCAGCCTGAAAGAAAAGCTGCGCCGGAGCAGATGCGGCCGGAGCGACAAGAGCAGGTGCGACCGCAGCGTCAGGAGCAGCCACGTCCACAACCGCAAGCTGAACGAAGCGGTGCGCCTAAGGGGCAGGGTCAGCCTGAGCAGAAGGACGGGCGGAAGAAACCCTGAAATAGTAAGCAGTAAGCAATAAGCAATAAGCAATAAGCAGTAGGCAGAACCCTGCCGGCGTCGAGCCAGCAATCCGACGATTGCCGGCTCATCTTTTACGCATGTTTCCTAACCGGCACGAAGGACAGATTATCCGTTCCTTCTAACCGGATGGGCTTCGGTGTTGAAAATGACTTTGTCGAAAGCGAGTGTCTTTGGCGAAGCAAAAAGCAGATAGAAATATTTGAAAGTCTCGGCGAAGAGGAAGCTTTGCATTGAGTCGGTTTTCTCTTTGGTGATGACGTTCTTCAGCGCGGCATAGCCTTCGTTGGTGCGGCAGTATTTCACGAAGGCATTCCACATCGTTTCGGCCATTTGCAGATAGGCCAGATTCTTCGTGTAGTGGTAGAGATAGTAAGTTGATTCAATAATCTCGGGACGCAGCGGATAGCCCTCATGGATTACCTCTATTTTCTGGTAATCGAACTCCTCGGGCTCGATTCCATTCTTCGTCCACATCGTAAACGAAGACTTCTGTAAGCGGCGGGCGCGAATAACATCACCCGACAGCGCCAACACGGCCGGAAAGAAAGCGTCGAGCGCGCCGTAGGTGGTCGCTGTTCGCTTGCCTGTCTTCATGTCGGCGTGGCCATACCAGAGTTCCTGTTGCGGAGGCGACCCGGGCAGACTCGGACTTGGGCGAGTAATGTCATCGGCGAGATACTTGTTAATCGCGGCAATACTGTCGAGCCACATGCGGTGGCAATCTTCATCGCCGAAAAGCAGCCAGCACTTCAGAAGATACTCGTAGTAGCTGTCAATCGCGCCGCTGATGTGGCTGTCTGGGTCGGTCCATTGGCCGGTCTCGACATTGATCCAGGTGCCGACCAGGCCGATTGGTGAACGACGATTGTAAATTTCCGCCAGCGCTTGCTTGGCTTTGTCATAGAAGATCCGTTTGTGCGTGAGCTTGCTGAGCGTGCCGAATTCGATCAGCAGAGTTCCCGCTTCGGCCGGATTGGTTACGTTGCCGCGCACTTTGCCGGTTTTGAGATTGACGTAGCGATACGGCAGGCCGGTCGGCGATTCGAAGACCGGCAACAAACGGTTGCCTAAATCTTCGGCTAGATTCAATAGCCGCCTATCGCCGGTAAGTTGATAGCTGGACAGCAAACCACCAAGCAGACGAATCGTGATCTCGAAGTTCTGGACGTAGATGTCTTTGTCGAATGAAAGATTTGTGACGATATATTCGCGGGTGCTCTTGGCTTCGTCTTTCAATCCCATCAGGATCATCGTGTCGAGCGCATCGACAGGCGTCATCAGAAGCGGTTCGGGGTACCAGTCGTGATACGTCTTACTGAGCGGCTTCAGATCGTCGTGACCCCAGGCGTACTTCTTATACCCATTCCAGGCGTGCAGAAATTCCATCCGTACTTGTACCGCAATTTGCGGCCTGTTCTCCTGTTGCTGGCAGGTGGCTATAAACGGGTTAAAGAGCAAGGCGTAGAGCAGGATGGCGAGTCCGCAAAGCGGACGAACGGGAATAGCGCAGCGATTCATCGCTGGGTGAGCACGATTATTTGTCTTCACAGTCCGCGAAGCGGACGTCAGAAAGGGTTGAGGAGATTTGCGATGCATGAATCCTTCGCCCGTTTCACGGGCTTTGATTTCGTTTATTGTTGCTAACCCAGCACTGAAGTGCTGAGCTATTTCCATTCGTCCGCTTCGCGGACTTATGGCTCCTCATTCGCATCGAATGCAAATCTGAGTGGCCGGGAAAGCGATTCCGTTTTCTCCGTCTCTAAGCCAAACCATGATCGTATTGATGCCGGGCTTCCTGTAAAGACCTACCCGGGCCCGAAATCTTGCGCCGTTCAGCACGATGGTGCCCCTACTGCCGTCAGGATAGAAGGATCTTTTGGGCAGCTGCGGTAATAGGCGTTCATAAACATCGGGCATTCCATACGGCCGCGGCGTGCGCAGCCACTCGACAGGCGGAGCCGCCGGCAACGGCTCGTAATACGAATCGGCCCCCGTCAGAACATACGTTCGGTTGAGCACTTTTCCACTAAGAAGCACGGTTGCTTTTGGCTTTGCCGTGAGCGGGATCGGATCAAGTTCAACGTATCGGGCGATGTAGAGTTCGTCGAGCCTGAGACTGTGGCCTTGCATGGCCATACCGAATCCGACGTGCGTGAGTTGGGGAAAGAGAATCGTTTTACGGTGCCCGTCGTCCGGCGGGACTTCTCCACTCATCGACAGATGCATTTCACGGAAGTCCTTAGCAACAGCCGTCGGCATCACCGACTGGATATTGTTAGCTGAGGAGACGTTCTCGCGGATCGCGTCGATTGCACCGGCAAAAGAGTAACGGTGATAAGGCTTGCGTCCATCGCTGCCCCAATGGCTGAGAAATTGACCGTTGACCATGTCGCGGGCATGTTCGGTTGCAACTCTGCATGCCAAACCATCGAGTTGGAGGCTGCTCAGCCCGGCGTCCGCGCGCTCTGCGTTAACTAACTTGACCAGTTGATCGCGTACCAGCGGGATGTCGTCTTCACTGAAGCGTCCGCGCTCGATTGGAATCTGTCCATGAGCGATCGCGCGCAGCCCGAAAGCAAACGGCGCGGCGGCGATGAGAAAAGAACGACGGCTAATTGCAAATCGCTCCAGGTTCACGATTCTTTGCACTTCGAAAGGTACTTCCTTGCGGCCCAGTTAAGCTCTGGGTACACTTCCTCGCGTTCAAGACAGTGTCGGAACGGAGAACTGGGCATGAAGATACACGAGTATCAGGGGAAAGAGTTACTAAAAACATTCGGCGTGCCCGTGCCGCGGGGCATCGTGGCGCGCACGCCCGATGAGGCCTATGAAGCGGCGAAAGATTTGGCATGCGTTCCGGCAGTTGTCAAAGCACAGATTCACGCCGGCGGTCGTGGCAAAGGCGGCGGCGTGAAGCTGGCGAAAAGCCCTGAAGAAGCCCGCGACATTGCGCAGCAAATGCTTGGCATGAAGTTGATAACGCATCAAACCGGGCCTGAGGGAAGAGAAGTGCGAGTGCTTCTGATCGAAGAAGGATTGCCAATCGATAAAGAGTTTTATCTCGGGATCGTTCTGGATCGGGCGAGTGGCCGGCCGGTGTTCATGGCTTCGGC
>Ga0070706_100002381_pt1 | contig 18976 bp, 15 predicted proteins | sample KBSK5501metaG_FD_65476 | JGI IMG/M metagenome (GOLD analysis project Ga0070706, IMG submission 65476) | Corn, switchgrass and miscanthus rhizosphere microbial communities from Kellogg Biological Station, Michigan, USA - KBS K5-50-1 metaG | ecosystem: Host-associated > Plants > Roots >... | reverse complement strand
TGTTCAAGGGCGAGACCCTGCGCGGCCTGCTGCTGAACGCGTACGCGTTCGGGAAGATGGGGGCGCTCGCCGGGATCGCCGCGATCGTGGCCTTCGCCGGAGCGGCCGTCCTGCTGATCCTCTGCGGCCTGGGCTTCTGGCACTCACGGCGGGTCCCGGCCGAGGCTGAGGTCTTCGTCAAGGCGCCGACACACAACGGCAAGACGCCTGTGCCAGCCGCCACCTCCTGACCCGCCGGGACTAAGGTCCCAGCATCCGGGCCAGGCGCCCTTGCCCAGGCGATTCGCCTGGGCAGGAGGCTGTCGGCGGCCACCCGCCGTCGGGACTGGCCCAGGGGGAGCCGGACAGGGCGGCCGGACAGGATGAAATGGCAGCCAGCGGCCGTGCAGGCCACAGGCTCGCCGTCGCCAGGACGGAAATTTACTCCGTGGCGGCCCGCCCGACATCCCCGGCGGGTGCCCCGAAAGGCTCCGGCGGGTGCCCCGAAAGGCCGGGCCCGGGACGAAGGTCCCCGCCGCCGGTGACCGACATCCCTATTGGCGGTCGGCCAGTTGGCCGATCCTTTTTCAGTAGCACAACTATCGTCCGTAGGCCTGAGCGGCCTTCCCCAGGGAGCTTGGCATGAGTCTTCATCTTCTGGCCGAAAGCAGTTCCGGGCCTATAAATATGAACCAGCCCGGGACCTACCTGCACTGGTCTATCTTCACCGTCTCGGTGGCCAACCTGGCGCTGATCGCCGTAATGGTCTTGATCTTCGGCGCGGCACTGCTGCTCCCCTTCCCGAGGGGACGTACATACCCGGCCGCGGAACCGGCGGCCGCGCCGCTGCCAGGTGGTGGCGGCCGGGATGACGCTGGCGCGGACGAAGACCGCGATATGTGGACGAACCGGGCTCGCCGCTGGGCGTTGCGCTTGCTGCCGCCGGGCAAGCTGCTGCCTGACCGCCAGCCGGCCTACGTGGCCTCGTGGATCTACGTGTTCGGCGTGGCAAGCCTGGTCGCGTTTGGCGTCGCGATCGCCTCAGGTTTCGCGATCGCGATCGGCGGGCCCGACTGGTGGCGTTACAACTCGGTCGGGCACTTCTTCAACAGCCTGCATCTATGGAGTGTGGAGCTGTTCATGGCCTTGCTGGTCATCCACCTGTGGGGCAAGTTCTGGATGGCCGCTTGGCGCGGCAAGCGGGCCTGGACCTGGATCACCGGGGTGGTCGCCTTCGCCGCCTCGGTCGTCGAGTGCTTCACCGGCTACCTGTCGCAGCAGAACTTCGACTCGCAGTGGATTTCGGCGAGCGGCAAGGACGCTTTCAACTCGGTTGGGATCGGCGCGTTCTTCAACGTGATGAACTTCGGCCAGATGCTGATGTGGCACATCGTGCTCGTGCCGATCGTGCTCGTGGCCATCATCGGGGCGCACGTGCTGCTGGTCCGGGTCCGCGGCGTGTCGCATCCACTGCCGGCTCAGGTGGGCATCCCGGGTAGCGGGTCACGGCGCGAGCGCCGCCGCGCCATGGCCGCCGCCGACGCCGCTCCGTGGCGCGGCCCGACCCGGCGCTACGACATCCTCAAGGAGGGCACGATCGCCGCCTGTATCGTGCTGGTCCTCACCGTGGCGCTGGCCGCCCTGCTCTCCTCCCCCAACGTGCCATCTGTCACCATCCAGAGCTGGGCCAAGGTGGCCCCGGCCGACTTCCTGGCCACGGCAGCGACCGAACTCAACGGCACCAGCGAGACCGCCACCTACGGACCCCCTTACAACAACCAGACCGGGAGCGTCCAAACGCTGCTGTTCTCGCCAACCAAGCTCGCCGGGGTTCGCCAGCCGATCGACCCAGCGCAGGACTTCGTGATCCGGCCGCTGGCCGCGATCGCACCGTCCAACCCGGCAGTCAAGACGGCCCTCGCCACCTATCAGGCCGCCCCGGCGTCGCAGCGACTGGCCTGGGCCAACGCCTACGGCAACGCGGTCACGCACGTCAGGTTCCCCGGCGGTAACCCCGTCGTGCCCAAGGCCGCCGACGGCCCGGTCCCCGTCATGCTCGCCAACGAACTGAACATGGCACGCAGCGGAGGGCTCGACGCGAGCCTCCTCGCCCAGCAGCCGTTCTATGGCACCAACTTCACCGGCCCGCTGCTGTTCATGGAGGACGGTGCCTACTTCTCCACCAAGGCCGACGCCATGAACCTGACCGGGGAGCAGTGGGGCGTGATGAACGAGACCGGCAGCTACCCCGGCCAGCCCTGGCTCTGGCTCTACACGCTCTGGTACCAGGTCCCCGGATTCTCCGCCTCAGCCAACGTGGACATGATCGCGATCTACATGACCGGGCTGGGCACGCTGCTGCTGCTGGCCGTGCCGTTCATTCCCGGCCTGCGTGACATTCCGCGGCTGATCCCGGTGCACCGCCTCATCTGGCGCAGATGGGAGCACCCCGAGCAGGAGAGCACAGGGCAGGAAAGCACCGGGCAGCAACCGCCGGCCGGGCAGTCCGGCCCCATGGGCACCCCCACCGCCGGCCGCTCCCAGTGACCATCCGGTCCGGGGGGCCAGTCTCACCGGCCACCCGGGCCGACGCTAATACCGCAAGGAGGAACCATGAGATCCGCAGTAGTCCGCCGGTTCGGTGAGCCGCTGGTCATCGAAGAGCGGCCGATCCCCGAGCCCGCTCCCGGGCAGGTGGTCGTCCGGATGGAAGCATCAGGCCTGTGCCACACCGACATCCACGCCGCGAACGGTGACTGGCCGGTCAAGCCCACGCCGCCGTTCGTGCCAGGCCATGAGGGCGTCGGGATCGTGCACGCGGTCGGAGAGGGTGTGGCGCATCCCGAGCCAGGGCAGCGTGTCGCGGTGCCCTGGCTGGGTTACGCGTGCGGCACCTGCGACCAGTGCCTGACCGGCTGGGAAACGCTCTGCCTGAAGCAGTACAACACTGGCTACGCCGTCGACGGCGGCTGGGCCCAGTATTTCCTGGCCGACGCCGCCTTCGCAGCCCCGGTGCCCGATGGCATCGACCCGCGCGAGGCCGCTCCGCTCACCTGCGCGGGCGTCACGACCTACAAGGCAGTCAAGGTCGGGAACGTGCGGCCGGGCGACCTGGTCGCCATCTCCGGCGTAGGCGGGCTCGGGCACATGGCCGTGCAGTACGCCAGGATCTTCGGCGGCACCGTCGCCGCGATCGACATCACCGACGAGAAACTACAGCTCGCCAAGGAGCTGGGCGCGGACCTGGTCATCGATGCGCGCAGGCAGAACCCGGCCGAGGTGCTGCAGGCCCACGGCGGAGCGAGCGTGGCCATCGGGCTGGCCGTGGACGACGCATCGTTCGCGACCGCGTACGCGGGCCTGCGGCGGGGCGGGCGACTGGTGCTGGTGGCCCTGCCCGCGGCGGGAACGTTGAAGATCCCCGTCTTCGACACCGTGCTGAACGGCACGTCCGTCATCGGCTCGATCGTGGGCACCCGAGCGGACCTGGCGAACGTGTTCGCCCTGCACGCCGCGGGACGGACCCGGGTGGTCTACGACACGAGGCCGCTAGAGGCGGTCAACGAGTCCATCGACGAAGTCCTGCACGGCAAGGCGAAGGCCCGGCTGGTCCTGGAGCCATAACCGCGGGCTGGACTCGGGGTGCGGCGGGCCGCGGTCAGCCGTACCCCGGATCTCCCGCCACCGTGCCGTCGACGGGAACGAGTTCGCCGGCCGCCACCAGCAGCAGGTCGCCGGGGAGGACTGCCTCAAGCTGCACCGTCTGTAGAGAACTGCCTCGGTAGCGCCGCGCGGTGGTCGGGGCGCGCTGCAGCAGGGCGCGCAGGTCGGCGCGGGGCCCTTCGTCCCGGCCGCTGCGGGTCGAAGGCCTCTGGCGGTGGGCGGCCGGCGGCTGTCACCCTGGCAGGCGGGGGTGATGGAAATGACCACTACCGCCCGATTGCCGCTTACTCATGGCGAGATCGGCTATCTGGTCGCGATCGCATCGAGGGCGCCGTCGCTGCACAACAGCCAGCCGTGGCGCTTCCGGGCCCACGGGAACGTCATCGAACTCCGCGCTGATCGCGACAGGAATCTCCGCATCACGGACCCGGGCGGCCGGGAGATGCTCATCGGCTGCGGCGCTGCCCTCTATGGGCTGCGGCTCGGCCTGCGCAAGCTGGGGTACCGGCCGGTAGTCGAGATGCTGCCCGACCGGGCCGAGCCAGGGCTGCTCGCTCGTGTCCAGCCAGGCGACCGGGTGCCCATCACCGTGCACGAACGGGACCTGCTGATGGCGGTGCCTCATCGGCACACGCACCGCGGCCCATTTGCGCCGGGCCGGATACCCGCGGGCCTGCTCGCCGGGCTGAGCCGCGACGCGACTGCCGAAGGCGCCAGCCTGATCCTGATCGACCAGCCTGGTCAGTTCCGGATGCTTGCCGAGCTGGCCGTGGCCGCGAGCCATGACCAGCAGGCGAATCGAGCGATCGGAGCTGAGCTCCGGCGCTGGACCCGGCCGCCCGGCAGCCCGGCCAGAGATGGCGTTCCGGCCTGGGCCTGGGCCGCGCCTGCCGCAGGCAGACAAGATGAAAGGCCGCGGCATGACCGGCTGCCGCAACGAGACTTCGGTGCCCCCGGCCTGCTCCCGAGTGGCGGCTCGGCGCCGGCGGCGACGGCCGTGCTGACCACGCCAGGCGACACTCCGGCCGACGCGCTGCGCGCCGGGCAGGCGCTGCATCGTATGCTGCTGCACGCCGCGACCCGGTGGGTGTTCGCCAGCCTGCACACACAGCCGCTGGAGCTGCCGCCGGTCCGCATGGAGATCCGGGTTCGTCTCGCTCTCGACGGCGTGCCGCAGATGCTGATGCAGTTGGGCCGGGCGGATACCGCGGCGGCCACAGCCCGCCGGCCAGCCGACGAGTTCATCGAGCGTTGACTGGCGGGTCCTCCGGTCGCAGCGCCACGGACGGGTCCAGCCCGAGTTCAGCAAGTACAGCCCGGATCAGGTCCGGCAACGATGCGGCCACGGCTGGGGACAGGCCCAGCCCGAAGCCGACATCAGCGGCCTCCACCGCGAAGACCACGAGCCGCTGCGGCGCGCGGTTGAGCGCTTCGGCGAGCCGGACGGCATCCGGGACGCCCAGCCCGTGCGTGCTGGCGGCCGGCGCCGCGGAGCCCAGGGTGCTGCGATGGATCCGTCCGGGCGCGGATGGACAGCCCGACGCCGGCTGCCCCTCCTCGAACAGGCGCGCGCCGGAGGCGAAATCAACGTCTCGTGCGGCATCGGCGACCGCCGCCCCTTGCGCCGCGGTCAGCCCGTCGAACAGCGCGAAGCCGGAGAGCCGCTCAGCGATGGTCATCGCGACCGTCCTCTCCGGCCCGCTCGGCATCTCCGCCCCGCTCGGCATCTCCGGCCCGCTCGGCATCCCGCAGCTCAGCCAGCCGCCCGACCTCGGCGGTGATGTCGATCCCGGTCGGGCACCAGGCGATGCAGCGCCCGCAGCCGACGCAGCCCGAGCCGCCGAACTGGTCGTGCCAGGTGCTGAGCTTGTGCGTGATCCATTGCCGGTACCGGCTGGCGCCGGACACGCGCACGCTGCCGCCATGCAGGTAGGAGAAGTCTGTTTCGAAGCATGAGGCCCAGCGCTGCGAGCGCTGCGCGATCTCGCCGGTGATGTCGGTAAGGTCCTCGGTGGTGGTGCAGAAGCAAGTCGGGCAGACCATGGTGCAGTTCCCGCAGGTCAGGCAGCGGCTCGCCACGTCCGCCCAGTGCGGCGACTCCCGGCTTTCACGTAGCAGCGCGGCGATGTCGCCGGCCGGCATCTGCCGCCCCATGCGCGTGGCTGCGGCGTCGACGGCGGTGCGGGCGTCATCAATCTCGGCGTCGGTAGCGGCCCTGCGGGTGATCGTGGCGAGGACTCGCTCACCCTCTTCGCTGCCGACGTCCACCACGAAGCGGTGCCCGGATTCATCGATTCGCTCGGTCAGGGCGAGGTCGTAACCAGGGCCGGGCGCGGGCCCGGTGCCCATCGACGCGCAGAAGCACACGCCACCGAGCTCGGTGCAGCCGGCCGCGACAACGAACAGGCGGTGCCGGCGACCGGCGAACGCGCCGTCCGGGTGCGCGCCAGCGCCGAGGACAGCGCCGAGCGTCGCGATCGCGGCCAGGTCGCATGCCCGCACGCCCAGGAAGGCGTACCGCACGGGCTCCTCGTGGGCCGGCGAGAACCCGTCATCGCTCACAGACCACAACGGCTGCCGCGGCGGATGCAGGAACTGCTTCCACGACTGCGACCCGGCCGAGTGGCCGAACACCGCGGCGTCACCACGGCGGCGCAACCGGTAACGCCCGGGGGCGCTCTCGACGCCCCAGCCGGACGGCAACTCGGCGCCGGAGCCGATCTCGGCCAGCACGATCGCGTCGTCGCGGACCGTCGGCCCGACCACCCGGTAGCCATCCGCGATGAGCGCCGCGATCAGCCCGTCCAGGCCACTCCGGGACAGGACGGCCGGCCCAGTTATGGCGATCCGCCCGCTGCTGCGCCGATCACGCCGAGCAGCAACTCGCCACGGCGGGCAGGCCGCTGCCCTCGAGTGGCCGTGGCGCGGCCCGACTCAGCTGTCTGGCTCATCGCCGTCTCAGAATAGACCGGGTGGCAGCGGGAGACGAGAACCACAGGACGTCGCCGCTGTCGCGGCATAGTTCACGCGTCATTTCCGCGGCGGCCGACACGTGGCTGGTCGTGTCCACAGCCAATAGCACAGCCTTCTTCATCGCTCCCAATAGCACAGCCTTCTTCATCGCTCCTCCTCAGGTGCCTACTGGCCAGGTTCGTCGCTGGCGGTGCGGACAGCCAGGACCAGAGGTCCTGATCAGCCGGCTGATCGTCCCGGCGCTGGCCGGATCCGGCCGCCTAAAGTGACCGGGGTCCCATGGAGGCCAGGCACAACGCCCCTACCGGGAGCCTCGGGCGAGAGAGAGCCTTGAGGTATCCAGCGTGATCCCCGGCTGGTGTGCCCGTATCAATGGGAGGCGCCATGAACACGCGACCCGAGCTCCGCCAGCTGGGCCTTTCGACCGGCAAGAAAGCGCTCCGAGTCGCTGCGTTTCTTCGCCCAGCTCAAAGAGATCCTCGCCAAGCACCCATCGGCCTGACGGGGCGCACGTGCCCTCGGCTTCACAACCGAAGCCGGAGGATTACAGGAGGTGCAGAACCATGCGAGTCGTGATCGTCTACGAGTCAATGTACGGCAACACACATGTGGTTGCTGATGCCATCGGAGCTGGCCTCGAGCCAGCAGCCGACGTCATTGCCGTTCCGGTTTCCAAGGCGAATCCAGAGCTGCTGAATGACGCCGCTCTGGTCGTGGTCGGCGGGCCGACGCACGTGCACGGCATGAGCCGTGCCACCACCCGCAAGGGGGCGGCTGAGGCGGCGCAGAAGCCGGACAGCGGCCTGGCGCTCGAGCCCGGCGCCCTCGGTCCCGGACTGCGCGACTGGTTCGGAACTCTCGGCCAGCACAGCGCCAAGGCGGCCGCCTTCGATACCCGCTTGCACGGTCCGGCCGCTATGACCGGACGAGCATCGAAGGGTATCGCCCGCGAACTCCGTCGCCACGGCTTCGACATGGCAGCAGAGCCGGAGAGCTTCATTATCACGAAGGACAACCATCTCATCGTGGGCGAGACGGCCCGGGCCCGCGCCTGGGGTGCGCAGCTGGCGGCCAGGATCGCGCCAGAGCGGGCACAATCAGGCAGGTCATGAGAAGAGCTGGGGAGGCGGCAACAGATGAACGATGCGGACACCGGCGCCGGCACCCGTCGCCGGATCGTGGTCGGGGTCGATGATTCGCGTGGCGGCCTGGCCGCGTTGCGGTGGGCAGTCCACCAGGCCAGGCTATCGGGCTCGCAACTTGTCGCTGTCCGGTCATGGGCACTGGGGCTGCCCAGGCACGGGGGCCGCCGTCAACGCGGCCAGCACGGCCTTCCCGTCGTTCTGAGTTTTGCCGGGGACGAGCAACGGGACGAGTCAGCCAAGCTAGTCCGTCAGGCCTTCCGCAGCGCGATCGGCAGCATCCCGCGAGATGTCGCGCTGACCATTGAAATTCCCGAGGGCGACCCTGGCTCCGTGCTGGCCAATGTCGCGGCAGCGGATGGTGACCTTCTCGTTGTGGGAACGGAACAGCGGAAGAGCGTGAAGCGCTTGGTGCACGGCTCGGTGAGCAGCTATTGCAGCAGGCATGCCCACTGCCCAGTTGCGGTGGTCACAGCGTCCCGAAGAGACCAGGCGGCACCCCCCGTACGACTAGAGGGCCGCGGTCGCTGAATGACACCGTAATCGCCGTGGGAACGCCCCTGCCGGTCAGGCGGGGGCGTTCTGCTCAGTGCCCGGCGCAGTGGGCCTGTGTCGCAGCCCTGATATGTCTTATCACCTGGGAGGCAGACCGTCCTGGACATAGCCGGCCAGCTGCTTGCCGAGCATGATCGATACCGTGTACTCGCCGTGCGAGACCGCCAGCCCTTGCCGGTCTGGCGTCGGTGTCACGGTCCAGCCATGCAGCTCGACGTTGCGCGTGGCGCTCATCAGGACGCGACGGGCCCGCTCGCCAGGGACGGGATACCAGCTACCGTCGTCGTTGAGGTCTAGGGCGAGCGCGTACTCAAGGTCCTTGCTGTCTCGCAGCCTCGCGAGGTTCCGCTCGAGACCGATCATGACCGGCGCCAGGGCCAGGTCCGCTGCAGAGTGCGGATGGGGAGCAGACATTGGTGTCACCGTGCTTCCGGCGTGAGGACCAGGACTAACCCCATCGTGCTTGGGATCCTGGTCCGGCCAGCAGTGCCCATCGTCCTGTCCCAGCCCAGCGAACGTCCTGCATTTCCAGTCCGGCCTCCGTTGCGGCGCTGGAGAGCCTGGCCCGCCACGGCCATTTGCGATCCTCCCTGGCCGGGGGCGTGTGGTCGCTGACAGTCCGCGGGAAAAATGATATGTCTGCCTTGGTGCCTGCGGTCTGGCCGGAGACATCCCCATGATGCCTCGATGAGCGCCGCCAGCCGGAATGGGATCAGAGGACAACTGAGAGGGGTTCGTGATGGATGAGGTGCCTTATCCGGCTCAGTATCCGGTTCAGTTCTCGGTCGATTACCCAGACCGGCCGCTGAACCGGCTGACCACGTTCTTCCGCATCTTCATGGTGATCCCAATCGCCATTGTGCTGGGCTTTGTGTCCGGGGGGACGTGGCAGTGGACGTACGGGAACGGTGCCATGGGGACGGCCGCTGGCACCGGCGGGCTGCTGTTCCTCGCTCCCCTGGTCATGATCCTCTTCCGGCAGAAATACCCCCGGTGGTGGTTCGACTGGAACCTGGAGTTGCAGCGGTTCACTAACCGGGTCGGCGCCTATCTGGCCCTGTTTGATGATCGCTACCCCTCCACGGATGACCATCAGTCCGTTCATCTGGACTACCCCTACCCGGATGCGGTCCGCGATCTCAACCGGTGGCTGCCTCTCGTGAAGTGGTTCTTGGCCATCCCGCACTACGTGGTGCTGTTCTTCCTCGACATCGCTGCGGTCGTAGTGGTGATCGTGGCCTGGTTCGCCATCTTGTTCACCGGCCGGTACCCGAGGGGGATGTTCGACTTCGTGGTGGGCGTCGGCCGCTGGCACAACCGGGTGGTCGCCTACGCGTTGACCCTGGCGACCGACCGGTACCCGCCGTTCCGGCTGGCGCCATGAGCGGGTCGGGCTTAAGGTCCCGCAGGGTCAGCGCAGCCTGGTCCACTGCGGCCCGGTTATCCGCCAGTCGGCATCCCAGGTGGCCAGGCGCCGCCTCTCCAGCCGGCTGCGGGCGACCACTCCAGCGCACACCAGCAGCAAACCCAGGCCAACCGGTGTGAGCAGCGCGGCCGTGGCCACCTGGCCGATCACCTGGGCATGGCGCAGCGGCGGGCCGGCCAGCCCCCCGGACGCGTCAACCCATATCAGCACCGTGCGGCCCGCTCTGGCGCCGCCCGGCACGGAAATCACGCCGCTCCGCCGCGTCCCGTTCCGGGCGGTCCACCTGGCCCGCGCGTCCACACCGTAGCTGGAAGACCCCGGATCAGGGGCATCGGCGAGCAGGACCGCGGGGACCTGGCGCCAGGTGGACTGCTGGGCATGCTCGACGCGGAGGGCGACGGCATAGGACCAGTGCCCGGCGATCAGGGCAGCCACGGGAGCACCGATCACGAAGGCAGCCAGCAGCCCGGCCACGACGGCCGCCTCCACCCGGTCCGCGGTGCGCCGCAATGGGTTGCGATCGGGCCACAGCCCGCGCAGCCACCTGCGATGCCAGGTCACGCGAGGGACCGCATGCCGTGTCATCCTGATCCTCCCCTATCGTTCCTACGCGTTATGGTCCTGCGCCGCCGTCCCGCGATCAGGGGCCGTTTCTCCTGCGTGGCCGGGACCTTTGGCCCGCTTCCGCTCCGTTTTGCCTCGCCGAGCGGGGGATGTGTCACTGGTCCCATGCCGTGAGGGCCAACGCCTCTACCTCCCTTTGAGTGCAGCGCGGGACCCTGCCGGTATGACGCAAGGAGGCGCGCGCGGCAGCCCGCGCTCGGCTGAGCCGTCGGAACTGACGCGCGAGGTATTCGATCAGCTGCTGCAGGCGGCGGCGGCGGCGCCGTCAATGCACAACACTCAGCCGTGGCGATTCCGGGTCAGGCAGGCCAGCCGCACGATCGAGCTGCGTGCCGACCCGGCCCGGCAGTTGCCCTACAGCGACCCGGACGGCCGGGCCGTGCATATCGCCTGCGGCGCCGCCCTGTTCAACCTGCGCCTGGCGGCTGCGGTCGCTGGCTGGCAGGCATCTGTCCTGCTGCTTCCCGATGCGCTCACGCCACTGCTGCTGGCCACGATACGGCTCGGCGGCCGGCAGCGGGCCGGGGTCGCCGAGCGGGAGCTGCACGCCGCCATCGAACAACGGCACACGAACCGGCAGCCATTCAGCAGCCGGCGCGTGCCGCCGAGCGTGCTCGCCGAACTGACCGAGGCGGCCAGGCTGGAAGGCGCGATCCTGCATATCCCTGATCACGACGAGGCCCTGCGGCTGCTGCATCTCGCCGCCGAGGCTGAGCGGGATTTGCTCGCCGACCCCCGGTACCTCGCCGAACTGGCACGGTGGACGGGCGGCCAGCGCGACCGCGAAGGCATACCCGACAGCGCGCTCGGGCCGCGGTCCCCCGAGGGCCCCGCGCCGGTACGGGACTTCACCCCCGGGCCACGGTCACAGCCGGTCCGCTACGCCTGGTTCGAGACCACCCCGCAGCTGGCCGTGCTGTCCATGCCCTCCGGCACCAGGGCAGACTGGCTTCGCGCCGGGCAGGCACTCCAGCGCGTCCTGCTCACCGCCACCGCCCGCGGGATCTCTGCCAGCCCGCTCACCCAGCCCCTGGAAACCCGCGACGCATGGCTGGTCCGCGACCCGCGGTCCGGAAGCGAACAGCCGCAGATGATCCTGCGGCTTGGATACGGGCTGCCACTGCCACAGCCCCCGGCGCCGCGCCGCCCGATCGGCGACATACTGGAAGCACCCGAGCCAGACTAGAACGAGTCGGGCTCGCTCGGCGGGCTACTGGGGCTGGTGGGTGCGGGTGGCGCCCTGGACCGCGGCGAGGTAGCCAGCGCGGCCGTACGCGGCCTGGTCGGTTCCTTCTGGCGCGCTCAGGATGCCGCGCAGGTCGCTCAGGGCGGTGAACCCCTTGCGGTTCATCCACGCGGTCAGGCCGTCGAGCAGCACCGTCGCGTGCCCCGGGCCGTGCCGCAGCAGCGACGAGGTCGTCATCACCACGTCGGCGCCCGCCAGCAGGTAGGCCGCCACATCAGCGGCGTCCTCGACGCCGGTGCTCGCGGCCAGTGAGGCACGGACCCGTCCGCGCAGGAGCGCGATCCAGGCCCGCGGCAGCCGGGCTTCGGCCGGGCTGGACAGGTCGATGCCGGTGCTGACGGTGAGGGCCTCCGGGTCGATGCCGGGCTGCATGAACCGGTTGAACAGGACCAGGCCGTCCGCGCCGAACTTGTCGAGCCGCAGGGCGACCTCCCCGGTCGAGCTGAAGTACGGGCCCAGTTTGACCGCGACCGGGATGTTGACCGTCGCCTTGACCGTGCCCAGGATGTCGACGTGCCGCTGCTCGACGTCGCGCCCCGGGGTGAGCGGGTCGCCCGGCAGGTAGTAAATGTTGAGCTCGATGGCGGCGGCACCCGCCTGCTCCATTGCGCTCGCGTAGTCGGTCCAGCCTCCGGTGGTGACGCCGTTGAGGCTGGCGATGACGGGGACGTCCACCGCGGCGGCCGCCCGTTCCAGCAGGCTCAGGTAACGGCGCGAGCCCGCCTGCCCAGGAACTTCCGGCAGGTAGGTCAGTGACTCCGCGAAACCCTCGGTGCCCGCGTCCGCCAGCCGGGCGTCCTGCTCCGCCTCGCGTTCCACCTGCTCCTCGAACAGCGACGGCAAAACGATCGCGCCCACCCCGGCGTCGGCCAGCCGCGCGGCGCCATCCACAGTCCCCGACAGAGGCGACGCGGACGCGACAAGCGGATTGCGAAGGGCGAGACCCATATAGCCGGTAGTCAGATCCATGATCAGCTCCTGCGCGCGTCGGCGGGAAAGCTTCCCGCACCGTGGGTGGCCATCTCTTCATACACTGCCCAACGCTGGTCGACAGCCTCCTGGGCCAGGCCCTGCAGCCGCTCCGCCTCCGCCGGATCGGTCCGGGCCAGGATCCGGTACCGCAGCTCACGCTGGGTGTAGTCGGTCAGGGCGATGCGCGGCCGCGGTGAGTCGAGCAGGAACGGGTTCTGCCCGGCGGCGCGGAGCACCGGGTCATACCGGATCAGCGGCCAGTATCCGCTGGCCACAGCCCGGTACTGCTGGTCCATCCCGTCGCGCATCTCGATGCCGTGCGCGATGCAGTGGCTGTAGGCGATGATCAGCGAGGGGCCGTCGTAGGCTTCGGCTTCGCGGAAGGCCCGCAGCGTCTGCTGCGGATCGGCGCCCATCGCCACCCGGGCGACATAGACGCTGCCGTAGGCGACCGCCTGCAGCGCGAGATCCTTCTTCGGCATCTTCTTGCCCGCCGCGGCGAACTTGGCGACCGCGCCCACCGGCGTCGCCTTGGACATCTGGCCGCCGGTGTTGGAGTAGACCTCGGTGTCGAGCACGAGCACGTTGATGTTGCGCCCGCTGGCCAGCACGTGATCGAGGCCGCCAGAGCCGATGTCGTAGGCCCAGCCGTCGCCGCCGACGATCCACACGCTGCGCCGCACCAGGTGATCGATGACGCTGCGCAGGTCCGCGACCGCCGGATCCTCACCGTCCAGCCGGCCGAGCTGATCCTTGAGGCTGGCGACCCGTTCGCGCTGCCCGGCGAACTCCGACTCACGCCGCTGCGGAGCACTGAGGATCTCATCGACCAGATCACCGTCCAGCCGGGCGCGCAGCTCCGACAGGCGCCGGCGGGCCAGATCCAGGTGCAGGTCGGCGGCGAGCCGGTAACCCAGCCCGAACTCGGCGTTGTCCTCGAACAGGGAGTTGGACCAGGCCGGGCCGCGCCCGGCCGAGTCTGTGGTCCACGGGGTGGTCGGCAGGTTCCCGCCGTAGATCGACGAGCAGCCCGTGGCATTGGCGATCATGAGCCGGTCGCCGAACAACTGGGACAGCACCTTGAGGTACGGAGTCTCGCCGCAGCCCGCGCAGGCGCCCGAGAACTCGAACAGCGGCTGCAGGAACTGGGTGCCGCGCACCGTGCCGAAATCCACCCGGGCACGGTCGTTCACGGGCAGTGTCTCGAAGAACGCGATGTTCTCCCGCCCGGCCGGCAGCAGTGGCTCGCCCGGGGCGAGGTTGATCGCGCGCCGGTTGGTAACAGCGGAGTTGCCAGCACCGTGGCCGGCATCACCCGGCGCTTGGACCGGGCAGGCCTCCACGCACAGCGCGCATCCGGTGCAGTCCTCCAGGTAGACCTGGAGCGTGTAGCGGGTGTCCGGCAGGCCGCGTACCTCCAGCGGCATGGACGCGAAGCTGTCCGGCGCCCCGGCCAGCTCGGCCTGGTCGTAGAATTTGGACCGGATCACGCTATGCGGGCAGACGAAACTGCAGTTGCCGCATTGGATGCACAGGTCCGGATCCCAGACGGCGACCAGCTCGGAGATGTTGCGCTTCTCGAAGGCCGTGGTGCCGCTCGGGTAGGTGCCGTCCACCGGCAGCGCGCTGACCGGCAAGTCGTCGCCGCGGCCCGCCATCATCTCCGCGGTGACCGTTCGGACGAACTCCGGCGCGCCCGCGGGGACGACGGGCGGCAGGCCCCGGGTAGCCGTCACCCGGGCCGGGACCTCGACGCGGTGCAACGCGGCCAGCGACTGGTCCACGGCGGCGTTGTTGCGGTCCACGACCTCGTGGCCGCGCCGGCCGTAGGTCTTGGCGATCGCCGCCTTGATCGCCCCGATCGCCTCGCCGGCGGGCAGCACCCCGGAGATGGCGAAGAAGCACGTCTGCAAGACGGTGTTGGTCCGCCCTTCCAGGCCAGCTTCGCGGGCGACCTGGCCTGCGTCGATGACGTAGAGGCCGATTCCCTTGGCCAGGATCTGCTCCTGCACCGGGCGGGACAGCGAGTCCCAGACCTGCTCGGCCGGATGCGGGCTGTTCAGCAGCAATGTCGCGCCGGGCGCGGCCAGGCCCAGCACATCGGCCCGCTCCAGCAGGCCCGCCTGGTGGCAGCCGACGAAGCCGGCCTGCTGGACGAGGTAGGGCGCCTTGATGGGGGACGGGCCGAAGCGAAGGTGCGAGACGGTCTGCGAGCCCGACTTCTTGGAGTCGTACACGAAATAGCCCTGGGCGTTCAGCCGCTCGTCCGCGCCGAGGATCTTGATGGTGTTCTTGTTCGCGCCGACCGTCCCGTCCGAGCCGAGTCCGAAGAAGACCGCGCGGACGGTGTCCGGCGGCTCGATGTCCAGCGCCCGGTCATAGGGCAGGCTCGTGCCACTGACATCGTCGGTGATCCCGATGGTGAACCGCGGCCGCGGCTTGTCACCCGCCAGCTCGGCCAGCACACCGGCGACCATGCCCGGGGTGAATTCCTTGGAAGACAGCCCGTAGCGGCCGCCGAGGACGGCCGGCATGATCTCCCGGCCGCCCGCCGCGTGCGACTCGGCCAGGGCGGCCAGCACGTCAAGGAACAGCGGCTCGCCCAGCGAGCCCGGCTCCTTGGTCCGGTCCAGCACCGCGACGGCGCGCACGCTGGCCGGCAGCGCGGCCAGCAGTGCCTCGGCCGGGAACGGGTGGAACAGCCGGACCGTCACCACGCCGACCCGTTCCCCGCGGGCGGTGAGGTGCGCCACCGTCTCGGCGGCGGTCTGCGCGCCGGAACCCATCAGCACGAGCACCCGTTCGGCGTCCGGGTGGCCGGTGTAGTCGACCAGGTGGTACTGCCGTCCCGTGCGTCCGGCGAGCTGGTTCATGGCGCTGGTCACCGCGTCGGGGATGCGCGCGTAGAACGGGTTGACCGTCTCCCGGGCCTGGAAGTAGATGTCCGGGTTCTGCGCGGTGCCGCGGATGAACGGCCGGTCGGGCGACAGCCCTCGCGCCCGGTGCGCCCTGATCAGGTCGGTCGGCACCAGCGCCCGCAGGTCGTCGTCGGGAAGCATCTCGATCGTGTTCAGCTCGTGCGAGGTGCGGAACCCGTCAAAGAAATGCACGAACGGCACCCGGGTGACCAGCGTCGCGGCCTGTGCCACCAGGGCCAGGTCATGCGCCTCCTGGACTGAGGAGGAGGCGAGCAGCGCGAAACCCGTCTGCCGCACCGCCATCACGTCGGAGTGGTCGCCGAAGATGGACAGGCCCTGCGCGGCCAGCGACCTGGCCGCCACGTGCAGCACCACCGGGGTGAGCTCACCCGCGATCTTGTACATGTTCGGGATCATCAGCAGCAGGCCCTGGGAGGCGGTGAACGTCGTGGTCAGCGCCCCGCTCTGCAGGGCGCCGTGCAGGGCGCCCGCCGCGCCGCCCTCGCTCTGCATCTCCATGACGGTCGGCACGCTGCCCCACACGTTCGTGCGGCCCTTGCTGGACCACTCGTCAGCCAGTTCCGCCATGGGCGAGGACGGCGTGATCGGGTAGATGCAGCACACCTCGTTCAGCCGGTAGGCCACCGAGGCCGCCGCCTCGTTGCCGTCAACGGTCGCGCGCATCAGTCAGCCTCCGGGATCATCTCGATGGCGTGCACCGGGCACTGGTCATGGCAGGTGCCGCAACCAGTGCATCGGTCGTAGTCGAACCGGTACCGGTTTCCCTCGCCCAGTTTGATCACCGCGTCCTCGGGGCACGCGCCCAGGCAGCCGTCGCACTCGAAGCAGTTGCCGCAGGACAGGCACCGGCCAGCCTCGTAGGCCGCCTGCGGCCCGGTCAGCCCGCCGACCACCTCGGTGAAGTCGCTGACCCGGTCCTCCGGATCGAGCTCGGGCTGGTGGCGCTGGCCGGCGTCGCCGAAATACCAGGGGTGGAGCATGTCGAAGGTGGCCAGCTGATGCTGGCCGGGCCGGACCGGCTCGGCGCCGCGCAGGTAGGCGTCGATGTGCTGGGCGGCCTTCTTGCCGTGCCCGACACCCACCGTGACGGTCCGTTCGGCGGGCACCATGTCGCCGCCCGCGAACATCCCCGGGCAGCCGGTCATCATTGACGGCGAGACCTGCACCATGCCGTCGGCGGCGAACTTGACCCCGGGTACCTGGCGCAGGAACGCGGTATCGGTCTCCTGGCCCAGGGCCAGGATGACGGTGTCCGCGGTCAGGGTTTCGAACCGCCCGGTCGGCTGCGGCTTGCCGGACGGGTCCAGTTCCATGACCTCGACGGTCAGCTGAGTACCGTCGACGGCCGCGATGGTGTGCAACCAGTTGATGCGGATGCCCTCACGTTCGGCGTCTTGGGCCTCTTCTTCGTGAGCGGGCATCTGGGCCCGGGTGCGCCGGTACACGATCAGCGTGTCCTGCGCCCCCAGCCGGCGCGCCACCCGTGCCGCGTCCATCGCGGTGTTACCGCCGCCGTAGACCGCGACCCGCCGGCCGATCACCGGATGCCCGCCGGAGGCGACCTCACGCAGGAAGGTCACGGCGTCCACGATCCGCGCGGCTTCCCGGGCCGGGATGTCGACCCGCTTCGACAGGTGCGCCCCCACCGCGACGAAGACCGCGTCGAACGCGCCGTCCCGCCGCTCGGCGGCGAGATCCTCGACCCGGTGGCCACAGGTGATCATGACGCCGAGCGCTTCGATCCGCGCCAGTTCGCCGGCCAGCACGTCGCGCGGGAGCCGGTAGGCGGGGATGCCGTAGCGCATCATCCCGCCCGGCTCGGGGCTGAGATCCCGGATCTCCACCTCGTGCCCGGCCCGCGCCAGGTGGTAGGCCGCGGACAGGCCGCTCGGCCCGCCGCCCACGACCAGCACCCGCCGGCCAGTGCGCGCGGGCGGCGGGTCGAACCGCCAGCCCCGCTCCAGCGCCAGGTCGCCAAGGAACCGCTCGACCCCGTGGATGGACACGGCGCTGTCGAGTTCCGCCCGGTTGCAGGCGCTTTCGCACGGGTGGTAGCAGACCCGGCCGTGGATGGCGGGCATCGGGTTGTCGGCGGTCAGCTGCCGCCAGGCGTCCTCGTGCCGGCCGTCCTGCATGTGCGCCAGCCACGCCTGGATGTTCTCACCCGCCGGGCACCCGGCGTTGCAGGGCGGCAGCAGGTCCAGGTACACAGGGCGGCGGGCGCGCACCGGGCCGGCCCGGGCCGCCCCGTGCAGTAGGTCAGGCAGCGGCGCGATGTCGCGCAGCGGGCGGTTCACGCTGCGTCTCCCGCTGCCTGACCGTCCAGCTGCGTGCCAAATTCGAGCATCCTGCGCCTGGTGGCCTGCAGGCGCTTGGCGACGACCGTGACCAGCCGCCGGGTGATCTGGTAGCCGAGCTCCGGATCTTCGTCGCAGCGCTGCCGGACCGCTCCGGCGTCGAGTTCGAACGCCTCGGTGGGCTGCACGGCCACGGCACCGAACTGCCACTGGAAGGGCGGGAAGAACCAGGACACGCCGATCAGGTCGCCGCGGCCGAGGGTCTCGACGACGATCCGTCCCTGACCAGGCACGTCCACGTCCATGGCGACCTGGCCCGCCCGGATGAGCCAGAATTGCCTGGCCACCGTGCCGGCCGTGAAGAAACGGTGCCCGGCCGGCACGGTTATCAGCGTGGTCACCTCCGCCAGCCGGGCGAGATGATCATCTGACACGCCGCGCAGGAAATAGCTGCCGGTCAGCGCCGATGACGCGATAGCGGTCATGTGAGGCTTCCTTCCCTGCTCGCCAGCAAGAACGCTAGAGCTGACGGCCCACGATCGCGGTCAGGTCAACGAGCCGGCAGGCGTAGCCCCACTCGTTGTCGTACCAGCCGAAGACCTTGGCCAGGTCGCCCGAGGCCTGGGTCAGGCCGGAGTCGAACACGCAGGACGCGCTGTCGCCGATGATGTCGCGGGAGACGAGCGGATCGGTGCTGTAGCGCAGCAGGCCGGCCAGGCTGCCCGCCTCGGCCGCGGCACGGAAGGCGCCGTTGACCTCATCGCGGGTCACCTCGCGGCCGAGCACCACCGTGAGGTCGGTCAGCGAGCCATCTTCCACGGGGACCCGGACGGCCACGCCGTCGAGCCGGCCGGCCAGTTCGGGAATGACCAGGCCGGTGGCGCGGGCGGCGCCGGTCGTGGTCGGCACGATGCTCACTGCCGCGCTGCGCGCGCGGCGCGGGTCCTTGTGCGGCCCGTCGAGCAGCATCTGGTCGCCCGTGTAGGCGTGCACGGTGGTCATCAGCCCGCGGACCAGGCCGAACGCATCGTGCAGCACCTTCGCCATGGGCGCCACGCAGTTCGTGGTGCAGGACGCGTTCGAGATCACGTCGTGGCGCTGCGGATCGTAGGCGGAGTCGTTGACGCCCAGCACCACGGTCAGGTCCGCGCCCTTGCCCG
>Ga0070706_100002380_pt1 | contig 18992 bp, 16 predicted proteins | sample KBSK5501metaG_FD_65476 | JGI IMG/M metagenome (GOLD analysis project Ga0070706, IMG submission 65476) | Corn, switchgrass and miscanthus rhizosphere microbial communities from Kellogg Biological Station, Michigan, USA - KBS K5-50-1 metaG | ecosystem: Host-associated > Plants > Roots >... | reverse complement strand
AGTTGATGCCGGCGTAGGAGTGCAGGCCGGTGATCCAGAGGTTGACGCCGACCAGGTTGAAAAGGAGGCTGGTGAACCCGACGAGCTGGATATAGGCCGCCTTGCGGCCCCGCCAGCCGGCCGTAGCCCGGGCGTGCAGGTACCCGGCGTACACGACCCAGGTGATAAACGCCCACGTCTCCTTGGGGTCCCAGCCCCAATACCTGCCCCAGGCCTGGTCCGCCCAGATCGCCCCGGCGATGACCGCGAACGTCCAGATGGGGAACGCGAAGATCACCGTCCGGTAGGAGAGCCGGTCCAGGGCATCGGCCGGGGGAAGCCGGTGCAGCACCGCGCCGAACCCAGCCTCGGGGGCGGCCGCGTTCCGCCGGGCGTGCCGGTCCGCGATCAAGTACAGGCCGGTCAGGACCGCCGCGACGATGTAGGACCCGATGGCCACGGTCATCGTTGTGACGTGGATCCAGATCCAGTAGGAGTGCAGCGCCGGGACGAGCGGGCCGGCCGCGGTGTACAGGACGGTGGCGCACAGGCCGAGCGCGAGCACGATGGGCGCCATGAGGAACAGCCCGACCGAGTAGACCCGGAACCGGATCAGCAGCAGCAAGAACGCGATCACCGCCGCGCACGTGATCGCCATGACGAACTCGTACATGTTGCCCCACGGCACCCGGTGCTCCGCCACACCGCGGGTGGCGATGCCGAGGATCTGGGTGACGAGCCCGATCACGGTCAGGGCGAGCGCGGCCCGGACCCACGGCCCGGCAGGCGCGCCGCCCGCCCGCCACCGGCTAGCCGCCACCACCGCCGGCCCAGCGCCAGCGGGCTCCGGTGGCGCAGTCGCAGAGTTCGTGGCCTCCACCGAGGCTCCGGGCGTCACCGGAACCCCGGATCCCGCCTGAGCGGTTACCCCGGCTCCCACCGCGACCCGCGCCCGCTCGTCCTCGGCCTCGGCGGGTACCACAGCCGCCCCGGCCGTCTCCTTAGCCACGCGCGGCGTCGTGCGCCGCCCATAAGCGAAGTCGCCCGCGAAGGCCAGCACGGCCAGCGCGTAGAAGAACACCGTCGCCAGCAGGAAATGGTCGCTGAGCTGGGCCAGCCCGACATTGACAGGAGGCACGAGCCTCACTCCCTCTCGTCTAGTGATGAGGGCAGGTTTGGTGATGGCGGCACGTCTGCCGATGCAGCGGCATTACCACGCTCTGCCGCACCACCGTGCTCCGCGGCCCCGAGAGCGGCAGACAGTTCGGTGGAGAGATCATCGAACTCGGCGCCGAACGTCTCCGACGACTCGGTCCGGGCCAGCCCGGCGAACTCGACCGTGCTGCCTCCCCCGGCCGCGGGCACGGCGCGCAGGAACACCCGGCGCCGGCGGACCAGGAACGACACCAGCAGGCCGGCCAGCGCTGCGATGGCCGCGATGAGCGCGGGAAGCTGCCCCGGGTCATAGGTGATGGCCAGGCTGATCCACTGCCGGTACCCGGTGAAGGTGAGCGTGCCCGTCCCGTTCGGCAGCCGGATCGACTGCCCCGGCGACAGCGGGCGTGGCTTGACCGCCAGCCGGTGCAGGCCGGTGGTGTCGAGCTGGTAGACCGACTGCGGCACGCCGCTGTTCATGCCGAGGTTGCCCGCGAAGGAGACCAGGCTCACCGCGGGCCGGTACGGCGCGGGGAAGGCCGACTGCAGTTTCCCGCCGACGTCGACCGTGGTGGGCAGGAACACCCCGGCGAAGCCAAGCTGCTGCGGGCGGGCGTCCGGCACCTTGACCACGCCCTCAGACATGAGGCTGTTCACGGCGACCGGGATGAACGGCACCGGCCCGTTGAACACCACGCGGCCGGTCCCGTCGGTGACCCGGAACACCGGGGCGTACCCGTGGCCGATCAGGTACACCTTCACGTTGTCCACGTTCAGCGGGTGGTTCACCTGCAGGTCGTAGTGCTGCGTCGCCGCCCGGGGCTGCGCCTGGTAGCTGAGGTAGGCGTTGAACGCGGCCGGCTGCCCCATGTCCGGCCCCGAGGAGACATAGCGCGCGCTGAACGAGTCCAGCGCGATCGAGAATGGCTGCAGGTCCGCCGGCGAGACCAGCCGTCCCGGGCGGAACTGATCCAGCGCGGTCACCGTATTTCCAAAAGACTGCCCAGCTACGAGCAGACGGTTCGCCTTGTAGCCGAACAGGCCGCCCATGCCGACCGCGGCCAGCAGCGCCAGCAGCGCGAGGTGGAACAGCAGGTTGCCGGCCTCCCGCAGGTAGCCCTTTTCGGCCGAGATCCAGCCGTCTCCGGTACGCACCCGGAACCGCTTGCCCGCCAGCAGCGCCGACGAGGCGGCCAGCGCGGCGTCGGCGCCGAGCGGCGATGCCATCGTGCTCACCAGCGGCAGCCGGGACAGGTTCCGCGGGGCCCGGGGTGGCTGCTGCCGCGCCGCCCCGGCCAGCCGGAACGTCCGCGGGACCACGCACCCGGCGAGAGACAGGAACAGCAGCAGGTAGATCGCCGCGAACCAGGGCGCCCCGAACACGTTGAACAGCGAGAACCTGGCCAGCCAGGGCGCCAGGGCGGGGTGCGCGGCGTAGTACTGCTGCACCGCCTGCGGGTCGATGCCCTGCTGCGGCAGCACCGATCCCGGCACGCTGCCCAGCGCCAGCAGGAAAAGCAGGATCAGCGCGGTGCGCATCGAGGTGAGCTGGCGCCAGCCCCACCTGGCCCAGGGCAGTATTCCGAACGGGCCCGCCCGGGCTGGCCTGCGCCCGCGCGGAGCCGGGCCCGGGGCCCGGAGGTCCGGTTCGCCCGTGGCTTCCTCCGGGGGCCCGGTGGCCGCCGGGACGCGGACCTCGGTCACCGAGCCGCCTCCCGCCGTGCGGGCGCTTCGCTTGGTCGTGCCGGAGGCGCGACAGCAACCGGTGCGGGAAGCACCGGGGGTCCGGGGGTGCCCCCCGGACCAGCAGAGTCTCGCCGCCGGGAAGCCGCAGCGCGGAGCGATGCGGCTTTTCGGCCCGGCGCCTGCGGCGTGACACTACGTGTAGTTGGCAGAAGGTGCCTCATGCCGATGCCGCCATGGCCTGGCTGATCAGGCCGCGCAGGCCCGGGTAGGACACCTCGCCGATGACGCGCGCGGCGATCCGGCCGTTGCGCCCGATGACCAGCGTGGTCGGGATGCCCGCGGGGGGGACGGTGTCGCGGAAGTCCAGCGCGATCTCGTCGCCGGGGTCGTTCAGGCTGGGGTAGCTGATGCCGAAGCGGCTCTGGAACGCCTCGGCGGTGGCCGGGCTGTCCCTGATGTCCACGCCGAGGAACCGGACGCCGCGGCGGGTGAAGTACCGGGCCAGCTGGGACAGGGACGGCGCCTCGGCACGGCACGGGGTGCACCACGATCCCCAGAAGTTCAGCACCACGACGTGGCCGCGGTACTGGGCCAGGGCGAACTTATCGCCGGACAGCAGGGTCCCGGTGACCCGCGGCGCGGCCGGGCCCGAGGTGGCGCCGTACACGGTGGTGCCCGCGCTGCCGGAGACGAAGCTCTGGCCGTTGCTCGCGGCGGTGCTCTGCCCGATCGCCCCGCCCTCGCAGGCGGCCAGCGCCAGCGAGGCGCCGAGCGCGAGTACGCCCGCCCGGGCAGCGCTCCAGGCCGCCGCGCGGGCGGTGCAGCGTGCGCGCAGGCGCACCGGCGCGGGCTGGGAGAGGATGCCCCCGTGGCGCGGGCATCGCGGCAGACGGGACAGAATGATCTCCTACAAGCGGTAGTGCCGCGCCCTATTGTGCCGGACCCGGCTCCCGGGCGTGACAGCGGCCCTCCAACCACGTACCGGGCCAGCCTGGGTGCGCCAGGCCAGCCCCGTACGGGGGACCCGACTTTTCACCCGATATATGGCACATGAGTCGTGTAGCGCAACTGTTGCCATATCGGGTGATAGGCCGGAAAGTGGGATCAGGGTGCGCCTGGTGGCCAGTCCGCACGGGGTTCGGGGCAGGCACTCAGGCACCGTGCGCCCCGCCGCGCCCGCCGCCGGCCGGCTCGGCGTAGCTGACGCCGGTGATCGTGCCGTCGGTGTAGGCGAAGCTGGTCACGCTGCCCAGGGCGCACTGGCGGCGGCCGGGGTGGTGCCACAGCCGGCGTTCCTCGGCCGACCTGCGGGCCACCCAGATGGCTAGTTGATGACTGACGCAGACCGCCTCGTGCCCGCTCGCCTCCTGTGCCGCGTCGGCCATCACCGCCCGCATCCTGGCCGCGATGCTCGCATACGGCTCGCCCCAGGACGGCCGGAACGGGTTGGTCAGGCGCGGCCAGTTGGCGGGCCGGCGCAGCGCGGGGAACCCGATGTCGAACCGCTCCCCCTCGAAGTGGTTCCACGGCTCGATCAGCCGCTCGTCCACCCGCACCTCGAGGCCGAATTGCGCGGCGACCGGGGCGGCGGTCTCCAGCGCCCGTTCCAGCGGCGATGACAGCAGCAGCGTGACGTCCCGGCCGGCCAGGAACGCGGCAGCGGCCTTGGCCATGTGCTCGCCCTCGGGTGAGAGGTGGAAGCCGGGCAGGCGGCCGTACAGAACTCCGCTGGCGTTGCTGACCTCGCCGTGGCGGAGCAGGTGAACCACCGTGGTGTCGGGCATGGCGCGCTCAGCCTACCGGGGTCAGGAGAGAGCGGAGGCGGCCGCTCGCGCCGCGGCGGGCACCGCCTCGGCGATGCGGCCCAGTGCCTCGTCGTCGTGAGCGGCGGAGACGAACCACGCCTCGTACGGCGAGGGCGGAAGGTAGATTCCCGCGGCCAGCATGGCATGAAAAAAGGCGGCGTACGCGGCGCTGGACTGGCGGCGGGCGCCGTCGAAATCCCGCACCGGCGGGATGTTTCCCAGGAAGACCGAGAAAAGGTTCCCCGCCTCCTGGAGCCGGAACGGCACCCCCGCGGCACTGAGAGCCTCGGCGGCGAGCTTGGCCACCTCGGCGGCCACCGTGCCGACCCGCGCGTACACCTCCGGGGTGCAGGCGCGCAGCGTGGCCAGGCCCGCCGCGGTGGCCAGCGGGTTCCCCGATAGCGTGCCCGCCTGGTAGACGGGCCCGAGCGGGGCGAGATGGTCCATAATCTGGGCCCGCCCGCCGAACGCCGCCGTGGGCAGCCCGCCGCCCATCACCTTGCCGAACGTCATCAGGTCCCCGGCCACGCCCTCCCGGCCGTACCAGCCGGACCTGGTCACCCGGAACCCGGTGAGCACCTCGTCCATGATGAGCAGCGCGCCGTGCTCGGCGGTGAGCGCCGCGAGCACCTCATTGAACCCGGGCTCGGGCGGCACCACGCCCATGTTGGCCGGGCATGCCTCGGTGATCAGGCAGGCGATCTGCGGGCCGTGCGCGGCGAACGCCGCGGCCACCGCGGCGGCGTCGTTGTAGGGCAGTACGAGCGTGTCGGCGGCCGCGGCGCCGGTTACCCCGGGACTGTCGGGCAGGGCGAACGTGGCCACCCCGGATCCGGCCGCGGCCAGCAGCGCGTCCACGTGCCCGTGGTAGCAGCCGGCGAACTTCACCACCAGGCGCCGGCCGGTGAATGCCCGGGCCAGCCGCACCGCCGACATGGTCGCCTCGGTACCGGAATTGACCAGCCGGACCTTGTCCACCGGGGCCCGCGCCGCGATCTCTTCGGCCAGCTCGACCTCGCCGAGGGTGGCGGCGCCGAACGAGGTGCCCCGGCCGGCCGCCGCCGTGACCGCGGCCAGCACCTCGGGATGCGCGTGGCCGAGGATCATCGGGCCCCACGAGCAGACCAGGTCCACGTACCGTTTGCCGTCGGTATCGGTGAGGTAGGGACCGCTGCCCGAGGCGATGAACACCGGCTCGCCGCCCACCGCACCGAACGCGCGCACCGGTGAGTTGACCCCGCCGGGGATGATCGCGCAGGCCCGCTGGTACAAACCGGGGGAATCCGGTACCTGGCTCAGCGCAGTACCTCCTCGCAGGCGTCGGCGAGAAACTCCAGCAGCCGCAGGCCGTCCGGCAAGCGGTGCTCCCTGGGGTCCTGGATCCAGTGTGCCCCGGGCCCGCGGCCGGTGCGCGCCGGGGCCACCACATAGCTGTCCCGGCAATGCCAGCGCAGCCCGGCCACGGGGGCGAAGCTGCCCGGCTCGCAGTCCAGGTGACAGGACCACCATTCGTCCTCGTCGGCAGGCGCGCCGCGGGTGGCGGCAAAAAACAGGGCCCGGTCATCCGTGCTGAGCGCGACCGGGCCCGTGGCTGCTGGCGAGCGGCTGATTCGCTCCAGGGCCAGCAGGCCGGCCCTGGCCGGGACGTCGAGTACGTCGAACGCCCGCCCGGTGACCAGGATGATGCTCGCGTCCGGCCGGTCCCGCCACCACCGGGCCACATCGGCCGGGTCGCTGGACGCCTCGATCTGCCAGGCCGCGGAGAGGGGGTGAGCCCCGGGCGCGGGGCAGCCGATCCGGTCACACGAACAGGCGCGGCCGCTGCCGCTACCGCGCGGCTGGCCGCGCGTGGTCAGCGCGGGCACCCGGTGGCGCGCCGGGCCCGTACCCGGCCCGACCGCGCCCGGGCACACCGGCCACCCCAGTTGTGCGTACTCGATCGCGGCGGACGCCTGCCTGCCCCCGTCCGCGCGGCGAACGCGCCGCGGCAACGCCTGAACCATCGGTGGCCCCACTCCCGCTCCGTTACCACCGATGATGCCGTGTGTGCGGCGGGCACGCAGCCGACCTCGCTGAGTAAGGCGCAGAAGATACCGAACGGTGACCCGCGGTACCGCGACCCCGGCCATGGTTGGCCTGGGCTCGCCACGCTAACCCGTACGGAGGGAAGTGGGACCAGGGTTGGCCTGGTACCCAGGGTTGAGGGTTAGAGGTGGTGGGCTACCTCGGCGGCCCAGTAGGTGAGGATGATGCCCGCCCCGGCGCGCTTGATCCCGGTCAGCGTCTCCATGATCGCCCGGTCCCGGTCGAGCCAGCCCTGCGCGGCGGCCGCCTCGATCATCGCGTACTCCCCGCTGACCTGGTAGGCCGCCACCGGTACCGGGGCGGCCGCCGCGACCTGCGCGACGATGTCCAAGTAGGGCAGGGCCGGTTTCACGATGACGATGTCGGCGCCCTCGGCCACGTCGAGCATGGCCTCCCGGAGCGCGTCACCGGCGCTCGGGTCCTGCTGATAGGACGCCCGGTCACCGAACTGCGGTGCTCCCTCGGCGGCGTCGCGGAACGGCCCATAGAAGCTTGAGGCGTACTTGACCGCGTAGGCGCAGATCGCCACGTCCGGCTCCCCGGCCTCATCGAGCGCGCGCCTGATCGCGGCCACCTGCCCGTCCATCATCCCGCTCGGGGCGACGACGTGCGCTCCGGCGCGGGCCTGCGCCACCGCGGTTGCGGCGTACCGCTCCAGCGTGGCGTCGTTGTCCACGGTCCCCGAGGGGGTCAGCACGCCGCAGTGGCCGTGGTCGGTGTACTCGCACAGGCACAGGTCCGCCATGATCACGACGTCGTCGCCGACCTCCGCGGCCACGTCGCGCAGCGCCGCTTGGATGATGCCGTCCTGGGCGTCGGCGGCCGAGCCACGGCCGTCCTTGACGGCCGGGATGCCGAACAGGATCAGGCCGCCCACACCGGCCTCGGCCGCGTCGGCCGCCGCCTTGCGCAGGCTGTCCCTGGTGTGCTGCAGCACGCCGGGCATGGACGCCACCGGCACGGGCTCCGGTATCCCTTCCTTGACGAACAGCGGAAGGACCAGATCGGCACCGCGGACGCTCGTCTGCGCCACGAGGCGGCGAAGCGCGGCCGTGCGCCGCAGCCTGCGCGGCCGGACCTCGGGGAACCTGCCCGCCACGACTACCTCCTTCAGCGCGCGGGATCTTCTGCGCACCGGGACCGCGAGCGCTCCCGGCTTACCGTACGCGGCGGCGGCCGCCGCGCCGGCGCTCGCTGGGGCGGCGCACGGGCTCGCCCGCGGCCAGCGCGGCGTCCCGCAGCCGGGCGCCGTGCTCGGCCAGCGCGTCCACCAGTGCCGTCGCCGACGGCCGTGGGGCCGTGACATCCACCCGCAGCCCGTACTCCGCGGCGGTCTGCGCGGTCTGCGGGCCGATCACCGCCACCACGGTCACCGCGTGCGGCTTCCCCGCGATGCCGATGAGGTTGCGCACCGTGGAGGAGGAGGTGAACAGGACGGCGTCGAAACCACCGCCCTTGATCGCCTCCCTGATCGTGGCGGGCGGCGGCGCGGCCCGCACCGTCCGGTACGCGGTCACGTCCTCGGTTTCCCAGCCCAGGTCGGTGAGCCGGGCGACCAGGGTTTCCGTCGCGATGTCCGCGCGGGGCAGCAGCACCCGGTTGATCGGGTCGAGCACGTCGTCGTAGGGCGGCCAGGCGGCCGCCAGGCCCTCGCTGGACTGCTCGGCCTCCGGCACCAGGTCGGGCTTGATGCCGAAGTCACCGAGCGCCGCGGCCGTCTGCTCGCCGACGGCAGCCACCTTGATCCCGGCGAACGCCCGCGCGTCCAGGCCGTACTCTTCGAGCTTCTCCCGCACCGCCCGGACCGCGTTCGCCGAGGTGAAAGCTATCCACTGGAACCGCCCGGTGACCAGGCCCTTGATCGCGCGCTCCATCTGCTGCGGGGCCCGCGGCGGCTCGACCGCGATGGTCGGGACCACCTGCGGCACCGCGCCGTAGGAGCGCAGCCGCTCGGATACCGAAGCGGCCTGCTCCTTGGTCCGCGGCACGAGCACCCGCCAGCCGAACAGTGGCTTGTTCTCGAACCACGAAAGCCCGCGGTGCGCCGCGGCCTCGCCGACGACCGCGATCGCAGGGCCGTCCTCGGTCAGCACGCTCACCCCGGCCGCCTTGAGGTCGGCCCCCACCGAGGACAGCTTGGTGAGCACGGTGTGCTGGTACGTCGTGGTGCCGTTCCAGGTGATGGCCATCGGGGTGGCGTCGGCCCAGCCCGCGGCCATCAGCATCTTCGCGATATCGACCGGCCCGCCCTCGGCACCCAGGATGACCAGGCTGCCCGCCGCCGTGGAGTCTGCCGACGCCCGGCTCAGCTCGGACGCGTGCAGTATCCGCAGGTCCGGCGGGCCATCGCTGGTCAGCGGCAGGCCGGCATAGGCGGGGACGGCAGTGGCGGCCGACATCCCCGGCACGATCTCCAGCCGCACCGCGGCCTTAGCGCACGCATCGGCCTCGGCGGCCGCCGGGCCGAACAGCAGCGGGTCGCCCGGGCACAGCCGGATCACCAGTTGGCCCTCTTGCGCCGCGGCGATCAGCCTCGCCGGGTCGGGGGCGGCCTGGTCCGCGTCGATCACCGTCGCACCTTCGGGCAGCAGGTGAGCCACCCGGCGGGTCAACTCCGCGCCGCCGATCACCAGGTCGGCCTGGCCGAGCAGGTCGGCGGCCCGCAAGGTGAGCAAGCCGGGGTCACCGGGACCGGTCCCGGTGAAGGCAACCAGGCCCGGCTTGCCCTGGGCCGGGCCGGCCGCCTGGCCAGCGGCCTCCGGCGCGGCCCGGTCCTCGGTCTTCTGCATCAGGGGTGTGGGATTCACTGCGCCTCGTCCCCGTTACCTAGCTCACCCGGCGGCACCGCCGGGTGAGGCGCCCTCTCGCCGGGCGCCTCCATAACGGATGGCCCCGCCACGATCATCCCGGCCCCTTGGGCCAGGAGTTCAGCGGCCACGCTGCGGCCGAGCCGCGCCGCCTGCGCGGCCGGGCCGGTCATCGACGCCCGCACTGCCTGCCCGCCATCGACCGCCACGACGGCGGCTGTGAGCTGCAGTATTTCGGTACCGGCGGCGTAGGCACCAAGCGGCGCGCTGCAGCCGGCCGCAAGCTCGGCGAGCACGGTGCGCTCGGCCGTCACGGCGGCCCGGCTGGCCGGGTCGTCCACCGTGGCCAGGAGTTCCGCCAGTTCCCCCGAATCGGCGGGGCATTCCACCGCCAGCGCACCCTGCCCGGGCGCGGGAATCATCGCGTCCGCCTCGAACACCTCGCTGACCAGGTCCAGCTGGCCGATGCGGGCCAACCCGGCGTAGGCGAGCACCACCGCGTCCAGGTCCCCCGAAGTCACCTTCTTCAGCCGGGTCCCGGCGTTGCCGCGGACCGGTACCGGGCGGATGTCCGGCCGCATCAGGCGCAACTGGGCGGCCCGGCGCGGCGATCCAGTGCCGATCATCGCACCAGGAGCGAGATCGGCCAGCTTGGCGCAGTCCCGGCCCACCAGCGCATCCCTCGGGTCCTCCCGGGCGGGCACGGCGGCGAGCAGGATGCCGGGCATCTCGGCCGTGGGCAGGTCCTTGAGCGAGTGCACAGCCAGGTCGACCTCGCCATGCAGCAGGCTCTCCCGCAGCGCGCTGACGAAGACGCCGGTCCCGCCGATGTCGGGCAGGTGAGCGCGGGTGACGTCACCGAAGGAGGTGAGCCCGACGAGTTCGACCTGCACCCCGGTGCGGGCCGTGATGAGCTTCGCCACCTGGCCGGACTGGGCCATGGCCATGGGGCTCTTGCGGGTGCCGAGCCGCAGCACCGACCTGCTCACATGGCCTCCTGCTGTGGCGGCGCTGCGGGCTGCGGGCCGTCCGCCACAAGCACGGTATCGGCCCTGGTCACCGCCTCGACCGCCTCGGGGTCGAGATCAAAAAGCACCCGCAGCGCGGCCTCGTAGGAATCGCCGCCCGGTGATCCGGCGAGCTCCTTGACCCGCACTGTCGGCGCATGAAGCAGCTTATCCATGACACGGTGCATGGCCTGCGCGATCTCGGCGCGGGTGCGGTCGTCGATCTCACCGAGCTTTCCAGCCAGCCGGGCCAGTTCCGCCTCGACCACCTCGATCGCCTTGGCCCGCAGCGCGACCACGGTGGGCGCGACCCGGGCCGCGTGCCGCGCGGACACCCGCGCGGCAAGTTCCTCGGTCACGATGGCCCGCACCGCGGCCACATCCTCGGCGTGGGAGGCGGTCAGGCCGGCCCCGGTGTCCTGGAGCGACTGAAGGCCGATCACGCTCACGCCCGGCAAGTCGCCGGCGCCGGCGTCCACGTCGCGCGGCAGTGCGAGATCCAGGAAGACGAGCGGGCGGTCCGCGCCGCTCGCGGCCGCCCGCGCGCGCAGCGCCCAAGTGACCATGTCCGACGTGATCACCAGCCCCGTCGCGCCGGTGCACGAGATGACCAGGTCGGCCACGGCCAGGGCGGTGCGGAGGTCTTGCAGGTCGGCCGTGGTACCACGGACTGTTGCCGCCAGGCGTTCTGCATGATCTTTTGTGCGGTTAGCGACGACGATGCCGGCCGCGCCAAGCCGGGCCGCAGTGGCGACCGCGAGCGCGCTCATCGAGCCGGCGCCGACGACAAGCACGCTGAGCCCGCGCAGCGGCCCGGCCGGGTCGGGAGCGGCGCTCAACTGGGCGGCGGCCAGGCCCACGCCGACGGTCACCATGTTCGCGCCCGCGCGGTCGATGCCCGTCTCCGCGTGCGCCCGCTTGGCCGTGTGCAGCGCGAGCATGCCGAGGTCGTCGAGGGTGCGGCCGAGCGTCTGGTGCTTGCGCGCGACGGCGAGCGCCCGGCGTACCTGGCCGAGGATCTGGCTCTCGCCCACCACCATGGATTCCAGGCCGCAGGTCATCGACAGCAGATGCTGCACCGCGCGGTCCTCGTAGTGCACGTACAGGTGGGGCGTAAGCCCGGGCAGCGCGATGCCGGTGTGCCTGGCGAGCATCTCGCAGATCGCCGAGACGCCCGCGTGGAACTTGTCGACCTCGGCGTAGACCTCGACGCGGTTGCAGGTGGACACGGCGAACGTCCCGGCGACGTGCTCGGAGTGGATGACGTCGCGCAGCAGCTTGCCCTGCGCGTCGCCGCTGAGCGCGGCGCGCTCCAGGATCGCGACCGGGGCGCTGTGGTGGCTCAGGCCCACTACCAGGACGCTCACGGTGCCGTCACCGACTCCCCGGCGCTGCCGGCTAGGGCGGGCAGCGCGACCCCGCCCCGGTACTGGCGCTTCCCACTGGCGGGTACGCGCACGTCCGACCTCCGTTGCGCGTGGAAGGCGAGGATCTGCAACTCGATGGACAGGTCGACCTTACGCACGTCCACGCCCGCTGGCACGTTCAGCACAACCGGCGCAAAGTTGAGAATGCTGGTCACGCCGGCGGCGACCAGCCGGTCGCAGACCCCCTGCGCGGCCGCCGCCGGGGTGGCGATCACGCCGATGGACACGCCACGCTCGGCCACGACTTCCTCGATCGCGTCGCTGCTGCCGACCACCTGTCCCGCGGCGATCTCCGTGCCGACCACCGTGCGATCGGCGTCCAGCACCGCGGCGATGCGGAAGCCGCGGGAGGCGAACCCGCCGTAGTTGGCCAGCGCCCGGCCGAGGTTGCCGGCGCCGACGATGACGACCGGCCAGTCTTGGGTCAGGCCCAGCTCACGGGACACCTGGTAGACGAGGTAGTCCACGTCATAACCGACTCCCCTGGTGCCGTAGGAGCCGAGGTGGGAGAGGTCTTTGCGGAGTTTCGCCGAGTTGACGCCCGCGGCGGCCGCCAGTTCTTCGCTGGAGACGGTCGCGATGCCCTGCTCGGCGCAGGTGTACAAGACGCGCAGGTACACCGGCAGGCGCGCGATCGTCGCTTCGGGAATGCCCTGGCTTCCTGGGGCTGCGTTCGGGCGACGCGACATTCGCCGGTGCTCCTGAAGAATCGGGGCCCGAAGCCTCCCCAGGCCCGCACCTGAGCCGCCACAGGACCAGTTTCAGTTTCACGGTACGCCCTTGTGAACGTTTGCACAAAGTCGCGCGCCTCACGGCGGCCAGGTACGCCGTGCGGCGCAAGGGTCAGGCGGGGCCCGGGGCCCCGGCGGCGGCCAGGGCTGCCCGCAGCCGCTGCTCGCTCACCTGCCAGAAGTCGTGCTGAACGCCGTTGATCAACGTCACCGGGATCATTTCCCAGTAGTCCTGCCGGTCACGCTCCGACTGGGTGATGTCGCGTTCCTCCCAGGGCACGCCGAGATCGGCGGCGACCCGGGAGATGACCGTGCGGGCCTCGTCGCACAGGTGGCAGCCGGGCCGGCTGAGCAGGGTGATCGTGGCCGCGGCGGGCGCGTCAGCGGGCACTGTTGCCCCGGGGCCGTACCTTCCGCATGCGTGGCTGGCGCTGAGCCGCGGGCGGGGTGGGGGTGAACTTCGCGTGCCGGACGCCCAGCTCGATCACGTTGGTCGCCAGGATGTAGGGCTCCCGCTCCTCTTCGAACTGGCGGATGTAGGGCTGGCGCTCGTGCCGGTCGAAGGCCGCCTCGTCCCGGTAGATCGCGTACAGGATGCGCTGCATCGGCGCGGCGGGAACCCCGTGCATGACGTAGACCAGGGTGTCCGGCTCCCTGACCTTCACCTGCTCCACGACCTCGGAGGCGAGCCGCTCGAACGCTTCCGCGGTGTCGTCGAGCAGGGTGTAGATGGCTATCTGCCCGTAGAGCCGGGAGGTGTCCTCGCCGGACAGCGACTCCGGCAGCGGACGGTACTCCCCCAGGGCCGGCAGCACATCACCGGTCTCCACGAAGCCGCCGCCGTTCACCGTCCCGTTCTGGCCTTTCGGGACCTCCTCGCGCGCGTCCCGGCCCGAGGGCTCGGGCCCCGGCCCGGCCTGGCCGTAGGGGGCCTGGACGGGCACCGGCTCGTGCGCCACATCGCCGGTGGCCGGGCCGGCCGTGCCGTAGCCGCTGTAGCCGCTGTCGGCGGCGTCCTGGCGGGCGTCCGTGTCCCGGCGGGTGCCCGCTCCCTCGCCGCCCGGCCGGAACCAGCCCCGGAGGTCGGTGTCGGTCGCGTCCCGGCGGAAACCACCGGTGTCGTCGTACCAGTCCCGGCCGTCGGCCTCGCCGCCGAACCGCCGGAAACCGCCGGTGTCGTCGGCGTAGCCGAAGTCGCCGGTGTCCTCGTCGTGATACCTGATGAACGAGCCGGTGTCCTCATCCCAGGCGTACCCGCCGGAGCGCAGCGATTCCAGCCGCACCACGCTGGCCCGCATGCCCCCGAACCAGGCCAGCGCCGCCGCGGCTACGCAGATCAGCGCATAGGCCGAGTTGGCCGGCAACTTCACCCGCAGCAGATCGGTGAGCAGCATGGCGACGGCTATTGCCGCCACGGCGATCAGCAGCGTCCGCCAGCCCGCGCGCTGCCGGGCCCGCACCGCGGTCACGATCACGGCGATCAGCGCGACGATCGCGGTGATCACCGCGATGAACTTCAGCACCCCGTTCGGGATGATCTGGTAGTGCACGGACGCGGCGGGCCAGGTCTTGCTGAAGCTCGCGTTGTTCAGCGGGTCGGTGGCCAGGACCACCGCGCCGATCACGGTGACCGCTCCGAGCGCGAGCCGGGAGGCGAACCTGGCGCCCATGCTCTTGCCGGTGAGTTCGGCCAGCGCCCAGGCCAGCGCCAGCGGCGCGACGAGCTGCGCGCCAAGCTGCACGGCCCGGAAGGTAGTCTGATCGAACCCGCGAGCGTAGCCGCCCGCCTGCGCGCCGAGCGCCACGGTCAGGCCTGCCACCGCAACCAGCAGTGCGACCGTGGCCATGGTGGGTGCGCGAATACACCGGCGCACCAGCAGCCCGGCAAACACCAGAGCGGCGAGCGCGCCGACCGCCGCTGCCGCAACAGAAATAGACATCTCCTCGTATGGTACGACCTCGGCCGAGGTTCGGACCCAGATGCCTGACCAGCGGCGTCACACGTTTGGGCTGACCAGGGGCGGCAGGTCAGCCCGGATAGCATGGGTGCCGGTATGGGAGTGCTGCGTGACCGGTCTATCGTGCCGGGCGGAGCCGCGTTGGTGACGCGCGCCGGCCGGCTGGTGGCTGGTACCCGCGACGAGGTTCCCGCACTTCGCCGGGTCCTGGCCAGCCCGCGGCTCCGGCTGGGCCAGGGCGGCCGGACCGGCCCGGCGGCGGCGGGCGCGGCATCGGCAGCCGCCGCGGAGGTCGAGCAGCCGCCACCGGTCCCCGACCCGTCGGCCGGCGCGTTCTTCGACGTGGACAACACGCTGATGCGCGGGGCGTCGATCTACTACTTCGCGCGGGGGCTGGCTTCCCGCAAGATGTTCGGGCCACGGGATCTGGCCGAGATGGCCTGGAAGCAGGTCTACTTCCGGGTCCGCGGCGCGGAGAACGCCGGGCACATCGACGCGGCCAGGGAAGCCGCGCTTGCGTTCGTGGCCGGGCACAAGGTGAGCGACATCGTGGCCTTGTGCGAGGAGATCTACGACGAGGACATGGCCAACCGGATCTGGGAAGGCACGCGCGAACTGGCGCAGCGTCACCTGGAGGCGGGCCAGCGGGTCTGGCTGGTGACCGCCACCCCGGTGGAACTGGCCAGCATCATCGCCCGCCGGCTTGGCTTCACCGGGGCGCTCGGCACCGTCGCCGAGTCGGTGGACGGCGTGTATACCGGGCGACTGGTCGGCGGGCTGCTGCACGGCGAGGCGAAGGTAGCGGCGATCGAGGCGCTCGCCTTGCGGGAAGGCCTCGACCTGGCGCGGTGCGCCGCCTACAGCGACTCGTCGAACGACATTCCCATGCTCGAACTTGTCGGCCACCCGGCCGCCGTCAATCCCGACTCCCGGCTGCGCGCGCAGGCGCGGGCACGCGGCTGGCCGGTCCACGACTTCCGCTCCGGGCGCAGGGCAACGCTGGTTGCACTGCCTATCGCGGCCGGGGCGGGAGCGGTGGCCGGCGGCGTCGCGGCCGGGATCGCCTTCCACCGCCGACGCCGTTAACCCCGGGTCAGGGTCGGCCTGGTTCGTCGGCTAGCGCCGCACCCAGATCCGGAAGTGGGACCAGGGTTGCTCCGGTATCAGGCTGACCTCGTTACCCAAACGCGGGGCCGCGCTCGTCGAGCAGGTCGTCCAGCTTCCGCTGGATCGTCCCCCGGACCCGGCCACTCAGGTCGGTGACCGCGGCCGGGTCGGCCTCATCGCCGGGCCGGTAACCGTTGGTGGGGACTGGCGGGCAGAATTCGATGATCCACCGGGACGGGAGCGGCACCATACCAACCGGGCCCAGCCACGGGAACAGCGGCGTGATCGGGAAGTAAGGCAGCTGCAGCAGGCCGGCGACCTTCTTGGCGTTGCCGAGCATCGGGTAGATCTCCTCCGCCCCTATGATCGCGCAGGGGATCAGCGGAACGCTGGCCCGGATCGCGGCGGCCGCGAACCCGCCCCGGCCGAACCGCCGCAACTGGTACCGGTCGGCGAACGGCTTGCCGATGCCCTTGAATCCCTCGGGGAAGACGCCGACGAGCTCACCGGCCCGCAGCAGCGCGTCCGCGTTGGCGGGCGCAGCGCGGATGTGCCCGCTCTTGCGGGCCAGGGCGGACAGCAGCGGGATCTCGTACACCAGGTCCGCGCCGAGCACCCGCAGGTTCCGGCTGGCCGGGTGCTCATCATGCAGCCCGGCCTGGAGCATGACCGCGTCCATCGGCAGGGTGCCCGAGTGGTTGGCGACCACCAGCGCGGGGCCGGCCGCCGGGACATGCTCAAGCCCGCGGATCTGCACCCGGAACCAGCGCTGGTAGAAGAATCGCGCGATGGGCATCAGGACGCGCGAGTTGAATTCCGGCTCGAAACCGAACTCGTCGACCGGCTCGCCATCGCCGAGGTGGCTCTCCGCGGCGCGCAGCGCGCTGTCGACGAAGTCACGCAGGCCCACGGCGGTGGCCGCCGCACCGCCCGGCGAATGCGTGCCGGCGATCATCTGGCTGCCCCAGGCGAGCACACCGGCTTGATTGCCGGCCACGCCCGAAGCCAGCCATGGGCGCGCCCGGCGGGCCGGCCGGCCGGGCCGCTCCCTGGCCACATCCCGGAGGATGCCGCCGGCCACGGCCGTGAGCTGCCGGACTGTTGCACCCGTCCGCGGTGTGCCCCCGGGCCGCCGCGCACGTGTCCCACGCGGGGTATCCCGGCCCGCACCCGGCCCGGCGCCCGCAGCCGATCGCCCCGATGGGCGGCTGCCCGAAGGCGCCGGGCGGCTCATTTCTTGTTCCGCCGCTGCACGCGTGTCTTACGCAGCAACTTGCGGTGCTTCTTCTTGGCCATTCTCTTGCGGCGCTTCTTGATGACTGAGCCCACGACACCACCCTCGCTCGACGTTCAGAGACCAGCAGGCATGCCTGTGCACGCCCGACACCCGTCGGCTGGGCACACGCCAACGTTTTTACGCGCTAACGGCCTAGGTTACCGTCCCAGCCGGGCGTCCTCGGCCAGAGGAGCGGCCACGGCGGTGAGGCACGACCGGCCATGCGGGTTAGGACACGCCGTTAGCTCGCCGCGACGAAAGAATCTCTGAGGTACTGGTTGACCGCTTGTTCGGGGACGCGGAAGGAGCGCCCGACTCGTATCGCCTCCAGTTCCCCGGAGTGCACCAGCCGGTAAACCGTCATCTTGGAGACGCGCATGATCGAGGCGACTTCCGCCACCGTCAGGAACCTCACGTCACTCAGGGGGGTCTCATTAGCAGACATCGGTAGCCCTCTTCCACACAGTGCTGGCTACGCCTGGCCGTAAACGGCGCATCAGTCACCTCCGTCCCCAGCGTAAGTCCTGCCTGAAAAAGGGCAACCCTCCAATCAGCCTTCCTACTGTCACCCAGGACCCACACCTGCGGACCGGACGGCGCATGGATGAGGCGTCGCGGTCACCCGCTGCCGAGTTCCGCACCGCGGTCACGGGCGGACTCGATCGCGGCCAGAAATGCCGCCCGCACGCCGTGCCGCTCCAGTTCGCGGATGGCGGAGATCGTTGTCCCGCCGGGTGAGGTGACCGCCTCCCGCAGGATCACCGGGTGCTCACCGGTGTCCCGCAACATGGTCGCGGCTCCATAGACGGCCTGATTTACCATCTCGAGCGCGGTGGCCCTGGGTATGCCGAGCAAAATTCCCGCATCGACCATCGCTTCGACGAGAAAAAACACATACGCCGGGCCGCTGCCAGACAGTGCGGTCGCGGCGTCCTGCTGGGATTCGGGTATCCGCAGCACTTTTCCGACGGGCCGCAGCAGTTCCTCCGCACGGCGCAGATGTTCCTCCCCGGCATGGCGGCCGGCTGAGATGACGCTCATCGCCTCGTCGACGTGGACCGGTGTGTTCGACATCACCCTGACCACGGGCACCTCGCCCAGCCTGCGCTCGATCAGGGCGGTGGGAATGCCCGCGGCGACCGAGATGACCAGCCGGTCGGCCGGCACGTGCGGGGCGATCTCGTCCAGCAGCATGCTCATGTCCTGTGGCTTGACCGCGATGACCAGCGTGTCTGCGCCCTTGACCGCGTCCGCGGCGGACGCGGCCTCGACGCCGTAGGTTTCGCGCAGCTGGGCCGCCCGGGTGGGCCGGCGGACCACCACGACCACATCGGAGGGGCTGCGTCCGGCCCGCAGCAGGCCGGAGATGAGCGCCTCGCCCATCTTGCCCGCACCAAGAATCGCGATCACTCTCCGCACCCTACCGGCGGGCTCAGGAGCGGGTAACCAGGGAGCGGGCGAAGAAGGCCAGGTTGGCGGGGCGCTCGGCGAGCCGCCGGACCAGGTATCCGTACCAGTCGCTGCCGTAGGGCACATACACCCGCATCCGGGCCCCCTCGGCGGCGAGCCGGCGCTGCTCGGCGGGCCGGATCCCGTAGAGCATCTGGTACTCGAAGTCCGCCGGGCCGCGGCCGGTCAGCCGCGCCTGCGCCGCCCCGATCTCGATCAGCCGCGGGTCGTGCGTGGCCAGCATGGGGTACCCATCGCCGCGCATGAGCGCGCGCAGGCACCGGGCGTAGGAGCGGTCTACCTCGGCGCGGGTGGTGAAGGCCACCTCCGGCGGGGCGTTGTAGGCGCCCTTGCACAGCCTGACCCGGGAACCGGAAGTGGCCAGCGCGGCACAGTCGGCGGTGCTGCGGCGCAGTTGCGACTGGATCACGCAGCCCAGATCGGGGAACTCGCCGCGGAGCGTGCGCATGATGCGCAGCGTCGCGTTCACATGGCTGTGGTCCTCCATGTCCACCGTCAC
>Ga0070706_100002379_pt1 | contig 18997 bp, 15 predicted proteins | sample KBSK5501metaG_FD_65476 | JGI IMG/M metagenome (GOLD analysis project Ga0070706, IMG submission 65476) | Corn, switchgrass and miscanthus rhizosphere microbial communities from Kellogg Biological Station, Michigan, USA - KBS K5-50-1 metaG | ecosystem: Host-associated > Plants > Roots >... | reverse complement strand
AAGTCGTCCCGGACGCCTTCGGCAACGGGATAGGGGGTGTGGTGGTTCACCCCGCCAGGATTACCCTGGCGAATGGGCCGCATGGCAGAAATGTCCATGTTGCCTAGAACTATGTGGCCTTCTACTGGAACGAGATGGACGCCTGGTACGAGGAGGAAGAGCGCGCCTTTGCCCACGCCCGCGATCCCTACAAGTTGATCGACACGCGCCAGAGCGCGCGCCATGTGCGCGTCGAGCATGCGGGCGCGACCGTCGCCGAGACGCGCCAGCCTCAACTGATCTTCGAGACGGGGCTGCCGGTGCGCTACTACATCCCAACCGAGGATGTGCGCATGGACTTGCTGGAGCCGAGCGCGACGATCAGCCAGTGCGCCTACAAAGGGCAGGCGTCATACTGGTCGCTGCGTGTGGGCGAGCAGGTCTATCCAGATGTCGCGTGGACCTACATCGAGCCGCTGACGCTCGTCAAACCAGTTGCGGGCCTCGTCGCGTTCTTCCAGGAGAGGGTGGACGCGGTCTTCGTGGATGGCGAGCAGATCGAGCGGCCCAACACGCCCTGGGCGCGCTAGGCGCGGCGCTGCAATCTTGTTCATGCCGGCGCCAACGCGGCACGAAATTTGGCGTAACATCTCCGTATCCTCCGGCGATATGTCTGCGCACATGGACACTGGATGCGCCTGCGTATGGAGGAAGATGGAGTCGTATGCTCGTGGATGTCGCCAGTTCCCCTGATTCCGTATCAATACAGACGGCGCTCGCAGCAGAACGACCGCGCTTGGTAGGATTCTGCGCGCACCTGACCGGCTCATGGGACGCAGCCGAGGACCTGGCGCAGGAGACGCTGCTGGAGGCCTGGCGCGCACGCGAGCGGCTGCGCGACCCAGACGGCCTCGCGCCATGGCTGATGGCCATCGCGCGGAATGTCTGTCTGCGCTGGCGGCGGAGCAAGGGACGCGAGGCAATCCATCTCATTGCAGGAGGCGACTACTCCAGCCTTCTCGAAGCGTGGGGCGTAGAGGATGGCGATGCAGCGACAACCGATGAAGCGGCGACCTTAGAGCGCCCAAAGCTTAGCGTGACGCTCGATAAGGCGCTGGCGACACTCCCTCCTGTGACGCGCGCCGCCCTGGTCGGTAGCTATGTGGACGAGACGCCGCAGGCGGAGCTAGCCGCGCGGCTGGGGTTGAGCGAGGGCGCGTTGCGCGTGCGGCTGCATCGCGGCAGGCTGGCTCTGCGTCAGGCGCTGACCCCGGCTGACGCCGCCAAAGCGCAAGATGGCTGGCAGGCGACACGTATCTGGTGCCCGTTCTGTGGCCGAAGGCGCCTGGAGATATGGCTGGATCACGCTGCTGGAACCTACGCGTTCCGCTGCGCTGGCCCCTGCGCGACCGAGATGGACATGCTCGGCTCCGCGACTGGCTCTCCACTCACTGCCCAGGTCAGCAGCCCGAAATCTCTCCTCGCGCGTCACTGCCTCAACCTTGGCGAACACTATCGTGCGGCGCTGGTCTCCAGACACTCCACCTGCCTGCGCTGTGGGCGTGAGGCCGTGGTCGAGCAGTGGCTGCCAAGCGCCACTTTGCCAGCGCCGTCTCTGCTCTATGGCATCCATCTCCGCTGTGCCTGGTGCGAGGGACTGGACGGCGGCAGTCCCTGGCACCTTAGCCTCGACACCCCAGAGGCGCAGCGCTTTTGGCGACGCCATCCCCGCATGCGCGCGCTGCCCACGCGCGAGATCGAGACGGACGGGCGACCGGAGCTGGTGATCGGCTATGAGAGCGTTACCAGCGCCGAGCGGCTGGAGATCGTCGCCGACCGTGCGACCTACCAGACGTTGCAGGTTTTCGGGGAGGCGCCACGATGATCGCCACACTGCGCAACGGAAATTTCACGCGGCTGTGGCTCGGCGGCCTCATCTCGCTCATCGGCGACTGGGCGCTGAACATCGGCCTGCCGCTCTATATCTTCCTGCTCACCGGCTCCATCCTCGCGCTCAGCCTGACGCTGCTGGCGGCCAGCCTGCCGCCGATCCTCTTTGGCTCACTGGCCGGGGTCTTCGTGGATCGCTGGGACCACAAACGCACGATGGTGGTAACGAACCTCCTGCTCGCGCTCAGCCTGCTGCCGTTGCTGCTCGTGCGCTCCGCCGACCTCGTCTGGATCGTCTATCTCGTCGCCTTCGTCGCGGGTACGATCGAGCAGTTCTTCCTACCGGCGCAGAATGCGCTGCTCCCTAGGCTGGTCGTGGAAGAGCGGCTCGTCTCGGCTAACTCACTCATCTCGGTCTGCGGCAACCTCGCGCGGCTTGTCGGTCCGGCGCTCGGTGGCCTGATCGCCGCGCGTTTCGGCCTGAGCGGCATCGTGCTGGTGGATGCGGCGTCGTTCCTGCTGGCCGCGCTGCTGATCACCGGCATCGCCTCCACGCGCGCGGCGCCGCAGCCAGCCCCAGTGGCGTCATACACAGCGCCAATCGAGCGCGAAGAGCGTGGGATCGTTCATATCTTGCGCGAGTGGATCGCCGGGCTGCGTGTCATCGGCGGCGAGCGTACGCTGGCAGTCTTGCTCACCCTCTTCGCGATCATGTCACTGGGCGAAGGCGTCTTCGGCGTGCTCTATCCTGTCTATGTGTATCAGGCGCTGCACGGCGGCACACTGGAGGTTGGCGAGTTGATGAGCGCACAGGCTGTCGGCGGGCTGATCGGCGGCGTACTCGTCGGCGCGCTGGGCGCGCGCATGATGTCGCGCTGGGCGATTGGCTTCTGCGCCGCGCTCTTCGGCCTGATCGACCTGGCGATCTTCAACGCGCCGACGCTGGTTCCTGGCGTACAAACGCTGCTCGGCGCGGAGTTCGGCGTCCCGCTGTTCTGGATCGTCGTGGGCCTCTTCGTCGCGGTCGGCATACCAGGCATCGGCTCGATGACCGGCATGCAATCGCTGCTCCAGGCGCGCTCGCCAGACGCCTATCGTGGGCGTGTCTTCGGCGTTTTGGGCGCGCTCACCGGGCTGTTACGGCTGATCGGGGTCGTCATCGCGGGCGTCGTGACTGACCGGGTAGGCCTGATCACCGTGCTGAATATTCAGGGATTCGGCTATGTCACGGCCGGGTTGCTGGCGGTCTTGCTGCTGCCCGCTCGCGGGCGCGCTCCAGTGGCCATCCCGGCCGTCACGACTGTGTCAACGGCTCCGACGTCTGAGCAACTCCTCGACCACGGGCAGGTCCTCGACTGAGGTCACGCGCAGGTTCTCCGCATCGCCTGGATAGCAGCTTACCGGAAAGCCTGCTTTGAGCAAGAGCGCCGCCTCGTCAGGCGGGTCGAGGTCTGGAAGCCTGCGCTGGTACGCCTCCTGGAGGCGCGCGCGCGTGAAGAATTGCGGCGTCTGGGCGCGCGCCAGCCGCTCACGTGGGACGGCCCCGACAACCACGCCCTCGCGCACCCGCTTGATCGTCTCCTTCACCGGCTCGGCGGGAATCGCGACGCCGGTCTTTTGCGCCAGCGCCACGCCCGCCGCGATCAGTGTTGGGGTAACCAGTGGCCGCCCTGCGTCGTGGATCGCCACGAGGTCGCAATCAGCGGGGAGCGTGCGCAAGGCCGATGCGATGGCGCCGCGGCGGCGATCCGCCCCTGCGAGGATTGCGCTGACCTTGCGCCACGACTGCTCAATTTGGAGCGCCCGCGCCTGTTCGACACGCCGCGCCGGGATAACGAGCAGGATGCGCGCGATGGATGGCGCCGCCTCGAAGGCCGCGACGGTCCAGGCGAGCAGCGGCTTGCCCGCGACCTCGCGCCAGATCAGGTCGCCGTCTGGGTCGGCGGCGGCGATGATCGCGCAGACATCGCGGGCGTCCGTGGCCATATCTGTGGCCATCGCCGGCTCAGGCGGTGCCGGTGCGGCGTGGCGGCGCGCTGGTGGAGGCCTGTTTGGGCTGCGCGAAGATCATGCGCCCCGCGACGGTCTGCAAGACGCGCGTGACAGTGACGTCGATGGTGTCGCCCATGTGCGCCTTGCCATTCTCGACGACGATCATCGTGCCGTCGTCCAGATAGCCGACGCCCTGCCCCAGTTCCTTGCCGTCCTGCATGATCTTGACCTCCATCTCCTCGCCGGGGATGAGGATCGGCTTGACCGCGTGCGCCAGTTCGTTGATGTTGAGCACCCTCACGCCTTGCAGATCGGCGACGCGATTGAGGTTGAAGTCGTTGGTGATGATCAAGCATTTCCACTGGCGCGCGAGCTTCACCAGCTTGGCGTCCACCTCCGGGACATTCTCCACATCGGCGTCGGTGATCTCGACGGTCACGGGCGATTCTTTCAGGCGCTGGAGCACGTCCAGCCCGCGGCGGCCACGCGCGCGGCGCATGCCGTCGGCGGAGTCGGCGATGTGCTGCAATTCCTCCAGAACGAAACGTGGGACGACCAGCGCGCCGGGAATGAAGCCGGTCTGGCTGATATCGGCGATGCGCCCGTCAATGATCGCGCTGGTATCTACCAGGATGCGCTCGCCTGGTTTACTCTTGCGCCCGCCAAAACGCTCGCGTATCTTCCCGCCATGCGGCTCGTCATGCTCCTCTTCATGCTCGTCATCACGCTCGCGCTCCTCGCGCGCCGCGCGCCGCGCAGAGCGTCCGGCGAAGGCCAGCGAGAAGAGCCGCCCGAAATCCTCCTTGCGCAGGACCGCCGTCGCCACGCCGAGATAGGCGAACAGCAACGCCGCGAGCGACGGCAGCCAGGTCCCCAGGTTCCAGATCTTGAGTTGCGAGAGCGGAATCGCCAGCAGTGCGGCCACGATCAGCCCGACGACCAGTCCGATCGAGGCGGCGATCAAGTCACTGACTTCTGCGGTGCGAATCTGCTCTCGGACCCAGCGGGCGGGTTGGATAATGATGAACGGAATAAGTGCGAGCACGATTCCGCCGATCACGAGAGAGATAAGCGCGAGCGCAAGAACGGGTAAACCGAAGTGGTTGCCATTGTCCAGACTCCAGCCAATGACAAACGCCAACGCGCTCAACGCCAGCCATAATGCGAGCTGCAATGCTTGTACCCTCGACAACATACCGACCCTCCTCTTCATCTCGCCGCCCTATGAGCAGGCGCGAGACGAGGATACCAGATTCAGGCTCCCCACGTGCGGCGTATCAGCATTTGGACCAGCACATCGGGCTACGACGTCACGAAGGAGCAATAAAAACTCAGCAGAGCCGCAGACTCCTCCTTTCTCTCGAACGAGCGCAAGGGAACACAGCAGCACAGGCGCGCCTGTGCGAATCCCGGCGCGAAAGCGTAGCATTCTCCCCCAGCCCATATCCTGCAAGGCTGGTCATAACCAGGTAGCGGGAATGCGAGGAAAACCGGTAGATGCGACTATTATACTCTCATCGTTCACTCAAGCGCGATTTCTAAGGATTCTCTCACAGTAGCGACGCGCCGCAATTCGATCCCAGGCCGCTCCAAAGCGCCGCGCTCGCCGTCCAGATCATGTCCGCCGATTGGGAGGATACAGCGCTCGAAGCCCAATTTCTCCGCCTCGCGCACGCGCGCGAGCGTCCGCGTGACGGGACGCAGTTCGCCGCCGAGGCCGATCTCGCCCAACAAGACGGTATTGGGCGTCACACGCCGCTCGGTGAAGCTGGAGGCCACCGCGACCGCCACGCCGAGATCCACCGCCGGCTCGTCGAGCGTGAAGCCACCCGCGACATTCACGTAGACGTCCTGGTTCGCCAGCGCCAACCCGACGCGCTTGGTGAGCACGGCCAGCAGCATCAGCAGGCGATTGCGATCTACGCCGTTGGTGGTGATGCGCGGGGCCCCGAAGGCGGTGGTGGTCGCCAGCGCCTGCGCCTCGACCAGTAGCGGGCGCGTGCCCTCCATGCTCACGACGACCGCCGAACCGGTGTCACGTCCGCGCCGCTCGGTGAGGAAAATGCCGGAGGGGTCAGCGACATCCAGCATGCCATCACTGCTCATCTCGAAAACACCGACCTCATCGGTTGGCCCGAAGCGATTCTTGGCGCCGCGCAGCAGCCGGTAGATGTGGAAACGCTCACCCTCCAGATAGAGCACCGCGTCGACCATGTGCTCAAGCGTGCGTGGCCCAGCGACCGTGCCCTCCTTGGTGACGTGGCCGATGATGCAGATAGGGATGTGCAGCCGCTTGGCGACATGCATCAGCCGCAAGGTAGATTCGCGCACCTGGCTGACGCTGCCCGGCGCGGAGACGATCTGCTCGCTGGCGACGGTCTGGATCGAGTCGACGACGACCAGCTTCGGCGCGACGCGTTCGATGGAGGTCACGACGGCGTCCACATCAGTCTCGGCCAGAAGTAGCAGCCGGTCGGTCTCGATGCCCAGGCGTTCCGCGCGCAGCTTGACCTGCTGCGCCGACTCCTCCGCCGAGACGTAGAGGACCTCGCCCTCGTGCAGCGCGACATGCCCTGCCACAGAAGCTAATAGCGTCGACTTGCCGATCCCTGGTTCTCCGCCGACGAGGACGAGAGATCCTGGCACGAGTCCGCCGCCGAGCACGCGATCAAGCTCCTGCGAGCCGGTGGAGCGTCGCGCGTCGCCGATCGTCTCCACCTGCGAGAGCGGCGTGGGCGTCGCCTGGCCCGCGCGCGCCAGACCGCTCTTATTCGCGGCGCGCCCGCTGGGCTGCGTGACGGTCTCGACGAGCGAGTTCCACTCGCCACAGTCGGGGCAGCGGCCCATCCACTTCACGCTCTCGTAGCCGCATTGCTGGCAGATATACTTCGAGGCGGATCGCGGCATGACTCTTGGCTCGTTTCTGTAGGCGACTGAAGATAGACGAAGGGGATGCGTCCCAGGGTTCTATTCCCCGACACGCATCCCCCAATGGAATTCGTCCGCTCCTAGCGACCAGAATCGCCGCCGGAATCACCCGCCGAGAGCGCAGGTGTCGGCGCTGGCAGGCTGCGCAGCAGGTCGTCGTGCCGGTCATGCACGATCAACTCGATGGTGCCATCCTTCGCGACCGCCTCGACGATGTCGCCTGCGTGGTACTTGCCCTGGAGCAGCCCCTCCGCCAGCGGATCCTCGATGAGGTTCTGGATCGTGCGGCGCAGCGGGCGCGCCCCAAACAACGGGTCGTACCCCTTCGTCATCAGGAAGTCCTTGGCCTCGTCACCCGCCAGCAACTCGATCTGCTGCTCGGTGAGCTGCACGCGCACACGCGAGAGCATGAGGTCGACGATCTGGCGAAGATGCTCCTGGCGCAGGCTGTGGAAGACGATGATCGCGTCGATACGGTTGATGAACTCGGGCTTGAACGTGTTCTTCAACTCGCCCAGCACCTTGTCCTTCATGCGGTCATAGTCGCTCTGCGCGGCCTTCTCTTTGTCCCTGCTCTGCGCGAAGCCAATCGCCGCCTCACGATTCAGCAGCGCCGCGCCGACGTTGGAGGTCATGATGATGATCGTGTTGCGGAAGTCGACCGCGCGTCCCTTGGCGTCGGTCAGCTTACCATCCTCCAGGATCTGGAGCAGCATGTTGAAGACATCGGGATGCGCCTTCTCGATCTCGTCGAGCAGCACGACACTGTAGGACTTGCGGCGCACAGCCTCGGTCAGCTGGCCGCCCTCCTCGTAGCCGACATAGCCCGGAGGCGCCCCGACCAGCCGCGCGGCGGCGTGGCGCTCCATGAACTCAGACATGTCGATTTTGATTAAAGCGTCTTCGCTGCCAAACATAAACTCGGCGAGCGCCTTGGCGAGTTCGGTCTTGCCAACGCCGGTAGGACCCATGAAGATGAACGACCCAATAGGGCGTTTTGGGTCTTTCAGGCCGGCGCGAGCGCGGCGAACAGCGCGCGCGATGGTCTCAATCGCCTCGTTCTGGCCGATCACCCGCTTGTGCATCGCGCTTTCCATCTCGAGGAGTCGCGCGGACTCCTCCTGCGCGATGCGCATCACCGGGATGCCGGTCCACATCGAGACGATCTGCGCGATGTGCTCCTCGTCCACGACGGGCTTCTCGCTGCTCTGATCCTTCTGCCAGCCCGTCTCCAGCTTAGCGATGCGCTCGCGCAGCTTCAGCTCGCGGTCGCGCAGCTCCGCCGCCTGGTCGTAGTTGGCGTTCTGGATCGCCTCATCCTTCTCGCGCAGCACCGCATCCAGGCCGCGCATGGCCTCCTTGAGGTTCAACGGCGCCAGCGAGCGCTGCATGCGCACGCGGCTGGCGGCCTCGTCGATCAGGTCAATCGCCTTGTCGGGCATGAAGCGATCCGTGATGTAGCGGCTGCCCATCTCGGCGGCGGCGCGCAGGGCGTCGTCGGTGATGGTCAGGCGGTGATGCTGCTCGTAGCGCTCGCGCAGCCCCTTGAGGATCTCGACTGTCTCCTCCACCGAGGACTCGCGGACGATGACTTCCTGGAAGCGCCGCTGTAGCGCCGCATCCTTCTCGATGTACTTGCGATACTCGTCGAGTGTCGTCGCGCCGATGCACTGCAACTCACCACGCGAGAGCGCCGGCTTGAGGATGTTCGCGGCGTCCACCGCGCCCTCCGCCGCGCCCGCGCCAACAAGTGTATGCACCTCGTCGATGAAGATGATGCAGTCCTGACTGGCGCGAATCTCCTCGATGATCTTCTTGAGGCGCTCCTCGAACTCGCCGCGATATTTCGTTCCTGCGACCAGCGAGCCGACATCCAGCGTCAGCAAGCGCTTGCCGGCGAGCGTCTCCGGCACCTCGCCAGAGATGATCTTCTGCGCCAGCCCCTCGACGATGGCCGTCTTGCCGACGCCCGGCTCGCCGATCAGCGCGGGGTTGTTCTTCTGGCGACGCGAGAGGATCTGGATGACGCGCTCGATCTCCTGCTCGCGACCGATCACCGGGTCGAGCTTGCCCTGGCGCGCGTGCGCGGTCAGGTCAATGCCCATCTGGTCGATGGTCGGCGTCTTGGAATGCTTCTCGCGGCCCGACTCGCTGTGCGCGCTGCCGCTCTGCTGGAGCACCTGAATGGTCTGCGAGCGCACCTTTTCGAGGTTGACGCCCAGCGACTCCAGCACACCTGCGGCGATGCCCTCGCCTTCACGTACCAGCCCCAGCAGCAGATGCTCGGTGCCGATGTAGTGGTGGCCCAGCCGCCGCGCCTCGTCCACCGCCAGCTCGATCACCTTCTTGGCGCGCGGCGTCAGCCCGATCTCACCCAGCACGACCCGATCGCCGCGCCCGATGATGAACTCGACCGCTGAACGCACCTTGTTCAACTCAACGCCGAGGTTATTGAGGACCTTGGCGGCGACGCCGTCGCCCTCGCGCACGAGACCCAGCAGGAGGTGCTCGGTGCCGATGTAGTTGTGGTTGAAGCGCTGCGCCTCTTCCTGCGCCAGGCTCAGGACCTTGCGCGCGCGCTCGGTGAATTTGTCGAACTTGTCGTTCACGTGTTCCCCCCTTCCACGACAGGATGTGCTCCTGCCGCGCTAGGTCTGCCTGAATCTATGATACGCCATGGCGCGCCGCCCCGCAAAGGGCGCCTCAGCAACAAAACGAACATCCGTTCTCGACGACACTGGCCAGACCGTCAGTGATGCTGGCGGCGGGTGTGATGTTGCACTCTCTACGGTTGATGGGCTCACCTGTTGCGAGATTGTCGGGACCATCACAGGAATACGGTGTCTGTTCTCGCATTCCATCCCGACACGCTGGAGATGGAAGGATAAAGCTGGCCACGCAACGTTGGATTTTCCACGTTATGACTACATAACGCATGAGAGCGCCCAACGGAATGGCGCTCCTACGATCCACCGCATGTTCGCGCGGTGTTACAGTAGATCGTAGGATATGCCAGAGCGATCTGACCAGGGCCATTAGTCCCTGGCAAAATGACTAGGAAAACGACCGGGCCGCCTCGACGCGTGTGCGTGAGCGCGGCCCAATCTTAGTTGCGGGAATCGGCGTGTTACTCGTCGATACCCTCGGGTGTCGGCTTTTCGTCCGTTGCGGCGCTGCCCTCATCGCCAGGCGTCGCTTCTGGCGCCTCCACTGGCTCCGTCGCTTCGGCTTGTGCCGCTTCGGCTTGTGCCGCTTCGGCCTGTGCCGCTTCGGCCTGTGGAGTCGTGGTCTCATCGCTCCACGCAGCCTCAGCCTCCGCTTCCGCCACGGCATCGCTGGACGCGGGCGTATCTGGGGCAAGTGTCACATCCACATCCGGCGCTTCCATTGCCTGCTCGACGATAGGCGGCTCGACATCGCCCGCCGACTCGGCGGCTGTAGTGTCGCTCGCCTCAGTTGGCGCCTGCGCGATGGTTGCGCTGGAATCAGCATCCCCAGCGTCCTCAGCATCGCCGTTCTCACGCTCGCGCGTGGCCTGCTGCTGCTGGAAGGCGCGGAACGCCTCGGCCATCGCGGTTGCTGGGACCTCGGGTTGCGCTGGTCTTTGCCGTTGCGCCGGCGCCGCCGACTCGGCGCGCGGAGTCTCCACTGGCTCCCCGTTGCCCGCCTCGGCCCGGTCCTGTGGCTCGGGGCGAGCGGCAGCCGCGCCCTCGTCGCCCGGCTCCGGCGCAGTGTCGCTGGCCTGGCGGATGGAGAGGCCGAGACGGCGGCGATCCGGCTCGATGCGCACCACCCGCACCGTCACTTCCTGGCCCTCTTGCAACGCGTTCTTGGGATCTTGCGTGCCAGCAGGCATCTCCGAGAGGTGAATCAACCCTTCGACGCCATCCTCGATCCGCGCGAAGGCCCCAAACGGCGCGATCTTGGTGATCGTGCCCTGGACGAGCTGACCAACCTGATAGCGCTGCTCGACCGTCGTCCAGGGATCCACCTCGGCGCGCTTGATCGAGAGCGCGATCTTCTTGCGCTCCTTATCCACCGAGAGCACCTGCACCTCGACCGTCTGGCCGACTTTGAGCACCTCGCTGGGATGGTTGACGCGGCTCCAGGCGAGCTGGCTGATATGCACCAGGCCATCCGCGCCGCCCAGGTCAACGAAGGCGCCAAAGTTGGCGAGGTTGCTGACGGTACCCTGGCGGATCTCACCGACTTCCAGCTCGTTGAGCAACTCCTCGCGTCGCCGCGCGCGCCACTCCTGCACCGCCAGTCGCTCGGAGAGGATCAGGCGGTTGCGGTTGCGGTTGATCTCGATGATCTTGAGTTGGAGGCTCTTGCCCACCATCGTCTGGAGCTTGTTCTGCGTCTCGGCGCTATCGGCGTTGTCTTCGCGCTTGAGGTTGAGAATCTGGCTGATCGGGACGAAGCCGCGGATGCCCTCCAGGTTCACGATCAGGCCGCCCTTGTTGTGGTCGATGACCTCAGCCTCGAGCAACTCACCGCGCTCGAACTGCTCCTGCGCGATGCGCCACTGGCGCTCCTGCCGCGCGCGTTTGATCGAGACGACCGCGTGACCCTCGGGGGTCTCCGGCTGCATCACGTAGACGAGCACGTTGTCGCCGATGTGCAACTCTGAGAGCGAGCCATACCCGCTGGACGCGAGCTCTTTGGTATTGAGCACACCCTCGCTCTTCAGTCCGATGTCCACGAGGATCTCGTCGGCGTCCATATGGACGATCTGGCCCTCGACGACATCGCCGCGCTTGATGGTCTTGAACTGCCCTTCCTCCGCGTCGAGCAGCCGCTGCATCTCCTGCTGCTCCGCCGAGTCTGACACCTCCTCCAGACTCATCTCATCAGTCATGTCGCCGATCTCCTCATGTCCGTTGTGTTCGCTGCGCCCGTTCAGGATTCCGGCTGCGGTAGGGAGCTGTGTCTCATCATTCATCCGACTGTGTTGCGTATAGATCCACGCCGTTCGGCGTGGAGAGGATACGCGTCCCCTTTCATGGCGTTGTGATGTGGGAGGACGGATAGCCCGCTCCCTGATGTGTACGGACGGTGTCCGTGTGGCCGCGCGCCGACTCGTTCGCTGGCGTGTCCCGGCGCGCGGCCTCTGATTCGCTGGCATGGCCGGCGCGAACCCACGCGCAACGTCCCCCGGCCGGGCCAGATGGCCGCCTGCCGCGACGAGCGCCGACGTGTGTTTGGCGTCCCTCGCTGTCGCGCGTCTTGCCTGCGCGACGCGTCGCTCCCCCCTCCGCGCGTGATGTCGCTCGCGTCTGCTCATGCTGGGCCGAAGAGACGTGGCGCTACAGGGCGCGCTCGTCGAGCCAGACGCAAGCGGATGAAATGGAGGGAGAATGCGGCGATTTGGGGAAGGGCAGAGGGAAAAGGAGCGCCGTAGGAGATAAGAGGCGCCATAGCGCGACATCGTGGCGCGCGGCCAACACCTACGGATCCGTCCTTACCAGTGACGCGCGAAACCCGCGCCTCGTCATCACTCCCCGCGCTGGAAAACACAAACGCGCCTGGAGGTCATCTCCTCCCGGCGGATTGGTTTTCTCCAACGCTCGCGTTGTGACACGAGCCGCATTGCATGCCCCCACTTCGAGAGTATAGTATAGCAGAGTGTGTTCCCGTGCGCAAGCCCTCTGGCTCTGTACGAGCCGCCTCTTTCTACGACGATGCTCCGTGCGATCGGACACATTACCGGCGAAAAGGGCCAGCGCATGCGCATACTCACTGCGACGCGGATAGTGTTGGCGAACTCGAAAGCGCTCGGAACAGCACCATGTATATTCCCGCGAAATCGCAGCGTCACGTGGCGCGTTTGAGCCGCAAAATAGGCCCCGAAGTGAGTTCGCCAACAGCATCGACGCGACGATGAGTGGGGTTGATGAAGAAGGAACGGAAACCACAGGAGTGTTGCGCGAGCGGCTCCTGACAGACGCTCCTGCGCTGGTAGACTATCTCCGCGATCATCTACCGAGGCTGTCGGCGCCGCCATCCTCTGGCGCTTCCGTGGGGCGCGCGGCGGCGGTGCTTGCGCCACTCTACAGCCTCTCCGGCCGTCCGTACCTCATCCTCACCCAGCGCGCCAGGCAGCTCCGCGCGCACAGCGGCGAGATCTCGTTGCCTGGTGGCGCGCGCGAGCCAGGCGACGAGTCGCTGCTGGCGACGGCCTTGCGTGAGTCGCATGAGGAGCTGGCGCTCGCGGTGGAGCTTGTCGAGGCGCTGGGCGCGCTGCCGCCCGTGTTTTCGGTGGTGAGCAATTTCCTGGTGGCGCCGTTCGTGGGCTGGCTGGGAGAAGGGACGCCTGCGCTGCAGCCGAATGCACAGGAGGTCGCCGAGGTCATCTATGCGCCGTTGCGTGAACTGGCGAATCCGGCGATCTTCCACGAGGAGATCTGGACACGTGGGGGCCTCGAGCACACTATCTATTTCTTCGATCTCGGGCCGCACCGTATCTGGGGACTGACCGGGCGCATTCTGCGCTCGCTGCTGGCCACGCTGCCTGGCGATCCCCTGCCGCCGATGCCGCCGGTGTGAGCCACGGCGCGCTGAACGGGCTGAGGGACGGAGGCGCAGGACCTGTGAGCAGGCGAGGTTACTTCGCCCGGCAACGCCCGTTACATATCGTGAGGCCGCCCGCGTCCAGTCGCAGCCCCCACGCTAGACAGTGGACGCATCGCGTGGCGTCCTCTCTGACACTCGTCGGAAACGTTCTAGTAGCGCGTCCCTGTAGCGCGGCGTTTTTGTATTCTCTTATTCTCTGACCACAGGCGCGCTGTCCGTGGAGACATCCCCCACTTCACCCCCTTGTCTCCACACGCTGTTCCTCTCAACGCCTGTGGTCACCCCTTCTCCTCATCATCGCCACTAGTTCATCGCTACTTTCTCCAGGACCGTCGCGCCGTCTCATCACACGCCCGCCGCATGCGCTGGCTCGCGCGCGCGTGTTCGTGTATACTTGGCGACGGCGAGTGGCTGGCGCGCCAACGACTCTCATCGCCAGCTATCCGCTGGCATCTCTGTGTCCATACGAGACGGGAATAAGAGGATTCAGGAGGCTTCCGCATGAGCGGTCCACAATATCCCTATGACCCCCTGGGGCAGGGCAACCAGGAGCCAAACTACCCGACGCAGCCTGGCTACCCGCAACAGCCGGGGTATCCGCAACAACCCAGCTACCCACAACAGCCAAATTATCCGCAGCCAGCGTACCCATCGCAGCCGCTGTATCCGCAATATGGCGATCCGCAGCAGCCCGGCTATCCACAGCCCGGGTTTGGGTATGGCGCGCCGCCGAGCCAGTATCCCGGCCAGCCCGCCTACGGTGGCCCGCCGCAGCCGCCGCGCCGGCCCAACCGACTCCCGCTTATTATCGGCATCGTCGCCGCCGTCGTCCTGCTCTGCGTCGTGCTGCCCGGCGCGCTCTTTGCGATTGGCGTCTTCCGGGGGTTGTCTAGCGTTGGGCGGGGGGTTCGTAACATGGAGGCGACCGAGACGGCGCAAGCCGCGCAGGGTACGCCAACCTCGGCGACCGATCTCACCATCTACGAGAATCCCATGGATGGTACGCATCTTGACTGGCAGAATGACGCCAACTGCTCGTTCAAGTCCGACGGCTATCACATCACAGCTGCGTTCATCTGCTATGCCCCCCCTGAAGATGTGGCGAATGTCACCGTCAGCGTGACCGCGAAGCAACTCACCGGTGTGACAAACAAATTCTACGGCCTGGTGGTGCGTCGTGCCTCAAAGGGCAACTATTATGTCTTTGGGGTCGACGGAAATGGCAAGTGGGCGTTCTACGTGGTCAAGAACAATAAGGTCACCGCCGTTGTAGACGTCACAGCCAATGCGGCAATTCTGACAGGTCTCGGCGTAGCCAATACGCTTCAGGTGACCGCTGTTGGCTCCCACTTCGTATTCGTGGTGAACGGAACGCAGGTGGGACAGGCGGATGATAGCTCTTTCTCGGCAGGGTGGTTGGGTCTTGAAGGCGACGACGGGATTGATGTCGCCTACACGAACTTCAAGGCGGTTCAGCCCTCCGCGTAGGCATGGGGAAAGCGCGACCCTTTCCAGCGTCGTGGGGGGAAGTATCGCCCGGCGGCGTGCGTATTTGTTCTGCGATGTGTTACAACGAGCGGCAGAGAATCGCCTACACTAAGGACGGCGACGGCGTTGTTTGCCCTGCGTTCGCGCCGCATCGTCCGAGCCATCGAGGAATCAACCCGGCATGACGACATCCCACGAGCCCTCTGCGTCCCAGGATGCGGAGGGCCAGCCAGACGATGCGAAAGAGGGGTCGAACGCCACTCTCCCGACGCAGGAGACCAGCGACGATACGATCGCGAGCGAAGCATCCACGGAAAGCGCCGCTGCGCGCTCAGATGGAGACGCGCCGGAGGCAGGTGTTGATGGCCTGGGCGCCGAAGTCGCCGCCGAAGATGATGATGCGTACTATGAAGGGGAGTACGCCGAGGGCGACATGATCGCCTTCATCCGCCGTTGGGTCTCACGGCGCGCCATCGTCGTGGCGGGCGCGATTGTGTTGTCAATAGTCCTCATCACCCCAATGGCCTTCGTCGCGTTCGGCGCGCGTGGCCTGGGTCCACTGGCAGCGCTCCCGACGCCAACGATCACTCCTACCGCGACCGCCACCCCCGCGCAGAAGGTGACGCTGCAGGACCCGCTCACCAAGCGCTCCACGCGCTGGACAGAGCAGCCGAATTGCTCGATGCGCGGGGACGGCTACCACATTACCGATAATAATATTTGCTTTCTCGCTGGCGCGCCGATCAGGGACAGCTACATCACCGTGACGGTCGTCCAGACGGTGGGCGTTGACGATCTTTCCTACGGTATCACGCTGCGGCGCGCGGACAAGGGAAGTTACTACAGTTTCGAGATCGATGGCTCAGGGCGCTGGTATTTCTATAAATCTGCGGTTGATTCAAACGGCGTTCCGGTGCTGACTCTACTCGCCAGCCACGCCGATAATCCCTCGATTCACACGGGGCTGCATCAGTCTAATACTCTCCAGGTCCGCGCGACTGGACCGCGCTTCGAGTTCTTCGTCAACGATGTCAAGGTCGGACAGGTCAACGACTCTTCCTATGCCCAGGGCGTCATTGGCCTGGGTGGCAATGACCAGGTTGAGGTTGTCTACACCAACTTCATCCTGACTCAGCCTGCGTGATTACCGCGCGTGGTAGACTGCGCGCGAGAAGAGTTCCTGCGGCTTTGGTGAAGGATCGGACGATGGCAAGCGCGGAGATCGAGTTACGCGGCCATATCATCGACTCGCTGACACTCCCACGCGTCTGGGGGGCGATCGAGGACGCTGGCGCACACTTTCAGGTGCGTCAGATGACCATCGGCGCAAGTGAAAACGAGACGAGCTACGCGCGCATCGAGGTCACCGCCGAGACGGATGAGCGGCTGGAGGAGTTGCTCAGCGAGCTACGCCAACTCGGCGCGACCGCCGTCGAGGAGCGTGACGCCACCACCGAGCGCGTCACGCGGGCGGGCATCCTTCCCGACGCCTTCTACTCGACGACGAATCTGCCAACGCAGGCGCGCGTGGATGGACGCTGGATTCCCGTTGAGGACATCGAGATGGATGTCGCCATCGTCGTCGACCGTGCGGCGGGAACAGCGCGTGGCTGCCCGATGCACGCCGTGCAGGTGGGCGATGAGGTGGTGGTGGGATTCGACGGCGTGCGCGTCGAGCCACTGGAGCGTCCGCGCGCCAGCCGCGAGGTCTTCGGCTTCATGCAGAGTCCCGTCTCGTCCGAGCGCGCCAAGGCGCTGGCGATACATGAGGTGGCCGAGGCGATGCGCGCGGCGAAGGCGCATAGCGGCAAGATCCTCTTCGTGCTTGGGCCGGCGGTGGTGCACACGGCGGCGCGCGAGCATGTGGCGGCGCTGATCCGGCGCGGCTACGTGCAGGTCATCTTCGGCGGCAACGCCATCGTCGCGCATGACGTGGAGGCGGCGATGTTCGGCACCTCGCTGGGAATCGACCTGAAGACCGGGCTGCCGGTCGAGCATGGGCACCGACATCACCTGCGCGCGATCAACGCGGTGCGCGCGGCGGGGTCGCTGGAGGCGGCGCGCGAGCAGGGACTGCTGGGCGATGGTATCGTGGCGGCGGCGCTGGAGCAGGGCGTCGAGATGGTCCTGGCGGGATCGATCCGCGATGATGGCCCGATGCCTGGCGTGATTACCGACGCGATGGAGGCGCAGGGACGCATGCGCGAGGCCGTGCGCGGGGTCGAGGTCGCCGTGATGGCCGCCTCAATGCTGCACGCCATCGCCACAGGTAACCTGCTGCCGGCGCGTGTCAAGACGGTCGTAGTGGACATCAGCCCGGCGGTGGTGACAAAGCTGGCGGATCGCGGCACGGCGCAGGCGATAGGACTGGTCACCGATGTGGAGCTCTTCCTCGGCGCACTGGCCGATGAGTTGGCGTGACATATGCGCTGGTGGAGTGACATGGGCAGGTGGAGTGTCGTGCGCTGCGCCGTCTTGCTGCTGGTGGCGCTGAGCGCCTGCGGAGCGCCAGGCGCGGGAGGCGATACGGGCGTGTCGCTGACGACCGACACCTACAGCGCGCAGTTTGCTAGAGACGCCGAGAAGTTCGCGTTCCTGCGCCGCTATGTCACGCTCTCTTCGGCTGTCGAGGCGACCGAGTTCCATATCGTCTATCACGATAACGCTGGCGGGCGCGTCCCTGGCCCCTCAGATTGGGATATGCGCGTCGCACTGAAGGTCGCGCCAGCGGATGTGCCTGCCTGGACGAGTGGATTGCATGAGATTGATGGCGCGGGCGTTGATCTCTGGTGGGGAACCGATCTGCTCCCCAACATCCCTCGTTGGGCGCGTGCGTCGCAGCCACGGATCTACGAACGTACGGAAGACGGCGTGATCGTCGCGACGTACGCCCCCGAAGGCGTCATCCTCAAGCACATCTGGACGACGTGAGCCCAGGACTGTTGACACTCCCCCGCATGAATGCGGGAGATTCTCGGTTCTCCGCCGCAGCCTACGCCACAGCTCCCCGACGGCTCTGCCCGAGCCGTTCTATGTTCTTGGCGGCGTTGTGGTCCCGATGCAGACTCGTGCCACAGTCCTCATAGGGGCACTGATGCCACCGGACGGACAAGCCCTTCCACACACCAGGCGTCCACATCCGGAGCACTGCTGGCTGGTATAGGCAGGCGGCACGGCTACAACTGAGCGACCGGCGCATGCTGCCTTGAAGCTCAGGATGGTCAAGAACGCCGCCCACCCCGCATCGCTGATGCTCTTTGCCAGGCGGTGATTCTTGACCATGTTAGCCGTCTGCAAATCCTCGTGATAGATCGCATCGTTGGCGCGCACCAGTGCGAGCGCTGTCTTATGGTGAAAGTCGGTTCGCTGACGGCGTACCGTCTGATGCGCCTTGGCGAGCAGCGTAACTGCCTTGCGCCTGCGGTTGCTCCCCTTCTTTCGCCTGGATACCCGGCGTTGCGCCGTTTTCAGCGCCCGCTCCGCCTTGCGATACCAGCCGGGGTGCAAGATGCGCGCGCCACTCGACAGGGTGGCGAAGGCTTCTAGCCCAAGATCAACGCCGGTTTCGCATCCAGTGGCGGGGAGTGGCTGGACAGGCACATCAGCACAAGAGAAGCACACATACCAGCCATCGGCTTCCCGACTGATCGTGATCGTCTTGGGAGTGCCCTCAATCGGGCGGCTCCAGCGCACCGCGATGCGCCCAATCTTGGACACGATGAGGAAGCCATTGTCGAGGGTAGCTCCGTTGCCATACTGCTTGTAGGTGAAACTGGTGTAGCGATTGGCGCCCTGAAAGCGCGGATAGCCTGGTGTCTCCGCATTTTTCACACGGCGGAAGAACGCCTGGAAGGCCCTGTCCAGCCGGGTGAGCACATCCTGCAAAACCTGGGAGTGAATGTCGCCGTATTCGGGCCGCACCTCCTTGATCTCTGGCAACTGGGCGCTCTGCATAGCGACGGTGACGCTCACCCCGCATTTGTGCCACGCCTCGCGGCGTTCCTGCAAGGCGGCGTTATAGAGTTCACGGCAGCGGCGCAAGACAAACGCCATCGCCCGCTCCTGTTGGGGAGTCGGCTTCAGCTTGTACTTGTATGTCTTGCGTACTGTCTGCTGTTCCATAGGTCTCTATTCTGCCTGCATG